>JAAIGF010248460.1_pt1 | contig 11498 bp, 12 predicted proteins | sample 6487441 | NCBI WGS metagenome assembly JAAIGF01 (sample SAMN13974129, study PRJNA590717) | phyllosphere metagenome | biome: pepper field; feature: multiple bacterial spot infested pepper fields; material: pepper leaves; isolation source: leaves from pepper fields | host: Capsicum annuum ...
AGCAGACGGAGCATGATCATCCGCGCAGCGAGGTCCCAAGAAGGCAGGCAGACGCGGCGGCGGCGCGTTCGGAAGCAGAGCAATTGGACCGCCAACCGCCGCGCGCCGAGGGAACCTCGCCTGCCCAGCAGACCCCGCCTGATCCCATGATGTCGGCTGGCACTCACGCGGTAGACTCCTCACCCGCAAAGCCCCAGACAGGCGTTCCCCGCGCATCTGGTGTGGAGCAAGCCGCTCCCTCGCCTGATCGCTCTATGGGTCAGGTCCACTCCCCCGCCCAGTGGACCTCTACCCAGGGCGCCGATGCCGCGCCGATGACGCCTCGCCACCACGAAGCGGATTCAAAGCCTGCACCGGCACAACCGGATTCGGCTGCTACGGCCAGCTGGGCGGCAGCGGAACCGGCTGCTCCCGAGCAAACTGTGGGCAGTCACTCGGACATCATCCAGCACCCGCTTCCCAAAGCGTCGCCACCGTTAGAGGACCAGGTCGCTACGCCCTCAGTGGCAACGAGCCCGCAGGAGCCTGAAGCAACGTCCGCACCTCGGCTGCCTAACCAAGCGGACCACCCTGACTACACCCTCTACCAGCAAATCCGGGAAGGCGTGGCTGCACTGGACGCCAAGCACGGCCGTACGTTCGATGAAACCAGCGAGCGCATGAGCGTCAGTCTGCTGGTGTTGGCCAAGGACAATGATCTGGACCGCGTCGACCACGTGCTGCTGAGTAACGCAACCGCAGACACGCCTGCGGGGCACACCCTGTTCCTTGTCCAGGGCGATCCCCGCGACCCTTCACATCAGCGTGCTGCCGTGCCGACCGAACTGGCCGCAACGACCTCGGTTGAGGAGTCGTTGCAGCAGTTCGACGTGGTCAGCAGGGAGGCACAGCAACGGGCGGCTGCCAACCAGCTTGAGCAACAACTGGAAGATCAACGCGTGCAACACGATATACAGATCCGCGCAGCGGCTGGCATGGGCTGAGTCGCAATCTAGCGCGCCGTCCAACCGCCATCCATCGGCAGCGCAGTGCCCGTCATCTGAGCCGCAGCATCCGACGCCAGAAACACCACCATCTCCCCAAGCTGCTCCGGCGTCACGAACTGCAAGGAGGGCTGCTTCTCGGCCAGCAGTTCACGCGCAGCGGATTCCTGGTCGGTTCCGTCCCGCTCCGCTAGCGCCGTAATCTGCTTTTCAACCAGCGAGGTCCGCACCCAACCCGGGCAGATCGCATTTGCCGTGATGCCCGTGCCCGCGTTCTCCAACCCGGTCACCTTGGTGAACCCGACCACGCCATGCTTGGCCGCCACATAGGCCGATTTTTTCACCGAACCCACCAGACCGTGCGCCGACGCAATGTTGATGATGCGGCCCCAGCCCTTCTGCTTCATGTGCGGCAAGGCCGCCGCCGTTGCATGGAATACCGCCGACAGATTCAGCGCCAGAATCGAATCCCACTCCTCAACGGGGAATTCCTCGATGGGTGCGGTGTGCTGGATGCCCGCGTTGTTCACCAGAATGTCGATGCGGCCCATGGTGGCAACGGTACGAGCGATCATTTCGCGCACCGCATCGCCACGGGAAAGGTCGGCGCCATCGTGCGTCACCCGCACGCCGAACTCGCCTTCCAGGCTGGAGCGGATGCGCTCGATGTCCTGCGCGTCGCCGAAGCCATTCAGCACGATGTCGGCGCCTTGCCTCGCCAGGGCCGTGGCAATGCCAAGGCCGATACCGCTGGTTGAGCCAGTGACTACCGCGACCTTTCCACTGAACATGGGCAAGCTTCCTTGGGACGGAGGCCCAAGTGTAGATCCACGCCACGCGTGGATGCTCGCCCGCGTCGGCCCGCAGCTAGAACCGCAGCACCGCCCGATCAACGGTCGCCAGCGGATTGGCCTTCCTCACCGCTTCCAGGAAGAGCAGGAAGTCGCGGTTGAACAGCGTCAAGTTGTTGGTGAACGTCACGCACTTTCGGCCCGCTGCTTTGCTGAAGCACACCTGCCAGACATAGCGCCCGTAGATCCTGTCGGACGTTCGTGTGATTGAGGTGATCTGCGAAAGCGGAACCGCCGTGGGCACCGGTCCCCGCCGCATGTAGAAGGTTTCTGTATCGAAGAAGTAGTGCTCGCGATCCTCTTTCCCATCCACCATCACCAAGGTCATGGAGGTACCGGAGATGCGGCGAGGCGGGTTCAGACGCAGCCCTGATCCCAACGCAGAACGGGCTTTCAGTGACGCACGCCGATGGATCAACCAGATGGTCACCAACGGGAGTGCCGCAAGGGCAGCGGCGGCCACGGTTTTCACAACAACTACCAGTGTGCTCGGCACACAGAACTCCTGGATCAACATTCAGCATTGGCGAACACCCGGTCGCGTGGGGCGACTGGTCCACGCCACGCGCGCCGGCCTCATGCCATGGACGAAGCCGGCCCGCCATGGTGCCACGGCGCCGCTTGCGATGGACAAGCCGCCTTACTTCAACCGCTCCACCAACCGCTGCCCCACTTCCAACGCTGAAGCCGGGTTCTGCCCGGTTATCAACTCCCGATCCACAACCACATGCCCGGTCCACGGCGTGGTATTGCTGCTGAACTTTGCCCCCGCCCGCTGCAGCGCGGTCTGCGGGTAGAACTTCATCTCACCGCCGCCCAGCATCGGCTTGGCCTGCTCTTCTTCCTGGTTACTGATCACCGTCATCTGGTAGCCGCTGTAGATCCACTTCGGTGTGGTCGGCTTCGCGCCCGCTTCCAGATTCGCCACGAAACCACCCGCGTCCGGCAGCGTGGACAGCAGCGCGATCGGGCCGTGGCAGACCAGCGCGGTGGTCTTGTTGCGCTTGTGGAAGTCGGCCAGCAAGCGGCCCAGCGCCGGGCTCTTCAGCAGGTCCTGCATCGGCGCGTGGCCACCGGGAATGTAGACCGCGTCGAAACGCGCGTAGCCCTGCTGTTCGACGCGCGCCAGGCTGACCACCGGCGAGGCCGTCGGCGAGGTCAGCGCCAGATTCTCCAGCAGCTCCTTGTGCAGTTTTAACTGCGCAGTATCGTTGCCGAAGTAGGCAGGCGTCACGGAGGACGCATCCACCGTCGGCGCCCGCCCCTGCGGCGTGGCGAAGGTCACCTCGTGGCCGGCGTCCAGCAGCAGTTTGACCGGCTGCATCAGCTCGTTGAGATAGAAGCCGGTGGACAACACCTTGCCATCCTTCAGGTCCAGGTGGTTCTCGTCGGACAGCACCACCAGCACGTTGGCGGCATGCGCGCCGGTTGCGGCCAGGGTCAGGGCGAGCGCTGCGGCCAGCCGGGTCATCAGGTTCATGGGTAGCTCCTCTGGGAATGGCGGCCACTTTATTCATCGCCGCAGCGGCGATAAATTGGCCTTCTTGCAAAAGATCTGTTCCCCGGAGAGCCAAATGAGCCGCAAGTTCGACTACCTGGGCGATGTGGAGGTGTTCCTGGCGGTGGTCGAGCACGGCTCGTTCACTGCCGGCGCCGTGGCGCTGTCCACCACGCCCTCGGTGCTGAGCCGCGCGGTCACCCGTCTGGAAGCGCGGCTGGGCCGGCAACTACTGCAGCGGACCACCCGCCGCGTGGGCCTGACCGACGCCGGGCGGCTGTATCTGGAACAGGTGCGCACGGCCTTCGGCCTGCTGGACGATGCCGAGCGCGACGTGCAGGGTCAGGACGGCGCGCTGAGCGCGTGCGCCTGAGCGTGCCCACCACCTATGGCCACTACCGGCTGCCGCCCGTGCTGGCGCGCTTTGCGCAGCAGTACCCGCAGGTACAGGTGGAACTGAACATCACCAACCGCAATGTGGATCTGGTGGCTGAGGGCTTCGACTTAGCTATCCGTTTGGGGCAGCTGCCGGATAGCGGACTTGTTGGGCGGAAGCTGGAGGATGCGGCGCTGGTGCTGGTGGCCTCGCCGGAGTACCTGAAGCGCCGGGGTTCGCCGCAGACGCTTGAGGATTTGGAGCAGCACCTGTGCCTTCCGTTTGTGACGCCGCGTACTGGACGGTTGGCGCCGTGGGTATTTCGGGATGGCGGGCGGGATGTGGACTGGCTGCCGCGTTCGTCGATTGAGACTTCTGACGATGTGTTGGGCGTGGTTTCGCTGGCCGCACAGGGGATTGGGATTTGCCAGAGTTATGAGTTCATCGTGCGCGAGCGGTTGCAGCGTGGGGAGCTGGTGGAGGTGCTGCCGCAGCTGCGGGGGAGATCGCGACCGTTCTCGGTGATCTTTGCGCCGCACCGGCGGCAGTCGGCGGCGGCGCGGGCCATGATTGAGTTGTTGGTGGGGAATGCGGAGAGTACTGAAAATTGTGCTGGTCCAATCTGCAAGGCTATTTAGCCGCGTGCGGTTTGAACCGATCTTGAAGGTGTGCGGCTAATCGGGCGCCGCTGCCTGTCGAGGCTAACTAAAAACTGTTGCAAAGAGGGCTCTCGCGCTATTCACTTGTGGCATAGGCGATTGCGGTAGATTAATACGTCATCGGCAGTGCGTTTGCGCGATTGCATCTGATGGCGTCGCGTACTTCTCGAATGGTGAGTGCAACATACGCGGTGGCTCTGTTAAGGATAGCTACGGAAGTCGCCGCCAAGACCAAATTCGACACCGTCTTCTCGTACACCGTCGTTGAACCCATCGACGCCCCCCACTTGCCCGACCTCAACTCAGTGCGCTGCATCCTCAAGCGGATGCGCGGATGCGAGGGCGCAGATGGGCACTCATGGCCAGAAACCGATGTATCACCTGGCCGCCGCGTGAGCCTGTCGAGGGCTGATCGCGCGTTTGTAGACCAGTTCACAATGCTGGAGGTGCTGGAAGTGCTGCACTCAGCAAACCGTTGCCGAGTGGCAGCGGAGCCAGAGCGGCATCCGAATGGGGGAACTATTGATGAGTTGTTTATTGATGGCGGAGGGTTGGCTGAGAGGAATTGCCTAGAGATCAAGGCGGAATGTGATCTGGTCCCCTTAAAACGGACGCCATGAAGCCGTGTTCAGGCGGCAGCCTCTAGCTGCCGGGCGTAGTCGTTGGGCGACTTGTAGCCCAGCGCTGAGTGTAGCCGGGTTGGATTGTAGAAGCCGTGGATGTAGGCCGCGATGGATTGGCTGGCACCCTTCCGGGTCGGGTATGTCTTGTCGGCCTCTTCGTTCTTGAAGGAAGCAAAGAAGCTCTCTGCCACCGCATTGTCCCAGCAGTTACCTGGCCGGCTCATGCTTTGGACCACGCCATGGGACTGCAGCAGCTGGCGATAGTCATTGCCCCAGTACTGCCCACCTCGATCTGAATGGAAGATCAGGCCAGGCTTCTGAGGGTGGAGAGACCACGCGTTGGCAAAGGCTTTAATCACCAGGTCCTCAGTCATCCGGTCGGACACGCTGTAGCCCAATACCTGTCGGGTCTGGACACTGATGACCGTGGCCAGATACACCCAGCCCTGCAGGGTTGGGATGTAGGTGATGTCTCCAACCCAGGCATTAGGTCCGGTGCCCGGTACGAACCGCCGATCCAGAAGATTTGCAGCCAATGGGCCCGACCCGCCTGCTGATCTGCGTCGAAAACCACCTTTGCATTTGCCTCGGATACGTTCCTCAGCCATCAGCCGCGCTACGCGCTTGGGCCCCACCTCGTGGTTTGCCGCGCGCATTGCCTTGACCATCCGGCGTCGCCCATAGGTACTCCTGCTGGCCTTGTGAACAGCCCGGATCTCCGAACGAAGGTCGGTATCTGCGTTGCTCGCTTCAGCAGATTGTCGGCCCAGGTAGTCATGAAAACCGGACACAGAAACGCCCAGCACCCGGCACAGCAGCCTGGTGGGATAAAAAGTCCTTTGGCTGGCGACGAAGGCGTATCTCACTTGGACTCTCTGGCAAAGAACGCCGCCGCTTTTTTTAGGATTTCACGCTCCATCCGCAACGTGGCGTTTTCTGCGCGAAGCCGGCTGAGCTCGCTTTCCAAGTCGGTCGCGGGTCTGCGGGCCTCGGAACTCAACGGCTGACCTGCACGGACCGCATCAACCCAATTGGCCAACGTCTTGACCGACATCTCCAGCTGCCGAGCGGCTGCAGCGGGCCCCAGAGCCTGGGCCAGCTCCACGGCCTGGTGTTTGAACTCATCAGTGTAGCTACGGCGGGTGGCGCGAGACATAAGGGAACCTCCAAGTACGATTCAGTATCGCTTCTTGGCGTCCGCTGGAGAGGGACCAGATCAATGATCCTCATTGACTGCCTTGCTCCCTTGGGAAATTGCCCTTAAATTTCCGCTTCCGGCTGAGAGCGGTCAGTCGTTCGCAATCGAGCGCGGACCTCACGGGTCCACTATCCCTACACCAAGGCCAGCTCGCACTGAGCGATGCTGCGTTACCCGAAAACCTATAGGCTTCCCTGATCGAGGGCCGACGAAGGGTTTAGGCGTGAAGCAGCGATATGAGAGCGTCAACGGAGAAACCCTGCCGGGAACATTGTCGTTGCCGGTCGAGCATGTGCTGCAGCGCTACCGCGACGTATGGGTACCGATCAGCACCTATCCATATCTGGCTATCGATACAGAACGAGTTGATGCGCACTGTAAGAACATCAGCGACTTCGCGGTGTTTGCGGGCGGCCGCCTATTGCAGAACCTCCGGCCTGAAGAAGGTAGCAGCCGTTTGATCTTGGGGATGATGGGCGGCGGCGTCGATGCCGGACTATCTCCCGAATCAAAGGTAATTGTTGAGGGCATGGCCAATCCGCGCGCGCATTGGCTCATGAACTTCAACGAAACGCTCGCCATCGGCATGCATCCGTTCGCGGCGCTTCGCACGCACTACATCTACGTCGACAGAAACGGCAGCTACCAGCGGAGTTTTGCCGAGCTGGCTATCGTCGACCGGCACAGCCGGCCGCGCTCCACGCTCGTCGACTTCGACCCTCTGGCTGAAATGGTAATGACGCTTCATCTTGAGTATGTAAATGGTCCACACGACCAAGCGCGCGACATCGTTCGGCTGGCGGCGCTGCTAGATTCGATATTTGTCGAGAACGAAAAGATCCTCGCTGCGGCCACGGCACATCACCGCGCGCTAGCACCGCTGGAGAAGTCATTCGACTACGTCGCGCCGACGCTAACCCGGTATGGGCGCCTGACCCACGACGCTGGCGGGCAGCCGCGGATCGAGTTATCTTTCGCGCTGCTGCATTACGAGAAGGCGCTGCGAGAGTTCGACGCGCTGAAGGCGGCGGTAGCGAAAAAGGATACCGAGGCCGCGTTCTTCCACGGCATCTACTGCGTGGTTGCGGTGGCGGCCTGCGCCGAGGCAATCGGCAACCGTCTAGCGTTCCTGGAGACCGGCGCGCATCCCGACCACCGTGACAAGCGCCAGCCGTTAAAGAAAATCAACCACGGCGGCGCCGCGCTCACACTGGCCGCAGGCCGTACGTTCGTGCCACTCGCGGCCGGACAACCAAAGTACGACGCGCTGGATCGCGTGCGCGAGCTACGCAACGCGTTCATGCACGCCAACGAGCGCGACGAGAAAGTCGATCCCGTGGCCCTGACCTCGACCGTGTTCACCGCCGTCGACGAGAACTCCTGTCGCGGCTACCTGCGAAACCTCCGCTTGGCCGTTGCCCATGTGTTCGACCAACTCGCGCCCGAGCATTCTGCGCCGATCGTCACGCGCGAGAACGTCGATTGGCTTGGCGGGATCGAGGTGCCCTAGAGGCCGGCGAGCAGGGCTGCGAACGGCCCCTCATTCCCCCCTTTGACTATCCCCTGAGAGTCCATTTTGCTCAGCGCTAAAGCCGCTCTCGAGGAAATCCCATCCCTCGAGCGTCAAAACCACGATCGGAGGCTTCTTCGAGGAAGTGCGTCCACCGCACAAAGAGCGGCTCTAACTCGGCCATCGGCTTTCTGGGGCCACCTACCAGGAAGTACGGCATAAGATCTGCAATAGCCTTCTCGCCGAACACCCGGAGAGCATCGTCGTCCAACTGGCTTAGGTACTGATTGGCACGGTAGTTGGACCGCCAGCGCTGCTCGTTGGTAAGTGGCCCAGTGCGTTGCTCGGACTTTCGCTTCATCGGCAGGTCAGTCAAGAGCTTGGCGTCTGAGGCTAGTACGGGGCTATTGTTAAAGATTCCCCACTGAGCGTTGAGAGAGGACAGGAACTCCTCAGCCCAAGAGAAGCGGTGAGCTTTCTCACTTTCAATGATGATGCATGGCTGCGCTCCGCCGACCAGATGAGCCTCGGACAACAGCCAAACGGCATCCACCGACCAAGTATCGCTTTGCCGCTGTTGCATGAGGCGACTGATCTCCTTTCCCACATCGATTGGATCCAACGACTCGACGTCGGGGTTCAGCAAGACCAAGATGCCTAGAGCATCATCCAACTCAAGAAGCCGCTTAGTGTTTGCGATCTGACCCTTGGCATCTCGAAATGCGGCCTCTACGGATCGCATAATCTTTTGACGAAGACGTCGCAGTTGCTCGTCCCCGTCTGGAAGGTGGGCAAGCACCTTGTGTGCAGCTGCCTGACCAAGAATTACTGGGAAGTCATCGCGCACTCTCAGCGTCTCGAACGTACTGTTGATCTTGTGCTGCGGGTCCCCTTGCAGGACCTTCAGTTCAACAACTACGGATCGAGATCGCCACAGGTAGTCCGCACGTTGGCCACCACGGGTGTCCAGCTGTAGATCATCGATCGCCTCCGCGCTCTCGCCCATCAGGGCGAAACGATGAAATCGAGTCTCCATGTCAGAATTGGCCATTTGTACTTCCTATCCGTGAGCAATATTTCCTGTCGCCCAGCTACCTTCGTCGATTGCGTATAGGCCCGGGGCTAAACTTCGAATCCAACCCCTTCCGCTCGCCGGCTACATCCGGAAAGACCTCGACGATCTTGTCTGTGGCTGTTTCTATAATACCGGCACCGATCAACATGGCAACGGCGAGGTACAGGCGATCTGGATCGCATTCCAAGCCCGTGCCTCGGCCATTTGGCTCCATGCGCAGGAACGAGACTGGGTGAATGTGGGAATGCTGTGACCACAGGTCCCAGAGAATATCAAAGCCAGCCTTGTCCATTCCTACTAATTCCACCAACTGGGACCTGTCCAGGAACCACGCTTTCTTGCCGATTAGGCACTGAGCCTGTACAGGAGGAGACAAATTCATGAAGAATGGGATGGAGCGCAGGCGCGCTTGCAACTCATCGCGCTGCTGCTCGAACCACAGCCGCTGTTGTTCGCTGCCGGAAAACATCTTCAATCTGCTGCAGCAGTCGTTGAGCTGAAGCAGCGTGACCCGCGCCCTGCCTTCGTCAAGGGTCTCGTCCGTCGGCTGCATAAAGTAATGAAAGTACAAATTACCTTCCAGCAGAGCGCGGGCGTGGCAGGCTAGTACATTTAGCCCCCACTCCTGATGATCGCTTCTCACCCAACGGGAATAAGGCATTGCTCGAATAGCAGCGATGCCATGGGAACACATACGTGCGAATAGATATGTCCCATAACCCACACAAGGCGCGGCCATCCGCCCCGCTTGGGCTTGGCCTACGGCACTGGCCTCGCACACCGCCTTGTCAAGGCATTCGAGTGCCAACATGTAGTCTTCTCGCGTCGACGCCCCCGCCATCATCAGACGCTGGACGAGCGTTTCAAGGTCAATCATCCAGCCGCGCTCCAACGTACCGCTTAGCCAGGCCACTGGCGCACAGTGATGTGCCTTCAGAATCCCTCCGAATAGTCTTGATCCTAAGACGCTTTTTGATCTTATCTGGGATCTCAGGCTCGCTCATGCCATTCCTTGACTGATAGGTAGCTAATCGGTCGTGTTGATTCGTCATTTTCCGCATCAGGCCCCATGCGGACGTCTGAAGCACCCGAGTTAAGTTGCTGCTGTGAGCGACGCTAGCATCAATGATCCGCTAGTCTGCTGTTGCCGCCAGTTTCAAGAGGTCAGCTACAAGCATGTACGTATACACAACATAACGATCTGCCTCATCTCGTGTAGATATAATCCCATGCGAACCTTTCTGAGCGGCTCTAAAAAGTGAGTCAAGGCGATCACCTAGGTACTTTAGTTGAGACCCTATGATTTCTTCAGAGCGCTCTGAGGCGGAATTGTCTTCTGTAAAGCACACGAGGCGATTGATGTAGTTGTCTGCGCCAAGAGAAACGCGAAGTTCCTTTCCATTTACAAGTTTCGTACGAGGCGTTTCCGTGGCCGGAAACAAGTGGTCGGCCAAGTCTTGCAAGATTCGGCGGCAGCTATGGACGGCGTTAGACCAATCTTCCGGGTTGTCAGACTGCAGATTTTCGTAAACCGCAACGAATTTCTGCGCAGCCGACGGCACTGTGCTGCCGATCAGCTCATCTGCCACCAGACGAATTCTTGAGAATGCATCGCCTGCGATTCCGGAGAATTTTAGCTCCAGGTTCTTTTGCAGAACGTAGGAGTAGACAAATGACCTTCGAGAACTCAGTGCAGCAGATGCCTCGCTGATTGATTCGTGAAGCCTTGTTCGCTCAGCCCAGTTGCCAACTCCCGAACCCACATACTGGTTTGGATTGGAAGACGAAATTGAAACGTTTGGATCCCTAGCCGCGTCGATCCCGAGCTTTGAAGCCTCTAGCTGAGCCTCCAACTTCTCAATCGACTCGAGTCTTGCATATGTTTTGACCTCGTCCTTGTTCTTTTTCTGGTAGGTCCTTCCGGCGAGTTTTGCAAGACGCCAAACCTCTGGCGAGACTCCCGTCGGCGAAGATGGATAGCCGCCGCACTCATACTCAAAAATCTTCTGATGGTCGAAGTCGTTGAGGAGCCTAGCCAGACGGGTAGCCATCAGAGCGATGTTAGTCAAGGGGATTTCCGATAGTTCGATTGCTCGGAGGAGATTCTCCGACAAGCCTATGGCCTCAGCTAACGCTTTTGCGGATGGCTTCACTTCGATGTCCAAGGATGCTCCTCCTACTGCCCAACTCCGAAATTAAGCCGGTCCACGCAGTGGGTTCGGCTTGGAAGAAGTGTTAGCTCGCAGCCCGATGCGTGAGAAGCCAGGCTTACGCGGGACAGGCAAATCCGCCCCAAAACACTCCGACGAAAAGCTCATTCCGATAGAAGTTCGAATACCCGCCTTAGGCCGCATGACATGCTGCGGCCAGAGAGGGACTCGCGCCGCTACATCCTCCTCACCTCGTCGCACAATAGTATGTTGCCTTCATCGACGTTGGCTAGGAAGAGAAACAATTTGTAGCGGACGAGTCGATAATGGACGAACATGGGCATGGTCAAAGCTGCGATCAAAGAGCCGAGGCCGTTCGACAAGAACGGAATCCTCACTGTCACAGCCTATATGCATTATGGATAGCGGACACAACAAACAACAAGGGCGCCTCTCGGCGCCCTCGTTCTTTCAACTCATTCCCACTCAATAGTAGCCGGCGGCTTCCCCGAGATGTCATAGACAACCCTCGACACCCCCCGCAACTCATTGATGATCCGGTTGCTCACCGTACC
>JAAIGF010017878.1_pt1 | contig 11484 bp, 20 predicted proteins | sample 6487441 | NCBI WGS metagenome assembly JAAIGF01 (sample SAMN13974129, study PRJNA590717) | phyllosphere metagenome | biome: pepper field; feature: multiple bacterial spot infested pepper fields; material: pepper leaves; isolation source: leaves from pepper fields | host: Capsicum annuum ...
ACGGCCAAGCGGACCGGCGCGCAAGTGCGTGGCCCGATCCCGCTGCCGACCAAGATCGAGCGTTACACCATCCTCGTCTCCCCGCACGTCGACAAGGACGCGCGTGACCAGTACGAGACCCGCACGCACAAGCGCGTGCTCGATATCGTTGACCCGAATGACAAGACCGTGGACGCGCTGATGAAGCTCGAACTGGCTGCCGGCGTCGACGTTCAGATCAAGCTGACCTGAGGACTACGACCATGACGAAGAAGTATTCGTTGGGCTTCGTGGGCCGCAAGGCTGGCATGAGCCGCGTGTTCACCGAAGATGGCCGCTCCATCCCGGTGACCCTGATCGAAGCAACCCCCAACCGCATCGCGCAGATCAAGACCGTCGAAACCGACGGCTACAGCGCCGTGCAGGTGACCGTCGGCGCTCGTCGCGCTGCCCTGGTCAACAAGCCGGAAGCCGGCCACTTCGCCAAGGCGAAGGTGGAAGCGGGTCGTGGCCTGTGGGAATTCCGCGTTGAAGACGCGCAGCTCGGCGATTTCGCCGTCGGCGGCGAAGTCAAGGCGGACATCTTTGAAGTCGGCCAGATCGTCGACGTCCAGGGTGTCACCAAGGGTAAGGGCTTCCAGGGCACCATCAAGCGCTACAACTTCCGTATGGGTGACGCTACCCACGGTAACTCGCTGTCGCATCGCGCGCCGGGTTCGCTGGGTCAGCGCCAGACGCCGGGTCGCGTGTTCCCGGGCAAGAAGATGTCCGGTCACATGGGCTCCGTGCAGCAGAGCACCCAGAACCTGGAAGTTGTCAAGGTCGACGTCGAACGCGGTCTGATCGCGGTTCGCGGCGCCGTTCCGGGCGCGGCGGGTGGCGACGTGATCGTCCGTCCGGCGAGCAAGGCATAAGGAGAGATGACGATGGAACTCGTTATCACGGGTAGCAACAACAAGGTCTCGGTCTCCGACGCCGTGTTCGGTCGCGATTTCAGCGAAGATCTGGTCCACCAGGTCGTCGTTGCTTACCGCAACGCCGGTCGCGCCGGCACCAAGGCGCAGAAGACTCGCTCCGAAGTGGCAGGTACCACCAAGAAGTCGAAGAAGCAGAAGGGCGGCGGCGCGCGTCATGGCGCACTGACGGCTCCGATCTTCGTCGGCGGCGGTGTCACCTTCGCGGCAAAGCCGCGCAGCTTCGAGCAGAAGGTCAATCGTAAGCAGTACCGTGCCGCCATGTGCGCGATCCTGTCCGAGCTGAACCGTCAGGGCCGTCTGACCATCGTGGAGTCCTTCGATGTCGAAGTGACCAACACGAAGGGTCTGATTGCCAAGCTGGCCGGCCTGGAAGTGGGCAAGCGCCCGCTGATCGTCACTGAAGAAGCCTCCGAGCACCTGTACCTGTCCGCTCGCAATCTGCCGTACGTGCAGGTGCGTGACGTCCAGGGTCTGGATCCGGTGTCGCTGGTCGGTGCCGACACGGTCGTCATCACCGCTGATGCGGTCAAGAAGGTCGAGGAGTGGCTGGCATGAACAGCAACGAAAAAATCTTCAGCGTGCTGCGTGCCCCGCGTGTCTCCGAAAAGACCGCTCGCATTCAGGAACTTTCCAACCAGTATGCCTTCGAAGTTTCGAACGAAGCCACCAAAGCCGATGTAAAGGCCGCGGTTGAGCAGCTGTTCGGCGTCAAGGTCGAGGCTGTCAACGTGGTCAACGTCAAGGGCAAGAACAAGTCCTTCCGTAACCGTGCTGGCCGCCGCGGCGATTGGCGTAAGGCGTACGTTCGCTTGGCCGACGGCCAGTCGATCGATGTAACGGCCAAGGCCTGAGGTACATCCCATGCCATTGATGAAATTCAAGCCCACTTCCCCCGGCCGCCGTTCGGCCGTGCGCGTGGTTACCCCCGACCTGCACAAGGGTGCTCCGCACGCCGCACTGGTCGAGTCGCAGAGTCGCTCGGGTGGTCGTAACCACCATGGCCGCATCACCGTGCGTCACGTCGGTGGTGGTGCCAAGCAGCACTACCGCATCATCGACTTCAAGCGCAACAAGCTGGGCATCCCGGCGCGCGTGGAACGCATCGAATACGATCCGAACCGCACCGCCCACATCGCCCTGCTGTGCTACGTCGACGGCGAGCGTCGTTACATCATCGCCCCGAAGGGCCTGAAGGCTGGTGATCAGGTGATCGCTGGTTCGGACGCCCCGATCAAGGCGGGTAACACCCTGCCGCTGCGCAACATCCCGGTCGGTACCACCATCCACTGCATCGAACTGAAGCCCGGCAAGGGCGCTCAGATCGCCCGCGCCGCTGGTGCGGCCGTGCAGCTGGTTGCCCGCGAAGGCATCTACGCCACCCTGCGCCTGCGCTCGGGTGAAATGCGTAAGGTTCCGGTCGAGTGCTGCGCCACCATCGGCGAAGTCGGCAACGACGAGCACAGCCTGGAAAAGCTGGGCAAGGCCGGTGCCAAGCGTTGGCGCGGCGTCCGCCCGACCGTTCGTGGTGCTGCCATGAACCCGGTTGACCACCCGCACGGTGGTGGTGAGGCCAAGGCCGGCCAGGGTAATCCGCATCCGGTCACCCCGTGGGGTGTCCCGACCAAGGGTTACAAGACGCGCCATAACAAGCGCACTCAGCAGTTCATCGTCCGCGATCGTAGGGGCTAATCGACCATGGCACGTTCACTCAAGAAGGGCCCGTTTGTCGATCACCACCTGGTTGCTAAGGTGGCTGCCGCTGCGGGTAGCAAGCGTCCGGTCAAGACCTGGTCGCGTCGTTCGATGATCCTGCCTGACATGGTAGGCGTCACCATTGCCGTGCATAACGGCAAGAACCACATCCCGGTTCTCGTCAACGAGAACATGGTCGGCCACAAGCTCGGCGAATTTGCCATCACCCGGACCTTCAAGGGTCACGGTGGTGACAAGAAGTCGGGTAAGTAAGGAGAGATGACAATGGAAGCGAAAGCCATCCTGCGCACTGCGCGCATCTCCCCGCAGAAGGCTCGTCTGGTCGCTGACCAGGTGCGCGGTCTGCCGGCCGAACGTGCGGTCAACCTGCTGAAGTTCTCGGACAAGAAGGCTGCCCACCTGATCAAGAAGGTGGTGGAGTCGGCTATTGCAAATGCCGAGAACAACCAGGGCGCCGACGTCGACGAGCTGAAGGTTCAGACCATCATGGTTGATGAAGGTCCGACCCTGAAGCGTTTCATGGCGCGGGCGAAAGGCCGCGGTACCCGCATCCTCAAGCGCACCAGCCACATCACTGTGGTTGTGGGCGCCGCCAAGTAAGCGGATAAGGAAAAGACCATGGGTCATAAAGTTCATCCGATTGGTATCCGCCTCGGCATTTCCAAGGACTGGAACTCCAAGTGGTACGCCAACAAGGCCGAGTTCGCTGGTTACCTGGCAGCCGACCTGAAAGTGCGCGAAATGCTGCGCAAGAAGCTGGCTCAGGCCGGCATCAGCAAGATCCTGATCGAGCGTCCGGCCAAGACCGCTCGCGTGACGATCCACACCGCCCGTCCGGGCGTGGTGATCGGCAAGCGCGGTGAGGACATCGAGAAGCTGCGCAAGGAAGTGAGCGAGATGATGGGCGTCCCGGCGCACATCAACGTTACCGAAGTGCGCAAGCCGGAACTGGACGCTCAGCTCGTTGCCGAGTCGATCGCCCAGCAGCTGGAGCGCCGCATCATGTTCCGCCGTGCCATGAAGCGCTCGGTCGGCAACGCGATGCGCCTGGGTGCCCTGGGCATCAAGGTCAACGTCGGTGGCCGCCTCAACGGTGCAGAAATCGCCCGTTCGGAGTGGTACCGCGAAGGCCGCGTGCCGCTGCACACCCTGCGTGCCGACATCGACTATGGCTTCGCTGAAGCCAAGACGACCTACGGCATCATCGGCATCAAGGTCTGGATCTACAAGGGCGAGGTCTTCGATTTCTCCCAGGTTGGCCAGGAAAAGCAGGACGACACCCCGTCGCGCAACGATCGTCACGATCGCGGCGACCGCGGTGACCGTCAGCGCCCGGCTCGTGAAGCGAGGTAACGACAATGTTGCAACCCAAGCGAACCAAGTACCGCAAGGTGCACAAGGGCCGTAACGACGGCCTGAGCTGGAGCGCCAACGCTGTCAGCTTCGGCGAATACGGCCTCAAGGCAACCGCCCACGGTCAGCTGACCGCGCGTCAGATCGAAGCGGCCCGCCGCTCGATCAGCCGCTACGTGAAGCGCGGCGGCAAGATGTGGATCCGTGTGTTCCCCGACAAGCCCATCACCAAGAAGCCCATCGAAGTTCGAATGGGTTCGGGTAAGGGCAACGTGGAATACTGGGTGGCCCAGATCCAGCCCGGCCGCATGATCTATGAAATCGAGGGTGTCTCGGAGGAAGTGGCACGCGAGGCGTTCCGCCTGGCCGCCGCCAAGCTCTCGGTCACCACCACTTTCGTGACCCGGACGGTGCGCTGATGGAACTGAAAACTCTCCGTGAAAAGTCGGCTGACGAACTGAAGGCCCACCTGATCGACCTGCGTAAGGAACAGTTCTCTGTCCGTATGCAGCAGGTCACCGGCCAGCTGCCGAAGACTCACGATATCCGCCGCGTCCGTCGCGAGATTGCTCGCGTCAAGACGCTGCTCGGCAGCAAGAAGTAAGGACGGCCGCTATGAGCGACAATATCGAAAACAAGGCGCTGCGCACGGTCGAAGGCCGTGTCGTCAGCAACAAGATGGACAAGACGGTTACCGTCCTGGTTGAGCGTCAGGTCAAGCACGCGCTGTACGGCAAGTACATCAAGCGCTCGACGAAGCTGCACGCCCACGATGCCGACAACGCCTGCAAGGAAGGCGATGTCGTCCGCGTGACCGAGATTGCTCCGATGTCCAAGACCAAGAACTGGCGCGTGGTGGAAGTCATCACGCGCGCGGCTGAATAAGGAGCTGAATCATGATCCAGATGCAGAGCTACCTTGACGTCGCGGACAATTCGGGTGCCAAGCAGGTGATGTGCTTCAAGGTGCTGGGTGGTTCCAAGCGCCGTTACGCCGGCATCGGCGACATCATCAAGGTCACCGTGAAGGATGCGATTCCGCGCGGCAAGGTCAAGAAGGGTGAAGTGTATGACGCCGTCGTGGTGCGTACCCGCAAGGGTGTGCGTCGCGCCGACGGTTCGCTGATCCGCTTCGACGGCAACGCTGCCGTCCTGCTGAACAACAAGCAGGAGCCGATCGGCACCCGTATCTTCGGGCCGGTGACTCGTGAACTTCGCTCTGAGAAGTTCATGAAGATCGTCTCGCTCGCTCCCGAAGTGCTGTGAGCGACAGGAGATAATCATGGCTAACCGTATCAAGAAGGGCGACCAGGTTGTCGTCAACGCCGGCAAGGACAAGGGCAAGCAGGGCGAAGTCGTCCGCGTCGACGGCGACCGTGTGGTCGTCGGCAACGTGAACATCGTCAAGCGCCACACCAAGCCGAACCCGCAGGCAGGTGTTGCCGGCGGCGTGGTCGAGCGCGAAGCTTCGATCCATATCTCCAACGTGAATGTGCTGAACCCGGCTTCGGGCAAGGGCGAACGCGTTGGCTTCAAGGTGCTGGAGGATGGACGCAAACTGCGTGTGTTCCGCTCCAGCGGTGAGGCGCTCGACGCCTGAGGAATGAGAAGATGAGTTCCCGTCTCGAAAAGTTCTACAAGGAAGAAGTGGTACCGGCGCTGATGAAGCAGTTCGGTTACACCAATCCGATGGAAGTGCCGAAGCTTGTCAAGGTCACCCTGAACATGGGTGTCGGCGAAGCGGCCACCAACAAGAAGATCCTGGAAAACGCCGTCGGCGACATGACCAAGATTTCCGGCCAGAAGCCGGTTGTCACCAAGTCGCGTGTGTCGGTTGCGTCGTTCAAGATCCGTGATGGTTGGCCGATCGGCTGCAAGACCACGCTGCGTCGCCACAAGATGTACGAGTTCCTGGATCGCCTGATCAACATCTCGCTGCCGCGCGTGCGCGACTTCCGTGGTGTGTCCGGTCGTTCCTTCGACGGTCGCGGCAACTTCAACATGGGTGTGAAGGAACAGATCATCTTCCCGGAAATCGACTTCGACGCTGTCGACGCGATCCGCGGCATGGATATCGCCATCACCACCACTGCGAAGACCGATGCGGAAGCGAAGGCGCTGCTGGCAGCGTTCAAGTTCCCGTTCCGTAACTGATCCGTCGAGGAATCCGAAATGGCAAAGACCTCCATGGTCAACCGCGACATCAAGCGGGAAAAGCTGGCAAAGAAGTACGCTGAAAAGCGTGCGGCTCTGAAGAAGATCGTGTCCTCCGTGGACGCGACCTACGAAGAGAAGATCGACGCCGCAACCAAGCTGGCCAAGCTGCCGCGCGATTCGTCGCCGAGCCGCCAGCGCAACCGTTGCGAACTGTCGGGTCGTCCGCGTGGCGTCTACAGCAAGTTCGGCCTGGGCCGCAACAAGCTGCGCGAAGCCACCATGCGTGGCGACGTCCCGGGTCTGCGCAAGGCCAGCTGGTAATCCCAGCCGGCCCTGTGATCAGGAGCGCCCTCGGGGGTTCCTGAACCGGGCAGGGGAGGCATTCAGCTTCCTCGACGCAAAAAAACCAGGGAGCCCGGCGCAAGCCGGGCTCTTTTGGCGTATACTCCCGCGTCTTGCTCTGTGCAAACGGGGTAGCAGGGCAGGCTGATGGCCTGCCGCAACAAGGGACCTGGCCCGTTTCCAGGAGACAACAGATTTTCGCGAAAGCGGATATCGGTGCACTCAAAGGTACTCATATGAGCATGACTGATCCCATCGCCGACCTGCTGGTCCGCATCAAGAATGCGGCCGCGGTTGGCAAGCAGACGGTGAAAGCCCCGTCGTCCAAGATCAAGGTTGCGATCGCCCAGGTCCTGAAGGACGAGGGTTACATCACCGACCTGCGCGTGACCCAGCTGGAAAACAACAAGTCCGAGCTGGAAATCGTGCTGAAGTATTTCGAAGGCAAGCCGGTCATCGCGACCCTGAAGCGCTTCTCGCGTTCGGGCCTGCGCCAGTACCGCGGCAAGAGCGAGCTGCCGAAGGTCATGAACGGCCTGGGCATCTCCATCATTTCCACCTCCAAGGGCATCATGACTGATGCGCAGGCGCGCCAGCTGGGCGTCGGCGGCGAAGTCCTGTGCTTCGTGGCCTAAGGCGAAAGGAGTAATACTATGTCCCGCGTAGCCAAGAAGCCCGTCACCCTGGGTAAGACTGAACTGAACGTCCAGGCCGATTCCGTCACCGTCAAGGGCCCGAAGGGCACCCTGTCGCTGCCGAAGCCGGCTGGCATTGCCATCAACGTCGACAACGGCGTTGCCACCCTGAGCACCGAGAACGCTGACCTGGTCCCGCTGACCGGCACCGTCCGCGCCATCCTGGCCAACATGGTCAAGGGTGTTTCCGAAGGCTTCGAGCGCAAGCTGGAGCTGGTCGGCGTGGGTTACCGTGCTGCCATGCAGGGCAAGGACCTGAGCCTGTCGCTCGGTTACTCGCACCCGATCGTGTTCGTGGCGCCGGAAGGCATCACCATCACCACCCCGACCCAGACCGAAATTCTGGTGCAGGGCGCTGACAAGCAGGTCGTCGGTGAAGTCGCCGCCAAGATCCGCGCGTACCGCAAGCCGGAACCGTACAAGGGCAAGGGCGTGAAGTACTCCGACGAAGTCATCATCCGTAAGGAAGCCAAGAAGGCGTAAGTGCGAGTCCCTCGCAAGAGCCCGCACATCCATGTGCGGACTCCTCAGGGAAAAGCCTAACCTTCCGCTTTCAAGGGAAAAAAATCATGAACAAGAACATCGCCCGCCTGCGTCGCGCCAAGTCGACCCGCGCCCACATCCGTGAGCTCGGCGTCGCCCGCCTGTCGGTGCTGCGCACCGGCCAGCACCTGTACGCCCAGGTCTTCACCGCCGACGGTTCCAAGGTGCTGGCTGCCGCCAACACCACCCAGACCGACGTCATGGAAGGCCTGAAGAACGGCAAGAACGCCGATGCCGCCGCCAAGGTCGGCCGTATCGTCGCTGAGCGCGCCAAGGCCGCCGGCGTCGAGAAGGTTGCCTTCGATCGTTCGGGCTACCGCTACCACGGCCGCATCAAGGCCCTGGCAGAAGCCGCCCGCGAAGCCGGCCTGCAGTTCTAAGGGATAAGGGCAGGGGACCTCGCGTCCCCTGTCCGCCTGCTCGCCCGCCTGAGTGAGGCGGGGCGGCGCCGCTCTTCTGCAGCGGCCCACCGCACCAACGCGGTACTCCACAACCATAAGCGGCCTCGAGCCGTACATACCCAAACTACCAAGGAATCAAGATGGCAGAAGAACGTCAGCAGCGGGGTCGCGATCGCGACCGTAACCGCGAAGAGAAAGTCGACGACGGCATGATCGAAAAGCTGGTCGCGGTCAACCGCGTCAGCAAGACCGTCAAGGGTGGCCGCCAGTTCACCTTCACCGCCCTGACCGTGGTCGGCGACGGCGAAGGCAAGGTCGGTTTCGGTTATGGCAAGGCGCGCGAAGTGCCGGTTGCCATCCAGAAGTCGATGGAACAGGCTCGCAAGAACCTGGTCAGCGTTGACCTGAACAACGGCACCCTGTGGCACACCATCAAGGATGGTCACGGCGCAGCCCGCGTGTTCATGCAGCCGGCTTCCGAAGGTACCGGCGTCATCGCCGGCGGTGCCATGCGCGCCGTGCTGGAAGCGGTTGGCGTGAAGAACGTGCTGGCCAAGGCCACCGGTTCGCGCAACCCGATCAACCTGGTGCGTGCCACCGTGAAGGGCCTGTCTGCTGCGCAGTCGCCGGCTCGCATCGCGGCCAAGCGCGGCAAGAAGGTGGAGGAACTCAACCATGGCTAATGAGTCCAACAAGACTGTGAAGGTGCGCCTGGTGCGCGGCCTGCGTGGTACCCAGTCGCGTCACCGCCTGTCGGTGCGTGCCCTGGGCCTGAACAAGCTCAACGATGTCCGTGAACTGAAGGACAGCCCGCAGGTTCGCGGTCTGATCAACACCGTTCACTACCTCGTCAAGGTTGAGGAGTAATCGATCATGACTCTGCGTCTCAATGAACTGAGCCCGGCACCGGGCGCCCGCACCGAGCGTACCCGCGTCGGTCGTGGTATCGGCTCGGGCCTGGGCAAGACTGCCGGCCGCGGCCACAAGGGTTCGTTCGCCCGTAAGGGTGGCGGCAAGATCAAGGCTGGCTTCGAAGGCGGCCAGACCCCCATGCAGCGTCGTCTGCCGAAGATCGGCTTCCGTTCGCCGATCGCCAAGGACACCGCTGAAGTGCTGCTGTACGCGCTGGACAAGCTGCCGGCCGGTGAGATCGACTTCGCCGCCCTGCGTGCTGCCAAGCTGGTCCCGAGCACTGCAAAGAAGGCCAAGGTCGTCCTCAAGGGCGAACTGACCAAGGCGTTCACCCTGAAGGGTATTGCTGCCACGGCCGGTGCCAAGGCTGCAATCGAAGCTGCCGGCGGCAGCGTGACGGAGTAAGAAAATCATGGCGCAAGCTGGCATCGGTAACCTCGCGGGCGGAATGGGCAAGTTCACTGAACTTCGCCAACGTTTGCTGTTCGTCGTCGGGGCTTTGATCGTCTATCGCATCGGCTGTTATGTGCCGGTGCCGGGCGTCAATCCCGATGCCATGCTTGCCATGATGCAACAGCAGGGCGGCGGCATCGTGGACATGTTCAACATGTTCTCGGGCGGCGCCCTGCACCGTTTGAGCATCTTCGCGCTCAACGTGATGCCGTACATCTCGGCATCGATCGTGATGCAGCTGGCCACCCACATCTTCCCCGCCCTGAAGGCGATGCAGAAGGAAGGTGAGTCCGGCCGTCGCAAGATCACCCAGTATTCGCGCATCGGCGCCGTGCTGCTGGCGGTGGTGCAGGGCGGTTCGATCGCCCTGGCGCTGCAGAACCAGGTGGCACCGTCGGGCGCCCCGGTCGTCTACGCACCGGGCATGGGCTTCGTGCTCACCGCCGTGGTCGCGCTGACCGCCGGCACCATGTTCCTGATGTGGGTCGGTGAGCAGGTCACCGAGCGCGGCATCGGCAACGGCGTCTCGCTGATCATCTTCGCCGGTATCGTGGCGGGCCTGCCGGGTGCGGTCATCCACACCTTCGACGCCTACCGCGACGGCAACATCCAGTTCATCCAGCTGCTGCTGATCGCCATCGTCGTCCTCGCCTTCACCTTCTTCGTGGTGTTCGTCGAGCGCGGCCAGCGCCGGATCACGGTCAACTACGCGCGCCGCCAGGGCGGTCGCAACGCGTACATGAACCAGACCTCGTTCCTGCCGCTGAAGCTGAACATGGCCGGCGTCATCCCGGCGATCTTCGCCTCGAGCCTGCTGGCCTTCCCGGCCACCCTGGCCATGTGGTCCGGCCAGGCCGCCAACCAGAGCGCCGTCGGCCAGACCCTGCAGAAGGTCGCCAACGCCCTGGGCCCGGGCGAGCCGCTGCACATGATCGTGTTCGCTGCGCTGATCACCGGTTTCGCGTTCTTCTATACCGCGCTGGTGTTCAACTCGCAGGAAACCGCCGACAACCTGAAGAAGTCGGGCGCGCTGATTCCGGGCATCCGTCCGGGCAAGGCCACCGCCGACTACATCGACGGCGTGCTGACCCGCCTGACCGCTGCCGGTTCGGCCTACCTGGTGATCGTCTGCCTGCTGCCGGAACTGATGCGCACGCAGCTGAACGCCTCCTTCTACTTCGGTGGTACTTCGCTGCTGATCGTCGTGGTGGTGGTGATGGACTTCATCGCCCAGGTGCAGGCGCACCTGATGTCCCACCAGTACGAGAGCCTGCTGAAGAAGGCCAACCTGAAGGGCGGCAACCGCGGCGGTTTTGCCCGCGGCTGATAAGCCTGTTATACTTTCGTCTTCCTGACGTGATGGTCCTCCGCTCCGCGGACTCTGGCCACACAAACGAAGGGCGGCCCCCGCAGCGGTTCCGGGTGGGGGTGTGGCGAGGTGGTCCTGCGCTGGAGTAGCGCGGGCGGCCCCGGGGAAACCCAGGTCCAACCTTGTCCGGCGCCGGAGCCTGGGCACACTCCCCAGGCCGGGTCCATGAAACTTCATTGTTTCACGGGCTTCCATGTAAACCGGAACCTTGTTAGTATCGCTAGTTCACTTTTTTGATCCATCCTGCCGGATTGGCGTGCCTGAGGCGCGCTGTCGGCCATCACTCAGCTGGAGAACCGCGTCATGGCGCGTATTGCAGGCGTCAACCTGCCAGCCCAGAAGCACGTCTGGGTCGGGTTGCAAAGCATTTACGGCATCGGCCGTACCCGTTCGAAGAAGGTCTGCGAAGTCGCAGGCGTTGCTTCGACCACCAAGATCCGCGATCTGTCGGAGCCGGAAATCGAGCGCCTGCGCGCCGAAGTCGGCAAGTACATCGTGGAAGGCGATCTGCGCCGTGAAATCGGCATCGCGATCAAGCGCCTGATGGACCTGGGCTGCTACCGCGGCCTGCGTCACCGTCGCGGCCTGCCG
>JAAIGF010265503.1_pt1 | contig 11475 bp, 15 predicted proteins | sample 6487441 | NCBI WGS metagenome assembly JAAIGF01 (sample SAMN13974129, study PRJNA590717) | phyllosphere metagenome | biome: pepper field; feature: multiple bacterial spot infested pepper fields; material: pepper leaves; isolation source: leaves from pepper fields | host: Capsicum annuum ...
ACAGCAAAAAGCCCGCTCAGGTTTCCCTGAGCGGGCTTTTCTAATTCTGGCTCCTCTGACTGGACTCGAACCAGTGACATACGGATTAACAGTCCGCCGTTCTACCGACTGAACTACAGAGGAATCGTGTGAACGAGGCGAATAGTAGTGGCCCCGCACGAGCCTGTCAACAGCTTAAAACACAATTGCATTCAACTGGCTAGCAAAGATACAGCCCGCGCAGGGATCAGGCAGATTCCGCCGCCAGCGTCGCAAGCCGGGCAGCAGGATCCTGACGGTAAAACAGCTGCAGGTGTCGATACATCGCCGGAAAGCGCTGAAGGAGCAGGTCGGGCGCAGTGAAGAAATACTCTGACAGCACAGCAAAACATTCGGCCGGATCGCTGGCTGCGTAGGGATCAAAGGTCGCGGCCTCTTCACCCGCGAGTGCCACTTCATCGTCAATTTCCTGCATCACCTGCAGCAAATCTTTCTCCCAGCCAGCGACCTCGCGCAGCGGAATAGCGGGGATGCCGCTGGTGTAGCCGCTGCCGCGCGCGTCCAGCTTATGCGCCACTTCATGGATCACCAGGTTATAGCCTGAGAGATCGAACGCGTCGGAAATATCCAGCGCGTTGAGCACCACCGGCCCCTGCGTCCAGCTCTGCCCGGCGTGTACAGCGGGCGCCTGATGCACCAGCCCGCTCTCATCTTCCCAGCGGTCATCAACCGCAAAGGGTTCAGGATAGATAAGCACGTCGTGAAAGCCATCCAGCCACTCCACGCCCAGCTTCAGCACCGGCAGGCAAAACAGCAGCGCCAGACGGGCGCTGTGCAGCGCATCCAGTTCAGTGCCCTGCAGCAGGACAAATTTTTTCTGCTGCAGAAAGCGCTGCGCCATGCCGATCAGAACGGCGTGCTCGTCATGATTAAGCAGTGAAAACACAGGCTGCCGCAGCGCCTGCGTCCAGGGCAGTTCAGCGACAGCATCGGATTTATGCGCGTTCCGGGACCATTTAAACATCGCAGCGCCTGTAGAAGGAGAGAAGGAGTGCCGACGGGACAGAATGTGCCAGACGTCAAACCCGTTATTCAACCTGTTAGCCGGGACGGTGTCTGTGATTGCGCTTGCAAAGTGAAAAGCAAAAATAAGCGGGGTGGGGCGTAAGCGCCTCTTCCGGTGGGCAGAAGAGGCGCAGGGCGCACGCTCAGGGCGATCGGCTTTCGCGCAGAACGCGCTCAAATTCAATGACCCAGACCCAGGGGTTAACCTCCCAGCTGGTCGCGCCATACTGTTTTTGCCACGCTTTGCGATACGCCTCTTTGGGCGACTCTGAATTCATATTCATGGTAAAGAAGTTGTTCAGGAAGTGCGAGTCCGTCTGAACGCCCTCTGCCATGATGTCATCCTCGCTGATATCCTGGATTTTTTCAGCCCGGATCGCGGTGATGGTCAGATCGATGCGGCTTGCCCAGCGCGGCATGTGAATGGCCGTCTGCCAGCCAAACTGCTCCGCGTCCTGCAGATCGTCCTCCAGCTGACCAAACTCGTTGCTGTCAGCACGATACTGGCAGAAGTCGGGATGGCGAAATAGCTGGGGATCGCGATCGTACTCTGCCAGCTGCGCTTCCGGCACAATCGGGCCGCGCCAGGTTTCGCGCACCCACAGGCGATCGCCAACCTGCCCGAAGGGACAGTGCGCGCTGATATCGGACATCGACATCAGTTTGTAGCCGTGAAGATGATTCGCACTGACATCAAACGCATGAACGCCTTCATGGTGGTCCTGTCCTGGACCAAATGCCTGCGTTTTCATAATGCGTCGGGTCTGTGTTTGCTGGCCAACCAGCAGGGCGCGAACCCGCTGTTCGGAAAAAAGAATCGGCCGTTCTTTCATTTTTTACCTCTTGTTATATCACGAACCCGGAAAGCGTTGACGTTACATCCTGTACAGGACGAGACCCTTAGCATAAAGGTTTCAAACAAATTTGCTTAATAATTTGTCACCTGATAATCAGGCGTTCCCTTCCTGTTCCGGTATTAAAAAAACATCCAGGCAAAAAGTGGGGTGCAGATCGCTTAACGTACCGGCGAAATGCGGAAATTTCCCCTATACAGTACGTTATAACGGCCAAAATAGAAATATTTTCAGACTATTTCACCTTTTTCTCCGCTAATAACTGGCTATCTGTCAGCGAGGAGTGACCGCTTAAATTCCCCGCGCACTGGCATCGCGGTTAAGCGCGACACATAAACTATGTTAACTAAATCTGACGATAGTGAAACGTCATAAGGAAAAGCTGAAAACAAAAAGGCTACTGGGCAAGCGGGCTTAACAACGCTATAACATGATCAGGATCGCAGATTTTTCCCTCTCACCCCAAAAATGCTGTAAGAAAAGTGTCATGACCTGCCCGCTAAGATAGGGCTGAGTCTGAAGAGCTCCCGCCGCGCACCACATGTCATAACAGGAGAAGCATCATGTCCATTACACACTGGCAACAACGTTATGAACACTGGCTGCGGCTGAACTGGCAGCATGACGATAAGGCGCACGACACAGGGCATCTGCGTCGGGTCTGGATGAGCGCGGCGCGTATCATGCAGGAGACGCCTGCCGATGCCATGGTGGTACTGACCGCCAGCTACTTTCACGACGTGGTGAATCTGCCGAAGAACCATCCGCAGCGTCATCTTGCCTCTACGTTTGCCGCTGAAGAGACGCGCCGTATTCTGCAGCAGGATTTTCCCGATTTTCCCGCTGAACTTATAGATAGCGTGGCGCACGCGGTGCAGGCGCACAGTTTTAGTGCTGCCATTACGCCGCTGACCGCAGAAGCAAAAATTGTGCAGGATGCCGATCGTCTGGAGTCGCTGGGGGCTATCGGACTGGCACGCGTATTCTACACGGCTGGCGCACTGGGCCGGCCGCTGTTTGACAGTGACGATCCGCTGGGGCGCGATCGCGAGCTCGACGATGTGAAGTGGACACTGGATCACTTTCAGAAAAAGCTGCTGCGCCTGCCTGAAACCATGCAAACGGCAGCGGGACGTCGTCTGGCTGAATATAACGCCGATTTTCTGGTGCACTATATGGCCAAACTCTGTGCGGAGCTGCAGGGGAACCTGGCGGGGGTTGATGAATCCGTGCTGCGCGACTTCTGCTGCACGTTACAGGAATATTAAATTTTTATGACAGACTGTTAACTGGCCTCATCTTCCGCTACGTTTGTGAAAAAAATAGCAGGGAGTGTGGAAATGACTGAAACCGTGAACATTACGATTAAAATTGATCCGGCACTGAAAGAGGAGATTAAGCAGCTGGCTGCTGACAATCAGCTTTCAATGAGTCAGGAGATTGTTAACCGGCTGCAGGCGAGCCTGCAGAGTGCCCTGCAGCAGGAGACGGCGGTAGATAATCTGCACTCCGATGAGACGCCGGACGACCGGTTAAGCGCTACGGAACTGCGCCAGATCCGTGCGCTACTGAAAAAGAGCAAGAAGAAGAAGTAATCTCTGCCACCCGCCGCCCGGCGGGTGAGCTATTTCTTATGCGCGATCAGCTATTAGCCTGCTCTGGCGCGTTCAGCCTGTAGTATTCAATCAGCGGCAGCAGTAATTTCGCTACCGCAGCAAATACCGGCACCACCACGGAATTGCCAAACTGACGATAGGCCTGGGTATCGGAGACCGGGATGCGGAACCGCGCTTCACCCGGCGCTTCAAACCCCATCAGGCGCGCGCACTCGCGCGGGCTCAGCCGGCGCGGTCGCCGCGCCATGTTCTCAGCAGCGGTAAAGTTCTGTTCACCCAGCGCGCGATCCCAGCCGCGATCGATCAGGATCTCCGAGCCATCTTTGTAGTAGCGCGCTGAAAGCGTGCGCACGCAGCAGTGCGGATTCTGCGGATCGTTCAGGCCAAAGCCAAAGCCGTTGCCCTTCGCCTTGTGCTTTTGCGCATAGCGATAGAGGTAGTGCCAGAGCGTTGGCGACAGGGTATATTTTTCACCCGGATCTGCGTCCAGCAAACTCTGCAGTGGCGGCACCTGCGGCGGATAGAGCGCCGGCAACGCGCGCAGTGAAAAGGGCTGCTTAACGCCGCTATCGCGCCGGATGCCCACCAGCACAATGCGCTCACGGTGCTGCGGCAGAAAATAGCGCGCGTCGATCACTTTGGCGTCCGGTGTGCCTTTATCATCCGCATCCGCCACGTCATAACCCAGCTCATCCAGCGTTGCCATAATAATGGCGAAGGTGCGGCCCTTATCGTGGCTCTTCAGATTCTTGACATTTTCCAGCACAAAAAACGCGGGCTTTTTAGCCGCGAGAATGCGCGCCACGTCAAAAAACAGCGTGCCCTGCGCCTCACACTCAAAGCCGTGCGCCCGGCCGAGCGCGTTCTTTTTACTGACGCCCGCCAGTGAAAAAGGCTGACAGGGAAAGCCGGCCAGCAGCACCTGGTGATCGGGGATAGCGCGATCGATATGCTGATAGATAGCCACCTCCTCAGTGAGGCCGGCTGGCTGCGTGACGAGACGAATATCGGTATTGAACCGGTGGCGCAGCGGATCGCAGTAGTGGTTCGCTTTATAGGTGCGGACCGCCTCTTTATTCCATTCGCTGGTAAAAACGCACTCGCCGCCGGCCTGCTCAAAGCCGCGCCGGATGCCGCCGATACCGGCAAAGAGATCGATAAACTGAAAGGCGGGCCTATCATAGTGGGCCGGTCGCGATGGCAGCAGGGCACGCAGGCTGGCGATCTCAGACGGCAGAAGCATTGCCGACGCGGCTTTGCCACTGCGCAGACGGTTCAGCTTCGCCACGCTCCAGTGGCCTGTGCCGGCGGCGTTGAGGGTCTGCATCACATCGCGCGCCGCGTAGATATCCAGTACCTGCAGTAACAGCGCTAAATCATCCTGCGCAGCGGTTAATGAAGAGGGGGTAGCCGGTGCGGCGGGATCGGGAGCGAGCATGCGTTTTTCCTTAACAGTTGAGCGGCTATGCTACCACTCATCTGTCAGGGTTGAAATTAGCGCGTCGTGTGGCGCTGCGCGCCGTGCCGCACTCTTTTACGCCGCCGCTTTCGCTTTTGCCGTAAAACGCTAAAGTTGAATAGGCCCGCAGGAAAAGGAAACGGCATGGCTGACGTTCACTCACAAGAGATCCGCAGTAAAAATATGCGCGCGATCCGCAATCAGGATACGGCGATTGAACAGCGCGTGGCCGCGATATTGAAAGATCGCGGCTTCAGCTTTCGCGTGCAGGATAAAGCGCTGCCGGGGCGGCCCGATTTCGTGCTGCCTGAGCAGCAGGCCATTATCTTTGTGCACGGCTGTTTCTGGCATCGTCATCACTGCTATCTGTTTAAAATGCCCGCCACGCGCACCAGTTTCTGGAACGGCAAAATCAACAGTAACGTTGAGCGTGACCGGCGCTATGTGCAGCAGCTGCAGGAGACCGGCTGGAAGGTTCTGATTGTCTGGGAGTGCGCGCTGCGCGGTAAGCTGCGGCTGAATGACAATCAGCTGATTGAGCGCCTTGAGGAGTGGCTGCTGGCCGCCGGGCAGAGCGCGGAGCTGGATCATCAGGGATTGCATCATTACCATCCGCTCTAGCCGGCGATGATTGCTTTTCGCGGCAATAATCGTTTAGATCACGTTTTTCTCTGGGACGCGGAGCACTACCATGAGCAGTATTAAACTGACGGTCAGACGGCTCTATCAGCTGCGTGACGAGCGGCTGGTGGCGACACAGGCCACGGCACGCATCTGGCTCGACGATCGGCTGATTGCCACAGAGGAGATCAGCGGCATGACCGAAAGTCCGGTGAGTAAATATCTGCACGCAGCGGATACGCAGGGAAAAACGTTACGCGTTGAATGGGACTGTGAGGGCATCGCCGACATGTCGGTGACGTGGGTTGAGCGCTGCCCCTGTTGTCAGGAACACTAACCGGAATAAGGATTACCATTTTGGCAGGAACCAGTTTACTTACGCTTCTGGATGATATTGCAACGCTGCTGGATGACATTTCAGTCATGGGCAAGGTTGCGGCAAAAAAAACCGCTGGCGTGCTGGGCGACGATTTGTCGCTTAATGCGCAGCAGGTCACGGGCGTCAAAGCCAATCGCGAATTGCCGGTTGTCTGGGGCGTTGCGAAAGGCTCATTTCTGAATAAGCTGATCCTGGTGCCGCTGGCGCTGGTGATTTCAGCGTTTGCTCCCTGGCTTATCACGCCGTTGCTGATGCTGGGGGGCGCCTACCTCTGCTATGAAGGGGTGGAAAAGGTGTTACACAGCCTGCAGCACGATAAAGAGGAAAAGAGCCCGGAAGCGCGTCAGCAGCGGCTCGACAGCCTGGCACAGCAGGATCCGCGCGCGTATGAAAAGAGCAAGGTCAAAGGTGCGGTACGCACTGACTTTATTCTTTCGGCGGAGATCGTGGCGATTACGCTGGGCATCGTTTCAGAGGCGCCGCTGCTTAACCAGGTGCTGATCCTCGCCGGTATCGCCATTCTGGTGACCATCGGTGTTTATGGCATTGTGGCGATGATTGTAAAGATCGATGACCTCGGCTACTGGCTGCGGGAAAAGTCCTCTTCACTGGCGCAGGCGGTGGGCGGTTTTCTGCTGGCGATGGCGCCGTGGCTGATGAAAATTCTTACCGTCGTCGGCACGCTGGCGATGTTTCTGGTGGGCGGTGGCATTATTGTGCATGGTATCACGCCGCTGCATCACGCTATCAGCGAGTACAGCAGCGGCTTTAACGGTCTGGTTTCCGGCCTGCTGAGCAACGGGGCCAATCTGGTGCTTGGGTTTATCGTCGGCGCGATTGTGCTGCTGGTGGTTAACCTGATCGCCAAAGTTCGCGGTAAGTCGGCATAACAGGCCAGCGCGGTAAGCGGCGCACAAGCCGCTTACCGCTTATCTCTGGCAATGCGATATAACGCGCGACACACTAATTTTCAGGAGAGTGATGATGAACGACGATATGTTTGAATTTGATATCGATGCCCAGCTGGAACAGGCTGAAGCGAAAGCGGCGGAAAAAGCCAGCGAAGTGCCGGCTGAACTCAGTGATGATGCTGAGTGCGAAGGCTGCAAAATCTGACGGTCGCAGCTAAAAATTTCAAAGCCGGTAATAAACATTACCGGCTTTGTTTATGAACCAGATTTTGCACTGCTTATTCCTCTTTTATCACACTAATAACATTATCCTATAGGCAAATTGTCTGTCCGGCTGCTATATCTTTAAGCGTTCAATCAACGGTAAAAGGGAGGGCGCGGTATGACCTTTGCAGTGAGTGATGAAGTTCAGCACAAACAGGGCGGACCCACGATGGTGGTAACCGGCTATGCCAGCGGAATGGTTGAGTGTCGTTGGTATGATGGCTATAGCGTGCGCCGCGAGGCATTCCATAGTGATGAACTGAGTCACATGACTACGGAATCCCGGCTCGCCAGCTGAATCTGATCGGGACGGTTTCGCCGTCCCGTATCCCGTTACACTTTTCCCTCGTTGTCTTCTTCCACCGCCTGATAAATCCGCTGCAGAATATCCGGAAACGCCGACTGAACGCGACTCCAGCTCGGAATAAAGGGCTTATCGTTGGGGCGTTCAATAAACGACTGACCGGCGTCGAGAATGGCCTGGGTAAACATCTCCACCGCCGCTTCCTCTTTGTGCTGATCGAACGACAGGCCGTTCATGGTTGCTTCATGCCGGTAGATCTCCATCATATCCAGCGCGTTACGGTAATAAGTCGCCTTCAGCACGCGAAACGAATCGCTGGTCAGCGGCACGCCCATGGTCGCCAGCTTGCGCAGCAGCGACTGGACAATATCGCTGCTCATGCGCTTCAGCCCCCCGGTACCATCCTCTTCGGCCAGCGGCTGATGCTTGTGGTCATAGTGATCGGCGATCTCGACCTGACAGCTCTGTCGGGTCGTATAGTTGCGATAGATCTCAGACAGCACGCCGATCTCCAGCCCCCAGTCGCCAGGGATCTTAATGCCGTTAAGCACATGGGTGCGCATGGCAAACTCGCCGGAGAGGGGATAGCGAAAGCTGCTGAGGTAGTCGAGATACTCGGAGTGGCCATACACCTGCTGCAGCGAACGCAGCATCGGTCCGACCAGCAGACGGCCGACGCGGCCATTGAGCTTGCCATCCGCGACGCGCGCATAAAACCCTTTGCAAAACTCATACTGAAACGCCGGGTTGGCCAGCGGATAGAGCAGACGCGCCAGCATGCCGCGCTCATAGGTCACAATGTCGCAGTCGTGCAGCGCCACGCACTGGGTGCGATCGGACGCCAGGGTGTAACCGGTACAGAACCAGACGTTGCGTCCTTTGCCCGGCTGGCTGGGTGAGAGACCCTCTTTATCCAGCTCTGCATCAATCGCTTTCAGGCGCGGCCCGTCATTCCACAGAATGCGGTGCCGCTGGGGCAGGCGTGAGAAGAAGTCGCGGGCAAACAGAAACTGATCGCGATCGGCTCGATCGAGACCAATCACAATCTCTTCCAGATAGGGCACCTGCGCCAGTTCATTAACAATATTATCCAGCGCAGGGCCCTCCAGTTCGGAGAACAGCGAGGGCAGGATCAGGCCCATCTTGCGCCGGCGGGCAAACTGCACCATCTCTTTTTCCAGCGACTCCACGCGGCGATGGGTGAGGTTATGGAAATTCGTAATCACGCCATTCTGATAAAAATCACTCATCGTCTCATCCTCTGATTACGGCTTATGGGGGGCCAGAAAGTGTTCTATGCCTTCGCTCCAGCCTTCCGGTCCGGTTTGCGCTGTGCGATAGATATGGTCGCTATCGGTACGGCTGAGTGTAACCGGCGACTTGCTGAAACCTTTGATAATGACCGCGTAGTCCGCCTGCTCCAGCATCGGGATATCATTGGGGCCGTCACCCAGACCCAGCGTTATCCGGCTTACGCCATCCTGCTGCATCAGCTGCTGCTGCAGCTGCGTCAGCGCGATACCTTTGCCGCAGTTTTCCGGCATCACGTGCCAGAAGCGGCCGCCCTGCGTCAGCGCAAGCTGATGCCGGGCCAGCGCGGCGCGAAATGCCTCCAGCTTATCGCTCTCGTCGCGCCACAAAATCACCTCCGAGGCGTCCCGCAGGCGGCTTAGCCGGGCGTCACTCAGCGCCAGACCGGTAAAGCTCGCCACGTCGCTGTCACTGAGATCGTGAAAGCCGGTAAAGCGAAATTCCGTTTTCAGCGCGGCCAGCGTGTCGCACAGCGCCAGATAGTCAGCGCCTGGCTCATCATTAACCGTAACGTCGTCGCCAAAGCTGATGCGGGCACCATTTTCAGCGATAAACGGCGCTCCGCCTAAACCCAGGCGCTTCTGCAGCGGGATAATCTCTGCAGCGGTTTTACTGGAGCAGAGCACTACCGGGATCTGGCGTGCGGCAAAATAGTCCAGCCACGGGCGGGCAGCTTCCCAGTTGTAATCGTGGTGATCCAGCAGCGAGCCGTCCAGGTCGGTTACCACCAGCAGGGGGGAATCGGGATCAATCATCGTCATACTCCTTACACCACAGAGGTGAGTAAAGCAGAGAGTAATCAGTATAATAGCGTTATGACGATTGCACGTTTTTCCGGCGTACCGAACGCGACAACCAGGAATAATCTTAAAAGGCAGCGCGACGCCGGCTACCGGTGCATGAAGTGTGCAGGGTGAAGCGCAGACGGCGCGGCTCTCTGGCCGGTTTAACGCCAGAAGATATGCATATTTCTGCACTTTATATGCACAAATGCCGGTTGCCTTCATACACAGTGAGCGTAATCTGAAACGGCATTACCGTTTCCTGGTGTAACGAATCCATTGATAAATTTAACCCGGCCTGAGCCGGGTTTTTTTTAAATCACTCTCAGCGATTCGCTTCGCAAAAGCTGCAATCGTGAATATCCACTTCGCACTGTTCAGAAAGGCAGCGCGCCTGATCCACGGTTTTACCCGATGAATCAAACCACTCCGGGTCGCGCTCTTTTTCCTGTTCCGGATTGCCTGCCGGAAGGGAGCGAGGGCGGGTTTCTTCTGCACGCATACGGGGACTCCGTAAAGCCAGGGTGAGTCTTGAGTATAGTGCGGCACGCGCATACGCGCGCAGCGCGACAGGCAAAAAAAAAAGCCCGCGCTGCGCGGGCAAAAATCCTTGTTACTTTTAGGTTGGCTGCTTCTTTGGGGTTGATGCAGCGAAATGATGATAGGCGTTTTCTCCGTCAGGGTTCTCGCTGCAAAACGTTAAGAGAGTGAAAAAGCGGCTTTTGACAGTTCTTTACCTGACGTCGCTCCTGTTTTTACCAGAAGCAGCTATGCTTAACGCTGTTTGATTATTATTGATAACAAGGAGTTAGTATGGATTTGCTGCGCATTATTATCGCTATTTTGCTGCCACCGCTGGGCGTATTCATGCAGGTAGGTTTTGGCGGAGCGTTCTGGCTGAACATTCTGCTGACGCTGTGTGGCTATATTCCCGGCATCGTCCACGCTGTCTGGGTTATCGCCCGTCGCTGATCGCGATCACTATTTCGCCGCCTGTTTACGGTACACTGGCGCAAAACAGTCGCTGAGAGGTCGCAATGCAGGCAGGTGAACGCGTAACGGTGAAAACAGACGGCGGCCCGCGCCGCGCAGGTAAACTGCTGGCGGTGGAGCCGTTTAACGAAGGGACCATGTATCTGGTGGCGCTGGAGGACTATCCGCTGGGCATCTGGTTTTTTAACGAAAGCGACCACGCCGAAGGCGTATTTGTTGAGCCTGAAAGCACCGGCTGAGCAAACCAAACCGCGCGCCCCATCTGACGCTTCAGCGGGGCGCGTGCTGTCAGAAGGTCTCCCAGTTATCGCTGCCTGATACCGCCAGTGCCGGACGCATCGTGCGCTGAGCCGCTGGCGCCGCGTGGACCGGCGCCGCAACTTTCGTTGTGGCGTAAGCGCTGTCGCTGAGGCGGAATGCCGCCACCGCCTGCGTCAGTTTACCCGCCTGATCTTCCAGCGAGGCCGCTGCAGAAGAGGCTTCTTCAACCAGCGAGGCGTTTTGCTGCGTCACGTTATCCATTTCCGTCACCGCCAGGCTGACCTGCTGGATACCGCGGCTCTGCTCATCTGAGGCTGCGGCGATCTCTGCCATAATATCGGTAACGCGCCGTACGGCTTCAACGATGTCACTCATGGTGGTTCCCGCTTCGCCCACCTGATGCGATCCGTCACCAATCAGCGCGACCGACTCGGCAATCAGCGTTTCGATCTCTTTCGCCGCCTGAGCGCTGCGCTGCGCCAGGCTGCGTACTTCGCTGGCGACAACGGCGAAACCGCGGCCCTGTTCACCTGCCCGGGCAGCTTCTACCGCAGCGTTAAGCGCCAGAATATTTGTCTGAAAAGCGATGCTGTTAATCACGTTGGTGATTTCAGCAATTTTTTTCGAGCTGCCGGAGATGTTGTTCATGGTTTTCACTACGCCGCTGACCAGATCG
>JAAIGF010352265.1_pt1 | contig 11468 bp, 9 predicted proteins | sample 6487441 | NCBI WGS metagenome assembly JAAIGF01 (sample SAMN13974129, study PRJNA590717) | phyllosphere metagenome | biome: pepper field; feature: multiple bacterial spot infested pepper fields; material: pepper leaves; isolation source: leaves from pepper fields | host: Capsicum annuum ...
AGGGACAAACCTTTTCGCCGCTCGCCACGGCAGCACTTTTGAAGGCCAAAAGTGCTCAAAAGCCTTCGTCTCCTTCAGGTGCTTTGTCGCACAAGTCCGACGCACACAAAGCAAGATGTTTGGCAAAGCTGAAGTAACGTCGGAATCTCTTTAGATGCGATTCCGATCCAAAATGCAAGCATATTCAGATCAACAAAGGGACTGCTCGTACATTTATTCGGAAAGCTCACTGCTTGTTTTCGAAAACCAATATTCAACCCTTAATTTTCGTTATTAATTAACATCCGCAATTCTGTATTCATTTGGACTTTTCCCAGTTACCTTTTTAAAGAAGCGCGAGAAGTGCTGAGGGTAGCGAAAACCGAGGGCATAGGCAATCTCGTTGACTGTTTTCTGTGAATCATACAGCATACTTTTCGCCGTATCAATGATCTTGAAGTGGATATATTCCTGTGGCGACTTGCCTGTTTCCTTTTTAATAAGATCGCCAAAATAGTTGGCCGATAGGTGCAGCTCCTGCGCCATGTAGGCAACAGTAGGTGTGCCGAGTTCCTGCGGTTTATCAGACAGAAAGTAACTATCCAACAGGGTCTCGAAGCGCTCTAGTATGCCCTTGTTTACTTTCTCTCGTGTAATAAATTGTCTATCGTAAAACCGTTGGCAGTAATCGAGAAACAGCATGATATTGGCCGTAATCAACTGTTTGCTATGCTTGTCAATGCTGTGGTTCAATTCGTAGCCAATCTTGTCGAGGCAATCGAGGATAATTTTCCGTTCCTGTTCCGATAGGTGTAGGGCTTCGCTAGCTGCGTAGGCGAAAAAGTTATAGTTTTTCATATGGGCAGCTAATACCGTGCCGTGCAACAGATCCGGATGGAACACCAAAGCCCTGCCCTGTGGACTGTAAAATTCTTCCTTATATTCACCAATTACCTGCCCTGGAGCCAAGAATATCAAAGTTCCTTCTTCATAATCATAGTAATCTAAGCCATAACGCAAGTCACCGCATTTAATCTGTTTAAAAAATACCGTGTAAAAATCATAACGAAGGCGCCTTAACTGCCGCGGTGACGCTTTTTCAAGATCCACGACGCTTACAAGGGGATGCAGCGTTTCGTTATTATTAAAAGTGTTATACTCCCGGATCGTATGAAAATGTATGATCTCGTCCATAATGCATGCAATTGCTTACTCAAAAATACAAAAGTATCATGCATGTCAGATGCCCGTCGGTAATTATGGTAGCATAAACAATAGAGCAGTTGCCAAAAAATTGCTGCTCCACTTTCGAGCTGAACTTTAGGGCGCACCCTGATTGGTCCTTTAATCATGATTGAGCTCAGCCCTGTATTAAATTTCAGTTTTACGCGAATGACCACGCACACCATGATTTTGTAACTGCTGCGCATATCGGGAATGACCGATAATTAGGGGAGGGAATTATCTAATTATTATGTATGAGACCGGACTAGCAGGAAAATATAAACCGGACTAGTACGTTTCGGTTGTAAGATGCCATTTTTGCGGAAATATTAATTTATGAAATTATTGAAGATAGGTTTTTTGCTTTGCGCGCTTTTGCAGTGTTGGACATATGGTATACACGTGGCTTATGCGCAACAGCCGGCGGATACCGCCGTAATTCCATTGCGTGAAGTGCTGATTTTTGGAAATCGTCTGCAGATGCCATTTGCGGAGCAGAGTAGAAATATACAGCTGCTGGATAGAAAGCAGATCGAAGCCTTGCCCGTGCGCTCGGTGAACGAACTGCTGAGCTATTTGCCTGGCGTCGACCTCCGGCAGCGTGGCCCTTTCGGCGCACAAGCAGATGTGAGTATTGATGGGGGGAGTTTTGAGCAAACGTTGCTACTGCTGAATGGGGTCAAGATGTTGGATGCGCAAACGGGACACAATATGTTAAATCTGCCCATTCCGCTAGATGCCATTGAACGCATTGAGGTTATTCGCGGTCCTGCGGCTCGGCTGTATGGTATTAATGCGTTGACCGGTGCCATTAATATTGTGACACGCAAACCAGTCAGTTCGGAACTGTTGGCACATGCTTATACAGGCACGGGATTCAAACGAGATACTGCCAATAACGATGCGCTATTCCACAGCCGTGGTGTACAGATTGGCGGGACTTGGGCCGGCCCCTTGGGTAGGCATTCCCTCTATGGAAGCCACGAATCTGGAAATGGCTACCGCTATAATACAGCCTCGCGCAATAACAAATTATTTTATCAGGGCGAGATTCCCACTGGCGAGCAAAATGGCTTTTCGCTGATGGGCGGGTTTGTAGAAAGTGATTTTGGCGCCAACGGTTTCTACGCGGCACCGGGCGACAAGGAGTCGCAGGAGGTTGTGCAGACATTGCTGGGCTCGGTAGGTTATCAAGCTAATCTTTCGGAGCGTTTCCGCATCGCGCCTCGTGTGAGCTATCGTTATGCCTATGATGATTATCGCTACTTTAGACATGATTTAAGCAGGGCGCGTAGTCAACACTATACGCATGCAATAAATAGCGAAGTAAATGCTGTGTTGAAAACGGGTCTTGGTGATTTTGGAATGGGTATGGAGATGAGGAATGAAAAAATTAGAAGCAGCAACATCGGCGATCACGATCGCAATAATTATGGCATGTATGCCGAGTTTAAAACAGATCGGATTAATCGCTTGATGCTAAACCTAGGCGCCTATGTGAATTATAATAGCGATTACGGCTGGCAGGTATTTCCGGGCATCGATATTGGTTTCGCTTTGACGGAGCATTGGCGATTGACTGCGCACAGCGGAACGGGGCAGCGCATACCATCTTTCACGGATCTGTATCTAGACCAACGCCCGGGAAATATTGGAAATCCTAGCGTTCGCCCTGAAGAAGCTTGGCACATTGAAGGAGGGATAAAATATAATGACGATCGGTGGTTTGGGCAGGCGCATTATTTTTACAGAGACATCAATAACTTTATTGATTGGGTAAGACCTGCCGCCGGAACGCCCTACCAACCGTTTAATTTTAACGGCAACAAAGTACATGGCGCTTCAGGGGTTATCAACTATCAACTGTCCAATCCTGAAGCGTTTGTAAATTGGTTTGCAGGGTTATCCTATACCTACCTCTGGCCTTCGATAGCAACGCAGGAAGGAACTACCTCCAAATATGCCGTTGAAAGCCTGCGCCAGCAAGTTATTGGAAACATCCGTGCTAATATCGGCAAGCTCTCCGCATCGGCCGCGCTGCGCTTTAACGAACGTATAAGCTACAAGAGTTATTTCTTAGCAGATGCCCGTGTAGCCTACTGCTTTAAGCCTTTGGAACTGTATCTGGACGCGCAAAATCTGTTTGACATCACCTACATTGAAGCGGCTGCTATACCAATGCCCGGCCGCTGGATGAGCTTAGGTGCTCGATTTAATATGCCGATGGTTAAGTAGAAGATATAGACCACGTATGGTTCGCCAGCTTTTGCTTTTCCTTGTTAAAGCAGTTACTAGCCGTGACTGCTTTTTCTTTACGTTCTTTCTTTTTCTTGTTTATTTTATTTTTTATGTGGATATTTCCCTTAAACCAAACCACTAATCGTAAAATGAGCAAAGCAGAAGTTATTCAAAAGTTAAAAAAATCTGGATATAGGCTAAGCGAAAGAAGGCTTCAAATTTTAGAAGAGCTTTATGTTGTTGAACAAAATATCGATATGGAGGAGTTTTGGATAACTTTGCGTGAGCGCTATCAAATTTCGTGGGCTACCGTGCAAACGTTTCTGCAGCGACTGCACAGCGAGGGACTGTTGTTACGAGAATATGGAGCAGGGCGATCGATTGTTTATCGAATAAAAGGTGGCGGATAGGCAGTAGGGGCACGACAGTAAATACTAACGAGCAGGACTTAAGCGATACAATCGGCAAGGAAACATTATTTTTCTTGTACCGATTGCACGCCTTATTAATTGCCGGAGACTATTGCTTTTCAAAGATCAAGAGATCTTCATCGACGTCACCGTAGTCATCGGCTACTTCAATACGATCGGTGGTGTATCGGATAATTTCCCAATCTTCGTTTAATGCACGAAGATCGCCGGTGCCCGAGAAAAATATATTAAGATCTAGGTCTGCAGGACCATCGTCATCTGCGGTGACCGACCACGAGCCATTGTGGCTGGTTGATCCTTGTACCGCACGCAACACGTTGCCCGTATCAAATTGAAATACATAATCGCTAAAAGTTGTCGTACGGTCAACGCCATCGTGTTTGTACTGACGTATTGCCCATCGGCCTTCTTGTAAGACCGCTCGCACGCGCGCCGTTTCCTCGTTTTGTATGTTATCGTCGTCGTCTTTGTCGCATGCTATAACAAAAATGCTCATCAAAGCGATAAAAAATGGAAGTATATACTGCTTTTTCATATGCCAAATATATTAAAATAGATAACCAACAGTTAGTTTGAAATTCGAATTGTAGGCGTTATCGTCTCGGTTTGCCTTCTGTTTGTTTACACGTAGCACACCCTGGTCATAGCCAGCGCCAAGGAGTAGATGATTGCCCAATCCAACCTGCACGCCTGCAGTGCCACCAAAATCAAAACGTTTGGCGAAATCGTTGAAATAGTCTTGCTGCTGTGCAATGTCTATGTTTTGGATCTGACCCGTGGCTTTAATCTTTCCCGACAAACCGTAGCCGGCGTAGATACCGACAGATGGGAAAAGTTTCACCCCGTCGGACAGTTGGATTTCGCGAAACACGCTAACGGGAAGCTGTAGGTAGTTCGCCGTCGCCTTTAATTTGTAATCTTCATCGAAATCACGATCTTCATCACGTCCACCCAATTGCGTAAAATAAAGCCCCGTTTCCAGTCCCCATTTTTGATTGACATAGATTTGCGAGAAAACACCTGCGTGAAATCCTACCTTGTATTCCAATTGTGCATCTTCGTTAGCCAGCAACACATGCTCATACTCGCCCAAGGAGGAGAGGTTTGCGCCGCCTTTGATTCCAAAACGCACGTGTTGCGCTTGCAAATAAAGACCACCAGCCAAAAGGGCCATCGTTAATACGATTTTTTTCATAGTTCTATTTTTTGTTTTACGAACATATAACCCGTGGACGCTGGAAGACCCTACTATTTTTTTATTTTTTTTTGTTGGTAGGGTTTTGCGATCTTCGACGGTTATATCTTTATTTGAAACACTAAAAACGTAAATTCAATAAGTGGATACATGTTCATTGGATGATACATCCATTTGCAAAAAGGAGGTCTTTGCCGCATTTTTTCAGAAACAGGTGAAGGCGTTGCGAAATTTTCTCTTTTATCGCTACGGCAATCAAGACCAAGCAAACGATATGGCGCAGGAAGCTTTCGTGGCGCTTTGGCAAAACTGTCATCGGGTGCCCTATGCAGGAGCACAGGCCTATCTATATAAGGTAGCAAACAACAAAACGTTAAAGGTGAAAGCACATGAAAAGGTGGTGTTGACCTATCAGCAAAGGAGCAGCTATAACGAGGAAAACTACGAATCGCCGCAGTTCCTGCTGGAAGAAAAGCAATTTAAAGAGCAGCTATTGCAGGCTATCGCTGGTTTAAAGGAAACGCAGCGCGTAGCTTTTTTGATGCACCGAATTGACAAGATGAAATATGCCGAAATTGCAGATGCTTTAGGCATCAGCATCAAGGCAGTAGAGAAGCGTATACATTTGGCGATGTTGGCGCTGAAGGATCAATTAACGACATTTAAATAAATTTCAGCTCATAACACGATGAAAGAAGAAAATAGATTGGCCAAATTTCTTGATGGTTCCCTTTCCGACGCAGAAAAAGCCAATTGGGAACAAGATCCTGACAAGGAGCTTTATGAGCGGATCAAACGATATTCTGCCGACTTATCGGTACCTAATGCTACAAAGGATGAGCAAATGTTGGAAGCTATCATGAACAGCAAGGCCAAAACGGTAAAAAAAATGTCCCCATTCCGCAGCAACCGTTGGCTGGCAGTAGCCGCTGCGCTGCTTTGTGTCTTACTGGGCGGATGGCTAATGTGGTCGTCAGAAGCTGTTTTTCAGGCACCAGCGCACGCAGCCTTGCAGGTACAGTTGCCAGATGGCTCGGAAGTGATGCTGGACAAGGGATCGAAAGCAAGTTACAGACGTTTCACATGGTTGCTAAAGCGTGATGTGAAGCTCGACGGTGATGGCTACTTTGCCGTAGAAAAAGGATCGACCTTTACCGTGCAAACGAATTTGGGCACGGTGCGGGTGCTGGGTACGCGTTTTGATGTGCTGACAAAGGACGGTAATCTAAGCGTGCATTGTTACCACGGAAAAGTGGAGGTGCAGCAAGCTCAGGAGAAAATGCTGTTGACCGCGGGGCAATCCCTTCATGTAGACGACGGAAGGTGGGCACGCGATAGTCTTTTTCTGCAGGAGCCCACTTGGAAAGCTGGCCAATTGCTTTTTCAACAGGCTAGCTTGGATCAGGTCATTATGGAGTTGGAGCGTTCATTTGCCGTAACTTTTAACAATAGCTCACAGAAAGAAAATAGTGCACAGCAGTTTACCGGCAAGCTACCTGCCGCAGATCTAGAAGCAGCTGTAGATATTATCGAGAAAGCATTTTCAATCAGCTGCCGTAAATTGGCAGATAACCGCTACCTGATCGAAGCGAAGTAGGATGCGTTATAAAATATTCGGTAATATATGGATCATGCTCGTCCTCTGCTGCACATGCGCGTTAGCACAGGAAAAAAGTATGCCGCTACGTCGGTATCTAGCGCTATTGGAGCAGCAACATCAGCTATCCTTTAGTTTTTTGGAAGAAGATATTGCTACTAAACGTATTGTTCCACCGAGCGTTCCTTTTGCAGCGGATGGAGCATTGGATGACCTGCAATCGAAAACGGGATTGATTTTTACGAAGGTTAATAAGATCTATGTGGTCGTACATCGTCCGGAGGCCAAAAACATGTTTTTAACAGGTACTGTAAAAGATGCAGCTACACAGCTACCGATGGCTAATGCAAGTGTACGTAGCGTCAGCGGACAACACACCTTGACGGACAATAACGGTCATTTTTCGTTGTCCAGGCCCGACCATGGCACGTTGTTGATTACGTACGTTGGGTATAGACAGCTTCGTTTTAAAATAGCGGAAAGTGCCCTTGGAAAGGAGGTAGCGTTAGTAATGGAGCGGCAGGTAAACCAACTGGAAGAAATATCAGTAAAGCATTTCCTGACCAAAGGATTGCAGATTCGCGCTGACAGAAGCTACCAAATGAAACCGCGCGTCACGGGTTTGCTACCCGGGCTCACGGAACCTGATGTTTTACAGACACTGCAACAACTCCCCGGGATAGTGAGCATCGACCAGTCGATTTCGAATATTAGTGTCCGATCTGGCTCGCATGACCAAAATTTATTTTTATGGAACGGTATTCGTCTTTTCCAAACGGGGCATTTCTTTGGATTGATATCGGCATTTAATCCAAACTTACCGCATACCGTTACCATTTATAAAAATGGTACGCCAGCCTTGCTGGGTGAATCCGTGTCAGGAACCATATTGATCGATAGTCCGCCCGACCAAGGCGAACGAAGCACATCAATAGGCGCTAACTTGATCAACGCAGACTTTAACAGTTCCTTCAAGAGTTCGCCGAATACCTATTGGCAGTTCAGCGGACGACGCTCACTGATGGATTATGTGAACTCCCCGGTATATAACCGCTACCGGGATCGCGTGTTTCAGAATACCAAAGTGACCAACTTCTTTGCAGATCAAAGCCTGAGTTACCGCAGTGCAGAGGATTTTAGATTTCACGACCTCAGCGGGCAGGTGAAACATCGGTTTTCGGAGCGGGCGGCGATTAGCGCCAATGCGCTATGGATAGCCAACAATCTGTCCGTAACGCAGCAGAACAGCTTAGATTCCATTTCAGAAACCAGTGAACTGGCACAAATGTCTTTTGCTAGTAACCTGATGTATGAACAAAAATGGGCTAATGGGCAAGAAACCGAACTCCGCATGTCCTTCTCGCGATACAAATTATTTGCAGAAGATTTTTATGAGGATCGTGATCAAATGGGCGTGCAGCGAAACCAGGTTTTGGATAAAACCTTATCCTTAAGGCACTCGTGGGGATTGTCGGAAGCTTGGCAACTGTCTACTGGCTACGAACTGGGAGATATTGCGGTAAAAAATGATGAACATGCCTCCCAATCCCTACAGAGCCAGTCGCTTGCAGCACAGGTTGTGGCGCGCTACCCGCGTTTGTATCTCACAACAGGCCTGCGGGCAACGCATTTTATGTCCTATGGCCGGCTCCGTGCCGAACCCCGTGCATCGGCTTCCTACCTCTTTAAGAAGTATTGGACGATGACATTAGCCGCGGAAGCCAAAAGCCAGGCTGCCTATCAGGAGATACAGCAGCAGCAGGATTTCTTCGGTATTGAGACGCGGCGCTGGGAACTGGCCGATGGCGCGGAAACCCCGATTTTACGGAGTAACCAAGCATCTTTAGATATACAGTTTCAAAAGGGAGGATGGCTGATTAGAGCCGAATCTTTTGTAAAGCAGGTAAATGATCTAAGCAGCCGTAGCCAAGGATTCCAAAACCAATTTGCCCAAGCGGATGCAGTAGGGAGCTATACCGTTAAAGGAGCCGAGCTTCAGCTACAAAAACAACATGGGCCGTTTACTGCATGGACAAATTTTCATATCAACGATAGCCGATATCACTTTCCAACGTTATACACAGCGCGTTTCGCCAATAACTTTGAAACCCCTTATGCCATACGCTGGGGCCTACTCTATGCCGCACGAAAATGGGAGGCAACTGTAGGTGGTAATTGGTATGCCGGAAGATATTATACGCAACCAAACAGCAGGATACCCTCCATCGCCGACGACGGTACGCTTTACATCGACTATATGTCGCCAAATAGCAGTCAATTGCAGGACAGTTTCCAGCTAAATGCATCCCTTAGTTTATCCTTTGCTTTGCGCAAGAACCTGCGCGTCAAAACGGGCGCGGCCGTGCAGAATATGGCGAATAATGCGACAGTTAGGAACAGGCGCTACCGCATCAACCGAAATAGTGAAACAATCGAAGAGATTGATAATTATAACCTTGCTCGTACCAGTAATGTTTTTATCCGCGTCTATTTTTAGATCAATCTTTGACAGCCCTTGCAACCCAACAGCAGGATACCATCCATCGCCAAATCTTCTTGTAAAGAAAAGAAGCGATGAATATGTGGACTACCTAAAATAGGCTTACCAAGTACGGTCTTATAGCGGTTTTCTAGTTTTGTGCCGTTATTGCAAAGATACGAGGGTTTCCAGCTATTTCCGTAATGCTGCATGTGTCAATAATTTACTTATGTAAGGGCGCAAAAAACTTGTATCTTTAGCCTGCGGGAAGAGGGATTTTCCAATTTTGATGCATATAGCTGATTATTAATGACTACAGATACAATAGAAAGTACCGAACAATTTCTTTTAGGCGGTGGCGAAATGGGGAAGCTGATCCGCAGCATGGATTGGTCGAAGACTCCTTTGGGCGCCATAGAAACATGGCCACAAAGCTTGCGTACATCGGTGAGCCTTTGTTTGTCCTCTTCATTTCCAATATTAATAGCTTGGGGACCTGAAAAAATACAGATTTACAATGATAGCTATCGGCCTATTTGCGGCGCAAAACATCCGGCATCTATGGGGATGAATTTCCGTATCTGTTGGGAAACGGCGTTGGAAGTAGTTGGTGATGCCTTTACACGTACGGAACAAGAAGGGGAAGGTACATATATCAATGATCAACGGATGTTTTTGGATCGCTATGGCTATCTAGAAGAAGCTTTTATGACTTTTTCTTTTGCACCAATACGTGACGAATCCGGTGGTGTGGGCGGTATCTTCCATCCTATTACCGAAACAACTGTTAAGATTTTAAGTGGCCGTCGTACGCATGCATTGCGCGAACTAGGGGCAGCGTTGGGCAACACGAAGAGTGTGCAAGAAATTAGTTTGGTAGCTTTAGATAAATATGCAGAATATGAGTTGGATATACCATTTTTACTATGTTATCAATTTAACCATGAAGAGGGCATCGCTCAATTAATTTCTACTGCCGGATTGCCCGCTGATGCCACGCTATCGCCTGCATCCGTAAACCTTGCAGATAATGATATGTGGTCGTTTTCGGAAGTGATAGAAACTGGAAATTATCTACGGCTAGACAATCTTGGAGAACGGTTTGGCGAATTTTCTAGCGGACCTTATCCTGAATCTCCGCGATCTGCATTGGTGCTTCCATTGCGTATCACGGGGCAAGAAGAGCTGTTCGGTGTATTGGTCGCGGGCGTAAGCTCGCGAAGGTCACTTGATGAGGAGTACTTAAATTTTTACGATCAACTTACCAACACATACAATACAGCGTTGTCTAGTGTCTATTCTTATGAGCAGGAGCAAAAACGGGCGGAAGCATTGGCAGAAATTGATCGCTCTAAAACAGCATTTTTTAGCAATGTAAGTCACGAATTTCGAACGCCGCTTACCTTAATGTTGGGGCCGTTGGAAGATATCCTAGCAGGATCGGAAGCGACGGAATCACTTAGGCAATCGCTCACGTCGGTACATAGAAACGCCGAACGATTGTTGAAGCTGGTAAACAACTTGCTGGATTACAGTAGGGTAGAGGCCGGTCGTATGCAGGCTGTTTATCAAAAGGTGCCGCTGGCGGAATTTACGGCAGATTTGTCGAGTAGCTTTCGCTCCATTATTGAGAAAGCGGGGATGCGCCTAATGGTTTCTTGCGAACCGCTGACTAAGGCTGTTTATGTTGATAAGCAAATGTGGGAGAAAATTGTGTTGAATTTATTATCCAACGCGTTTAAGTATACCATGAAAGGACATATATCCGTGGAGCTGCTCGAAGAAGAGGATACCGTTGTACTCCATGTCAGCGATACTGGTATTGGGATTCCCGAGAAAGAACTTCCGCATATGTTTGAACGTTTTCATCGCGTGGAGAACGCTGCTGGCCGGACCCACGAAGGGAGTGGGATAGGACTATCGTTAGTACAGGAATTGCTACATCTCCATCAGGGAAATATTAGCGTAACGAGCAAAGAAGGTGTAGGATCCGTTTTCACTGTTAGGATACCATTTGGAAAGCAACATTTACCTGCTGATAAGGAGCTGGACGAGTACGCGAATCTAGAAACCCTCTCTGTAAGAGGCGCATTTTTGCAGGAAGCTAATAGCTTATTGCCACAAGAAATGGAAACCTCCTTAGAAAAGGATGTATTGGCCAGCAACTTGGATCTCGTGCACGATGTGTTGAATGATGATAAAGATGCGAAAATATTGATCGTAGATGATAATGCCGATATGCGGACCTATTTGCGACGGCTGATTGATCCCTATTTTTCGACACTTATTGCCGTGAACGGCCTCGATGCACTGGAAAAAATCGCA
>JAAIGF010021730.1_pt1 | contig 11463 bp, 6 predicted proteins | sample 6487441 | NCBI WGS metagenome assembly JAAIGF01 (sample SAMN13974129, study PRJNA590717) | phyllosphere metagenome | biome: pepper field; feature: multiple bacterial spot infested pepper fields; material: pepper leaves; isolation source: leaves from pepper fields | host: Capsicum annuum ...
CCGATGAGAGTGAGTATTTTAGTACGACGGTATTGTCGGATAGTACGAAACTGCATAAGTTGATCATTGAAGGCAACGATACTTACGTCAAGGAAGTAAATGGGGAGTACTTCTTTTCCGAGGATCTAACGATTACCAAAGAGCAATTTGATATCTTGCGGAAGATGACCAATCCTAGGTTGTCTACCACAGAACGTGCTACGATTACCCGTAATTTAAATCAAACGTGGCCCAATCGCACTGTTTTTTACAGATTACCAGTACAAGGGTCTCTATCAGCAAACAATTATAATATTTTCCTCTCTAACATACGGAATGCTTTTAATCTGATTACCGCCGAGACTTCTGTTCGCTTTGTAGAGCGAACTACGGAACCGGAGTATATAAATTTTGTGTATTCAAATGTCAATAGCTCGCCACTAGGCTGGAGTAGAGGGCGGGTTAATCAAATCAACATCTTCAATATTACATTTCCGGCTATCATAGCGCATGAGATCATGCATTCGATGGCAATTATGCATGAGCAGACTCGTCCAGACCGTGATTCCTATATTCATGTCTATATCGACCGTGTACCAGTCGCTGCGCGCAATAATTTCAATATTTTACCGGGTTATGTTGATCATGGTGCATTTGATTTCGAATCGGTGATGATGTATGGATCATTCGATTTCTCGATTGATCGTAGTTTACCTGTTTTGACTCGGTTGGATGGCTCTACCTGGAACAGCCAACGGACTAGACTCACGGCAGAAGATTACGCTGGCATCAATGCTCTCTATTAAATAGTGATAGAAATAGAACTCCAAGTATTAGTTATGCTGCTGCAATTGAATTCACTGTGTTAGGTGAAAAGTGTCTATGTTATCTAATAACTATGTTAAGATCAAGTCTTTATGGAAGATGGGGTAATAAAATAAGCCATTCATTATCGTAAAAATATTTAAACAGCCTTTTGTTACCCTAACTAGTATAAAATAGCTTAAATTAGAGATTATTTAACCATAACCTACTAGTATGATTTATAGGGCACTTTTATCTGTTTTATTTATTACTAGCATTGTGCAAATATCTCTTTCACAATCCTATACTCCCTCAGCTACAAACCTTGAAGCGCGACAATGGTTTTCTGATTCTCGCTTTGGATTATTTATACATTGGGGGCTATTTAGTATTCCGGGTAGTGGAGAATGGGTGATGAATGACCGAAAAATTACTGTACAAAACTACACGCTATTAGAACGGTTTTTCAATCCCTCAGAATTCAATGCAAAAGCATGGGTTGGTGCGGCGAAGAGCGCTGGGATGAAATATGTCACCTTAGTAACGCGGCATCATGATGGTTTTAGTTTATGGGATACAAAATATTCCGACTTTAATGTAATGAATACACCGTATAGAAAGGATATAGTGAAAATGATAGCGGACGAATGTCGGAAGCAAGACATCAAATTGTTTCTATACTATTCTTTATTAGACTGGCGGAGGGATGATTATCCTTATGAAACAGGTCGTACCGGACAGCATAGTGGTCGCGCGAGTAAAAGTGATTATGCAAACTATTTGCAATTTATGAAGAATCAATTAACCGAGTTACTCACCAATTATGGAGAGATTGGAGGAATTTGGTTTGATGGACACTGGGATCAGACTGCTCCAGAAGGTGAGAGCGATCGTAGCTCTAGGCTAGATTGGAAGTATGAAGAACTTTACGGATTGATTCATCAACTACAGCCACAGTGTTTGATTGGAAATAATCATCATCTTAACCCGTTACCAGGAGAAGATTTTCAAATGTTCGAACGAGATTTGCCTGGAGAAAATACATCAGGCTTAAGCTTCCAGGAAACTTCTGATAATTTACCCGTGGAGGCTTGTCAAACGATTAGTGAATCTTGGGGATTTAATCTCAATGACACTACCTATAAGTCATCTAAACAATTAATTCAATATTTAGCAAAGTCAGCGGCGCTGGGATCTAATTTATTGCTCAATATTGGTCCGATGCCCAATGGTGAAATTCAATCCGAATTTCAAAAACGTCTATCAGACATCGGATCGTGGCTTCAAGTCAATGGTGAGAGCATTTATGGCACGTCTGCCGGCTATCTCCCTCCTCAAACTTGGGGCTGTATCACGCAGCATAATGACAAAATGTATATTCATGTTTTTGGTAATAATGGTGACGATATCATTCTAGATAGATTTCCGTACAAAAAGATAAAGAAGGCTTACTCTTTAGCAGATGATGCCAAAGTGAAGACAGAAATCCGTCAGGGTAATGCCTTTGTATCAACAAAATCAACGAACGCCAAAGATGATGTTCATGTCATTGTTTTAGAAGTGGCAAATTAGTGGTTATACAACTGAATCAGATATACATTAATTAGACAGAGCGAATCGTAAATCCTGATTTTTGCTTTTAAATCCGACATTATAAGTGAGTTTGTGCACCTGGTATTCTAGTAAATTTCTTACTGCCATGATCTGAATTTTACGTTATATTTGAGCAATCTTTATTGACCGTATGTTCCAGACCAAAACAACGAAGTTTTTGACGCTTTTCGCAGTCTTATTTCTATGTGCCATAAACTCAATGGCGCAATCTACTATTAAAAAAGTTAGGTCGCCCGATTGGATACGGGTATCTACACTAACTCCTTCTGCCGTAGATCTTGACGATGTGAGTGATGGGTATTACATTGAACGACAAGAATACCAGGTTCATTTAGGACTTCAAGAATGTTATCACAGCTCAGTGCGTGTGATCCACGATGAGGAAGGTCTTTCTTCTGCTGGGCAGGTATCTCTATTGTTCGATCCTAGTTATCAAAGCATTTTTTTGCACGACCTGAGTATTATACGTGATGGTAAACGTATTGATAAAACGGATACCAAACTATTTAAACTTCTTGCGACAGAGTCAGATTTGTCCAGAGCTATCTACAACGGGACTTATTCAGCCTATTGTATCATTGATGATTTAAGAAAAGACGATCGCATTTCCATCTCCTATACGATCAAAGGTTCTAATCCAGTTTTTGATAATAAATTTTTCGACTACACCTATCTGCAAGGCGCTGAACCAATTGGATTGTTACTGGTAAACTACGTCGTTCCTAATAATCGCGAGCTCCAATTTTCTTACACGGGTGGTGCTCAAGCCCTCAAAGCAAAACAGGAAGATGCGACGACTTCTTATTACCACGAAGAGAATCAAGTGAAGAAAGGAACTTTCTATGATTATGTACCTTCTTGGTATGTCAGTGTGCCAACGGTGAGTTGTTCCGAATTTCGCAATTGGGAAGAAGTGGCTGCTTGGGCAACAAAAGTCAATCCTATTCCAGCATTGAAATCAGCGCAATCTTTGAGTGTATTTGCTGATCAATTGTGGAAGAAGGCAGGTGGCAATAAGGTAAATTATTTTAAGCTGGTTACGGATTTCGTCCAGAATGAAATTCGTTACCAGGGTGTAGAAATGGGAGAGTTCTCGCATCGTGCTAATGATCCAGAAAAGGTTTTTCGCCAACGTTATGGTGATTGTAAAGATAAGTCTGTAGTGCTAGCGACTCTGCTTAAATATAAAAAGATCGATAGTGGTTTGGGTCTAGTAAATTCCTATGTCGATCACGGGTTGAAGAATCAAATACCATCACCACAAAGTTTCAACCACATGGTTGTATGGGCCTCAGTCGATGGTCGTAAACAATGGATCGATGCCACCGTCACGCAGCAAGGTGGCAATATTTTATATCGGTATTTTCCTTGGTATGGTGCGGCACTCAATCTCTCGATTGGTAAGGTAGAAAACCTTGGTGCAGACCAAGAAGCTGTAACCCATATTTCAGAAGTGTACCAAATGCACAAAGATGGCTCCGCTACCTTAACGGTGAAAAGCGATTATAACTCAGCCGAAGCAGAATCAATGCGTTCTTATTTCAAGAGTAATTCTAAGACTGAAATACAAAAACAGTATCTCGTCTATTATCAGAATAAGCATAAAAATCTAGAGAAAGTATCTAACTTAAGATACGAAGATGACTTAGAGAAAAATACCTTAACGGTATATGAGCATTACAAAATAGATCAGCTGTATGATGTGGAGCAAGAAACGGGTAAAAAGTATATCAACTTTTACTCGCAACACACCGATCAGTATTTACCGATCATAAATGCCTCGCGACCCGCACCAATCGCGCTGTCTTTTCCATTGAAATTTGAACATGATATTTGCATCATCAATCCTGATGGAATACCGATGCCGTCTACTTCCGATACCCACAATCAACAACGTGAAAGCTATTTCTATAGCAGATTTTTGCGTAATAGTCAAGATACGTTGAAACTCAGTTATAGCTTTTATACCTACAAGTCTTATATAGACGAAAATGATGTAGAAGAATACGTAACGACATTTCAAGATCGCAATAGATTTTTCTTTTCCGGATTTTACCTCAACGATGATTATAGCGTAGATATTGAGGGTAGTTCACCAACCGGTCAATCTACTTTGTATCCTATTCTTTTATTCATGTTGGTTTGTGTCTTATTTACCTTATTTGTGAGATGGTACAATAAGCAAAAACCAAGGAATACTGTTGCATCGGATGGTGAACAGGTACTGCCTCCAAAATTAGGAGGCTGGCTCTATGTACTTGGTATTGTGATGATTATTAATCTCATAAGCAGTCTATTGTCTAATATGTTAAACTATGTGACTAATTATCAAATCTGGATTGCCTATGACTTTATGGAGTTACGACATGTGAGTCCTATACAGTGGCAGGTATTATTATCCCTTGAGTTTGTCATTAGCTTTTTCTTAACCTTCGCATTAGGCTATTGTCTGTATTTGCTTTATAAACGACGTGATCTCTTTCCACAGACCTGTTTTTACACCTTATTAGCTGTCGCTGTATTTGATGTTGTCAGTAGTATGAATGCTATGTATATCATGCCTGAAAGTGTGAAAGGTGCGCAAGAATCATGGAATGTGCTGACTAGAAATATTATTCCGACGATCATCTGGTTGTCTTATTTGCGTCAATCCGAGCGAGTGAAGGCGACTTTCGTAGTGCCTTACAAAAAGCGAGATCAGTCAAGACACGACATCAACACAGAATTACTGGGCGATCAGTTGCCAGTTCAAAACTAAATTTAGCGGGGCGCCTTTTACGAGTTGTTGCATACCCAGCAAGTATGCGTATCTTTGCAGCACAAGATGGCAACACTATTAGATACAGGCGTAAAACCGTATAATCATTACGGCGCGTACCTCAAAGAGAAATACGCAGGACAAAAAGTTTTCAAAGTCATTGTAGACGGAAATTTTACCTGTCCTAATCGGGATGGGAGCAAGGGATATGGCGGTTGTACGTATTGCAACGTCGATTCTTTTACCCCTGATACGGCGCGCAAGATTCCATCTATGCGAGAGCAGGTAGAAAATGGTATCGAAAGAGCGCGTAAATCTTACGGTGCTGAGAAGTTTGTAATCTATTTTCAGCCCAATACCAATACCTATGCCCCGACGCACTTGCTCAAGATGATGTACGACGAAGCGTTGAGTGTTTGTCCAGAGCATACTGTAGGTTTATCGGTCGGCACGCGACCAGATTGTCTGGATTTTGAAAAAATTGCGTTGTTGGAGAGCTATACCGATCGCTATGACGTGGATTTAGAGATGGGCATGGAGTCGATCTATAACGATACCTTAGAGCGTATCAATCGTGGCTGCCTGCACGACGAATTTATCAATATCATGAAGCTATTGGAAGGCTCCAAGTTAGAGATTTGTGTACATACCATCTTTGGTTTTCCATGGGAGACCGAGGAGATGATGCTCAAATATGCAGATGAAATCAATAAGCAGCTCCATATCAAATTTGTGAAATTACATCACCTGCATATCGTGGAAGGCTCCATCATGGGGGCTAAATATAAACGCGAGCCTTTCAAATTATTTACTATCGAAGAATATACGGAGTTTTTAGCGAAGTTCATTCCATTGCTTCGACCAGATATCATTATTCAGCGGATTTTTGGTATCGCGGATAAGGAGCTCTTGATCGCGCCGAATTGGGGTTTTCCAAAATCAAAGATCCAAACCGTCATTGACAAAGGTCTGGAGGCGCGTGGGGTAAAACAAGGATCAGCTTACCAAGCTTAATTGGTCAAGCTGATCCCTGAGTATATTTTTGCTCTATAGCAAGTTTTGCTATTTCTCTGCCAAGATTGTTTTTAGATCTGCTGGCGAATAGTTGACCGACTTCAACGTCTTGTGATCTCCTTCACGGAATACTAAGTAAAGATCATCCACTTTCTTATAATACGATTCTACTCCTTTTGCACGGTAGTGCTCTTGCGTTTGTATCGCTTCTTCTTCTGATTTACAAGCTTTGCTCATATTAGAGCGTTGTACTTCCTCGAACAACGCATTAAATTTGTTTTGTAATCCGAATTCGAGGATAGCGCCCGAAAGTACATATTGAATATCGCACAGCGCATCGGCTACTTCTACCAAATCATTATTTTGTATCGCTTCTTCGAGCTCTTTCAACTCTTCTGCTATCAAAGAAACGCGTAACGCCGACCTGCTAGGAGCAGGAATTTGTGGGCTCTCTAAGATAGGGTGTTGAAATGTTTTGTGAAACTCGGATACCGATGTTAAGCTTTTAGGATCTGTCATGTGCTATTATAATTTTGCCAAAAATACACATTTTAGCAGGCAATAAAAAAGGCGCTATTTCTAGCGCCTCGTAAATCTCTATTTCATCAAGTGTTTTAGTTGGATCAACTCACGCTCTTCCAAGTAACGCCATCTACCACGAGGCAAATCTTTCTTGGTCAAGTTGGCATACACCACACGATCCAATTTGACTACTTCGTAACCTAAATGTTCGAAAATACGTCTAACAATACGGTTTTTGCCGCTGTGGATCTGGATGCCGACTTCTTTCTTGCTCGCGCCAGTTACATAACTTACCTCATCTGGTTTGATCAATCCGTCTTCTAGTTCGATACCAAATTCGATTTTGTTCATGTCACCTTGAGAAAGACTTTTGTCTAGCTCCACGTGGTACATTTTGCTGATATTATTTCTTGGATGAGAAAGTTTTTCTGCCAAGTTACCATCATTCGTTAGCAATAGCAATCCAGTTGTATTACGATCCAATCGACCTACTGGATAGATGCGCTCTTTCGTCGCTTTGCTTACCAACTGCATCACGGTACGTCTTTCTTGTGGATCGTCGGTCGTCGTGATGTAGTCTTTAGGTTTGTTTAATAAAACATAAACCATTTTTTCACGCTTAAGGCGTTCGTTGTTGTAACGGATTTCGTCTTTCGCCGGATCTACTTTTGTACCCAACTCGGTCACGATCTCACCATTCACCGAGATTAAGCCTTGCTCGATTAATTCATCAGCTTTTCTTCTCGAACAAATGCCTGAGTTTGAAATATAGCGGTTCAGACGGATCGTGCCATCATCAATGGCTTGTCCTGAGGCAGGTTTCCGTGCCTGTGCAAATCTTCTATTTGGGAAATAAGTCTTTTCGTCTCCATCAGCAGATCCAAAAGTCTTTCTGCTGCGGAAATTAGTTCTATCTCCGCCTTGCCCTTGCTCATCACGATCGTTGAAAGGTCTTTTTTTGAATCCTCCATCACGCTGTTTGAAGTCGGGACGAGCGGAGTTGTTTCGGCTAAATCCGTCTTTCTTGAATTTGTCGTTACCCCTCGTACTACCACCACGATCTTCAGATGATCTGCGGTTGTCGCTGTTATATGGTTTGCGGTCTTCAGATGATCTGCGGTTGTCGCTGTTATATGGTTTGCGGTCTTCGGAAGATCTGCGGTTGTCGCTGTTATATGGTTTGCGGTCTTCGGAAGATCTGCGGTTGTCGCTGTTGTATGGTTTGCGATCTTCGGAAGATCTACGATTGTCGCTGTTGTATGGTTTACGTTCCGTACGATCGCCGAAAGATTTTTTGGCAAATCCTTCACCTGTGTTTCTTGATCTGTTATCATCTCCACGACCTTCTTTGTTGAAGCGTTTGTCTGATGATGAAAAATTTGATTTTGGACGATCAGTACTACGAGAACGGGATTCTTCGTTGTTTCTACCTCTTCTGGCGCTGTCGTCACGACTGTTCCTTTTGTTGTTGAATGGCATATAGAAATTAAATTAGGCTGCAAAGGTACGCTTTTATCTGTATTTATTACTATAAGTGCATTGATTTTGTGGGAGTTGTTTGTATTCGGCTAGAGAGGGCATCAGATAACTATTTGGTAATTAAAGAAATCGTCCTTATCTTTGTCGGCTCAATTTACCAAGTTATCATTTTCCCCTTGCATACACAAGAATTTGGGGACGGATAACATTAAGGAAGTTAATGATAAAAAATAAAGCATTAGCTTGTAGTATAGTGCTGGTCGCTGTTTTGCTGACAAAATTATACTCAAGCTCCAATGTCGACAACGTGCCTAAAGGGACCAATCCAGTGGCATGGGAGTTCGACAAACAACAAAAAACAACGGCAACAGTAGACTCGGCCGAAAGAGACCCCTACTGGAGTGATGTTACATTTGCCGAAGAGGAAGTACCCCTAGATGATCCAGCTGTAAAAACAAAGCTGAATACTTACCTCAAAAGATTTTCCTACAAGAAGATCCAATCGTATAAGATGCATCGCAAAGCGAATGAGTATCTTCCGCGTATCGCGAAGATCCTAGCGTCGCATGGCATACCAGAAGATTTCAAATACATTCCTGTGGTGGAAAGTGATTTGGATCCGCGTACTTCATCGCATAAAGGTGCTGGTGGTTATTGGCAGTTTATTCCAGCTACGGCTCGGTTATATGGACTGCGCGTAAATGGGGATGTGGATGATCGCATGGATTTGACCAAATCTACGCACGCAGCCGCGAAATACCTCAAAGCTTTGCATCGGGAATTTGGTGATTGGACCTTAGTTGCAGCCGCTTATAATGTAGGCGGAGGTAGCTTAAAGCGGTCTATTCGTCGCCAAGGTACGGAAAGCTATTACGACCTAAATCTCAATAAAGAGACCGGGTCGTACGTGTACAAGATTATCTCTGTGAAATCCGTTATTGAACATCCAGATCGTTTTGGTTATCGAAGATTGGCCAAGGCAAATACGGATGTGCAGGAAGATGTCGCGATGATGTAATTCCCGATCTAATTTAACTTATAGAATGGCTGATAGACACAATGTCTATCAGCCATTTTTTTGTACTGGAAAATTATGATAAAGATCACCTTTTTCGGTATAGTTGGTCATTAGCGCTGTGATGGGGCTTTTCTACTTTTGGATGACAAACAAAAGCAGAGAATAATGCAGTTACAGCAATTTGAATATGACAACAAAATCGTGCGCGATTTTGGTTTGGCCACCATCGTTTGGGGACTAATCGGCATGTCAGTCGGCCTACTCGTGGCATTACAGCTCATCTGGCCGGAGATGAACTTCCTAACGCAATACACCACATTTGGACGTGTGCGCCCCGTGCATACCAATGCAGTGATCTTCGCCTTCGTGGGCAATGGGATCTTTATGGGTGTCTATTATTCTATGCAGCGCGTATTGAAAGCGCGTATGTTCAGTGATATGCTTGGCAAAATCCACTTTTGGGGTTGGCAACTGATCATCGTAGCCTCCGCTATCACCTTGCCCTTAGGATTGACCAGCTCACATGAATATGCCGAAATGGAATGGCCAATAGATTTAGCGATTACTATTATCTGGGTTGTTTTTGGAATCAATATGTTTGGCACTATCATCAAACGTCGCGAAAGACATATGTACGTGGCCGTTTGGTTTTACATTGCCACCTTTGTCACCATTGCCGTACTGCATATCGTAAATTCTATGCAAGTGCCCGTCAGCTTTTGGAAGAGCTATTACATTTATGCTGGTGTGCAAGATGCCTTGGTGCAATGGTGGTACGGCCACAATGCGGTCGCATTTTTCCTAACCACGCCTTATCTCGGCATGATGTATTATTTCTTGCCAAAGATGGCCAATCGACCGATCTATTCCTATCGACTAAGTATTCTGCATTTCTGGTCATTGATCTTCATCTACATCTGGGCAGGTCCGCATCATCTTTTATATACCGCGCTACCGGGTTGGGTACAGTCTTTAGGTGTCGTATTCTCCGTCATGCTCATCGCGCCATCTTGGGGTGGTATGATCAATGGCTTATTGACTTTGCGCGGTGCTTGGGACAAAGTACGTAGCGAGCCAACCTTGAAATTTATGGTTGTGGCGCTAACGGCGTACGGTATGGCGACTTTTGAAGGTCCGTTATTGTCTCTGAAGCAAGTCAACGCCATTGCGCACTTTACCGATTGGATTGTAGCACACGTGCACGTTGGCGCATTAGGTTGGAATGGCTTTATGACCTTTGCCATTTTGTATTGGATTGTGCCACGCATCTACCGTACAGATCTGTATTCAAAAAAAATGGCGAACGCACACTTTTGGATCGGTACGCTTGGCATCTTGTTCTATGCGATCCCGATGTACTGGGCTGCCGTGGTGCAAGGTTTGATGTGGAAAGACTTTACCCCTGAGGGCGTGCTACGCCATCCAAACTTCTTGGCTACCACATTAGAAATCCTTCCGATGCATATGATGCGCGCATTTGGAGGAGCATTATACCTTACCGGTGCAATTATGATGGCGTTTAACTTGGCTAAAACCATGCGTAAAGGACAGCTGCAAAAAAATGAAAAAGCCGAAGCGCCAGCCTTAGACAATGCTATTCACGGGGAAAAATATCGTCATCGCCGTTTAGAACGCAAGCCTATGCTCTTTATGGTATTAGCGCTTATAGCTATTATTATAGGTGGTATGGTGGAGATGATTCCGACATTCACGATGAGTAGCAATGTGCCAAGCATTCCATCGGTAAAACCGTACACGGCACTAGAGATTCAAGGTCGTGACTTGTATATCCGTGAAGGCTGTGTGAATTGTCATTCGCAGACCATTCGACCGTTTCGCTCGGAGACCGCGCGCTATGGCGAATACAGCAAAGCGGGGGAATTTGTGTACGATCATCCATTCTTGTGGGGATCCAAACGGACGGGGCCTGATTTGCAACGTATCGGAGGCAAATATCCGCACAAGTGGCATTTCGATCACTTGTTGGATCCGACGATTACTTCACCGGGAAGTATCATGCCAGCTTATCCTTGGTTGATAGAGCAAGAAATCGATTATTCAGATTTGTCCAAAAAGCTGGCCGTTATGAAAACATTGGGCGTGCCTTATACCGATCAGCAGATCCAACAGGCATTGCCGGAGGCGAAAAAACAAGCCGAAGAAATTGCCCAAGCCCTGCGTGCAAACCAAGTCGAAGTAGATTCGGATCGGGAAATCATCGCCATGATCGCTTACTTGCAACGGCTTGGTACAGATATCAAAGTCAATACAGCAC
>JAAIGF010063524.1_pt1 | contig 11457 bp, 10 predicted proteins | sample 6487441 | NCBI WGS metagenome assembly JAAIGF01 (sample SAMN13974129, study PRJNA590717) | phyllosphere metagenome | biome: pepper field; feature: multiple bacterial spot infested pepper fields; material: pepper leaves; isolation source: leaves from pepper fields | host: Capsicum annuum ...
GGCTGTACGGAGCGCACAACGTCTGAGTGCTGTTTGTCCGGCGTCAGGTTAACCACCAGGTCCGCCTGCGGGATCAGCTCTTCATAAGTGCCGACTTTGAAGCCGTTTTCAGTCGCTTTACGCCAGGAGGCGCGCTTCTCAGCGATCGCTTCTTTACGCAGCGCATAGGAGATATCCAGGCCGGAGTCACGCATGTTCAGACCCTGGTTCAGGCCCTGCGCGCCGCAGCCGACGATGACCACTTTTTTACCCTGAAGGTAGCTTGCGCCATCGGCGAATTCGTCGCGCGCCATAAAGCGGCATTTGCCCAGCTGTGCCAGCTGCTGGCGCAGGTTCAGTGTATTAAAGTAGTTAGCCATGTCTGTAACTCCGTGATGTTGTGTCGTGCTTATTGTTCGGTTCGCTTTTGCGAGAATGAACTTACTATATGACAGGAATTTTATTGCGGAAATTGATATATTCACAACGTCACGTTGCATTTTATGAAATACAAAACCGGGGAGTACGCGTCGTGGATTTACGCGATCTGAAAACTTTTCTGCATCTGGCGGAAAGCCGCCATTTTGGCCGCAGCGCGCGGGCCATGCACGTCAGCCCGTCGACGCTTTCGCGCCAGATCCAGCGTCTGGAAGAGGACCTCGGCCAGCCGCTGTTCGTGCGAGATAATCGCACGGTGACCCTTACCGAAGCCGGGGAAGAGTTACGTACCTTTGCCCAACAGACTTTATTGCAGTATCAGCAGCTTCGTCACGTCATCGATCAGCAGGGCCCTTCGCTCTCCGGCGAGCTGCACATCTTCTGCTCCGTCACCGCCGCCTATAGCCATCTGCCGCCGATCCTCGACCGCTTTCGCGCCGCGCACCCCTCGGTGGAGATCAAGCTCTCGACCGGCGACGCCGCCGACGCTATGGAGAAGGTCGTCACCGGCGAAGCCGACCTGGCGATTGCCGGTAAGCCGGAGACTCTGCCAGGGTCGGTGGCGTTTTCGATGCTGGAGAACCTCGCCGTGGTGTTAATTGCCCCGGCCCTTCCCTGCCCGGTGCGCAACCAGGTGACCGTCGAGCGCCCCGACTGGTCGACAGTGCCCTTTATCATGGCCGACCAGGGGCCGGTACGTCGGCGCATCGAGCTGTGGTTTCGGCGGCATAAAATCAGCAATCCGTCGATCTACGCCACCGTCGGCGGGCACGAAGCGATGGTGTCGATGGTCGCCCTGGGATGCGGCGTGGCGCTGCTGCCGGAAGTGGTGCTGGAGAACAGTCCGGAGCCGGTACGCAACAGGGTGATGATCCTGGAGCGCAGCGATGAGCAAACGCCGTTTGAGCTGGGTGTTTGCGCACAAAAAAAGCGGCTGCATGAGCCGCTTATTGATGCTTTCTGGAAAATTCTTCCCAACCACTAACCCGCGAGGAAAAAGCGGAATGCCGGGTTATGCGTTTCGTCGTGGCACTCATAGCCCAGCTCATTGAGACGAGTTTCAAAGTCCGGCTCGTGCTCGCCCAACTCGAAGGCCGCCAGTACCCGACCATAGTCAGTGCCGTGGCTGCGGTAGTGGAACAGTGAAATATTCCAGTGGGTGCCAAGGGTATGCAGGAATTTCAGCAGCGCCCCCGGCGATTCCGGAAACTCGAAGCTGAACAGCCGCTCCTGCAGCGCTTTTGACGGCCGGCCGCCGACCATATAGCGCACATGCAGCTTAGCCATCTCATCATCAGAGAGATCCACCACGCTGTAGCCGCCGTCGTTCAGTAACTGGAGGATCTCTTTGCGCTCTTCCAGGCCACGACTCAGGCGTACCCCGACAAAAATACAGGCGTCTTTGGCATCGGCAAAGCGGTAGTTGAACTCCGTCACCGAGCGGCCCCCCAGTAGCTGGCAAAACTTCAAAAAGCTACCTTTCTCTTCCGGGATCGTCACCGCCAGCAGCGCTTCCCGCTGTTCCCCGAGCTCGCAGCGCTCGGACACGTAGCGCAGGCCGTGGAAGTTGACGTTGGCCCCGGACAGAATATGAGCCAGACGCTCGCCGCGGATGTTATGCTGGGCGATATACTTTTTCATCCCCGCCAGCGCCAGCGCGCCGGAAGGCTCCGCCACCGCCCGCACATCTTCGAACAGATCCTTCATCGCCGCGCAGATAGCATCGCTATCGACGGTGATGATATCGTCCAGATACTCCTGGCATAAACGGAACGTTTCATCGCCGATGCGTTTGACCGCCACGCCTTCGGCAAACAAGCCGACGCGCGGCAGATCCACCGGATGGCCTGCGTCCAGCGCCGCCTTCAGGCAAGCAGAATCTTCCGCCTCCACCGCGATCACTTTGATCTGCGGCATCAGCTGCTTGATCAGCACCGCCACGCCCGCTGCCAGACCGCCGCCGCCCACCGGGACGAATACGCGGTCAATATGGGCATCCTGCTGCAGCAGCTCCAGCGCCAGGGTTCCCTGTCCGGCGATGACCATCGGGTGATCGAACGGCGGCACCCAGGTAAAACCCTGCTGTTGCGCCAGCTCAATCGCTCTCGCCTTCGCTTCGTCAAAGTTGGCGCCGTGCAGCAGCACTTCGCCGCCAAAGCCGCGAACGGCATCGACTTTGATATCGGCGGTCGCTACCGGCATCACGATCAGCGCCTTAACGCCCAGCCGCGATGCGGAAAACGCCACGCCCTGGGCATGGTTGCCCGCCGAAGCGGTGATCACCCCGTGGGATTTCTGTTCGGCAGTCAGGCTGGACATCATCGCGTAAGCGCCGCGCAGCTTAAAGCTGTGTACCGGCTGGCGATCTTCACGCTTCACCAGAATAACGTTATCCAGCCGCGACGAGAGCTTATCCATTTTTTGCAGCGGCGTTTTCTGCACCGCTTCATAAACCGGCGCGCGCAGCACTGCTCGCAGGTACTCGGCGCCCTCAGGGGCGCCGGACAAGGGTTGTGAATCCGCCATGATTAGCCACCCAGCTTGGATTTATCGCGTACCGCGCCTTTGTCGGCGCTGGTCGCCAGGCTGGCGTAGGCGCGAAGGGCAAAGGAGACCTGACGCTGGCGATTCTTCGGCGTCCACGCCTGGTCGCCACGCGCTTCCTGGGCTTCACGACGCGCCGCAATTTCCGCATCGCTCAGCTGCAGCTGGATGCTGCGGTTCGGAATATCAATCGCGATCATGTCGCCATCTTCAATGAGCGCAATGTTGCCGCCGCTCGCCGCTTCCGGAGAGACGTGACCGATAGAGAGCCCTGAGGTGCCGCCGGAGAAACGGCCATCGGTGATCAGCGCGCACGCTTTGCCCAGCCCCATCGACTTCAGGAAGCTGGTGGGGTAAAGCATCTCCTGCATCCCCGGCCCGCCTTTCGGCCCTTCGTAGCGGATCACCACGACGTCGCCTTCCACGACTTTACCGCCGAGGATGGCCTCAACCGCATCGTCCTGGCTCTCATATACTTTCGCCGGACCAGTAAATTTCAGGATGCTGTCGTCCACGCCGGCGGTTTTCACGATACAACCGTTTTCTGCGAAATTGCCGTACAGCACCGCCAGGCCGCCGTCCTTGCTGTAAGCGTGTTCCAGAGAACGGATACAGCCTTCGGCGCGATCGTCATCCAGGGTATCCCAGCGGCAGTCTTGCGAGAACGCCTGGGTGGTACGGATGCCCGCCGGGCCGGCGCGGAACATTTTTTTCACCGCGTCGTCCTGGGTCACCATCACATCGTACTGTTCCAGGGTCTGCGGCAGCGTCAGGCCAAGGACGTTTTTGACTTCGCGATTCAGCAGCCCGGCGCGGTCCAGCTCGCCCAGAATGCCCAGCACGCCGCCGGCGCGATGCACATCTTCCATATGGTATTTCTGCGTGCTCGGCGCCACCTTACACAGCTGCGGCACTTTGCGGGAGAGCTTATCGATATCGCTCATGGTGAAGTCGATTTCAGCTTCCTGCGCCGCCGCCAGCAGGTGCAGAACGGTATTGGTGGAGCCGCCCATGGCGATATCCAGCGTCATAGCGTTCTCAAAGGCCGCCTTGCTGGCGATATTGCGCGGCAGCGCGGAAGCGTCATCCTGCTCGTAATAGCGTTTGGTCAGCTCCACGATACGTTTCCCGGCGTTTAGGAACAGCTCCTTACGATCGGCGTGGGTCGCCAGCAGAGAGCCGTTGCCCGGCTGTGACAGGCCCAGCGCTTCGGTCAGGCAGTTCATGGAGTTCGCCGTGAACATCCCGGAACAGGAGCCGCAGGTCGGGCAGGCGGAGCGTTCCACCTGATTACTCTGCTCGTCGGACACTTTCGGATCCGCCCCCTGAATCATCGCATCCACCAGGTCAAGCTTGATGATTTTATCTGACAGCTTGGTCTTCCCGGCTTCCATCGGGCCGCCGGAAACAAAGATCACCGGAATATTCAAACGCAGGGAGGCCATCAGCATCCCCGGGGTGATTTTGTCGCAGTTGGAGATACAAACCATGGCATCAGCGCAGTGGGCGTTAACCATATACTCCACCGAGTCGGCGATCAGCTCGCGGGATGGCAGTGAATAGAGCATACCCCCGTGGCCCATAGCGATCCCATCATCCACTGCGATGGTGTTGAATTCTTTGGCCACGCCACCGGCGGCTTCAATCTGCTCGGCAACCAGTTTGCCGAGATCGCGCAGGTGCACGTGCCCGGGGACAAACTGGGTAAAGGAGTTAACGACGGCGATAATCGGTTTGCCGAAATCGGCATCGGTCATTCCGGTTGCGCGCCACAACGCGCGGGCGCCCGCCATATTGCGGCCATGTGTGGTGGTGGCGGAACGGTACTTAGGCATGCTCTTTTTACTCCCATCTGTGTTTATTAAATGGGACGGTGCGTGCCGTCCCATTTTTAATTACTTACTTACCGGATCCAACCAGCCCCATTTATCTTCTGTTTCACCGGTGAAGAGGCCAAAGAAGGCTTCCTGAATGCGTTTGGTTACCGGACCGCGACGGCCTGCGCCGACCTGGATGCCGTCCACGCTGCGTACCGGGGTGATTTCCGCCGCAGTGCCGGACATGAAGACTTCGTCCGCCAGATACAGGGATTCACGGGACAACACCTGCTCGCGGACTTCGATACCAAGATCTTTCGCCAGCTTGATAATGGCGTCGCGGGTAATGCCCGGCAGCGCGGAAGAGGTAAACGGCGGGGTGAACAGTACACCGTCCTTCACTTCAAACAGGTTTTCCCCTGCGCCTTCGGAGATATAGCCGTTAACATCGAGGGCGATACCTTCCTGATAGCCATGGCGACGCGCTTCACTGCCAACCAGCAGCGAGGAAAGATAATTACCACCGGCTTTCGCTGCCGTCGGGATAGTGTTCGGCGCCGCGCGGTTCCAGGAAGAGACCATTGCATCGATCCCCTGCTCAAGCGCTTCTGCGCCGAGGTAGGCTCCCCATGGGAACGCCGCGATGATCACGTCAGTGTTGTAACCCGGAGGCGGGTTTACCCCCATGCCGACATCGCCAACAAACACCAGCGGACGGATATAAGCGCTGGTCAGATTATTGGTTCGAATGACTTCGCGGCAGGCTTCCATCAGTTCGTCGACGCTCTGGGAGACCGGGAAACGATAAATTTTGGCTGAATCATGCAGACGCTGCATATGTTCGCGATGACGGAACACCACCGGGCCTTTGTGCGAGTCGTAGCAACGGATCCCCTCGAATACCGAGGTACCGTAGTGCAGCGCATGGGACATCACATGAACTTTCGCTTCGCCCCACGGAACCATCTCGCCATTGAACCAAATGTAATCAGCTTTTTTTGTCGTCATTTTTCTTCCTTTGCGCTCAGGCGCGGATTTGTTGTGATGTGGGTTGCTGGATCTCGACGCAGGCAACGTCGACCAGTTTGCTTAATTGACTAAACAGTAATTCGACGGGCCGCGGGCTGGCAACGGTCAATTCGATATTTATGTTCTGTGCGTCCGGCGCGGTTTCCATGTTCATTGCGCAGATGTGGAAACCCCGGTGGCGGACAACGCGCAGCACGCGCTCTAAGGTTTCCGGGTTGAAACGTGCCTGTAAAGCGACCTGATGTTGCATCATGATAATTTCTCCAGCATTTCAGAGTTACTGGCGCCGGGCGGCACCAACGGCCAGACATTCTCAAGTTCGTCGATTGAGACATGAAGCAGGTATGGCCCCTGGCTCGAAAGCATGGTGTCGAGTGCCGCTTCAACCTGGTCTTTACGGGTGATGTGTTGGCCAGGAATACCGAAGGCGCTGGCCAGCGTGAGGAAATCAGGGTTATCAGTCAGAGTGGTTTCGCTATAACGTTCCTGGAAAAACAGCTGCTGCCATTGTCGAACCATCCCTAACCGCTGGTTGTCGAGTAACACGATCTTCAGCGGTAACTGCTTGCGTTTAACGGTGCCCAGCTCCTGTACATTCATCATGAAGGAGCCGTCACCGGAGATACAGATCACCGTATCGTTAGGGCGCGCCACCTGGGCGCCAACGGCGGCCGGCAGGCCAAAGCCCATGGTGCCTAAGCCGCTGGAGGTGATAAAGTTTTCCGGGCGGGTATAGGTCATATGCTGAGCCGACCACATTTGGTGTTGGCCAACGTCGGTGGTCACCACGCTGTCCGCCGGTTTGCGGTCGGAAAGCTGCTTCAGCAGCAGCGGCGCGTAGATTGCCTCACCGGGATGATCGTAACGCCAGGCATGCTCGGCACGCAGTGCGGCACTCCGCTCGCGCCAGCCATCGATAGCTAACGGCTGCTGCAGCGCCGGCAGCAGGCAGTTCAGATCGCCTGTCAGACCGATATGCGCCTGACGCAGCTTGTTCAGCTCCGCCGGATCGATGTCCATGTGGATCACTTTGGCATGCGGTGCGAAGGTATTGAGCTTACCGGTCACGCGATCGTCAAAGCGCGCGCCGACGGCGATCAGCAGATCGCACTCCTGTACCGCCAGGTTGGCCGCCTTAGTGCCGTGCATTCCCAGCATGCCGAGATAATAGGGATAATCAGCATCCACCACGCCCAGCCCTTTCAGGGTGCAGGTTGCCGGCATCCTGGTCACCGCCAGGAATTCGCGCAAAGCCGGTACCGCCTGCGCCATGCCGACCCCGCCGCCAACATACAGCATCGGTTGCTGCGATTGGGCCAGCATCTGCAGAGCCTGCGCCACTTCCGCCTGCGGAAATGCCATCTCATCGGCGACGGTAGAGAAATGGGGATCGAGGTCGCCCTGCGCCATCTGAATATCCTTAGGGATATCAACCAGCACCGGACCTGGACGGCCTGAGTTTGCCACCTGGAAAGCCTCAGCAATAACCCGCGGCAGTTCGTCCAGAGACTGCACAAGGAAACTGTGCTTAGTACAGGCCAGTGACAAACCGAGAACGTCTACTTCCTGGAACGCATCCGTGCCGATGAAGGGTGCGGCCACCTGGCCGGTGATAGCTACGATGGGAATAGAGTCAAGCAGGGCGTCCGCCAGGCCGGTGATCAGATTGGTCGCGCCCGGGCCGGACGTCGCGATACACACCCCGGTTTTACCGGTTGCTCGCGCATAACCAATGGCCGCCATGGCTGCCCCTTGCTCATGCCGGCACAGCAGGTGCTCCACGCCGCCGTCATACAGTGCATCGTAAACCGGCATAATTGCGCCACCCGGATAGCCAAAAACTGTGTCGACTCCCTGTGTCCGCAAAGCATGTACCACCCACTGCGCGCCATTCATAGTTAGTTCCCCGTCATAAATCGGGAGAAACAGAATTTTATGCTAAAAGTCATCATCTGCTCCTCGCTTAGGTTATTTCAGTTATAAAAAAACCCCCGGACCTTTCGGTGCGGGGGTCTTAGTTCGTTAAGGCTTGATTTCTAAGCCTTTCCTCGTCCAAGTGCAGCCCCGCACGGTGGGATAATAATCACCACCACGCTAATCACGACCAGGCTAATCACTCGTAGAAGGGCTGTCATTTTCTATACTTTCTGGCTTCTTGTTCGAAGGAATACCTAAAGAGTTACCACAGACATCACATAAAGCACAAGATTTTTTTATATCTTCGTTGCTGATCAGCCTAACGGTTTCAATAAAAATAATTGTTTTATATGAAAAAAATCAAAAATGAAAAAAATTCAGTTTTCTCACCCCTGCCGCGCTCTTCGGCGCCCTCTTTGCCAACATAGCTCTGTTTTGCGATCAAACGTCCATTTTCGGCTAAATGTAACGATATGCCGCGAAAAGTATGGATACGCAGTTCTAAATTCGCACTTTTTCCGTTCTCGCTTTACGTCATGCCAACCATAATTCTTCTCTGTCCAGGAGGTTTTATGTCGCTCGCTATCGTCTATACTCGCGCGGCGCTCGGTATCGAAGCGCCATTGATTACCGTTGAGGTTCATCTCAGCAACGGTCTTCCTGGTCTAACTATGGTCGGGCTGCCGGAAACCACCGTGAAAGAGGCCCGCGACCGGGTCCGCAGCGCCCTGATCAACAGCGGCTACGCTTTTCCTGCGAAGAAGATAACCATTAACCTGGCGCCAGCGGATCTGCCCAAAGAAGGCGGACGATACGATCTGCCCATCGCTCTCGCGCTTCTCGTTGCCTCAGAGCAGCTCAACACGACGCGACTGAATCAATATGAGTTTGTGGGCGAACTCGCCCTTACAGGTGGGTTACGAGGCGTTCCAGGGGCGATCCCCAGCGCAATGGAGGCCATCAAAGCCGGCCGGCGCATTGTCGTCTCCTCTGACAATGCGGCGGAGGTCGGCCTGATCGGCGGCAGCGATTGTCTGGTCGCCGACCATCTGCAGGAGGTTTGCGCATTTCTTGCGGGGCAGACATCGCTTTCGCCGCCTCTCGCCGAGGCGCCTGCTCGGGATGAACGCTACGAAGATCTGCTCGATGTTATCGGCCAGCAGCAGGGCAAACGAGCGCTGGAGATTGTGGCCGCCGGTGGTCACAACCTGCTCCTGATAGGCCCGCCCGGGACCGGGAAAACCATGCTAGCCAGCCGACTCCCCGGTCTCCTGCCGCCATTAAGCAATCAGGAAGCGCTGGAGAGCGCGGCCATACAGAGTCTGGTCAACCTCCACACCGCAAAGACGCGGTGGCGTCAGAGGCCGTTCCGCGCCCCCCACCATAGCGCCTCGCTGGCAGCGATGGTGGGCGGCGGCTCGATACCGGTCCCCGGTGAGATTTCCTGGCCCATAATGGCGTGCTGTTTCTTGATGAACTGCCGGAGTTTGAGCGGCGGGTACTGGATGCGCTACGCGAACCCATTGAGTCAGGCAAGATCCACATATCACGCTCGCGCGCCAAAATTGACTATCCGGCGCGCTTTCAGCTTATTGCAGCGATGAATCCAAGCCCGACAGGACATTATCAGGGTAAACATAATCGTGCATCGCCGGAGCAGACATTGCGCTACCTTGGACGCCTGTCAGGCCCCTTCCTCGACCGCTTCGATCTTTCCTTAGAGATCCCATTGCCGCCGCCAGGAATACTGAGTCAGGGCTCGCAGGGCGAAGAATCGAGCGCAACGGTCCGGCAGCGGGTGCTGGCGGCGCGTGAACGACAAATGCTCAGGCAAAATAAACTCAATGCCCATCTTGAGAATCGTGAAATGAAGAACTGCTGTCGCTTAAGGCGGGAGGATGCTGTCTGGCTGGAACAGACGCTAACGCAGCTGGGGCTTTCTATTCGCGCCTGGCAGCGTCTGTTAAAGGTTGCGAGAACCATTGCCGATCTGGCAGAGGTTGAAGAGATTGAACGCTGTCATTTGCAGGAGGCGCTCAGCTATCGAGCAATAGATCGGATGCTCAACCATCTGCAGAAAATGATGGCGTAAAAAAAGGGCTTACGCCCTTTTTTCTTAGTCATCGCTTTCGGTGTAATCGTCAGCGCCTTCCATCTGCGGTTTGCCGCCGGACAGAGTATGGAAACGCTTCGGCCGCTTGATACGCGCCATATACTTAATCCATACGCGTTCTGCTTCCGTCACCGGCTCACGTTCACCACGGCACACCGAGACAAATTGTTTTTCATCTTCGGTAACAGGTTCGCGCTTACCCAGTTCCAGTTCGTTAAAGGCATAACCATGACGTTCCAGCAGTTGCGCCTCTTTGATGGTGAAATCACCGTGACGGGAGAACCCGCGTGGATAATTTTTATTGTCGAAAAAACGATTAGTCGTCGTAAAGCTTTCCGCCATCCTACACGCTCCTGATTCTTTGGCCGAGCTATTTATGGCGCGGAGTATTAGTTACGCTTGACAGAGCGTCAAACAAAACATTTAAATCATCACGACAAATAATTTTGTGGAGAACGGTGTGGATACGGAATTGCTCAAGACTTTCCTGGAAGTGAGTAGAACTCGTCACTTTGGGCGAGCAGCAGAGGCGCTTTACCTGACACAGTCAGCAGTCAGCTTTCGTATTCGTCAGCTGGAAAATCAACTTGGTGTGAATCTGTTCACCCGTCATCGTAATAACATCCGCCTGACGACCGCCGGCGAAAAGCTCCTCCCCTATGCCGAAACGCTCATGAATACCTGGCAGGCTGCGCGCAAGGAGGTGGCACACTCTTCGCGACATAATGAATTCTCCATTGGGGCCAGCGCCTCCCTGTGGGAATGTATGCTTAACAGCTGGCTCGGTACCCTCTACAGCGCACCTTACAATCTCCAGTTTGAAGCCCGTATCGCGCAGCGGCAGTCGTTGGTTAAACAGCTTCACGAACGCCAGTTGGATCTGCTGATCACCACCGAATCGCCGAAGATGGATGAATTAAGCAGCCAGCTGTTGGGTAATTTTACTCTTGCCCTGTATTGCGCATCGCCTGCAAAAAACAGAAATGAATTGAATTACTTGCGCCTTGAATGGGGGCCTGATTTTCAGCAAAACGAAGTGGGACTGATAGGAAGCGATGATGTTCCGCTGCTCACTACCTCTTCAGCTGAACTGATCTATCAGCAATTATCGCGCCTGAACGGCTGCTGTTGGCTACCTGTTCGCTGGGCGAAAGAGAAGCATGGGTTACATACGGTCATGGACAGCGCTACGTTATCCCGTCCACTTTATGCGATCTGGTTACAAAATAGCGATAAGCAGGCGCAGATCCATGAGATCCTGAAAAACCCTATTCTGGAATAAACGCTACTCTCCATGGACGGAGATCAGCAAGGTATTTTCGTAGGGGATATTGCCAATGGAGATTAGAGATAAAAAAAAATCCTTTGCCTGAGCAAAGGATTCTTATAAATGGCAGGGGCGGAGAGACTCGAACTCCCAACACCCGGTTTTGGAGACCGGTGCTCTACCAATTGAACTACGCCCCTAAAATTTTCTTACCACTAAGCCTGCTATTTGAGCAGGCTTAATGTTAAATAAGTGGCGGAACGGACGGGACTCGAACCCGCGACCCCCTGCGTGACAGGCAGGTATTCTAACCGACTGAACTACCGCTCCACCGAATTTCTTCGCTTATTACC
>JAAIGF010361374.1_pt1 | contig 11441 bp, 13 predicted proteins | sample 6487441 | NCBI WGS metagenome assembly JAAIGF01 (sample SAMN13974129, study PRJNA590717) | phyllosphere metagenome | biome: pepper field; feature: multiple bacterial spot infested pepper fields; material: pepper leaves; isolation source: leaves from pepper fields | host: Capsicum annuum ...
CCACGACCCCGGGGGCCGTGGCATCCCTCGACACTCAGTGGACGAGCACGCGCTCCATGCGCTGGAAGCTCTTCTCCATGCCGTCGACCATGCCGGTGGCGAGCACGGCGTCGCGCGTCGCGGCGTCGGGGTACTCGATCAGCAGCGTGAGCAGCGTCGCGCCGTCTTCTTCGTAGAACGACATGTCGTTCGTGGTGGAGGGGTAGTCGGTGTCGGTCATGTGCTCGGTCTGCACGATGCGTCGCGGCTCGTCGAGCAGCAGCGTCTCGCCGTCGAATCCGAAGGCCTCGCCCTCGGTGCCCGGCTCGGGCTCCCACGCGATGCGATAACGACCACCGACCGACACATCGACCTCGCTGACCGACATGCGCCAGCCGTCGGGACCCAGCATCCATTGACGCATCAGTTCGGGCTCGACGTGGGCACGCCAGACGAGCTCGCGCGGCCCGTCGATGAGTCGCGTGATGCGCACGTGCTGGTCGCTCAGCACCTCGAGCTGCGTCCCCTTGCCCTGGGCGAACTCCCGCAGACCCTGCAGCACGGCGTCGAGCTGGTTCATCGCCAGGGTGGAACCCTCGACGGCGCCCATGGCGACGACCTGCTCCAGCGCCTCGGCCGACGCGAAGTGGCTCACGTTGGTCAGACGCGAGCCGTCGGGCGTGGACTCGAACGAGAAGACCATCCGCATCGACGGCATCCCCTCGATCGGGGCGCCGGCCTCATCGGCGAACGAGTCGATCACCTCGAAGCCGCGGGGAGGATCGATCGAGACGAACTCCCACGCGCCGCCCGCGTGCTCGCCTCGCGGAGAGGTCATGTGGTAGTTCGCCCGCCCACCCGGGGTGAAATCGAAGGCGTCGAAGGTGGCGGGCCAGCCGGGAGGCCCCCAGAACCGCTCGAGCTGACGCGGGTCGGTGAAGACGGACCACAGCCGCTCGGGGCCGACGGCGAAGTCGGCGATCAGGGTCATCGTGAGCGACTCGGCGTCGCTGGTGACAGAGGTGACGGGCATGACGGACTCCTTCGTCGGTTCAGGGCTCGGTGGGTGACACGGGCGGACGGGATGCCATGGCATCCGGGTCGTCGTTCAGGAGGGCGTCGAGCCGGTCGATCCGGCCGCGCCAGAGGTCTTCGTAAGCGCGCAGGAGATCCTGCGCCCGCGCGAGGCCCGCGGGATCGGCACGCACGAGTCGCACCCTCCCTTCGGCTCGCTTGGTGATCAGGCGCGCCGCGGCGAGCACCGCGACGTGCTTCGAGACCGCCGCGAACGACATGGCATAGCCCGCGGCGAGGTCGGACACCGACTGCTCGGCGACGAGGGTGCGGCGGACGATGTCGCGCCGGGTCGCATCGGCCAACGCGTGGAACACGCGGTCGATCTCATCGCTGCCGGAGGCCTGTTGTTCAACCATTTGGTTGCACGTTAGCACCAGCGATCCACGGCGACAAGAGGGCGAGCCGAGCGCGACACGCGCCCGCCGCCGAACTCCTGAGTTTCGGCACGTCCCCGCGTGACCTGTCGCGCCTCCCGCCGTCGCGCAGCGCAGCACCCTGAAGACTCAGGACTTCGGCGACTCCGCCCCCGCGACCAACGTCTCGAACGGCCCGTCGGGCAGCACGACCCATCCCTCGCGGCGGGCGAGTTCGAGCCGGTCGGATGCCACGGCCTCGAACGCCCCGATCGCGCCGGCGCGCGTCGACAGCGCGGCGATCACCGCGTCGAACGCGTCCGCCTTCGCGATCGCCAGGGCGCGGAACGGTCCGAGGTCGAGCCACGGCGCTCGATCCGCGAGATCCGCGAGCAGCCGCGCACGACGGTCGGGGTCCACGCGGTAGCCCTTCGTCTCGAAGCCCCAGAGCCGCAGAGAGCCGCCGGGGTACACCTCGAACAGCCGCCCCTCCGCCGCGCGATCGACGGGGAAGCCGTCGGCGGCGAGGCGTCGCAGCAGGCCCGCGCCGCGAAGCGCGGTGACCCCGAGTCTGTCGGTCGAGACGCTCAGCGGCCAGCGCCCGATGCGCTCGCGCACCACGTGGTCGGTGTACCGGTAGACCAGCGGCCGCCGCCAGTCGGCTCCGCCCTCGACCGGCCCGAGTTGCGGCACCGCATCGGCGTGATGCGCCCGCACGAAGTCGACGAAGGCGTCGGGCCAGCCGAGCGGACAGTCGATGCCGAGCCACGCGTCGCCGCGGGCGGCGGCCACGATGCCGGCGTCGTCCACGCCGACCTCGAGACGCTCCAGTCGCGCGCCCGCGTTCGTCCAGGTGATGACGGCGAGCGCCGTCCCGGGCGCCCCGGCGGCGAGGTCGACCCCGATGGTTCTCATCAGTCGCACATTACGCGCCGCCACCGGGTGAAGGACCATGCCGCCTAGCCAGCTACCTGGCTAGCATGTGGTCATGATGTACAACGTCCTCGACGCGCGGAACAACCTCTCCAAGCTCGTCGCCGAAGCCGAGTCCGGCATCGAGGTCACCATCGCGCGCCGTGGGGTTCCGGTCGCGAAGATCGTTCCTCTCGACTACGCGCCGCCCCGCCCTCGGAACGTCTTCGCGCAGTGGCTCGAGGCGAACCCCCTCACGCCTGATGTGTCGCGTCCCCCCGAAGAGATCGACGCCATCGTCGAAGAGAACCGTTCCGCCGGGGCATGATCTACGTCGACAGCTGCCTGGTGATCTACGCCGTCGAACGCGATGACGACCTCGGCCGACGAACGCGCGAGGCACTGGCTCGGCCGGCTACGCCACTCGCCATCAGTCCCCTCGTTCTGCTCGAGTCCCTCGTCGGCCCCCTCCGCGACCCCGACACCGCCGCACGATCCCGCATGATGGACGCCCTGAGTTCATTCGAGCTGGTACCCGTCGACACCGAGGCGTACCTCGACGCCGCGCGCCTTCGCGCCCGACACCGCGGTCTCGCGACGGTCGACGCTCTGCACCTCGCCGCAGCGCGCGCGGCTGGGTGCACCGCCCTGTGGACCAACGATTCCCGCTTGGCATCCGCATCGGAGGGCTTCGCGGTCGACGTGGTCGCCGGGCGCTGACGCCGCCCCCTCCGCGCGAACGGAGGGCGACTGCGCCTCGCCGTGCGCGCGGTCAAGCGTTCGCGCGAGAAACGACGAGGTGCGAGGATCGCGAACATGGCAGACGACGACCTCCCCGACTCCCTCGAGCCGGGCATGCACGTCGCGCCGCGCCCGCAGCCGCCCGCTCCCCCGACGCCGAAAGGCGATCTGCGCGTCGCGTCCATCGTCGCGATCGTCACCGGCTCGATCGTCGTGCTCTGGTACGTCTTCCTCGTCTCGGTGAGCGCGATCGCCGATCTGGACCAGCTCGTCTGGATCCAGATCACCATGTGGGTGCTCGCCGGGGTGTCGTTCGTCACCGGCATCGTGAGCCTCAATGCGCGGATGGCGCGCGAGCTCGCGGCCGCCGGCTTCATCGCCGGGGTCGCGGCCTTCCTGCTGTCGATCTCGATCGGGTTCTTCAGCGGCGTCGACCTGCTGAACTGACGCTCTGCTCTCTCGCCGTCCTCTCCACCCGCCGACGCGGGTACAGGAGCACGCCCGCGGCCAACAGCGCGAACGCGATCCATGATCCGGTGAACGGAATCGTGTCGGCCGTGTCCCAGGGCACGGAGAACGCGCCTCGGTCGGTGAGCGCATTCGTCACGCAGAGGAGTCCCACCGCCAGCAGCGCGCGCGGTCTCGTCGGCACGAGCACGAACGCGGCGACCGCTGCCAGAACGATGCCGGCGCCCCACGTCAGCGCCGGGACGATCGCCGAAACACCCACACGCGAGGCCGCGAGGCAGGCCGTCCCGTCGCCGCGGAGGCACCCCGACCACGTGACCACGACGGCGAGCGCCGTCACTCCGGCGCACAGCAGAAGCAGAAGGGCAATCGCCTGCGCCATCCGTCGACGATGCATGCGGGAAGGCTAGAACCTGTCGCGCCGCGCGGCGCGTCGATTCACCCTCGCCGCGCTCCAGGATCACCCGCCGCCGGCTGCGGCCACCGAGGCGAAGGCACACCCGTCAGGCGGCGAGCATCTCGAGCCGACGGCGTCAGTCGAGCGAGCAGGAGACGCCGCGCTCAGTCGCCGCGCTCGCCCCAGCCCTTCGCCAGTGCGACGACCGCCGCGACGGCGGCCTCGGTGTCGGCGGGGGTTCCGCCCGCGCGGCCCGCGACCAGACCGGCGACGAACGCGCTGAGCGGAGCTGCGGGGCGGGCGACACCGTTCGCAACGTCGCGGGCGAGATCGAGGATGAGCGAGATGGGGATGTCGCCCTCGGCGAGCCCGAAGCGCTCGGCGAGCACCGCGCTCCACTCGTTCAGAGCCTCGGGGGGCAGCGTGCGGGAATCGGTCATCGTTCCTCCTCGGGCGTCGTTCAGATCGTCCCACGTGTCGACGTCGCGCGTCAGGACGTGTGACGCCGGGATCACGGCGACATCGAGTCTTCCGAGAAGCGTCCGCACGGCGGCATCCCGTCCCCCGTCCGACAGGGCGGATGCCGCCCGCCGCAGCGCCGCGGTGCGATACCGGCCGATCAGCCAGTGAGCGCGGCCGCCGCTGCCCAGACAGACGCCGTCTCCCTCGAGCGGCACCGTGCTCAGCAGCGCGACCGCTGATCCCACGGTGGGCAGGTCGCAGGCGAGCACCCACACCTCGGCGGTCTGCACGAGCGGCAGCGCTGCGACGAGGCCGGCGACGGGGCCTCCGAAGGGCGGGTCCTCCCGCACCCACGTCACGTCCAGCGCCGCGTTCAGAACGGGAGCCGCGACGATCACGCGTCCCGCCCCCGCCGCGCGCACGCCGTCGACGGCCGCGGCGAGCAGCGTCGTCCCGCCGACCTCGAACAGCGGTTTGACGGCGCCGCCCACCCGCGAACCGCGTCCTCCGGCGAGCAGGATCGCGTCGTCGTTCACCACAGCCACACGTCCACGAGATCGCCGGCCGCGCGATCCCGCCCGTCGCCTGGGATGACCGCCATGCCGTCGGCGCGGGCGAACCCCCGCGTCGATCCGGCGGTCCCCGGCGCGGGCGGCTCGACACGCCATCCGGCCGAATCGGAGCGGTCGATACGGACGGGCACGTACTGCGTCTTGTCCGCTCGCCCCCGCCAGCCGGCGGCGAGCGCAAGCGACTGAGTCGGACGTCCGAGGTCCGTCGCCCCCTCGAGCGCGTGCAGCGCCGGGCGCGCGAACAACTCGAACGACACGGCGGCCGCCGTCGGGTTTCCGGGCAGCCCGAACAGCAGCATGCCGTTCTCGGCATATCCGAATCCCTGCGGCCGCCCTGGCTGCATCCGTACCTGCGAGAAGCGCATCACGTGGCCCAGCGTCGCCTTGACGACCTCGTACGCGCCGGCGCTGACCCCGCCCGACAGCACGACGACGTCGGCCCCCGCATCAGCGGCGACGGCGATCGCCCGACGCAGCCCGTCGCCCTCGTCGTCCACGCTCCGCCGCAGCACCACCTCGGCCCCCGCCTCGGCGGCGAGGCCGGCGAGCAGCAGACTGTTCGACTCCGGAATCCGTCCTCGTCGAAGCGCCGACCCGGGCGGCACGAGCTCCGACCCGGTCGACACCACGGCCACGCGCGGCGCCCGCGCCACCTCGACGAAGGCGCTTCCGGATGCCGCGATGGCGGCGACGCGTGCCGCGGTGAGCCGCAGCCCCGCGGCGACGACCACATCGCCGACGCGGACGTCCGACCCGCGACGTCGGATGTGCGCGCCGTCCGCGCGCGGCGCCCGCAAGATCGTCACGCTCTCGAGGCCGCCCGCGAGACCGTCCCGCGTGTCCTCGAACGGGACGACGGCGGTGGCGTCGGTCGGCACAGGGGCCCCGGTCATGATGCGCGCCGCGTCCGTGGCATCCAGTCGGGGATCGAGATCCGTGCCGGCGGGCAGGTCGGCCACGACGCGCAGCACCGCGGGCACACCGCCGCCGTCGGCGAGGCGTACCGCGAACCCGTCCATCGCCGAGTTGTCGAAGGCCGGCACGTCGACGGCGGCCCGGGCGTCGCGGCGCAACACACGACCGCGCGCCTCGGAGATCGGTCGCGTCTCGGGCTCCAGCGCGACGACCGCGGAGAGGACGACGGCGAGGTGCTCCGCGACGTCGACCGTCGGACCCTCCGCCTCGCGCATCCCCCCAGCGTAGGCGGCACACGAACGCTGGCCCGGTCCGCCCGCCGCCGCTAGCGTGAGCGCCATGACCGACCTGACCTACACCGAGGTCGGCGCGACCGCGGGCGAACTTCCGCCGGGGTATCACCACGTGCGCAAGGCGCGACGGATCGGTCATGGTCGCGTGGTGTTCGAGCAGGCGGCCGACGCGTTGTTCCACGGCGCGGTCCAGCGGCGCGCCGGAGCCGAGATCACCCTCTCCGAGGCGCCCCTGCGCACGGGCACCCGGGTCGACATGCGTCTGCGCCTCGGGCTGCTGCGGTTCACCGCGCCGTGCATCGTCGTCTGGTCCGAGCGCACCGACGACCACGCGGGGTTCGCCTACGGCACGCTGCCCGGCCACCCCGAGCGCGGCGAGGAGCGCTTCGAACTGACGCTCCACGAGAACGGCGAGGTCACCTTCCTGATCGTCGCCTTCTCGGCTCCCGGACGCTGGTTCACCCGCATCGGCGCTCCCGTCGGCCGCATGGTGCAGGCGTGGGCCACCCGCCGCTACCTCGAGACCCTGCCCTGACCCCGCCGGGCCGGGTCTACGCTCGACCCATGCTCCCGACGCCGACCGCGCGGCCCTGACATGGGACGCCTCACCACCTCCCGCCGCGTCACCCGGATCACGCTCGAGGGCGCGAACAGACAGCGACCGGATGCCATCGCCGTCGAGGAACCGCTCGAGATCCGCGTGCACGGCTCGGCGCTGGCCGTGACCATGCGGACCCCGGGTCACGACGTGGAACTCGCCGCCGGATTCCTGGTGTCGGAGGGCGTGATCAGCCGCGGCGACGACTTCGCCCGCGCGATCCACTGCGGCGGACCGGGCACCGGCGGGGCGGACGGCAACACGTACAACGTCCTCGACCTCACTCTCGCGCCGGGCGTGCCCCTCCCCTCACCCGACATCGCGCGCAACTTCTACACGACCAGCTCGTGCGGCGTGTGCGGCACGGCATCCATCGAGGCGGTCGAGAAGGTGTCGTCGTACGACGTCGGAGCTGATGGCATCCGGATCTCGCCCTCCGACATCGCGGCGTTCCCCGATCGGCTGCGCGAAGGCCAACGGGTGTTCGACAAGACCGGCGGGCTGCACGGGGCCGCCCTCTTCGGCATCGCGACCGGCGAGCTGCTCGTCGTTCGCGAGGACGTCGGTCGCCACAACGCGGTCGACAAGGTCGTGGGCTGGGCCGTCCTGAACGACCGGCTGCCCCTCGCCGGCACCGCGCTGCAGGTGTCGGGGCGCGTGAGCTTCGAGCTCGTGCAGAAGGCCGTCATGGCCGGCATCCCGGTGCTGTGCGCGGTGTCGGCGCCGTCGTCGCTCGCAATCGAGCTGGCCGAACGGGCGGGTCTCACCCTGGCCGCCTTCGTCCGCGGCACCAGCATGAACCTCTACACGCGCGTCGATCGGGTGGACACGTCGACGATCGGTTCCGCAACCCCGGCCGATGTCTCCCTGCCGGGCGTACGCTGACGACAGCGCGGACGGGGTGTGGATGCCTCCGCCTCGGCGCAGAGACCAGCGGAGGGTGAGCATGCGTGACGCGTTCGGGCTGATGAAGGCTGAGCCGCGACAGGGCGGCCTCGGGCCGACCTCGACCGGCGAGTGGTCGAGCACGGGGACCTATGACCACCCGGCGGCCGGGTGGGGTGCGGCGATGACCGTCGGCAAGGTCCTGCTCGAGCAGCGGCAACCGGTCGCCGGCACCAAGGCCATGTTCACCATGAACCAGCCGAAGACCGGCTTCGACTGCCCCGGCTGCGCGTGGCCCGACGACAAGGGCGTCGCCCTCGACATCTGCGAGAACGGCATCAAGCACGTCACGTGGGAGATGACCCACAAGCGCGTCGGCAAGGAGTTCTTCGCCGCGCACACCGTGTCGGAGCTCGCCGAATGGACCGACTTCGACCTCGAGGACGCCGGGCGACTCGTCGGACCGATGGTCTACGACGCCGCCACCGACCACTACGTCCCCATCTCGTGGAACGACGCGTTCCGCACCATCGCGCGTCATGTCACCGCTCTCGACAGCCCCGACCGGGCCGCCTTCTACACCTCCGGCCGTCTGAGCAACGAAGCGTCGTTCCTCTACCAGTTGTTCGCGCGCGAGCTCGGGACGAACAACCTGCCCGACTGCTCCAACATGTGCCACGAGGGTTCGGGCCGCGGGCTCACGGCATCCCTCGCCACCGGCAAGGGCACGGCCGACCTCGAGGACTGGGAGTCCGCCGACGCCCTCTTCGTCCTGGGCGTCAACGCCGCTTCGAATGCGCCGCGCATGCTGACGAGTCTCGCCGAGGCGGTGGACCGCGGGGCGCAGGTGGTGCACGTGAACCCGCTGCGCGAGGCCGCGGCCGGGCGCACGATCGTGCCGCACGAGTTCGTCGACATGGCGACCTTCCACAGCACGCCCACCAGCACGATGAACCTGCAGGTGCGCCCGGGCGGCGATCTCGCGCTCGTCCGCGGGATGGCCAAGGTCGTGTTCGAGGCGTCCGAGACCGACCCCTCCGCGATCGACAGCGACTTCCTCGCGCAGTACACGTCGGGGCTCGACGAGTACCGTGCGCTCGTCGAGGCGACGTCGTGGGACGAGCTCGTCGAGCAGGCGGGACTCACCGAGGCCGAGATCCGGGGCGCCGCCGACATCTACCTGTCGTCGGAACGCTGCGTGATCAGCTGGTGCTTGGGCGTCAGCCAGCACCAGCACGGCGTCGACACCGTGCGCGAGATCGTCAATCTGCTGCTGCTGCGCGGCAATGTGGGCCGCAAAGGCACCGGCCCCTCGCCCGTACGCGGCCACAGTAACGTGCAGGGCAACCGCACGTGCGGCATCAACCACAAGCCGACCGAGGAGTGGCTCGCGAAGCTCGACGAGGTCTGCGGCATCACCTCGCCGCGCGAGCCCGGTCTCGACACCGTGCACACCGTCGCGGCGCTGCACCGCGGCGATCTCAAGGTGTTCCTCGGCATGGGCGGCAACTTCGTCCGGGCCGCTCCCGACACGGCGCTGACCGCCGCGGGCATGTCGCGGTGCGAGCTGACCGTGCACGTGAGCACGAAGCTCAACCGCAGCCACATCGTCCACGGCAGAGAAGCGCTCATCCTCCCCTGCCTCGGACGTACGGAGCGCGACGAGCAGGAGGCCGGCCCCCAGTCGATCTCGACCGAGGACGCGATGAGTTCCGTCATGCTCTCGCGCGGGTCGCGTCGTCCCGCGTCGCCGCACCTGCTGAGCGAGCCCGAGATCATCGCCCGCCTGGCGCGCGCCGTCATGCCGGAATCGGCGACCCCGTGGGAGTGGTACGTGGGCGACTACGACCGCATCCGCGACACGATGGCGAAGGTGCTGCCCGGCTTCGAGGGCTTCAACCGGCTCGTGCGCCAGCCCTACGGCTTCCGCATCCCGCAGCCGGCGCGCGAGCGCGTCTTCCAGACGCCGTCGGGCAAGGCGGAGTTCTCCTCACCGGAGCTGCCGAACGTCATCCCCGAAGAGGCCGACGTCCTCGTGCTGCAGACGATGCGCTCGCACGACCAGTGGAACACGACGATCTACTCGGCCGACGACCGCTATCGCGGCATCCGGAACATCCGCGAGCTGATCTTCCTCAACCGGCGCGACATGAAGGACCGCGGCATCGCCGAAGGCGACCTGGTCGACATCGTCGCGACGTCGCGCGACGGCTCGGTGCGGAGTGTGACCGCGTTCCGGGCGCTCGAGTACGACACCCCACGCGGCAGCGCCGCCGGGTACTTCCCCGAGATGAACGTGCTGCTCGGCCCCGACGACTACAGCCGTCAGAGCGACCAGCCGCTCATGAAGGACATTCGGGTGCGGGTGGCCAAGACCGCCTGACGGCGGAGGCCGGCACCCGCGGGCCGGCACCCGCGGCCGGCACCCGCGGGCACAACCGCGGGCCGTTTGTCCGACACGCCGCGGCGGGCACTTCCCCGACGGCGTGTCGCCCGTGGCATCCGCCGTTGTGCACGGCCGAGGATGCCGGCGGGACGTCGTCCTGAGCGGCACCCACGGGCGACGTGGAACGGCGAAGACCGACGCGTCAACCCGGCTGACGTGACGCGCGGCGACACGCATGGTGACCCTTCCGACAGAGGAGGACCCATGGCGAAGGACCGCCCCAGCCCCATCGCGCCCGCCGGAGACCGGAAGGGCCTCGGCCTCGCTGCGCTCGAGAAAGGCGCCGACCTGCTGCAGAGCACGGCGCCCCTGAAGCACTTCGACGTCTACGTGTGCGGCTTCCATCCCGCCCTCGACGACCCGTCGATGCAGATGGAGGCGCATCACTACTGCCGCGTCGTCAACGACGACTTCATCCAGGCGGCCCTGTTCGACGGCAACACCCCGGATGCCAATCTCATCGGCGTCGAGTACATCGTGTCGGAGGCGGTGTTCGACGGCCTGCCGGAAGACGAGAAGGCGTACTGGCATCCGCACAACTACGAGATCCTCGGCGGCTCGCTCATCGCCCCGGGCCTGCCGGCGGTCGCGGAGACGGCGCTCATGAAGCGGCTCCTGAACAGCTACGGCAAGACGTGGCACACCTGGCACACCGGACGCCACGACCTCGGCGGCGGGCACACGTTGCCACTCGGCGAACCGATGCTCATGTGGTCGTTCAACCGCGACGGCGAGGCCGACCCGCGCCTCGAGGAGCACCGAGCCGACGCGATGGGCCTCGACCCGGCGGCGACGCGCGAACGGCGCGCCGACCTCGCCGCAGAAGCCCACCCGCAGCGCGGCGTCGACCGCCTCCGCGACCGCTTCCCGGGTTCGACGCCCGTCGAGGGCGTGTCCGAGGCCTGAACCAACGAGCCGCTGCAGGGCGGTACCCGCGAGCACAACCGCGGGCCGTTCGTCCGACACGCCGCGGCGGGCCCTATCGCGCCGGCGTGTCGCCCGCGGCATCCGCCGATGTGCACGCCCGACGGGCGGCCCGGGGATGTCGGCGCGCCCAACTAGACTGACTCCCGTCCGGCCCCTGCGATCCCTGGAGCTCAGCCGCGTGACCACCCCGAACCCCGCCGCCCGCACCGCTCTCGCTGACACCGTCGAGAACGCGATCGCCACCCCCGAGAAGGACCAGCCGTACGGCGCCCTCGGCCTCAAGAGCGACGAGTACGCGAAGATCCGCGAGATCCTCGGCCGTCGCCCCACCAGCGGTGAGCTGGCGATGTACTCGGTCATGTGGAGCGAGCACTGCTCCTACAAGTCGAGCAAGATCTACCTGCGCCAGTTCGGCC
>JAAIGF010311047.1_pt1 | contig 11438 bp, 10 predicted proteins | sample 6487441 | NCBI WGS metagenome assembly JAAIGF01 (sample SAMN13974129, study PRJNA590717) | phyllosphere metagenome | biome: pepper field; feature: multiple bacterial spot infested pepper fields; material: pepper leaves; isolation source: leaves from pepper fields | host: Capsicum annuum ...
GCATTTCTCTGAAATCGGGGCCGGAAGACGACAGTGAGCGGATGCTGGGGAACGCAGATCTGGCCCTGTATCAGGCCAAAGCAGACGGTCGCCACCTCGTGCGCATCTTCACACCTGAGCTTCGCCAAACGGCTTTGAAGAAGGGAGCCATGAGTTCCTCGATCCGCCAAGCCTGGGAAAATCAGGAGTTTGAACTCTATTACCAACCTCAGATCAAACTCAGCGATGGCAGCCTATCCGGGGCAGAAGCGCTGATAAGATGGAACCATCCACAGCTTGGTGTTGTCTCGCCTGCCGCCTTTTTGCCTGTACTGGAAGCAAGCCTTCTTGCTGTTCCCGTGGGCGAATGGATATTGCGCACGGCATGCGCGCAGGCAGCGCACTGGCGGCAGGCCGGTTGCCAGCATTTCAGGATCGGCGTCAATCTGTTTGCAGCACAATTCAGGACCCGAGATTTTGCGAAATCCGTCGAGGCAGCGCTTGCGGACAGCCATTTACCGGCAACGGCACTGGAATTGGAAATAACGGAAAATATCATTCTTCGAAATGAACAGCGAATTATGGAGCCCCTTCATTACCTGCGCTCGCTCGGCGTAGGAATTGCGTTCGATGACTTCGGAACCGGCTTCGCATCGCTTAGCCTTTTGAAGGACTATCCTGTCACCCGGCTAAAGATTGATCGATCGTTTGTCAGCGGCAGCGAGCGCAACAAGAAAGATGAGGCAATCGTTGAAGCGGTCGCCAAACTTGCAGCAGGATTTGACCTCGAAGTGATTGCTGAGGGCATTGAGACACTCGAACAGGAACACCTGATGCAGCACTATGCGTGCGACGAAGGACAGGGCTATCTCTACGGGCGCCCGATGAAGGCGAGCGAGTTCACACGCCTTTACCTGACAACTGACGCGAACCAGACTGCAGTGGTCGTCTGAGATAGCACCTCAAGAACATTAGCTCTCGTTGCGGTGCTGAGAAATTATGACGGCTGGAGGCGAGGATCGCAGCTTTTGACGAGACAGGAACCGTCGGCATCCGCTGCGATCCCGATAGGCCTGCGAACGGGATCGTCATTCGCGAGCCTCTCTCTGACCTTCACGAGAACCGCGCCAAAGGTGAGCACAGGGCACCGCCATAAAAGTAAGTTGTTATTGACCATAATCGCGGCTCTTCAGGCAGACTCCTCTAATTCATTAAAATTTGATAATCAAAATGCACATAAATTTGAGGGGGCAAGCTTTAGCAAGTCAGCCAATCGCAACTTTGGCACGCCCCCATGTTAGAAGCACTCTTTCCACCAAAATCGACTCCGACGAACACCGGCTCCAACACGCAAACGTCGGGCACACAAACCACTACTGGCTCGTCGGGCACGACGACAAGTGATGCGTCTTCTCCTGCTCCGTCCAGCCAGAGCTCCACTGCGCCTGCAAGCTCGACCCAGCCTGCAGCCAGTACCCCTGCCCCTGCTGATGACGAAGATACAGATACAGACGACGGCACTTATTCGCCATCGCCGTCGCCGTCTTCAGGTTCTGAACCAGTAGGCGAAACATCTGACGCCCCGGACAGCAGCAATGCGCCATCGGCGAGCGATGGTGCGTCTACGGAGACAAGCGCGGAACAGTCCAATCCATCACCAGCGGAATCTGCCGGTGGTGGAGAAGAACAACCGACGTCCTCTGCTCCGCCCGAAGATGGCTCATCCGTCAGCGGCGAAGACCAGTCAACCGTTTCCCCACCAGAAAATGCCGAGGAAGAGTCGCCTTCGGCAGGCCCAGACACAGAAACCACCCCCAAAACAGCAGACTCATCGGAAGAACCTGTAGGGGACCCGGCCCCTGAGCCGACTGGCGCACAGGAGCAGCCGCAATCAACTGATGCCGAACCCGTCGCCGATGAGCCAAACGCAAACAGCAGCGAATCCGAGAGCGGGGCGCCCGTCGAAGAGGATAAGACAGTTTGGCCGACACCGGTGCAGGGCAATAACGGGTCTACACCCCAGTCGGCCTCGCCGTCCAACCCCGGCACGACAGAGCATGTCGGTATTCACCAGCCGGCATCAACCCATGTTTCTGCCCGTACCGAACAGACCTTCAGATTTGATGCTATTGAAGCAAGATTATCCTCGCGTCGTTTTGCCGATGAAGAAAAAGCCGCGGCGGAAGCTGCCCGCAGCCGGGCTGAAGAGGTGCAAAAAGAACGTTTACTTCGCGGGCTTCTCGACGCTATCGTCCTTAAGGACCCATCGGTCGCCAAAAACACATTGCTCAGTGAAACCGAAAGCGATGAGCCGAAGGCAAGCCTCGTTGAGACCTACTACGCAGAAGCGTGATTGTGTCGCCTGAATGAAATTGTTGCTGAAACCTCTTTTGCTCGCGCAAGAGAGGTTCTTCTTTTGAGGACCAACACGCATACCCCCCAACGGTTAGCGGCAAGCACAGACCTCACCTAGAAGTTCAGGCGTGCTGTCAACGTAGCATTGAACGGCTCTCCGATCTGGTTTCCAAAGGCCGTGCTTCCGATAGAAGAGGTGTAATAGGTTCGATCAAAAATGTTTTTAAGATTGAGCTGAACGGTGATCGGTCGTTCTGATGCAAAAGTGTATGCTGCGAAAGCGTCGACAACGGCGTATCCGGGCAGATCGTAAGAGTTGTCATTGATACCCGCCCTGTCGCCAACCGCGCGGATGCCCGCGCCAATTTTCAAACTATTGCCGGCGGGACCAACTTCACCCATGTCGTAGGCGAGAGACAATGAACCAGTGTGGCGAGCGACATTGACGGGCCGCTTGCCCGCGTTTTCTCCCTCTTTGACTTCAGCATCCGTATAAGCATAGCTGGCGATGATATCGAGGTCAGACGTGAGTGAACCGGCGATATCCATCTCCACACCGCGCGCGCGAACGAGCCCCGCCGCCCTGACAACAGTGACACCGCTTTCAACCGCGCTATAGGCAACGTTTTCCTTGTCCGACGTATAGAAAGCGACGTTTGCCGTCAGCCCGGAGGGAAGCTCGAATTTCGAGCCGATCTCATAGGAAATCCCCTCTTCCGGTTTCAGAGAGCCATACAGGCTGGCAATAGAAGATTGCGGGCGGAACGTCTTGGCGGCATTCACGTAGAAGGCAACGTCTGGGGTGAGTTTATAGACGATCCCTGCATTGGGAACGAGGGCGTCACCAAAACTATCGGTGTTGTTCTTGAACGGACGCCCCTTGCCTGCGAGCAGGTCATAATACTGATATCGCAAACCGCCGACGACAATCCATTGGTCACTGAGATGAACCGAATCCTGCATATAGACAGATGCCGTCGAAAGCTTTTCAGTCTGATCGCTATCGGATGCGGAGACAGTCGAGCATTCGGGTAGATTGCCGTAAACGGGATTGTACATATTGAAACTGGTAGAGTTTCCACAACGAAGCATATCCGTGCGAAGCGTGTCGCTGTAATCGTAGGACGCCCCGATCAGGAGGTCATGCTGCATTCCTCCGACATCGACCTCTCCGGTAAGATCTGTGCGCAGGGCGTGATTATAAATCGTGGAATAATCCGTCGCGTCCGCTCTTCTCGTCAGGACGCCAGTCGTTGCATTATAGCCCAATACGCGTGCCTGGTTATCTGAATAGACATTGCGGCTGTAGCTGTAATCGATACCAAGATTCCAGTTATCATTGAGCCGGTGGTCAATCTCGACCTGGAAGAGGTCGGACTTTCCGTCAGTGATGTTATAGGGTTCGTCAAAACGGATCTTGCGATCCACGTTCACGGCACGGCCCGTGGTCGTGTCGAAGATCGTGCCCCGATCAAAGGGCACGCTATAATCCTCATGCATATAGGTCGCGGTAATTTCGGTATCTTCACCGGTCCATTTCAGAGATGGAGATACCAGCCAATGCTTGCTCTCACCGAAGTTGCGCCAGTATTCAACATCCTTGTATTCGCCAATCAGGCGATAGGAGAGGTCGGTGCCTTCGATCGGGCCGGTAACGTCGACGCCCGTCGTGCCACCTCCGAAGCTTGAAAGGTTGCCGTAGACTTCGCCTGACAACGTCTCTTCCGGCTTCTTCGTTACGACATTGACCATGCCGCCGGGATCGAGAATGCCATAAAGGGTGGAGGATGGACCTTTGAGCACCTCAACGCGATCCGTCATGGCATTGAACGAACGCGGGATGGCTGTTTTCAATCCGTTGGTTAGAATAGACCCGTCTCTGTTGTCACCGAACCCACGGCGAATAATGGAGTCTTGCGTCCCGCCCAGCGTGTTGGTCTGGGTAACGCCGCTGATATTGCCGAGTGCCTCATCGAGATTGGTGGCGTTCTGGTCTTCCAGAACCGAATGGCTGACGACATTGACGGCCTGGGGAATATCGATCAGCGGGGTGTCGGAGCGCGTGGCGGTACTGGTCGATCTTGGCTGATAACCATTCGTAGCGCCCGAACCGTCGACAACGATGGGCGTGAGAACGGTAGAATTTTCCGTCTTGATACTTTGACCCTGCTCGGACTGACGGGCCGACTTCTTGATGGTAGCGATCTCCTGCGCCATCGTCGGCGGGGCGCTGAGGCTTCCCGCCACCGAAAGCACGATCAATGCTGCCTGCATCTCGCATCTGTCGAATCCCATGTTCATTCAGTCCCCATGAATGCAAAATCAATCTCTCAAGAGGGCTTCATGATTTTCATGAATGTAGTAGTCAACTTTAAAATCTGCAAAACGGACGGCCTCCAATCGAAATCGTGGGACCGAAGGGGAGCATAACAGGCTCTAAACAACGCCTGCTGCCTGATTTTAGCTGGGTACCTGCAGGCCACATCCGTTGATTATTGTTGACTACTACATTCATATAATAGACACGACGTGTATATTTTTTGAACGAAATGGCTGAGTGAATGCGAACTGACGGCGATTGCAACGCGCTTGATGTCGCGCTCGTAACTGCGGGTTACCAGCGCTCGACGGTGCTTTCGGATGTTTCGCTGGTCATTCCCAAGGGTAAATTCACCGCATTGGCGGGACCGAACGGATCAGGCAAATCGACCCTGCTCTCCGTTCTCTGTCGCATCCTGAAGCCCTCGGGCGGCACCGTGCACCTGGATGGACACGATATCAGCGCGCTGCCCACAAAAGACGTCGCGCGCAAGCTTTCGCTCCTGCCGCAAGCCCCGCTTACACCTGAAGGTCTCAAGGTTTATGATTTGGTGTCGCGTGGACGGTACCCCCATAGCGGAATCCTCAAGTCATGGGATGAGACCGACGAGGACGCGGTAAACCGCGCCCTGGAGATGACTGGCATTGCAGAGCTGTCGTCGCGAACGGTTGATAGCCTGTCGGGAGGCCAGCGGCAACGCTGCTTCATCGCACTGGCCCTTGCCCAGGACACCGCGACAATTCTCTTTGATGAGCCGACGACATTTCTCGATCTTCGCTATCAGGTAGAGGTCATGGAGCTTTTATCGAGCCTGACACGCACGGCCAACAAGACCATCGTTGCCGTGCTGCACGACCTTAATGCCGCCCTTCAATATGCGGATCGACTAGTCCTTATGAAGGGTGGCGCGATCCATCACGTCGTTGAAACGGTTGAGCAATGCACAGTGGAACATATTGAAACCGTCTTTGATACGAAGGTTACATCCGTCTGGCACCCAACAACCGGCAAGCCGATCTTTTTGCCTGATCCTCACCCCAGGACACAGGTCGCGTGAGCCTGACTGCGACGATGAAAAGTACCGGCAACGGATTTCGGTCGCTATGGCTGCCATGTGGCCTGGTCATGATCGTGATGCTCGGCCTCCTTCATCTCGGCGTCGGCGCGCGGCCAATGTCGGCACAGTTCATTGTCGATACGATTTTTGCCCGCGACCATGGGAGCTTTGAACAGCAGATACTTTTGAAGCTGCGCCTGCCGCGGCTCCTTGCCGCCATCGTCTGCGGCGCATCTCTCGGGATTGCAGGTCGTCTCATGCAATCGATCTTGCGAAACCCCTTGGCGGAACCTCATATCCTCGGCCTCAATGCCGGAGCCAGCCTCGCCATCGTCATCATGACGGCGCTGCCCGCGAACATGCTGGCGCTTTCGATGAGCCGCCAGCTTGCGGCGACCATGGGAAGCGGTGTGCTCTTAGCGATCATCCTTGCATTATCCTCTGCGGGACGCACGGGCATGACCATTTCGAAGGTCACCTTTTGTGGCATCGCGCTTTCGGCTCTGGCCTCGGCCTGCGTCTCGGCAATACTCATCCTCGACCAGGAAACGCTGGAGCAGATGCGGTTCTGGCTGGCCGGGGACCTCTCAGGCATTTCGCTTGCCAACATCTACAGCGCGCTGCCGCTGCTTACGTTTGCTCTCGGTCTGACGGTATGGATCGCGCTTCGGCTTGATGTTCTGGCTCTGGGAGATGCGACGGCAGCGGGACTTGGCGTGCCCGTGAGGCAAACGAAACTCATCGGTTTTGCCGCCACTGCCCTTTTCTGCGGCTCATCCGTTGCGCTCGCAGGGCCAATCGGTTTCGTTGGCCTTATCGTTGCGGGTGTTGCCCACCGCTTAGCGGATGGGCGGCATATGATGTCGCTCCCACTCTCCGCATTGCTCGGCGCCAATCTCATGATTGCCGCCGATATAGCGGCCAGGACAATCGCCGCGCCGCTCGATCTGGCGACGGGGCTGATGACTGCCTTTGTGGGGGCACCCGTCTTCATTGCCGTCGTCGCGAGGGTCCTGCGATGACGGTGAAAAAGCTTGGCAATGGCTATTGGCTCCTGCGATGTCACGCAGTTGGTCTCAGGCTTCATCCCCGGCGCATGCTGGTGGTGACATTGCTCGTTATTGGTCTTCTCTCTGTCAGCCTGCTGGCGCTGGTCTCCGGAAGCGGGCAAGCGGGCTGGAACGAGCTTTTGGCGTTGGCCAGCAACCCGGCAGACGCCACCGGCCTATCCATCATCGGCGATCTGAGGCTCCCGCGTACGATCGTAGCTTTGAGCTGCGGTGCCATGCTAGGGCTTTCAGGTGCGGCACTCCAGTCGCTGACGCGAAACGGACTTGCCGACCCGGGCTTGCTGGGCGTGCGCGAAGGAGCGGTTTTGGTCATTGTCCTCGCGATCATCGCTTTTCCGCATACGCCCCTGGGGCTTCGGCCTTTCCTCGGAATGGCCGGAGGCTTTGCGGTCGCCGCAGCAGTCGCCCTCATTGCCGGGTCACTGTCACGCCTGCGCTTCGTGCTGATCGGCATCGGTTTTTCCTGGCTGCTTTCCGCTGCCATCTCGCTGCTGATCACCGTTTCGGATATTGACCGCGTTCAGATTGCATTGACATGGCTGGCGGGAAGCCTCGCAACCGTGACGCCGGACATGGTGCCGTTAGCGCTGACGGGCCTGCTCACCGGTTGCATCCTGATGTTCGCCACAGCCCGATGGGCAGATGTCTCGCTTCTGGGAGACAGCGCAACCGTCGGCCTGGGTGTGCCAGCGAAGACGCTTGCCATCATCCACCTTTGCGCGCCTGTTTTGATGACGGCGACCGCCGTGTCCTGCGTGGGCAGCATCGGCTTTGTCGGCCTCATCGCGCCGCATACGGCGCGGATGTTTATCGGTGGCGGGCAAAAATCGCTTCTTGCGGGCAGCCTCTTGATTGGTGCTACACTTCTTGTGGTATCAGACACGGTTGGCCGCACGGCCTTTGCACCCCTGCAAATTCCAGCAGGCATCGTTCTGGCCCTGATCGGTGTACCCGTTCTTCTTCTCCTTCTGTGGCGTCGCCGCGATCAACTTTGAAAGGCAACATCATGCGCCTGCTTCTTATCGCATGTTTTTTTCTATCGGTTTTAAACCCGCTTGCAGCAGAAGAGATGCGCACCTTCATCGATGATGCAGGCCGTAGCGTCCAACTCCCTGACAGGACCCTGCGCATTGCCTCGCTGCACGATATCGATGTCACCATTCCCTTGATCGAACTCGGCATATTGCCCATCGCTAGCCATGGCAGGATCGGTACCGACGGCAAGCCTTACCTACGTTCGAGTGCAATACTGACCGGCGTCGATTTCAGCAATTCTGACATGGCATTTCTCGGCGCGGTCGATATCGATCTTGAAGCGCTGGCTGAACAGAAACCGGATGTGATCATAACCGCCACCGGACGTCCTACCCCGGTTTCCACGCTTGAAAAAATCGCGCCAACCATCGTCCTCGACCCCACGAGCCTTGGGACCGCGCATGCGTATCAAAAGCTTGCGGAGCTGACAAAGACGCAAGACAGGCTCGCCATTCTCGACCAACGATATCGCGCAGGCATTGCGGAACTGAAGACGGCAGTCGATACGGGTAACACTACAGTTTCGGTCATTCAGCCGCTGAATGGCAAGATCAGCATTTACCACACCTACCGCGCGCTGGGTCAGGTGCTCAGAGATGCGGGCTTTCGCTTTCCAAAGATCATTGACGATATTCCCGAGGGCGGACGCATAGAAGTAAGCGGCGAGCGACTTGCGGATGTCGATGCCGATTTCATCTTCGATCCCTATCGCTCGGATACTGGAGCAACCTCGAAGGAGGAAATCGCCGCCATGGAAAAAGTCGTGCCTGAGTTTTGCAGCTTTCTCAAAGCCTGCATGGAAGGGCGTTACATCATGGTGTCCCGGGAAGAGGCCATATCCAACAGCTATGCGGCGATGGCTTTAATGACTGCGGTTGTCAAATCCGCGATAGCGCCGCGCCCGATGGTTCGATGAAGCTTTCGGCTTTGCAAAAGCTGCCATGTGCGGGCACTGTGCGACAATTGCTGATTTTGACGTCAAGACCAAGGTATCGATGCGCAATTCCGTATTAAAAAGAAGACACACAGACCTCTTTGGCGAGCGACTGAAGAAGAAACGGGCTACGCTTTCTCCTGGTCTGCTCGCGGTAGCTGATTACATCGACAAGCACAGGCATACGGTTCTGGCGCAATCCGCGCTGGAGATCGGACGGGAACTCGGAACCTCGGATGCAACCGTCATCCGGGCCATCCAGGCATTGGGCTTCGAGGGATTGGTCGACCTCAAGGAGACGCTGGAAAGCCATCTTGGCGCAACCGATTCACCGTCTGAAAAAATGGCGGCGACTGCGGAAGAGCTTTCGGACGATGCAAATTCGGCTGTCGATTTTGTGGTAGCGGATATGGGACATGCCATGCAGGCCATGTCGTCGGAAGAAAATCGCCGATCAATCGCAACAGCCGTCAACCTGCTGAGCGAGGCCCGTAAAATCGGCGTCTTCGGCATCGGCGCATCCGGTATCATAGCGACCTACGCGTCGCGCAATTTCATAAGATCCGGCTTTCAATCTTACGAGTTGAACCGAACGGGCATCATGCTGGCCGAACAGATCGTCCAGATGGAAGAAGGCGACGTCCTGCTGATCCTCGCCCACGGCCGCCCGCACCGGGAAGTGATGACGACAATTGCCGAGGCTCAAAGGCTTTCGGTTCCCATCATCGCATTGGTCGGTAAAGAGGAAACGGCTTTGGCGCAACATACGAAAGCAACCATCGTGTTGCCTCGCGCCAAAAAGGAAAAGGTCGCGATGCACAGCGCTTCACTCGTTTTCATCGAGGCCCTGACATTGGCATTGGCAGGCAAGAACCGCAACAAAACACTGCAAACACTGGACCGACTGGTGGAACTGCGTCATCAGATCCGGCCAAACAAGCGCTGAGTGATGAGCAACGTTACAAGGGGTTTTCGGAGTGGCGGGCCTTCCAGATCATATCCGCAGACCGAAAGACGATCCGCTATCGATCCTCTCGACCGCCGGAGGTCGAGTTACGTGCGAAGCTGCTCGATCTGGCCAATGAGCGCCGCCGGTTCGGCTATCCTCGATGTTCATCTTGCTTCAGCGTGATGGATAGCCGTCCGGCTTCAATCGCATCAACCTGCTCTATTGCGAGGAAGGTTGGCTTTGCCCGATCAGAGAATGTTACCTCAAGCCCCGAACGCGCCGTCGATGGTGTGCATGGCACCGGTCACGAAACCGGCTTCCGGCCCGGCCAGCCAGGCTACCATGCCTGCCACTTCTTCGGGTCGGCCATGACGCTTGATCGCCATGAAGCTATGCATCAGATCTCTCATCGGACCATCTTGCGGGTTGGCATCTGTGTCGATTGGTCCTGGCTGTACGATGTTGATTGTAATGCCGCGCGGGCCGAAGTCTCTCGCGAGCCCTCGCGCCATGCCCTGCAGGGCGGACTTGCTGAGAGCGTAGGAGGCCATGCCAGGCACGGGCATTCTATCCCCGTTGACAGAGCCGATGACAATGATCCGGCCACCGTCAGGCATCTGCCGGGCAGCCTCGACAGAGGCGTGATAGGGTGCGTGGATATTTACCCGGAAAAGACGATCGATGGCGTCAGGATCCTGTTCCAAAGCGTCGCCGAATACTGCAAAGCCGGCGTTGACGACCAGCACGTCCAAGGGTCCACTTTCTCGCACCGTTTTAATGACAGCGTCCCTGTCGCCGCTATCCGTCATGATCGCAATGCTGCCTGTCTCGGCGGCGAGTTTTTCCGCCGCCTCGCGTGAGCCGGAAAAGGTGAACGTCACCTTAGCACCATCGGACACGAAACGCCGAACGATTGCTGCGCCAATGCCGCGGCTCCCACCGAGCACGAGAACTGTTTTATCCTGGAATGCGGTCATGGCGATCTCCTTGCTAATTAATGTAGTATATGCTACATAAATTAACTGAAATCAAAGTCAACGAGTTTTATAATGATCACTACAAAAATATCAAAAGTGAGGGGACGTCCTCGTCGCTTCGATCCGGACGACGCAGTTATGACCGCTCAACAGCTCTTCCACGCGCGTGGATACGATGCAGTCAGTGTCGCCGATATTTTAGAGGCGCTGGGCATAAATCCTCCCAGCTTCTACTCTGCATTTGACAGTAAGGCGGGGCTTTACACCCGCGTTCTCGATCGCTGGGCCACGACCGGAGCCATTCCTCTCCAAGAGATTCTGCGCGCAGATCGTCCGGTTGCGGAGGCTCTCGCTGAGGTTCTAGAGGAGGCTGCGCGTCGCTATTCATCCGATCCCGCAGCCGGTTGCCTTGTGTTGGAGAGCACCCGTTGCAACGACACAGAAGTGCGCGAAGCGGCGCTGGCCTGCACTATCGCTGCAGAGACCGTAATCCGCGATTATATCAGCGAACGCCACCCGGAAGCGGCTGCAAGCGTTACCGACTATGTCAGTACAACAATGTCCGGGCTTTCAGCCAAGGCGCGCAATGGCAGCGACCTGACCCGCTTGCTGGCAACAGCCCGGCTCGCCAGCACGGTTCTTGAGCAGGCGCTTTCACCTGACAAAAGATCAACGAGATTGGACTGAGGGTGGGCCTTTAGATTTCACCATTTCCGTTGATGGCCTTGCATTCCTGGATGCATTCTTAGTGACGAGTTGGTA
>JAAIGF010398457.1_pt1 | contig 11425 bp, 14 predicted proteins | sample 6487441 | NCBI WGS metagenome assembly JAAIGF01 (sample SAMN13974129, study PRJNA590717) | phyllosphere metagenome | biome: pepper field; feature: multiple bacterial spot infested pepper fields; material: pepper leaves; isolation source: leaves from pepper fields | host: Capsicum annuum ...
ACGCAATCCGGGGCCAGGTGACCAGCGCGTTGGCTGCATGATGCGGATGATCGTGCATGGACATCAGCCGGTAAGCGGCGCGCAGACGATTGCGTGTGCGCCGACTCGATTACCTTATTAACGTGTGCCCGGGGCGGGGGTCGAACCCGCATAGCCTTGCGGCTGAGGGATTTTAAGTGGGTAAGTTATTGATTTTGTTCAACAATCGCCAACCACGTCCAGCTGATAAATCAGTCACTTACAGCCCGGCCAACAACGGCCAAAATTGGCTTATCTCGGGGACACTGTCCCAAGAATGTCCCACGATTGCGCTACGATCAAGCCCGGCAACGAACTAGGTACGACCATGAAGAAGGCGGAAGCTGAGGCCGGGGTTCGGCGGCTGGTGCATGAGTGGCGCGGACTACCGGCCAACCGTGCCACGGAAACGCGCAAGCTCAACAATTCTGATTTCGAGAGCTGGCTCCGGGATGAGCATCCACAATATCTGATCTTCAAGTGCGTTGGCGGTGTTAGCGATCAGATCGAGCGCTGGTTCGCGCAGGAGTTGTCCGTCCCAAGCTACCTTCGCAACGTGTAAAAAACCCCACTACACCATCGCGGTGAGTGGGGTTCGTGTCGGCTCAACTCCTCCAAAAGAGTCCACCGGCTGACATGGTTTTTCAAGGTGGCGGCACTCATGCCTAATCCGCCGACTGTAGGGAATGGACTACGCGCGGCCCTACAGCCACACCCGCGCTAAATGAAGAACATCATCGGTTCGGCTTCCTGTGCTTCCGGCACCGTGGCTGCAACGCCAATAGCCATGGCGAGTGCGACCAATCCATCAATACGGCCAGTGGTTCGAGCCTTGTCAAATTTGCGCGAGCCAGCCGGGTCTTTGATGACAATGGCGTTTGCTGCACACATCGCAAGAACAGGATGGTTGCCGTGTGCAATCCGCGCGTTCAACAATTCTGCTTCCAGGGCATCGATAGCTGGTCCCATGTCCTTGAACCCTTGCCCAAATGGTTGCAGTGGTAGGTCGATGCCCAGCGTGTCTAGCTCCTTCTTCATCACGTCGATCCGCCAGCGGTCGAATGCGATCACTTGCAAATCTAGATCACTCACAATCTCGCCGATGTCTGCCGCTACGTGCGCATAGTCAACACTGGCACCCGGAGTGGTCCGCATGAATCCCTGCCGTGCCCAAACGTCATATGGCGCACGGTCACGGTGCGCACGGTCTGCCAAGCCAATCTGAGGCGTCCAAAAGTGCGCCTGTGCCTGCCATACGCCATCGACCTTGCCGACAAGAATCAGCGCCGTGAGATCTGTGCGAGCGGATAGGTCAAGACCGCCGTACACGGGACCGTCAAATTGCAGGACGTGGCTACCGCATGACTTCCATACGTCCGGCGATACGAAGGGGCTTTCTGTACTCACGCGCTGATTGAGCAATAGATTGCGCGCAGAGTTCTCCATCGACGGCATGCGCTGCGCCTGCTTCATCTGTTCGGCAAGATCATCACGGCTGCGGAACGTGCCAAGCGCAGGATTCGCGGCCATCCACTCTTTCTCATCATCAAGCGGGCATCCATCCGCTGCCGCATGAAGGTGGCAGACAATGCGCGGATCACTGCTGCGTTGGGCATCGTCCAACCAAATGCTTAGCAAGTCTGCATCGTTGGCGGCTTGAGTTGAAATCACCAGCAATAGCGGATTAGCGTGCGCGCCCTGACTTGTCACGATGGCATCCACGAAGTCAGATTGCGGCCCACGCACCTGCCCGACTTCATCAAGAATAGCTAGCACTGGCGAAAGACCATGGGCAGTCCTACCGTCAGCGGCCAGCGCCCGAAACTCAGTGTTGAGTGGCAAACCCACCAAACGTTTGCCACTTGGGATGATCTTGACGATGCCTGAAAGGTCGGCAGATAGTTGGACCATCTTGGATGCGAGATTAAATACCAACGCAGCCTGATCACGGCTCATGGCACCACTCACAATTTGCGCATTCTGCTTTGCTTCCGGTCCAACAAGATGTGCCAAGAGTAGTGCAGCGATCAGCCCGGTCTTCCCGTTCTTTCGGCCAATCGAAAGATAGGCCCGCCGAGTGTCGGCAGGGTTGTCGTATACATCGCGGATGAAATCCTTCTGAAATTTGGCAAGGTTCATGGGCTGACCAACCTGCGCACCGTCAGGAGTCAGACAGTATTTTTCAATGAATGCGATTACGCGGCTGGCTCTACTGTCCATCACTTCACCGCCACCAATCGCGGAATCAGCGGATCGCTATTCGTGGCGGCTTGTTGTGCCTCACGCTGCAAGTTGAGTGCGTTACCTGCATCTCTACTCCGTCCCTCTGTTGCTTCCGGGTGGACATGCAGCATTCGAGACAGCGCGATTGCACGGCGTCCCGCTGTGTCTAGCAGCTTGTGGGCAGGATGGGGCTTGCCGCCCTGCGTCATGTCTCCTTCAAGGCGCACCAGCGCACGCAGACGCGCAATGTCGGCATGAATCATCGCGAGTTCCGCTGCGTTGATCAAATCCAAGTCGTTCCATCGATCACGGGCACGATTCCCGATGATTGCCAGCCAGTGCGGCCATGCCTCAGTTGGGAAGTCGATATGTGCAGGCGGTTGCAAGCTATCTGCGGCGGCATTCTTGGCAGCAGTCACGGCAGCAGCGAGGCTATCGGATCGGCGATTTCTGGTCTTCTTCATGGCGATCTTTGGACTTAGCGATTTTTAAAGGGTGGGACGTCGGTCTTTTGAGTCGAATTTCCTAGCGATTTTTCTGATTCCAGTGATGTGATGGATCTGCGGGCCATCCGTCTTGATTGCAACCCATAACCACTGATAAGCCATGTCGTTCGCGTCCTGTCTTATGGCTATGACATGAGTGACAGAGTGGCTGAAGGTTCTCTGCACTGTTATCCGATGGATCACCACTCGCGTGGTCAATATCAGTAGCAAGGACAGTCATTCCGCGAGATTTGCAATGTCTGCACAATGGATCGTGTACCAGAACATAAGCACGCAACTTTCGCCATGCCGAGCTATTGAGTGGGATGGTGCGTCGCGAATCAGCATCACGACCACTAGGATTACTCCTGCGCATTTTCCATCCTTGGCAAATTTTCGAGCCTGCGAACTTCATCAACTGTCATCCAACCTGATGCGATTGCCTTGGCGTAGAAATCGGCGCGTGCTTCAGGATTGCCACGCAACAAACCTTCAACGCTGTGTTCGGCCAAGTATTTCCGACGTGCGAGAGGGCCAAGAAGCTGACGCGTAATCTCGGCTTCCCACATGGCAATCCAGCGTGCAAGCGAATAGCGCACGAACTGACTACCCAACTCGGCAGTATTGGAGTACGACCCATGACGCAAGTCGCCCACCATTGTTGGTGGGACGCGAAAGATGCGGCATATCTCTTCAACGCTGAACTGCTGCGACGCCACCCACTGCGCATCATCCAAGCTCATGCCAACTTGCTGATATTTCATGTTTCCTGACAGCACTGCCACACGTCCAGCATTGCCGCTACCCGAATGGCGCGAGTTCCAAGCGTCGCGCAGATCGGATTGCTGTTCGCTAGTGAGAGCCTTTGGACCGTTATCCACGGTCAGAATTCCACCGGGCTGTGCGCCATTCGCAAACGTGCTGGACCCGTGATTGCGCAGAGCCAACCCAAGGCCCAACGTCTCACGTGCAACCGTGATCCTGCTTTTCCCTACAATGCTGCCGAGATCACAACGATCTGCGAGATGAAAAATTTCGTCGTCAAGCAGTCGCGCAACTGCGGTGCTTCCGGCCACGTCGTAGGCGTAGCGTCCTGATGCCAACTCCACAATCGTGACTGTCTTAGGGTCAATGGGATGCAGGCCGGTGATTTCACCTGCGCCATTTGATTCAATGCGAGCATATGCATTGCCATGCAGCAAAACAGATGCGGTCATGGATTCGCGGAAAGACAGGCCCGATTGATTCGGGTTCGGTTGACGTAGCACACGTGCCAGCGGGTAATCATCCGCCCGCACACGCTCATCCTGGGTGCGCTGATAAACGTGCAAAGGCAGGCAGGCTACAGACTCGCTGAGAGCCTGCACACAGCCAAAGACCGTGCTGATTGATTCGGCGGACTTCGCATCTACGAATTGACCGGAGATACTCGATGCCCCACGGTCAGCCAATGCATTCCAGCTTGGATCAGTCTTGCGTTGTTCGCGGTTGAACGGCCAAAATTTCATCTGCATGTCTCCAACCAAAATTTCAGGATCGCGAGTTGATCCACGTGCTGTGATTTGCTGCGCAGGCTGACGGTAGTCGTTGGATAGGCGGGCCAAGATTGCACAATGCTGATTTCGATCAACTCAACTTCATGCAGGGTGCGTCTATCCCCATCCCAGCTATCGCGTGTCGCAACAAATCCCATCGATACGCCGCCGATATCACCACGCTGCGCAAGCGTGCGAATGTCATTGCCCGTGCTGGTGTCAGGAAGGGTCAGCGAATATTCCAGACCCTTATCGGTCTGACGGAGTGCAAGCGTTCCCGATTTGGTCCGACCCAACACCTTATCCGGGGCATGGTCCGCAAGCGCGAGGATGTCTTTGTTCTCGGCTAACGTCCGGGTGAACGCGCCGGGGGCAATCAATTCCCGGAAGTCGGCGATACGTGTCTCAGTGCCGAAAGGAGCCGCCAGCCCGATAAGCTGGCGACCCTCTACAGTGGCACCGGTTGCGAAGCGGCGCTCAATGTCCACGTTAGGCTCCCGTAGCCACTACGAACGCTTCTTCATGACGCACGGCCACATCAACCGTCGCCATCGCACGCACCAAAACACCGCCACGACGATAAGACGTCTCGGCATAGGGGTTGACCAAGATTTCCACCGCGCCCCACTGGCCCAACAGAACTTGCGACCAGTCGCCGAGAATGGCGGTATTGGCAGGCGATGCATTGGAGACAGCCACGGCAAGTTCACCAATACGGCTTGCAGTCGCAATGTAGTCGCTGCCGGCTGCCGGTGCCTTGAGGATTCCACGCAGAGCCGACAGAACGTCCGGGCTGGTGTACCAGCCAGTAGGATTGACGTTGATGGCTGCAAGCAGCTGTTCAATCGCCAGCACCTCGGCCCACGTGGTCGGAATCGTGTCTTTCTGCACGCCGGCACGATTGATGAGACCCAACGGCTGACCATTTGCGCCCGTGCCTGCAATGATGGCCCGATCAATCGCAGATGCGACGGCAAAACTCAGATCGTCGCGAACGAGATCTTCAATTGCCGGGGAACTCTGCTGGATCAGCTGGCGGCTCATCTCGGTGATGCCGCCAACATGCTTCGGGGTCAACGTGACCGAATCGAAGTCCATCTGCGACTCGGGCAGCTCCTGACCCTCAGTCACCCAACCAGCCGTCAGGCCCGCGCCTGCCTTTGGAATCGAAACGTTGCCGGTCAATCCGGTCAAGGTCCGCACGCCCAGACTACGAACAAGCAGAGAGTCACTCAGTGGACCGATGTACTGGTCTGCGCGGTGCTGAGTAGCGACCAACTCCGGCGCGGTCGCCGTGGTATTGGCACGCCGTTCGAATGCCGACAGTGGCACCAAGATGCCGCCATTGCGCGCCGGACCATGGCGACGCTCCAACTCGGCATGCATTTCAGCTTCGGCACCAGTCAGGGAACGGCCTTCCATTCCTGCACGAACAACAGCAAGCAGGCTGACACGGCTTTCGGTATCGCTACCGTTCGGCGTGTGGACGGGGCGAGCCTGGGAACGACGCTCGGCATCATCCAAGAACTGTTGGCGCTGTTCGTCCGATTCAAGGTTGGTAATTTCTGCCTGTAGATTCGCAAACTTGCCTTGTTCGTCGGCAGTGAGTTGGCGGCTAGCCTGTTCGGCAGTGGTGACTAGGGCGCGAGCTTCGGCAACCTTGGCGGCACGTGCTTCACGAATTTCTTTCAGGGTACGCATTTGTTTCTACTCCGGGTTATAGGGAATTCCCGGATATAGAAACTATGCGTATAAAAATAGCCGTCAAACATCCTTGTTGACGGCTATCGGAATTTGTCGATACGTGATGAAATTAGCGTGCGGTTGCGCAGGATTATAAGTGTGTCACATCAATCACCATAACGTTTGAAGGAAGCGTTTGGTTGAAACTTGAGCCTGACGATCCTTGGACCTGAAATGGTGCGACTGTTACATCACCGGAAGACGATCCGATACGAACGCCAGGGAGATTGACCGCATAGCCGTTTGATCCTTCTGGCCCAGCATTGACGGGGACGACGTATATCCCCGGCGAAAACACAGCAGCATAACTGCGACCAGCTGGGTACGTGCGCGTATTTCCCGCCGATCCATTGACCTGATATGTGTCTACAACGCGCATCGGTGAATGAGCAGAATCGAAAACTATTTGTCCGGACGCGTTGAAGACTTGAAGACCGTACGTCGCTGCTGCGGCCTGTGGTGCAGTATCGAATGCGTACCAATCAACCGTTGCCCCCACCCGTGCATTGACTACAAGACCAACTGTCACTGTACTTCCGTTGATGTTGTAGCCAGTCATGCTGACCAATGAACTACAGCGGACAGCAATCAGCATCATTGCATTGACATCGGAAATTTGGATTTGGACGCTGCTATTTCCGGCTACGCCCGGAGCTACAACGTTGGTGGTTGCCGTGCCTTTACGTTTGAAGTGTAGGTTTCGATAAGTTTCATCAATTTGGATGAAACCATTGGAATTTATGATCTGAAGTCCTGCGGGCATCATCGAACTCCGTAAAGTAGTGTCACCGGTACTTGTCCGGTAGGGAATGATGGATTGGGTGTCCAAGACAAAGTTCCTTGGCCGTTGTCAGTGAAGAATGGACGATAGAAGCTGCCACTTGGAGCGACGACCCACCATAAAGTTCCTTGCCGCGTGTCTATGCTAACGCTGCCATTTGTGTTCGGTTGGATTGTCACAATGCCGGTCATCCGCCCCAGCCGGTCGGTGATGTCCAACGTCAAATTTCCGTACGCATCGAAAACTTGGAGGCCGGCGGTCATAAGATTTGCTCCGCTATGTGAAAAATTACCTGAAGCATGAAATTTATTTCAGGGCTGGTGATCCATGGTGCGAAAATTTCGTCGATGTCCATAAATTTACCTTTGGCGGTTGGGGTGATGCATTTGGGTGCATCCCCTGTTACTGGTGTTACACCTGTTACTCCTGTCATCCTCGATTACAAATAACAGGGGTAACATAGAAGAAGTGTGGGAACTATGTTCTAGCGGTGTAGATGCCGCCAACAGGAGTAACAGGGGGGGGTGTTACTACCTGTTACTCGGAAAGCCAATGGAATCAATGGAGTAACAGGTGTAACACCAGTAACAGGGGATGTACCCTTTTGCGCAATTGAAATTTCGACGTTGGCGGTTGAAATTTCAAAATTTCGACGTTGGCGGTTGAAATTTCGACGTTGGCGGTGGGATCGTTGGCCGCTCCAAGAAATATCCGATGGGGCTTTTTGAAATTTCCCCAGCTTTCAGCATGCGGGACAATCTCATCTTCACCGTCGCATATTTCGCCCCCGGTTCCATGGCATCGAAAATTTCGCGTGCGCTCGATGGAACGCCAAGCGTGACCATTGCCTCTATGACATCATTGCGCTCTCGTGAACGTTCGATCTCGTCCACTTTGCCAACGTATGTCCATCGGCCATCTTCAAGGCTTAGTGCAAGATCTACGGGTTCCTCTACGTCACGCCCATCAACTCGCAACACGCCGCTGAAATCACCGCGCTTGCCACGCTCAAGCGCAATCACGTTGTCTACTGATCCGGTGAGGCCCTGGGTGCCGCTTACCATTTGCATGTAGTCAGTAGCGGCCTGCTTTCGTGTGTGGCTCACCAGAACGATAGAGACGTTGAATTCCCTTGTGAGCGGCTTTAGCGATTCGCCCACTTCATAGTCAAACGCATAGGCACTCTTGCGGCCCGGATCAGAATCACGAAATGCTGCCAAGGTATCGATAACGACCAGTCGTGTTTCAGGATTCGTGCGTATCCATGCGGCAATTTTGGCAACGCCTTCATGAGATCTCGGCCAATCGTGTACACAGTGCAGGCGCGCGAGGTTCGGCGATGGGATATTTTCGATCACTTTTTGAAGACGCCTTTGCATGCGGCGCGGGTTGTCTTCCAATGCGATATACAGCGCGTCTCCCGCGATCTCAGGCGCTCGCCCGGCCCAAAGGGGAGTGCCCGTTGCCACGGCTACACACGCCTGATAGACAAGCCAAGACTTCCCACACTTGGGCGGTCCGCTCAAGATGGTGACTCCCTCCGGCAAGATATCTTGCAATGCCCATTGCACAGGTTTGAATTCACGTGTCATCAAGTCCGCAGCCGAATAGATGCCCGTGTCTGGTTTGGGTAGCGGCAATGGAGTCGCCACTGGAACGGGCAAGTTATCGATCACCAGAACAGCAGGATCTTTTGCACCCTTCCGTATCGCGGACCTGATTGTGTTGAGCGTTTTTTGTAGATCTGCCCAGCCAGCGCTCACCGTCGCAGCGTGCAGAGCCTTTATCGTTGACTGTTGATCTAGACGCCCAGCCCCAACGAACCGGCCCATTGCGTGTGCAGCGCCATTGATATGGTGATTGCGGCTCCCTTCGGGAACAGACGCAACGCGTTCCAAGGTGCGTGCAAGTTCCATCTCCGCCACCGCGATTGCAGCAGCATGCGGAACAACCGCTGGTGTGGGGTAGGGCTTGGGTACTGGCAATGCAACCGAAATCGGCGCAACCGCCTGACCCGAAAATTGCCAGTGCTTGAATCCCATAACAGGGAGGAACAGTGGTTGTTCAGAACGATCACAAGCAGCGTCCCATTTGGCGGACGTACTAAGTTGCAGGCGAATACGCTCACTTGTCAGCCTCACCGATTCGCGCGAGGCCGACTGTGTCAATTCAATGATGATGCGTGCACGCGGTGACTCATCCTTATGGGATGCGGTTGTGTAGATCAAGGCATTGCACGACTGAAGTTTTGCGACGATTTGTGCAAAGTCTTCGGGTGTCGTGCCGTCGATATCCAAACCGATCCAATTGCGCGGCGCTACGTTCTCGCTGCAACGCGTGCCATTGAACTGCGCTGCAATCCACGCATGCCCCTTGGCGGGTGAGACATCGCCAAGAATTTCCGCACAGAATTCCCCCCAGCTGGCGGCAGTCTTGTTCACGGGCTGGATATCGTAAATTCCCGAGCCTCTACTAAAATTGACGGGCAGGGTTGCCGCTACCTGATTACCAAGTAAGGTGCTTTTATTCATTGGGGTGCCTCAGAAGCCTTTATATTCGGCGTGTAGCGCGACGATTACTTCCGCAGCTTGACGGTAAGCAGCTTTAGGCCCCGGCCTGACGCAGAACATTGATAGGACTGTCAGATATCGAGCAATCTTATATTCGTCAGGCTCTACAGCCGGGAGATTTTGAAAAGCATTCCATTGCAAGTGCGCATTTGCATAGGCACTAGCAACATCTGCGCGACGGCGAGGAAAGAGTTCCGCGATTTTTCGGGTGAGTAAGATATCGCTGACGCTGATCATTTGGGGAACCCCCACACGATGGCATCAATACTTCCGCGAAGCGCTAGTTTTGCATCAATGTCGCGGCCTGCCAGGGTATAGCGGACTATCAGGCAGGCAGCAGCCTTTTTTGCGTACTCCGGGAGATGCTGGTAATCCGGCGAAGTCGCCATTGCATTTCTAGTTGAGTCGATCACTCGACCAATGTGGGCGTCCGGATAGTCCGGATAGTCTTGGCGGTAGGTTTCGATTTGATAGGCAGGGTGGTTCATCACGCCGCCTCCTGCTGGCTTTCGATCCACTTATCAAATGCCTGCACATCAACATAGACGCGCCGGCCAACGCGGACGATTGCGCCGTGGGCACGTAATCCGTTGTCCTCTTGTCGAAAAATCCACCAGCGCAATTGCGCTTCAGTGAAGGGGCTATCGGCGGCGAAATCTGAGACTGATTTGAGTTGACGTTTCATTTGCTGACTCATGTGATTGGCTGTTGGATGGAGCCATCATGGGTCAGAGACTTTTGACGTCAAATATCACCTTGAATAATCGCTCGATTCGATTATTCAAGTTGTCAATTGGTTATTTATTACTTTGAATTTTTATACTTGTTTTTAGGCTTTTTGATGCGACTATCAATTCAAGTTGTCAACTGAATAGATCGTTCATGTAATTACAGGAACTTCTCCGCCATCCGATCAATTGCGCTTTTTGTGTGTTGCTCGCTCAGGTGGCTATAGCGCTTCACCATTGCCAACGTCTTGTGCCCAAGAATCGCCGCGATGTCCATCAGTGACGCGCCACTCATAGCCAAGTAGCTGGCTGCGCTATGTCGAAGATCGTGGAATCTGAAATCACCTAATCCCGCCGACACACACGCTGCGCGCCATGGCTTATCGAGCATAGGACCAGTGATCGGAAAGATTGGGCCGGTTGTGCGAGCCATGGCCTGAAGCATTTGCGTAACACCGGTAGCCAACGGAACCGTCCGGTTCTCTCCATTCTTGGTGTCGATGAAGCGCGCGGTACGCCTGTCAAGGTCCACGTGTTCCCATTGCAGTCCTAGTAGCTCTCCACGCCTTGCACCGGTAGCCAACGCCAGCCGGACCAAAGGGGCGAGGGCGGCGCAATCCGACGCGTCGCATGCTGCCAACAGCGCCAAGCGCTCCGGCTCGCTCAGAAACCGCTCACGTCCCTTACTCTCCTGCATCCGGGTGACGTTGGGTACTGGGTTCTTGGTCAGCCATCCGTACTCTTTGACGGTCACGCTCATCACCGCCGACAGGGAAGCTAGACGACGGTTGATGGTGCTGCCGCTTCTCAGCTTGTCGCCCCGAACCTTGCCAGCTGCCAGACGGTCGCGGATTGCGGCAATCTTGGCGGGAGTCAATCCAACAAGCGGCACATCGCCGATTTCAGCTTTCCACCAAGCCAGCATCTGAATTTGCTTGGCTGCATCCTTTTGCCGCTTGGCCGGCAGTGTCACTTCTAGGTAGCGATCAATGGCATCGCCGACAGTGCGCTTGCGAACTTCTGTAGACGGTACGAAGTCGCCCACGTCCAATTTATGCTCAATGCTGCGTGCCCATTCTTGAGCGTCTATCTTTCGGTCAAACGATTTCGTGAGCCATGGGCCGGACTGCCGCCGCACGCGCACGCGCCAAGTGACCTTGCCACTTGTGCCGGTACGTTTTTCAAAGGTTGCCATTGCCTACTGTCCCAAAGTGTCCCAATGGGGAGTGACGATAGCTCTGCACTTGACTGCACACAAGCGCAAGTCGTTGATTTTCGTGGTGCCCGGGGCGGGGGTCGAACCCGCATAGCCTTGCGGCTGAGGGATTTTAAGTCCCTTGCG
>JAAIGF010326494.1_pt1 | contig 11413 bp, 10 predicted proteins | sample 6487441 | NCBI WGS metagenome assembly JAAIGF01 (sample SAMN13974129, study PRJNA590717) | phyllosphere metagenome | biome: pepper field; feature: multiple bacterial spot infested pepper fields; material: pepper leaves; isolation source: leaves from pepper fields | host: Capsicum annuum ...
AAACAATTATTGGAAGATCCTGCGAGATTATTGTTAGAAGTATAATCGAGCAACAAATAACCAAAAAAGGTCGTCTTAGCTATTCAGGACGACCTTTTTAATTTCAAGTCAGCGCCTATTTCTTCATGAGAGCACACCAATCATTTTTAGTATATATTCTGTTCAGCTATTGTTTATTAGCTTTGCCGACGCAGGCCCAGCAGCGTGTCAGCTTCGATATCGACTTTTTCGGCTATGCGGACAATCGGGAGTATAAATCGATCTACACGGAAGACAAAACCATCTTCGGAACAATCATATCGCCCACGCTTTCTTTTGCCATCGACAGCAATCACCGTATTGTAGGTGGTATGCACTACAATCAAGATTTTGGACGACACACAGAGAATGGCGATCGCCTACTTCCCATCGCCTACTACAATTATAAAAACAAAAATTTTGATTTCGCATTAGGGCACATGCCTCGATACGAACGTTTGAAAGATGTCCCACGTATCGCCTTGGCCGATACATTTATGTATGATAGGCCCAATATAGAGGGAATGTACCTTGCGTCCCAAAAGGACGGATGGAAGCAGGCGCTTTACATCGATTGGTTGAGCAAACAAAGTCCAAATCAACGGGAACGTTTTCTGGTTGGTTTGACAGGAAAATATATGCTAGGTCGCTTTTATATCAAAGACGATGCCCTACTCTACCACAATGCCCTCAGCAGCAACGATACTATTGACCAGCATATACAGGACAACGGCATGGCGATGTTGCGCCTAGGCGTAGATTTAAGCCATCAAACATTTTTGGATTCCCTTAGCATTGAAGCGGGTGGTGTTATAGGCTTTGATCGGGTTCGAACGGAGTACGATCTGCGTGTAGCTCGCGGATTCATATCCAGCATATTTCTAGGGTACAGAAGGTTCTTTATCGAAAATACGCTTTACTTGGGCGACCCACAGAATCTTCCTGCCGGCGATTCCTTCTACCATCGCGATAGCTACAACCGTTTGGATTTAGGTTGGGTACCATTTCGGAAAGGAAATCTAGAAGGTAAATTTACGGCATCCTTTCACTTTGCACCCGATCAAACGAGTAATCAACAGGCTTTTACACTCCGATACCGATTTGGATCAAACATTTGGAAAAAAGAAAAATAAAGGCGTCGCAACGGCGACGCTTCGGGCCAGCGAAGAAACAACGGATACGTTTAGTACCGTAAAAAGTCTCCAAAAACCTTTTGATAATAACCTTTGGCCACATGGAGTAGGCTATCCTGATGGAAGCTGCGTTCTTTGGGAATATCGGTGAACCCGACATTGCGTTTTTGCATGTCATAGCTAATGGTACCTTGATCATTGACGATACCAAAAGTGCTGTTGGAATTGAAAAAGGCAACATGCGGCCTATCCACCGCGAATAAACTTCTAGAGTAAGGAAAACGTTGCGCGTCAGCGCCCACGAATCCGGCCAAGGTTGCCGCCACATCCAATTGGCTAACGACTGCATCAACTTTGACACCTCCAAACTCCTTTTTTAGCGCTCCACCAAACACAAATAAAGGAATATGATAACGCTCGGGACGCTCCAGTCCATACTTTGCCTGGGGGTATATATGTCCATGATCGGACGTCACGACCACAATGGTATTAGCATACCAATCTTGTTTCTTCGCCTCCTCAACAAAATTAAATAACATGGAATCCGTGTAGAAACTGGTGCTTCTGTAAGCGTTAGCCTTGGTGTCGTTGCCAAATTGGTAGCTCGGTTCCAAATGAAAAGGCTCATGGTTTACTATGGTATAAAATACGCTGAAGAATGGTTTTCGGTCCACACTTAAATCTTGCAGCATGCGATGTGCAATAACATGATCGTAAACTCCCCAAGAGTTTCGTTGTGTTCGTACCGAGAAATCATCGTTATCGACTACACGATCAATGCCATGGGTAAACATGTACGACTTAAAATTGTAGAACTCGCTTTGCCCACCGTGATAAAAAGAAGTCGCATAGCCCAAGGAATCAAAGATCTGTCCTACAGCGGGCAACTTCTCGTGCTTGGGTATATATTTGATAATGCTTTCGGGACCTTGTGCCGGAAATCCGCTCATAACAGCAACCATACCTTTGTCTGATCGGTCGGCCGCGGCATAGGCTCGACGAAAACACACCCCCTCATCCATCAACGATTTCATGTGCGGTGTAACATTTTTTTCGCCTCCTAAGTCTTCAAAAACCTGCGCGACTACGCCTTCGAGCACAACCAAAATGACATTAGGTCTGTCCGTCGTTAAAACGTCCGTCACAGCTCCGCTCTGCTCGCCTAAAGCCGCGGAAACAATCTTCTCGGCCTCCGGTTGTTCCATAAATTGGTAGGGAGATTTCTTGGTGCTTTTTGTCAAATCTTTAAGAAACGACCAATACGTGTTTACCGCAGCATGATTCGCGGTATTATCATCGGAAAAATACACAGAGCTTTGGTTCAACGTTGCCTTGCCATAGCCCCCGCGGATCAACGTAAATAACAGCAAGGCTATGGCTAAAAAATAAAAACCTATGAACCGCTTGGGTAAACTTGCATACTTCGCGAATCGAACAACAACAAGGTGATAATAATAATGTGCGCAGAGAAAAAAGATTAGTAGCACCAAAATTCCTTGTCCTATTGTTTGAAAGTCTACAGAGCTCGTTACTCCGCCCATTGTATCCAAACCCAATACGATGGCCCTTTTACTTATTTTTTCTCCCCAAGCCTCATAGAGCGGAATATTACTGGCTGTCACACCGGCAAAGAGAAAGGTCGGGATCATCACATAAATACGTAGCCAATTCCGAGATACTTCTCTTTTAACGAAAAGCTGTTGCACAAAAAAGAACAAAGTAGGAACCACCATTAAATAGCAGGCCAGCGATAGGTCCAAGGGAACAGCGTAGAGGAAAGCATAAAATGCATCCTCCTTCTCGGCTATCCGCCCCCAAACACTCCAAGTAAAGAAAAACCGATCTAAAAAGGATAGCATAACCCAATACGAGGACAAAGCTAGAAAGAACCGTGAAGTAAGACGCCACGCAGGTCGCTGTTTCATAGCAAATAAAATAGTTAATGTTATGTTTATATAAAATTAACTGCAAAGTTACATTTATTTACCATAAAAAACCAATGCTCTTGTCATCCTAGCAACATTTTATTATGTGTAAATTTTCCTTTAAATCTTTGTAATTGCCTATTTTTGCATTTTGATTTCCAACATAAAGATGAGCATAGCAAAAACATACAACCCAAAAGAAGCAGAAGAGAAATGGTACGCTTACTGGATGGAAAATGGCTTTTTCCGTTCCACACCCGATGAGCGTGAGCCGTACACAATTGTCATGCCTCCGCCAAACGTCACCGGCGTGCTACACATGGGCCACATGCTAAACAACACGATTCAAGATGTATTGATTCGTCGCGCCCGTATGCAGGGCAAAAATGCGTGCTGGGTGCCCGGCACAGATCATGCATCCATTGCTACGGAAGCCAAAGTTGTCGCCATGCTCAAAGAGCAGGGGATAGACAAAAAATCGCTTTCACGCGAAGACTTCCTGAAACATGCTTGGGAATGGAAGGAGAAGTATGGAGGAATTATCCTGAAGCAATTAGAGAAGCTAGGTGCCTCGTGTGATTGGGAACGCACAAAATTCACGATGGATCCAGATCTTTCCGAATCCGTAGTGGATACATTTATAAAATTTTATAACGAAGGCTACATATATCGTGGCGTTCGTATGGTAAACTGGGATCCGCAAGGAAAAACGGCGCTTTCCGATGAGGAAGTGATCCGTAAAGAAGTCAACCAAAAGCTATACTACATACGCTACAAGATCAAAGACAGCGATGCACACATCGTTATTGCGACCACGCGTCCGGAAACAATTATGGCCGATACCGCTATATGTATCAACCCGAACGACGAACGATACCATAAGCTTAAAGGTAAAACCGTATTAGTTCCGTTAATCAACCGCGAAATTCCTATTATCGAAGATGAATATGTCGAGATGGAATTCGGTACAGGTTGTTTAAAAGTAACTCCGGCGCACGATCTAAATGATTACGAACTAGGACAAAAACATAACCTCGAAGTGATCGACATCCTAAACGATGACGGCACCTTGAACGAAAAGGCCATGATCTTAGTCGGTGAAGACCGCTTCATCGCGCGCAAGAGAATCGCTAAAATGTTGGAAGAAGTTGAGCAGATCGAAAAAATTGAAGACTATAAATCACAGGTGGGCTTCTCGGAGCGTACCGACGCAGCCATCGAACCCAAACTGTCCATGCAATGGTTCTGCAAAATGGATAAGTTGGCAAAGCCGGCACTTCAATACGTAGAAGATGGAACGATAAAGCTTATCCCTGAAAAATTCTTTGCTTCGTACAAACACTGGATGGAAAATGTGAAGGATTGGTGCATCTCTAGACAGCTGTGGTGGGGACAGCGTATCCCTGCTTGGTACAACGAGCGAAATGAATGGGTGGTCGCTAAAACCGAAGAAGAAGCTATCGCGTTATTTGAAGGTCAAGGAAAAACAAGTGCGGGAATCCGTCAGGAAGACGATGTTTTGGATACTTGGTTTTCATCAGGTCTATGGCCTATGTCCGTATTCGATGGCGTGCGCCATCCTGAAAATCCAGAGTTTCAATATTACTACCCTACCAATGATTTGGTTACTGCGCCAGAGATCCTGTTTTTTTGGGTAGCTCGTATGATCATTATGGGGCACGACTACACGCAAAAGCCCCCATTCCGCAACGTATACCTAACGGGTATTGTTCGCGATAAATTGGGACGGAAGATGTCAAAGAGCTTAGGTAATTCGCCAGATCCGATCGAGTTGATGGAGCAATACGGTACAGACGGTGTACGCGTGGGCATGCTGTTATCATCCCCTGCGGGCAACGATTTAATGTTCGACGTGTCATACTGCGAGCAAGGGCGTAATTTCGCCAATAAGATATGGAATGCTTTCCGCTTGGTAAAAGGATGGGAAACCACCGCAGCGCCAGCAAGCGACGCGCAGAAAACGGCTGCAAAATGGTTTGATAGCCGTTTTAATCAAGCGCTGATAGAAATTGAATCCCATTTCTCGGACTATCGCCTTTCGGATGCTTTGATGTCGACCTATAAATTAATCTGGGACGACTTCTGTGCTTGGTATTTGGAGTTGGTGAAGCCGGCTTACCAAGCTCCAATTGAAAAAGAGACATTAGCGACAGTAATCGGATTTTTTGAGAAAGTACTTGCTTTAGCACATCCATTTATGCCGTTCCTAACGGAGGAACTTTGGCATGACGAGATTTTTGGCTATCGAGAAGCGAGCGACTGTGTTATTGTAGCTGCTTACCCAACGGTTGAGGCTTTCGACGAAAGCCTCATCAAAGAATTTGACATCGTGCAACAGGTCATTTCGGAAGTACGCAGCATCCGTAACTCGAAAGGTATTTCACCCAAAGTAGCTTTACCTTTGGCTATCAACGCCACAGTTATTGACTTTAGTAAGTATCAGGACAGCATCATAAAATTGGCCAATATCGCTGAATTCAGCTTTGTGAAAGAGAAAGTTCAGGGTGCTGTGAGTTTCTTGGCGGGCAAAGACGAATGCTATGTCGCACTCGAAAACAATATCGATGTTGACGCCGAGAAGGAACGCATTACCAAAGAGATCGCGTACCTAGAAGGATTTTTGGTATCTGTAGATAAAAAGCTTTCGAATGAACGTTTTGTACAAAATGCAAAAGCAGAGATTATCCAAAACGAACGAAATAAGAAGGCTGATGCTGTAGCGAAGATCAGCATCTTGCAGGAAAGTCTGGCAAGCTTAAATTAGTAAACGCACAACACACGTATAGACATGGCGCTCGAACTAGAGCGCCATTTTTTTTAGGCTAAAGACGGACACCTTCATACGACGCCTGCTACATTTTTATAATGCTATACCACAAGAAATATGTATATTAACTCCATGATAAAACATCTGAAATACACAGCTGCGTATCTCTTGGGATTAAGTTTTTTGACGCTGCAAGCAAGTTGCCAACAGCCTCCATCCAGTACAGCACAATCTGTGGCCGATCAAGTAGCTATTGACACGGCCATTAAGGTAGGCGGTAAAGATATCTTGAAGCTCGATCTAAAAGGCGTACAGCTTAAAGGCGTAGAACCAGCCCCAGTGACTGAAGAATGGCAAGCACTAGGTTTTACACAAATGCCTGTTTACGTCACTGATCCGGAAAAAGCAGCGGCTATGGCTGTTTCAGACTGCATAGCCTACTATCGTTACGATTTTTCTGTGCCCAATGACGATATCCAAGGTGCGGGTGTATTCATCTATCAGTTTCCAGATAAGAAAAGACTAGACAATTTCTTGGACGGTGCGCAAAACAATCACTTGAGAAGACACCTACACGTCGGCGCATTCTATATTCAAATATGGAGCTTTTATGGTGATGCTGATATTGCGCAGGAGCATTTGGACCAAATGCAACGCTATTATGAACAGTTGGGCGCAAAGCTTTACGCCGAGCAATAAGAAGTTCAAGTCGCATCCGCTATCCCTTAATATTTACGATATCCATCAGTCACTATGCATAACAGCCACATCCTACCTCTGCAAAAAATAGGAGAACTTCACTGGGTAGATAATCTCAAGAAGTTTCTATTAAAATATGATATCCCCAGCGAAGGCATTTCGCTACGCGAAGAGACATCGCTAATCACCTTTGGCTTTGGCGATGAAATTCGCCTGTATTATAAATATTTCGGAGCCACAGACAGTGCTGAATTCATGTACTACCTCTGCAAGGTCAAAGAAATTAACTGGCTTCACGCAAGCAAACATGCGCAGCATCTAGCCCACCATTTCACAGAGAATGAGCTATCTGGCTATGTGCTGATTGCCGAGTCTAGAAATGCAGATCCAATCTGTCTCCATATCGATACCCAAGCAATCTATACCTTTTCCAAAAAGACGGCAGAAAAACACTTATTGTTCCACTCTTTTACAGATTTCCTCCTTATTGAGCTCATCCAATTCAAGAAACAGGTATGTGAATTTGATTTCGATAATATCGAAGACGAGCACCGGTATACCGACAGTATTGTGAACAATGCAGGAATCAGTAAGGAGCTTCGGCACGATCGAATGTATAAGATGTAACAAAAAGCGCTTTCAAAAGAAGCGCTATTTTTATTTCATAGAAACGCTTTTGCCGATGGAAAGTCTCCGCATGCTGTTTACGATAATACATCTTGACCTTATGGAGGTTTCACCGAAAAACCGTCGGCATTTACCGAGAAGTCTATCAAGTTCGCCTAGTTACCATCGCTCCGTCTGCATATTCGCCCTACCTTTGAAGTATACAAAAAGAGAAAAAAAAATTAAAAACATAAAACAACAAGATCATGAAAACGAAAACAACCTTCAACTTAAACAGCGAAAACATTAGCAATGCCTTTCAGAAAGCATTTGATTCCATTCAAGAAACAAAACTTAGCATCCGTGCGAAGAACGGAAAAGAATACATGAACCTACCGCTCTTGATTGCTATCGTTGTCGCCATTGTCGTGCCATTTGCCGCCATTGTAGCTGTTATATTGGGACTAGCTTTTGGTATCAGCTTTTCCTTTCAACGCGATATCAAAGAAACGCCAAGTAGCGCGCCCGGCGATATTATTCAGGTTAAGTAACAGGATCTATTAATTGACTAAACAGAACAAACATGACCCTTATCGCCGTTTTATTCCCTTGGCTTTCCTTCTTCCTTCGCGGAAAGATCCTTATCGGGTTTCTGTGTCTGATTTTACAAATTACGCTTATTGGCTGGCTTCCAGCGGCCATTTGGGCGGTAGCCGACCGCGTTGATGGTAAAAACAAAGCACGGATGCGTCAGCTGGAACGCAGCATGTACCGTTAGCAAAAAAGAAGATAAATGAGAATCCTTCAAGAAAAATTTTTAAAAATATTTGCTAACTATCGGAAGCTTCCTTACTTTTGAATTGATATTAATGGTTTAACTCTCAAAAAACGAAGAAGATGTTTGTAATAGCACTAATCCGCTTTAAGTCAACAGCAAATAAATTTGCTGCGGCTTCTCTTCGTGCTTTATCCCTTAACTAAGAAAGTTTCTTACTCGAAATATTATAAAGCCCGAAGATCATTCGGGCTTTTATTTTTTGGGTAAAATTACCAAAGCGAAAAAGACAGCCAGCACCCTAAGTATGCTGTCAACCAACACTCCGCTTCTCCGGTAGCATAAATCCAACAAAATACTTCCCGGATTTCATAAAAGAATGTAGATCTGCACGTGTGCAGATAAATTGAAATGAACAAGAATAATAATGGGAAATAAATTATCCGGAAAGGACCTTATCAAAATGGGCTTTCCACAAAATAATACGGTGAACATCGCTCTAGGGCAGATTCATCGCTATCGCAAACGCGAGAAAAAAGAACGCATATTACAGGAGGCGAAGGAAGTACTGCGCTCTCCGAAAGACTTTATGGGCGATGCCATATGGGGCAAGGTAGCCGAAGGACTTATCCAACCGGTAGAGATTCGCTTACGGCAGCTCAACAATAACCGAGCTCCGTTCTGCATATTCGGTGAAAACGAGATCGATGAGCTGGCGAAAAGACAATTGTACGATGCTTTAAAACTTCCGGTATCGATCAAGGGTGCGTTGATGCCCGATGCACATTCGGGATATGGCTTGCCTATAGGCGGAGTTTTAGCTACGGACAACGCGGTGATACCCTACGGTGTAGGTGTCGATATCGGCTGCAGGATGAGTTTATCCATTTTTGATATCCCCGGCTCCTATCTTAAGGGGCGAACCTACCAATTGAGAAATCTGCTGTCGGAGCATAGCAAATTTGGGATGAATGAAACGCACAAAGTAAAAAGCGACCACGAAATCTTTGAGCGAGCGGCATTTAGGGATATTCCCTTATTAAAATCGTTGCGTGATAAAGCATACCGTCAGCTGGGCACCTCTGGAGGAGGTAATCATTTTGTAGAGTTCGGCGTAGTGCAGTTGCACGAATCTCGCGCCGATTGGAAATTGCCAAAAGGCGAATATCTTGCCCTCCTATCGCACAGCGGATCGCGCGGGTTGGGCGCTAACATTGCAAAGCACTATACCTATTTGGCAACAAAGCAATGTCCGCTGCCTAGACAGGTGCAACACCTAGCTTGGTTAGACCTAAGTACGCACGACGGACAGGAATATTGGCTTGCCATGAACCTCGCCGGCGACTATGCGAAGGCCTGCCATGATGATATACATCGTCGAATGGCCAACGCAATCGGAAGTAGACCTGCGGTGACTATAGAAAACCATCACAATTTTGCATGGGAAGAGGTCGTAGACGACAGACGATGCATCGTGCACCGTAAGGGTGCGACACCCGCAGGAAAAGGTGTATTGGGCGTCATACCGGGGTCCATGACCGCGCCAGGCTTCATTGTCGAGGGAAAAGGCAATCCTTTAAGTCTAGCATCCGCTTCACACGGCGCCGGACGCGTTCTATCTCGCGGAGCATGCAAGAGTACTATAAAAAAGAGCGACATGCTCAAAACATTAGAAAACCAAGGGGTGGAACTTATTGGAGGAGCGGTAGACGAAGCACCAATGGCCTACAAAAATATACACACGGTCATGGCCTTACAAGACGAGCTCGTTCATGTATTGGGCACCTTCACCCCCAAAATTGTCCGCATGGACAAATAACATGTATTAATAATGGAAAAACGAATTCAAGTCACCGCAGGAAATGGTCCTAAAGAATGTGACTATTTGGTACACCATCTACAGGATATAATTTTAAAAGAAGCAAACTTAGCGGGACTATCCACGGAAATACTGGAACAGTCATTCAAGGACGAACTGCGTAGCTGCTTTACCTTGAAGCTAAATGGTGATCAGGCCGAGGCCTTTCTTGCTCGATGGCTCGGTAGCATCTGTTGGATCAACCGAAGCCCTTTCCGGCCAAAGCACAAGCGTAAAAACTGGTTTGTAGGGATTTATGAACTGACGGAAGAACACAACATTTCTTTGTGTGAGCGTGACATCCTTTACCAGACTATGCGAAGCAGCGGTCCTGGCGGACAACATGTTAACAAGGTTAACAGTGCTGTTCGGGCATTGCACATCCCAACGGGGATTATCGTGCAGGTTATGGACACCCGCTCGCAGCTGCAAAACAGAAAGCTGGCCTATCAACGGCTGTTGGAAAAAATACAACAATTGCAGCAGCTGGAATGGGGCAAAAGTCAACAGCAAGCATGGGAAAACCAGTCTGCCGTGGTCAGAGGAAATGCTAAGCGTATCTTTAGAGGAGACAAATTCAAAGAACTGTAGGGTTAAGTCCCTACAGTTTTCTATTCCTAAAGCAGTTGCATATCACGGACAGCGACTTTCGTCCAGTACTTGCTGTATTTACCTGCTGCTGCGAGGTGATCGGGATGTTTCTCGTAGGTATTAATATCTTCAAGGCTTTTGAAGGTTACGATTAGACTGTAGTGAAACGAATTGTCTACCACCTCTCGTGCTGTTGTTGCCGCCGGTTTTCCTACATGGAAGCTATATATTCCAGGCACCTTTTTCAGCGCCTCAAAGAAGTTCAAAAAATCCTTTTCCTCTTCTTCGGTAATGCCTTCCTTGAGCCAAAAATATACGGAATGCACAATGCGTCCCGGCTCTAGCTCCTGCTGTGCAGCATCGTTTGAAGCAGCAACGCAGGCAGTGAGTACCGTTGCAGAGGTACCAGCAACAGCCACAGATTTCAAAAAATTTCGTCGTTCCATGTTTGTGATTGATTTGCTTAAATATAAGGATAAATGCACACACCACAAAAGAACCATATTGAATAGCCATCACGTATAAGCACAATTCGTAAAGATGACATAATGCTCGATCAAAAACATACAGAGAAATGACTATCTTTAACCACAAATAAACAAACCAATTGTTATGAAATATATTGTGTTGATCTACTTCGCTATGTTGTCGTTGTACAGTCAAGCACAACTACATTATGCCGTCGAATCTATACCAAAAGAATTAAAAGCACGTGCGGCAGCTACAGTGCGCGACGAATCTGTTTATGTGGAGATGCGTGCAGAAAATGACGTGCTGTTACGCGTCAAGAAAGCAATTACCGTGCACAATAAAAGCGGCGACTACTATGCCGCCGTGCCTCTTTACTACAACAAAAGTGCCGTAATAAAATCGATAAAGGGTACCATCTACAATGAATACGGCATGCCTATTCATAAAATTACAACAAAGAATTTTGTTGATATCAGTGCTGCTGATGGTTTCTCGATGTTTTCCGATAGCAGGTTGAAACTCTACCAGTACAACGCCATACAATATCCT
>JAAIGF010054156.1_pt1 | contig 11412 bp, 10 predicted proteins | sample 6487441 | NCBI WGS metagenome assembly JAAIGF01 (sample SAMN13974129, study PRJNA590717) | phyllosphere metagenome | biome: pepper field; feature: multiple bacterial spot infested pepper fields; material: pepper leaves; isolation source: leaves from pepper fields | host: Capsicum annuum ...
CAGGAACACGATGATGTAAGGAACGCCAACCTGACGACCCAGCAGGATGTGCTCACGGGTCTGAGGCATTGGGCCGTCAGTCGCAGCAACAACCAGGATAGCGCCGTCCATCTGAGCAGCACCGGTGATCATGTTTTTCACGTAGTCGGCGTGGCCCGGGCAGTCAACGTGCGCATAGTGACGAGACGGGGTGTCGTACTCTACGTGAGAGGTGTTGATGGTGATACCACGCGCTTTTTCTTCTGGCGCGTTATCGATCTGGTCGAACGCACGAGCAGAACCGCCGTAGGTTTTAGCCAGAACGGTGGTGATAGCTGCAGTCAGGGTAGTTTTACCATGGTCAACGTGGCCGATAGTACCGACGTTGACGTGCGGTTTTGAACGTTCAAATTTTTCTTTAGACATCGATTGTCCCTCTAAGACACGGTTAAATCGGTGATATCACCACATCAACCAGGCGTAGCCTGAACTGTTGAATTTTTGCGTTACAGAGAAGAATCAGGGAAGGAGATGATGAAGTGGTGCTGATACCCAGAGTCGAACTGGGGACCTCACCCTTACCAAGGGTGCGCTCTACCAACTGAGCCATATCAGCATCTTGGAGCGGGCAGCGGGAATCGAACCCGCATCATCAGCTTGGAAGGCTGAGGTAATAGCCATTATACGATGCCCGCAACCTGGAACTCGCTACCTGTTCTGTCTGTAGCTTGCGAATAATAAGAGCAGGATTCCTATTATTCAGAGCCAGCTTGCTTATGCCAGCCAACTCATGACTGCGCTTGAGCTCAGTCTGAATATGGTGGTGGGGGAAGGATTCGAACCTTCGAAGTCTGTGACGGCAGATTTACAGTCTGCTCCCTTTGGCCGCTCGGGAACCCCACCCGGTACTTGATGGTGCCGGCTACCGGAATCGAACTGGTGACCTACTGATTACAAGTCAGTTGCTCTACCAACTGAGCTAAGCCGGCATCAAGTGACGCGCATTCTAGGAAGAGCCGCCGCGCGATGCAACAAAAAAATTGCGATAAATGCGCTATCGCTTATTATTTGTGCAAAACTTCGCAAAATCACGCGCCAGTGGAGAAAAATCGCTCAATTCAGGGCATGGCTCGACGATTTTCTGTTCAGCTCAATGTACGCTGGCGGCAGACACTTTTCTTTATCCTTCACACCAGACGCACAATATTCATCCAATCGCCATTCATTGCACCATCAGCCGTCATACTGCGCACCTATAGTGCAATCAGCGCGACGATATTGAGAGCAGCTTCAGCCATGGCAATGGATTAGTCGGTGGATCGCTTCTTGCATCTGCCTGAGCAGGCCAACAGAGGAGGACAGCGCATGAAAATTATCTTACTTAATGCCACCACCTTACCCGCCTGGCGACATGAGCTGGCTGCTTTGCTTATCGATGCTGTCGCCAGTAACGCGCCTGTCGGCTATCAACAGCGCTTATCGCGTGAAGAGGCAGAGAGCTACTTCCATAGCCTGCGCTCGGATATCGCCAAAGGTGAACGGCAGCTGTGGATGGCCCGTGACGCTGAGGGACTGGCAGGCAGCGTCCAGCTGGAGCTTTGCCAGAAACCAGACGGGCAAAATCGCGCCGAGATTCAAAAACTATTAGTGCATTCTCGTGCTCAGCGTCAGGGTGTGGCGCAGAAGCTGATGCTGGCGCTTGAACACAGCGCTCTCGAACATCAGCGCGGCTTATTGTTTCTCACTACCCGTTCTGGTTCGGTGTCGGAGACCTTCTGGTGCGCGCAAGGCTATCGACGGCTGGGCGAAATCCCTGACTTCGCCAGCTCACCCGATGGCTACTTCCACCCATCGGTGATCTATTACAAACAGTTGTTTGCGGTGAATCAGATCGCCCGCCCGCTTGCCAGTTAATTAAATTTAAAAAGTGCGGGCGAGGTTGCGATTGCGCCCGCGCATTTATCTTTTTCCTTCTTTTTCTCGCCATACTGGTGTTAACCTCCTGCGCATTGTTTTCTGAAATTTACCTGATTAAGCGCGCCAGTTAGGGAGGTAACAGCGATACGCTGCCTCCGGGAAGAGCCGCGGCAGGTAGATATTTGCTGGCAGAAGCAGGCATATGAGCAAAAAAAACTCGCTGGTCACCACGCCCTATTTACAATTCGACAGAGACCAATGGGCGACGTTGCGTGATTCCGTGCCAATGACACTCACGGAAAAAGAAATCGCGCAGCTGAAGGGTATTAATGAAGATCTCTCGCTGGAAGAAGTGGCCGAGATCTACCTGCCATTATCGCGTTTGCTGAATTTCTATATCAGTTCCAATGTGCGTCGCCAGGCGGTGCTGGAACAGTTTCTTGGCACCAATGGTCAGAAAGTCCCTTATATCATTAGCATTGCCGGTAGCGTAGCGGTAGGTAAAAGCACTACTGCACGCGTGCTGCAGGCCTTGCTTAGCCGCTGGCCAGAACATCGCCGTGTCGAACTGATTACCACAGATGGCTTCCTGCATCCGAATGATGTGCTGAAGCAGCGCGGCCTGATGAAGAAGAAAGGGTTTCCGCAATCGTATGATATGCATCGGCTGGTCAAGTTTGTCTCTGACCTGAAATCAGGCGCGGCACAGGTGACGGCACCGGTTTATTCGCACCTGAGTTATGATGTGATCCCCGGTGGGGATAAAGTCGTGCAGCAGCCGGATATCCTGATCCTAGAAGGTCTGAATGTGCTGCAGAGCGGCATGGATTATCCGCACGACCCGCATCATGTTTTTGTGTCTGATTTTGTTGATTTTTCCATTTATGTCGACGCGCCCGAAGAGTTACTGGAACGCTGGTATATCAATCGTTTCCTTAAATTCCGCCAGGGCGCCTTCACCAATCCTGACTCCTATTTCCATCACTACGCCCAGTTACCAGAGCAGGAAGCGGTGGCTATCGCGACTCAGCTATGGAAAGAGATTAACTGGCTTAATCTGAAGGAAAATATTCTGCCGACCCGTGAGCGCGCCAGCCTGATTATGACCAAAAGCGCCGATCACGCGGTAGAATGCGTCAGGTTGCGTAAGTAGCCTGCGTTCAGGGATAGGTGATAAACACAATGCCGTTGCCGGTGTAGCTGCCGGCCTTGGGTGTCACCGCCGCCTGTAGCGTTGCACTCAGTGTAAAACTTTGCGGCTTATTGCTAAGCACATTAAAACTCACACCTTCGGCGGCATCCTGCCGATTAATGCTCAGAGTGCTGTAGAAATTGCGCCGCTCACCATCAAACCATATATTGCGTTCTCCCAGCAGTGACTGACCACGCAACGTCACCGTTCCCTCACGAATGCAATACAGCGCACCATTCACCTCTTTACGGATACCATTTATCAGCCTGCTGTTCAGCACACCAAAATCAATCTCCGGTGACAAAATCACATGACAGGCCTGACTGGCTGGCGGAAGTTCACTGCAGACTGAACCAGGGAATTGTACGGCATGATTCGCATTAACTGTGGGTGGAGCTGGCCGTTCGGTATAGAACAGACCAACGCAGGTGGCGGACGTATCATGTACCGTAAACCTCCCACTGTAAGGGAGCCCCTTCTCTCTGCGCCAGGCCTCCATGACTTCCCGGCGCGTACGGTATTGCTCAATGCGGATACAGTGATTGCTCAGTTCACATGATGAGTACATGGTAGGCAGGTGCTTCTGGTACTTCACATCAAAGCCAACATAGCAACTCGGCCACTGATAACAGGGATTGATCTCCGCTTCCTGTTCCTGCCAGCTCAACAACTGCTGCGTGACCTGCAGGCTGACGGGATTAAATAACACCGGAAAAACATACGCCCCCGCACTGGCCTGTCTGACCATGCACAACATCAGAAAAATTATCTGGAACAATGACCAGCGGCTCTCTTCGCGATGCATGCTTTTATTTCCCATCTAAAAGTATCCCGCGCGCAATGTCGCTGTAGCGGAGAAGCGACCTTTCGCGACGATTGCTCCCTCCCGTTTGATCGGCACAGCATGCAGCTGCGGTGGCTGCTGAATATCCAGCGCCATAGGCTGGTTCAGCGCCACTGGCATACCGTTATGGAGCAGTCTGATGGCGACATCCGCCACACTGGTCGTGAGCGCCGTGCCGTCGAATTCAGCTGGCTCACCACTCAGTGTCAGTGTCAGCCCCGTCGTTGTGGTTTCAGGACAGCTCAGCTGGTAATCAATACGCTGCATATAGTTCTGCCCATCCAGTCGTGGCGACTGCAGGTTATCGCCGAAATCAACATCAATCGGGCGTCCCTCATTGATTTCACAGGCCGGCGCAACCAGGGTGACATTAAGCGCAATCAGTTGCTGCGCAGCCGACCAGACCGGGTGCGCCGCCAGGAGCAGAGCCACCACTATCACCCTTACTGCAATGCGCTGATCCATCGTTATCCCCGCCATCATTTTGCCTGGCTACTTACCCGGCAATGGCCCGCGACACAGTGAAAGCGCAGCGCTGGCCGGCCCCCATAGTCATTGACATAAGTGAGTATCGGCTCACGCCCCAGGCTCGACACCGTACCGCCTAGCGGAACTTCCCCATAGGGTGCAACCATCACTGGCTCGAAATCGGCGATCGTTGGCTTTCCCTGAGCGGGCTGAGCATCCACCAGGGTGATGTAATACGGGGTAGGATTTTTTACCCGGTAATGTGTTCCAGACTGCACCAGCAACAGTTGCTGCTGCCAGGGCGCCGCAGAAGCATCAGACACCACGATCGCACGCGGACGCCAGAACAGCTTGATCGTGGTCTGCAGGGCAATCTGCAGCGTATTGGCTTTCTCACTGCGCGGGGGGATCTCGCGTAAGTTGAAGTAAAACAGCATCTCGCGATCCTGTGGCAGGTTCGCCGCTGCAGCAAGTTGCTGAAGCTTAATCTGACTCTTTTCTCCGGGATCAACACGTTGTAACGGCGGCAGCACGATTAAAGGGGAGGCGACTTTTTCTCCCTGAGCATCCGTCAGCCACGCCTGTGCCAGATAAGGCAGCTGGCGATTCTCATTGCTGATGCTCAGCGTGACGGCTTTCTCGTCTGCGTTGTAGATCACACGGGTGCGATCCAGGGCAATCGCAGCCTGTGCTTCAGACAGCACGGGCAGCAGCAGCAGCGCACAAACACAACCGTAAGAGTTCATATGAGATTGTTCATCCTGTATTCAGCTACGGCAAGGCAGCAGCAAGTCCGATAACAGCTGCTGTGGTAAGGTGGCAGGCATCTCAACAGAACAGCGTAACCCCTCCCCCCACTCAACCGACATTTTCTCGCCAGCGCGGATACCGCTTAGCCAGACACTACCGCCCTCACTGACCATTCCCGTCTGTTGTTGTTTAACATTACGCACCAGAGCGCCAAAGGGGGGATAGCGGCCATCGGCCAGACGAATGGTGGCCATCGCCTTTAAGCCGGCAACGACAGAGAACTGACGATAACCAATGGCTCCCTCGGTAAGCGTTGCCTGCACCACGGAACGGGCGGCCTCTGCCTGTTCGGAGAGATTATCCAAGTCAATACGCGCACTATTTCGATAGTAACTACTCACTTCACTAATAACGGCCTTGCCAAAGCGATTACTCGCCACGGGGCTGCCATATCCCTGCACCGGCACATTTGCCACACCATCCGTATCGATCAACAAACGTGTGCCACCCGGAACGGTAGTGCGATGCAAAGCGCCCCCCTGTGGCGTCAGGGTGATCCCGCCCTGTGCCGATACACCTGCTGCACGGTAGCGGTGGTGCTGATAGCGGGCATTAGCGCTCAGCTGGGCGCTGTCGCCCTCATACGCATAAAAGCCGCTAAATATCTCACCCTGGGACGACGAACCTGTGCTGAGCGTGTAACTGTTGCGCCGATCGCGGCGAGCGTAGTAGCTCAGACTCTGCTCAGTTTGCTGGTTATTTGAGGTCGAGTTGTAACTCAGGGTTGACTGCGCTCCCCACGGAACAGAGAGGGAAAACCAGCCGCCATTATCCTGACTGTCGCGGTATTGGTTGCGAAATAGCGCCAGTGACGCGCTGATATTTTTCCAGCGCCCCAGATTAAGATTGTGTGAAAAAGTCAACTCAAAGCGCTCACGGGAAGTGTGATCCCACCGTGTCTGATAGCTGTAATTGAACCAGGCGCCAAGATGCCATGGCTCCAGTCGCTGGTAAAAACTGATGGTATAGAGCTGCTTGTTACGGTTATCCGTTACACCGTTAGTAACCGCAGTAAGGTAGTCCGGCATCGTCATGAAATGACGGTCAGAAAAACGATAACCCGCAAAAGTGAACTGACTGTCCATTTCAGCAAACCGCCGGGCATAGCTCAGACGCCAGGCATTACCCTGTAAAGTTTTATCCTGGGCGAAGACTGCCCGTGACAGCGTGCTTTCGAGCGCAACAGCACCAAATACCGACAAATCGCGCCCCATACCGGCGGAAAATGCCTGATAATTCTTCCCCATTAATCCGCCACCATAAGCAGACCAGTTGTTGGTCATTCCCCATGACAACTCCCCGGCAGCAAAGGCCGGATCTGCCAGCTGGTGAGAATCCACGGCAGGTTTACCGGCGGCCAGTTTGTAACGCACCGCGCCCGGTCGGGTCAGATAAGGTATAGTCGCGGCATCCTGCTGAAAATACTGTGCTGAGCCATCCTGCTCTTCGATGTGCACATCAAGTTTACCAGTGAGCGCATCATTGAGTTCCTGAATGCGAAACGGCCCGGCGGGGACCTGGGTTTCATACAGCACGCGGCCCTGCTGGCTAACAATCACTTTAGCATTGGTGCGCGCCACACCTGTGACTTCAGGGGCATAGCCCCGCAGCCCCGGTGGCAACATATTGTCATCTGATCGCAGGCTTGCTCCGGCAAAGCGAAAGCTGTCAAAGATGGCGGAGTTGAGATAATCCTCTCCCAGCGTCATCCGGGCACGCAAACCGGGGATTGCACGCCAGGCATAGTAACGACTCCAGTCGAATGTTTGCTGACGCGAGTCATATTGTGCAGGTCCCTCAGCAATACCACCCTGCCATTCGGCGCGTAAACGCCATGCATCAATGTTCACGCCAGTCACACCATTTCCGCTCATGTTATAACCCCAGCTCTGCTGCTGTAGTTCAAGCGCCTGCATATTCAGGTTGTAATCCAGTAGCACACCAGCAACGCCTTCATCCCAGCGTGATGGCGGATCCCAGTCTGGTGCACGATACTCCAGCCAGCTTTCGGGAAGCGTAATGATAAGCACGGCTTGTGCCAGATCGCTCTGAACCGTCATGCCCGCAATACTGGTGCTATCAAGGCATTCTCCCTGATGCCACCAGGCTAGTTTCGCTATCAGTTGCGGTTTTAAGCCGAAAACAGCCACATCCTCGCGCGTCAGGCAGGGCAGGCTCTCCTTGAGATTTTCCCCAGCGGGATAAAAAGTCACCTCCTGTTCCGGAAAATCCAGAAGATTAACCCTCATCGTCATCAGATAACGGCCAGGTAAAATAAACCCACGTCGGGAAAACTGCCTAACATCAATATTATCTTTATCATCCACATCCATGACATCGGTATTAAATTGGATCTCTTCTGCGTATGCCGAGTTGCTCTCCCTCAGCATAAAAGGCCATGAAATAACGAACAGCAACGTCGAAAAAACAAAATAATGGTTACGTCTCATTTGTGTCTGTTTATTTTCACCCGCACAAACACACCCGGCACAAGAAAATATTGCGCCAGTCAGATATAAAAAAAGACATATGGAATTGACTCCATATGTCCCGAATAATTATTGGTAGGCCAGCGTGAAATTGGCGACACTCTGGAATTGACCCGGAACAATGATCGCTGAGGCACCGCCTCCCTGCAGATACGCAGAAAAATTCAATACATTGATACCGGAATAGAGCCATTGCTGGTCAGTTGGCACACCCAGTTTAACTTTCTTGTCATTTCCGTCGTGCAAAACAATACTTGCGCCACTGGCGTTGCCACGCAGGGCGAGACTTTCCGCATCATAATCCGAGGAAGAACCGGTGAAAGTCGTTTGTACAGTGCGCAATGTTGTATTGTCGCAATCTTCCAGCACAATGGTGAACGGCTGGGGGCGTGAGGTGCCAGTTTGTCCATTGGCAGACAGAACTGAGTTAGAAATCTGCCCGAGATCGACAGTTTGGTTAGCTGTATCAGAACGAATAGAACAAGGAGCATCCACAATTGCACCAGAAAAAGTGACCGTTCCCGAGCCAGAATCAGCAGCGTTGGTAGCCGAAATCGAACCCAGAACCATTACTACAGCGACAACTTTCTTATTAAGTTCCATTAATTTCATATCCTTTGAAAACATATTTTAAACCGAGCTAATTAATAGCCTGATACTTCCCTGCACTTTATGCATTGCATCGTGTCATGCAAACTTTACAAAGAATAGGGTGAATTTAAAAGTCATTTCCAGGAGAAAATTAAATACCATATTTTTTCACTAAAGAGAAAACCATGATGATTTATTGCGACATAAGAAGTCGTCATGAAATGTTAAGCAGGATTAAACACTGTTCATTTTGTTTTTTCTTCATCGAGCGTTCTTCCTGACCATTTAGCGTCTACAATATCCTCCGCCATTGTTTTTTGAGAAAGAAACGCGCGGCCATTTTTTCTCAACCGATTGTTTTAAATGGTTTGTAAGAAATTTCTTAATTGGCACATCTACTCGGTACAGGTGATAAGGAGCTCACTCATGATGATAAATGGAAAATATTTTGTGCAGGATTTGGATTCTGACCCGCAATTACATGCGGAAAATACAATGCACAGGCAGATACAGGAAGAGTGTCCGGACAAGGCTGACAGAGGCATTAAGGGGGCAAAAAAGCGCGATATGTTACTGGAAGCGCTGTACTGCGCTCTGCGCCGTCGCTGCGAAAAGCTACCACCGCCGGGATTTGATGAATGGGTCAGCACCAGGATGCTGGCGGAAGATTGTGAACTGGGTATTTACCAGACGCGCAGTCTGCTACTGAAGCTGGTTGAGCAGCGACGTATACTGGTGACCCCCACTCTTATCGCGAACTCACTGCGCTGGTATGTCGCGCAGTAAATCATATCCGCAGGCTGGAGGCACTGATGTCTCCAGCCTGGTTGTGTTTATAACTGTGGTCTTAGTGAGATTTCACCACCAACCCAGGCTTTGAGCTCGCCATCCTGTTCCAGCAACAAGCCACCTTGCTGATCGATTCCACGAGCGATGCCGAGTATCTCGCGATCACCCATAAGTAGCCTTACCGGGCGATCGATAAAATTATCCAGCACCGACCAGCGCGGAATAAAAGGAGCCAGTCCATCACGTTCGAACTCCAGCAGACTGCTCCGCCACTTATTTATCAGCATCGCGGTGAGCGCGTTGCGATCAATTGTAATTCCGGCTTCCTGCAGGTTGATCCAGCCCTGATTGATAACATTCGCATCCGGTGAACGCATCGCCAGATTCACGCCTGCACCAATCACTATTTGCGCAGCATCGCCGGTTTTACCTGTGAGTTCGACCAGGATACCCGCCAGTTTACGGTCGTTCAGGTAGAGATCGTTTGGCCATTTAACTTTAACATCGTGTCCGCCCAGCTCACGTAACACTTCCGCCATCACGATGCCAACCACCAGACTCAGACCCATTGCTGCTGCAGGGCCTTGCTCCAGTCGCCAGAACATCGATAAATAGAGGTTCGCACCAAACGGTGAAAACCACTGGCGACCACGACGACCGCGTCCAGCCTGCTGATATTCTGCCACGCAGGCATCGCCCGACTGCAGGGCATCCATACGCTCCAGTAAATACTGGTTCGTCGAATCTATTACCGGCACCACGGCGATACGCTTCTGGCTAAGCTGCTGAGTAATAATTTCTTCATTCAGTAACTGAATGGGAGCAGCAAGACTGTACCCTTTGCCGGTAACCGTGAAAACATCCAGTCCCCAGTCTTTTAACGTCTGAATATGTTTATTGATAGCCGCACGGCTCATGCCCAGGGCCTCACCCAGCTGCTCACCGGAATGAAATTCACCATCGGCTAAAATACTGACAACAGCGAGAGGAACGGTATTGTCTTTCATGCGATAACCTCAACAGCATCCTGTTCACCCATGGCCGCAATAAAACGCACCTCGGGTTCTAGCCAGACGTTAAATTTTTCACCCACGCGCTGACGCACATGATGTGCCAGTACAACGATATCCTGTCCGGTCGCATTGTCCTGATTAATCAGCACCAGAGCCTGCTGCAGATGCACTGCCGCGCCGCCATGACGATAGCCCTTCAGCTCGCATTGATCGATCAACCAGCCAGCTGCCAGTTTGACCTGCCCACCGTCCTGCGGATAGCGTGGCATATTGGGGAACTTATCAGCAATGATGGCTGCCAGCTCAGCACTCACCAGCGGATTTTTGAAAAAGCTGCCAGCATTTCCGGTCAGTCGTGGATCAGGCAGTTTACTGCGCCGCATCTGGCAGACGCTGGTAAAGATCTCCTGGGCGGTCACCGTTGCCGGATCCAGTTTGGTCAACTCACCATAAGTCATTACCGGTTGCCATAATTTGTTCAGACGCAAGCCGACGGCTACTATCGCATAACCTTCGCGATAGTGATGTTTAAACACGCTATCACGATAACCAAACTGGCAATCTTGTGCGTCAATACGTGCCATCTCACCACTTTGCAGATTAAGGATATCAACATATTCGCAGACCTGATTCAGCTCCACACCATAGGCGCCGATATTCTGTATCGGCGCGGAACCGACGCAACCGGGAATCAACGCCAGATTTTCTAAGCCAGCCAGTCCTTTTTCTAACGTATATTCCACCAGGGCGTGCCAGTTCTCACCGGCAGCGACATGAAGGTGCCAGGCATCTGCTCTTTCAGTGATCTCGATACCTTTCAGCCGGTTGATCACCACGATACCCGTATAGTTTTCCAGAAACAGGACGTTACTTCCCTCGCCCAGCAACAGAAATGGCAGCTCTGCCTTCTGACTCTGATGCCATGCCTGGGAAATCGCTTCGGCTGTTTCAGCTATGATAATCTGATATGCGGTCGCATCGATGCCGAAGGTATGGAAGGATTTTAGTGAATTGATCTCGCGGGACATGACAGTGCCTTTACTGATTTATCTGGGTACAGTTTACCCGAAGATAGGCGTCTTTTAGTGGAATAAATATCGTGGAAAAAGAGCATTCTCTCCCACGCGAGGCTTCCGGATTACATTTTTACCGACGCACAGACGCAAAAAACCCCCGGCTCTCACCGGGGGTTTCTGCTTGATTTGATGCCTGGCAGTTCCCTACTCTCGCATGGGGAGACCCCACACTACCATCGGCGCTACGGCGTTTCACTTCTGAGTTCGGCATGGGGTCAGGTGGGACCACCGCGCTAGTGCCGCC
>JAAIGF010353883.1_pt1 | contig 11411 bp, 14 predicted proteins | sample 6487441 | NCBI WGS metagenome assembly JAAIGF01 (sample SAMN13974129, study PRJNA590717) | phyllosphere metagenome | biome: pepper field; feature: multiple bacterial spot infested pepper fields; material: pepper leaves; isolation source: leaves from pepper fields | host: Capsicum annuum ...
GCTGATGTGGTCCAGCTCGAAATTGCCCTGGTCATCGACCAGGCGTATCGCGTAGCCAAGCGCTTGCAAGCCCCTCGCCAGCTCGGCCTTGTAGAGCGCGTCTACCTCGTGCTGCACGCGGAATATGTCCTCGTTCGACAGTGCGCGCCAAGCGCCGTCTGCGCGCTGCGTCATGTTGAGCACGACAGAATGCGTGTGTAGCTGCGGGTCTTTGGCGCGGCTCATTTCGTGCCGGAACTTGCCGATGACCATGTTCCCAGTGCGCTCGCGGTAGCTCTTGCCCTTGACCTTCTTCCGGGCCTCGGCCAGCCGCTCGACCTGCTCCAGTGCGCGCGTCACGGCACGGTCGTGCGCAGCGGTTACGTCCTTGTCGCCAGCAACAAGCGCCTGCATGGAAACCGACTTCGGAGCGGAAAACGTCAGGTCCAGCCCCATGCGCTTCTTGTTGTCGGTCGGGTCAAAGGTCGTCTGGATACGCTCGCCGTTCGGGAGCCGGCCGTCCAGCAGCCGCGAGAGTTGCGCCTGTTCCACCGGCCCCGTCAGGCCAAGCACCTGTGCGCCTTGGCCTTGCCACTCGCCGGGGTTCTCCTTGGCATAGTAGTCGTCGGCCGCCGAGAAGTAATGCGCGGCCGCGTACTGGTTGTTGCCGCGAATCGGCGTCACATTAAGCATGGCCCGGCCTCGGTCACTTGATGTCGATAGCGGCCGCTCGATGCGGATACTTCACGTAGGGCAGCTTGATCTTCGCAATGGGGAAGTCCTCGGCAAACATGACGTAGCCCTCCAAGTCCTTGAGGTTCGAGATTTCCGAGTCCAATACCACCGGCTCCGGTGGGCTGGCGACAACATGGCGGCTGCGGCCGCCTCCACCGATCCCCCCCGCGTTGGTCGTGATCTGGATGCGCTCAACGTGCTGCTTGCCAAGAATCTCGCTCGCCTTGTCGGCATTGAGCGCGTTCGACGCGCCAAAGATGAGGTAATTGCGGAAGCAGCCGAGCAAGGTCTTGGCCGCATCCTTGCCGTAGGTCTCATCGAGCTGCGCCCAATCCTGTATTGAGGCTGCCATGCGCAGCCCGTGCTTACGGCCCTTCGTCGCGGCCGGCACGAACGATTCAAGCCTGCCGAGCGATTCCAGCTCATCGAGGAACAGCCACAGGCGCCGGGAGAGGTGTTGCGCGTCGTCGGAGATACTGAGAATCGTCGCGCAAATCGTGTCGATCCATGTCGCAACAAGCGGGCGCTGCGCGGCTCGCATGTCTTCGCGCCACGTGACGAACAGGTTGCCGGCGTTGGGGTCATTCACCCACTTGTGCAACGAGAAATCGCCCTTGGTCATGAAGCTCAGCGGCCGCACGTACTTGTTCATCATGAACTGGATCGATGCGATGGCCTTCTCGGCGTTATCGCGGAAGTAGCCCTGCGAATCCGTGTTGACGAGAAACGCGCGGATGACTTCGCCGTCCTCGCGCACCAGCAGATTGACCAGCGTGTCTTGATCCTGGTTGTTCGTCTCGACCAGCTTGCGCATGGTGTCGGCCAGCACGTCGCGAGCATAGGCACACCACTGCTCATCGCTTGGATCGATTTGCGGCGGGATGACGCTTTTTGCCATCCGGTCGAAGTCATGCACGCCCTTGATCTCGTTGAACAACGTCCATCCCGACGAGCGACGATCAAACGGGTTGAGAATCGTGTCGCCGGGAAAGCTGAATTTCGAGTAGAAAGTCCCGTTCGGGTCGATCACGGCCATCTTGTCGCGCCGTTTCACGGCCGACGAAATCATGCTTTCCATCGCGACCGACTTACCCGCGCCGATCGACGCGCAAATCAGCGTGTTACGGTTCTCAAGGTGCAGCGGCATGGGCATGGGGCCGATCATGACGGGCGGCAAATCTTTCGCGCCCCTCTGCTCGGCCCGTCGGCGGCGATTCTCCCCGCGATTGGCCGCGTTGACCTGGCTCTTTACCTTGTGCCAGTTCGCCATCTTTGAGCCGCGCATCCAGCGGCGATACGGCGCGCCCCGGAAACCATCGTCCCCGTACTCGTGGAACAAATACGCGGCGCTCGCGGCCAGTCCCAAACCGGCCACAACCCCGCCGACGATGAACGGATTGTTCGGTGTCGCATGTAGCGCAGCGGTGAGCGCTTGCGGGAACGGCGACAGCGGCACATTGCCGATGTATGTGCCGGCCAGCCAGCCGGCAAGTGGCAGGCCAACACCAAAGAGCAAGGTTGCGCTTTCGACTTCGTGCTTCTGCATTGCTTACACCCTCATGGAATCGCAGCGGCGACCCAACAGGTCGGCCAGCAGCGTGGGCCGCATCAACGCAATCGCGGTGCAGCGCATCGGTGAGCGCTCCCTTAAGCCAGCGCCTCGTCGCCAGTGCTCGATCACGGCATTGATTTCGGCCTCGATCTGGCCGGTGGTCTGTGGCATTACGAATCCTCCGTAAAGCGGGTTAGCAGTGCAGCCAGCTCGGGCAAGGAAACGGCCAGAACGTCGGCCGGCACGCCGACGTTCTCGCATGCGAGAACCAGCTCGTTGAACTCGCCCGTGGTCGCCTTCTTGCGCACCAGAAAAAGCAGCATTGCCAAAAGCGCATGCGCGCCTTTCTGGCTGCGCTCGATCTCGGCCAGACGGCCGACAAGTTCCTGTCGGTCGGCCCATGCTTCCATGCTGTCGCGGCCTGACTCACGGTGGCTGCCTCGGTCGAGAGACTTGTCGCGGATGTACTTCGACAGGTGCTTGTAACCGGCTAGCGCGGCCGCTTCCTCGACCCTGCGGCGATCCTCTTCCGAGTACCAAACAGGGATAGATTTACCGCTGCTCATGGGTGTTTTCTCAAGCTATAGAAAATCCTATAGGCATGAACCTAGCAGAAATAAGGCATTCCGGCTACTTCCTATAGAGTAGCTATAGTCATCTATGCGGTGTAAATCGCCCGCAACTCCATGTTTGACAAGGCTTTAGCAACCCCGAAGGGGGTGCGTGATGTGTATTGAGATTTGGGCCTGTTAAGGACCGAAATCTCTAGGGGTTAAGGGCGTACAGGTCGCATAGGCCGAAGGCCGTAGGAGCGGCGACGACAGAAAGTAGACGGTTAGTTAACATATAGCGTGCAAACCGGATACGAATAGAGGTCAATAGGGTTACTATAGGTGTACTAATGGAATACAAACAGAGTACATTTAGAGAACACTTTGACGACGGTGGCACATCAATGACCAAGCCAGACGCAAAACAGGCAGTCAGGCAAACGGAACCGACCTCGAAAGCGGCTCAACTGCGAGAAGTCATGCCAGAGATTGAAAAGAAGCTGGCAGCAGGCGTGCAGCTTGGGACGATCCATAAGGCGCTGACCGATGCCGGTTTCGACCTCACGTTTCAGACCCTCAAGACGTACCTGTATCGATACCGAAAGAAGCATCAAGCAAAGACCAAAGGGCAGCAATCGGCCTCGCGGACGGTCGGCATGCCGGCACCACCTCAACCTGGCGAATCCGAATCTGTATCGCACGAAACAGATTCAGCCGAAACACCACCATCTCGCGGTCCGATCTCGATGCAAGAGCTTGACCGCGTGATGAAACCCGACCCGGAAGAACAGGCCAAGGATATCGCCCGTTACGAGCGCTTGGCCAAAGAGAAATGGAGAAAGCACAAATGAAAGTCGCCGTCATAAATTTCAGTGGGAATCCAGGTAAGACCACGTTGGTCGATCACCTGCTTGCACCGCGCATGAACGCACCGAAATTCGAGATTGAGACCATCAATGCAGGATCATCAGCCGACAGTGACGCACAGCGTCTCAAGGGAAAGAACTACGGCGGGCTGCAAGAGGACCTGATGACACTCGACTCGGCCATCGTGGACGTGGGTGCATCCAACGTCGAAGAGTTCATCAAGCAGATGGGCCAGTTCGATGGCTCCCATGAGGAATTCGACTACTTCGTTGTGCCGGCTGTCAGTGAGAAAAAGCAGCAAATCGACACGCTGAATACCATCCGGACGCTGGCAGACCTGGGCGTACCGGCGAAGAAAATCCGTGTGGTGTTCAACAAGGTCGAATTGGAAGACGCGAACGACGTGCCGCGCCTCTTCGCGATGATCTTCGGCTTCCACGAGGCCGAGAAACGCTTCACGCTGCGGCCGGAAGCCGTGGTGTTCAAGAACGAGATTTTCGACCGGCTGCGGACGCTGAAAAAGACCGTCTCGGAAATCGTGGCCGATGAAACGGACTATCGGGCAATGCTTCGTGAAGCCAAGGACGAGGACGCCAAGGCGCACGCGGTCAGCATGATCTCGGCGCAGCGGCTCGCCAAGTCGGCTAACAAGAACCTCGATGACGTCTACAAGGCGTTGTTCAAGTGATGAGGGGACGTCATGGGGAGTAACGTATCGACGGCCCGTGAAGCGCTCATGGCAGAGCTGCTGCAAGATGCCGACACCCTCGTGCGTCGCTTCGAGCAAGCAGACGAGGCACTGTCCGGAAAGATCGAGAAGGCGACAACGGACGCGGCCGGAAAGGCGTTCCTGGCCGCCAAGCTCAATTTCGAGTCGGTCATCGACAAGAACGCCGAGAAGCTCACTGAAGCTGGCCGACATGCAGCCGCGCAGATCGGAAATCAGCTCAATAGCGGCGCGGCGCAGGTCGTCGCCGCGAATGCGGCGTTTGAGAGCAAGGCGCGGCGGTTCGTGCTGCTGCTGGCTGGGTTCGCGTTTGTCGCCGGCGTGGTGGGCGGCTTCGTTGGCGCCAAGCTGGCCGGGATGTAAGGCGCAGGGGCGGGCAAGCCCCGTAGGGGCGCGCAGGGACGCTGAACAGCGGCCCGGAGGCTGGACACCCCAAGGGTGGCCAGCTCAGGTGCGCGGCCGTCCACGCTTCGTCCACGGCCGGCGCCAGCGGCGCCGCCCCGGCCCGTCGGGGGTGCCCCTTGCACCCCCAGGGGTGGGGGAAGCGGTGGGCGAAGGGTGGGCGGACCTGCCGATTGCCGAACGTCCACGCCTGGTCCACGGAGCGCGGCCGCAAGGCCCGCCGGTGGGCGGTTCCGCCCGCCGGCGGCGATCGGTGGGCCAGGGGTGGACGTCTCGGCCCTCGCGCCGGCGCACCTGCATCCGGACGGGCGCTCCAACACGAACGCCGGCAGCGCCGGCGGCTGACCCGGTGCGCGACAAACCCCGCCGTTCAGGGCGGGGAGCAGCGCCGTGCGCTGCACGCCTTCCTGCAAGGTGTGCGCAGCGTGCCGAGACGCGATGCTTGAACGAGATCGCCGGTTGATGGCTAGCATATAGGTATATATATACCTATATTGGCTGTTAGCTAAACGGTCATTACTGGCATTGGATCTTACGCAATGTTTGCCCACCGGTTGCACCGCATCGAGGGGCGAGCTGTTCAGCTGCACTGGCACCAGGTCAAAGATCAATTCGGGCAGGAGTACCAGGGCATCAACGGAGCAAAAGACTTCAGCGAAAATTCCTGACAGCCCTTCGGGACGGTCAGGCGGTCTACCCGCAGGCACGGCTAAAGCAAATCGATGGCGGTCTGATGCTGCAAGCTTCGCCGATCGCCAAGCGCTAACCTGGAAATCGGGCAGTCTCGGCCATCGGTGTGGAATTTCTTTACCCCACCCGTAGGGAAGACACGATCCCCAGGTGGGGGCGACGGACGACCACAGAAGAACCGTCAACCGTATAACCATATGGCGTAACAATCGGAACATCGAGTGTTTGGGTGGGTGCCCTTTTTTCCCCACTCAGGCTCCCCGAATCTATTGAAGCCGGTAGCGGGCGGCCGTACCTTCGTCTCAACTGCATTGAAGACGCCGCCATGCCCAGCGAGAAGACAGAAGCCGAAATCATCGAGTTCCCCAATCCGGGCAAGCAGCTTTCGTCAACGGAGAAAATTTGGGGCAAGGCTGTATACAGCCACGGCTACGCCGGTATCCCCTCCATCTTGATCCAAGGTCAGCGGCGGCTGGGCCTGAATCCTATGCAGATGAACATCTGCATCCAGCTGCTGGACTACTGGTTCGAACCGACGCGGAAGCCTTTCCCTACAAAAAAGGAGTTGGCTCAGCGCATCGGATGCACCGAGAAAACTATTCAAAACAACATCCGGGAGCTTGAGGACGCCGGGCTGGTGCAGCGCGTGCTGCGCAAGACCACAGCAGGCGACTGGAACAGCAACATCTACGACTTGAGTGGACTGGTTGCGAAGGTGCAGGCACTTGAACCCGAGTTCGCCCAAGAAAAACAGGAACGGGCTGCCCGGAAGGCGCAACTCCAAAAGCCAGGCGGCCTAAAGGCAAAGCCGAAGTCGAAGTAAAAAAATACCCCGGCCGCGTGCCTTGTGGGCAGAGACGGTAACGGGGTGTACGGAAGTAGACTACCCCACGGGGCAGGCTTTTGCAATTGCCACGGTGGAGGCATTCAGGAAGATGAGTCACGACAATTTTGAAGAAGCGCTGTCCCTGGAGCGCTTTGGCCGCTACTTCGCTTGGGCAGCTGGCGACCGTGGGCAGGCGATCGCCCTCTATGGGCTCAATACGCGCCTCTCGGAAAGCCTATATACGCCTCTACAAACGTTAGAAGTGGCGCTGCGCAACCGAATCCACACTGTCCTCGCCGAGGCTAAAGGGGATGAGTGGTACAGCGATGCCGCCGCCGTCCTGCTCTCTGCGCATCAGTCCGAGCAGATATCGAAAGCCATCGATGAATTGGGCAAAGCCGGAAAGTCAGTGACGGCGGGCGGCGTGGTCGCCAGTCTCACCTTCAGCTTCTGGACAACGATGTTTAACAAAGACTACGAAACGTTGTGGCAGCAGACCCTTCATAGGATCGTCGATCCTACTGCTCCTAAAGGGTTAAAGAGAAAGAGCTTCTCTGGGCCGCTGGCGCGCATCCGCGTATTGCGAAATCGAATAGCTCACCACGAGCCAATCCTTAGCTGGAATTTAAGCAAGCGCCACAATGAGATCTTGGGGTTGATTGAGTGGTTGTCACCGCCGGCACGGCGATGGTGTCATGAGAACGATCGCTTCCCGCAGATGTACCCGAGCGAAGGGATCAAGCTGAGGCAGGAATAAGCTCCAGTGGCCAGGCCAGTGCGGATCGGCCCCCGTGGAATACGAATCAAAGGCTTACGCGGTGCGGATCGCCCCGCTCGGTGTAGCGGATCGACACGTACTGCACGCCCCGGTCGCTGTGGTGGATCAAGCGGATGCGCACCTTCTGGGCCGTACGTCCGCGAGGCCATCGAGAAGAACCAGACGGAGGGCGCGCTAGATCGCCTGCACACGTTCGTCATCAAGTTCTTGCGCATCGCCTGCGAGCCGCACGACATTGAGGTGAGCCGATCAACCGGCCGCCCGGTCGCGTCCACGAGACGCCCGTAGGGTGCAGGGCGCACGGTGTAGCGGATCAGGGTGCCGAAGGGGTCAAAGACAATGGCTCTTATGGGCTTTATGTATATATATACCTACATACCTACTCGAACAGCTCGCGCTCGAACTCGACGCCAGCCACCAGCGGCTCGCCGCTGGGCCAGCGCTTGGGCGGCTGGTGGTCACTGATGACCTGCACGTCCGTGTCATCGTTGACCACGGCCACGTCGGCGGCGTGCAAAGCGGCTTGCTTGCTTGCTCGAAGCGACAGGTTTTGGGGTCGGATGTTCAAAAGCGTCGATAGGTATATATATACTTACCGAGTCACAGGGCCGGGGATGCACCCGGCAGGTCGAGGGCCAGCCGCCGCGCTGCCCATCGGTATGTATATACATAGATAGGAGCACCCATGATCTTCGCGTGTGTCAACACCAAGGGCGGCGTCGGCAAGACCACGACCGCCGTGCATCTGGCAGTGATGCTGGCCCGTCAGGGCAAGACGCTGCTCATCGACGGCGACCCGCAGGCCTCGGCCGCGAGCTGGGCGGCATGGCGTCGTGAGACGCAGTACGACCCGTCGCCCACCACCACCTGCCTCGCTGGCAAGGCGATCTTGGCCGAAGGCAAGCAACTGGCCACCGGCTTTGAGCACGTCGTCGTCGATGCAGGCGGCCGTGATTCCGTGGGCCTGCGCTCCGCGCTGCTGCTGGCCCAGAGTGCCGTGATCCCGGTCGGTGCCTCCAATCTGGACGCAGCGGCCATGACTGACCTGCTGGAAGTCGTCGAGCTGGCCCGCGACTACAACCCCGAGCTGGACGTGCGCGTGCTGCTGACCCGCGTCGATCCACGCACCAAGGATGCGGTCGAGATGCTGGAATTCTTGGCCGAGCAGAAGCTGACCGTGCTGCCCACCAAGGTCTGCGAGCGCGTGGCCTTCCGCCGCGCCATTGGCGAGGGTGCGACCGTTCAGGAGTTGGGCCGCGATCAAGCCGCCATCGCCGAGATGGAAGCCTTCTTCAAGGAGGTGATGGCATGAGCATGAAGGGCAAGCCCAACACGGCGCAGTTCAAGCCGCCCAAAGACCCGACCGCCTTCCTCGAAGGCGGGGAGGCGGACAAGGCCGAGAAGCCGCTGGTGGCACCTGCTGCCGTGACCACGACACCGGCAGCCACGCCGCCCGCTGCTGAGGAAACGCAGCGCTACGGCCGCGCACGGGTGCAAAAAATCTTCAACTTCCCCGAGGAACTGGCTGATCACCTGCGGCGCGAAGCGCTCAAGCGCTCGGAAGAGAAGGGCGGCAGGGTCACGGAGAAGGACATCGTGATCGAGGCACTGGAAGCCTTCCTCAAGGGTTGATAGGTATATATATACTTATCTATGTATATATATAACGATTTCCAGTATCGACTATAGTCCATACAAGCGACGACACCAACGCCATACAGCGGGAGGTGCAACGAATTCTGATATTGTTGCGGTTGGGCGCGGAACAGGGTATAAATGATGCTGACGACAACTGCTAGTGTGGTCGCGCCGAAGGTTTTGAAGGAACTCATCGCCGCTGGGTCGGTTTCCGCCGCCCGAGTGGAACCCGGTGACAAGGGCCTTCTGATCCTAGTGCGGGCCGGAATGAATGAGCGAGTGCTGGGGGCTGCCCGTGGCGGCCTCCGGTACTTCCAGAGTCTCGATGGCGCTGCAAGCGTTTTGCAGGGCTACGGGATCATGAAGTTTGATGTGAACACGGAGCACTGGGTGCCCAAGACGATGGTGCGGGGCTACAAGCAAGCCCCGGCGTCTGTGGATGCCGACGAGTGACCGTCATGGCAAAGGAGAGAGCTGACCAGACAGCAGAAAACTGTAGAGTCAGAAACGACAAAGCCCGCTTTGGCGAGCGGGCCTTGACAGATAAACAGGGCAGGGTGTCCAGACAAATACAGCGTTCGCTTTGGCGAGTGAACTCTGTACCAGTGCAATAAAGCAACTGAAAGTGCTTCCATTGTACGAATCTTAGCCCCTGCGCGCAAGCGTGCGCACGCCCCTACGGGACGTGTGATGAGGGGTCATGGCAGGTACAACGGCACAGAAACTAGACAACCAGACAGCAGACCGCTTTTTCCAGTCGGGCACCGCGCTCAATCGCGTGCTCACCGAAGCGCCCTATCTGCCGCGTTGCTCTGACGACAAGACGGCCACCCGCGTCCGGCCGCGCGAATACGCCATTCGCTACCCCTACATGCAGGTCAATCGGCCCGGCTTCGTGAGCTGGCTGATCTTCGACCTCGACCACACCAAGGCGATGATCTGGGAGGACGCTGGGCTTCCTGCTCCCAACCTGATCGTCCGCAACCGCCAAAGCGGCCACAGCCACCTCTACTACGCGATTCCCCCGGTCTGCACGACCGAGGCCGCCCGCAGCAAGCCCATCGCGTACATGAAGGCCGTCTACGAGGCCTTCGCTGCCCGGCTCGATGCCGACACCGACTTCCACAGCGGCCCCGTGGCCAAGACGCCCGGCCATCCTTGGTGGCTGACGCACGAGCTGCACGCCCACATCTATGAACTGGGGGAGTTGGCCGACTACGTGGACTTGGCTGTGTCCAGCCCGTGGGGCAGGGGGCCGCAGCTCGACGAGGTGAGCCATTCCCGGCACTGCATCCTCTTCGAGCACCTGCGCCACTACGCCTATTCCATCGTGAACCGTGAGCGCGAGCGCGGCTCGTTTGCCACCTTCACGCGGCTGCTCGAAGCCTACGCGCACAACCGCAACAGCTTCCAGAAGCTGGGCTTCATGGACAATCTGGCCCAGTCCTCACTCAAGGCCACGGTGAAGTCCGTTGCCCGCTGGACGTGGGATCGCTACACCGGCAGCGGCCGGTGCCACCGGGGCGTGATGCAGCTTGACAAGGACTTGCCGCTGATCGAGCGGCAGCGCCTCGCCGCCGCCCGCACCCACGACGTGCGCCACAAGGCCACCGAGTCCAAGGTACGCGCCGCGTGCCGCTTGCTGCAACAGAAGGGCGAAGCCCTCACGCAAGCCGCTATCGGCCGCGTGGCGGGCCTCACTAGGCAGACGGTGGCCACCTACAAGCATGTGCTCGAAGAAGTGCTCAGGCCCATCGCCATGGCGATTTTGGGGGGCGCTTCGGGCAAGGTTGAAGATGTTAAACATGGTGCAAATCAGGTATCTGCCCCCTCGCAGGGGGCAGGGGTTCTGGGTGCTGCTTCGGTGTCCCTTGAGCTGTCTTCTGCCGGGCCTGGTGTCGTGCCTGTGCTCGATGGCTGAACCCCGATGTGTCGTGGCCGACGCTCATGAGCCAGTGGATGCGCGGACGGCTTTAGCGCGGCATCGGCGCGCTATCAGCAGCTGGGAATCAGTTCAATTCACGTGTTGCCCTTGCAAGTTGATATCGCCGACCCTCTATCTGCCCGGGCAGCATGCTTTACTCTTGGGCGGCCCCATAGCATTTAGGCCGCTCAAGGAGTTCATTATGGCAATGAAAGTTTTTATGCATACTCGTAGCCCGCAGAGACGAGATTGGCTTAACGAAGAGCGTGAGTTCGGCCGCATTCCTATGATCGGCGAGTACGTTGCCATGTCTGAAGACGCTTGGTTCAAGGTTGAGCTGGTTGTCCACACGCCGTTCGCTTGCGAATTCGACGCTGAGGTGTATGCCGTTGGAGTAGATCACCTTGAGGTTGTCAGAGAAGCCTGTGTCAGCTAGCACGTCGGTGCAGTGGCCTAACAGTTTCATTTGGGTTCACCCCCGATATCACGGACGGTTGTAAAAGAGCTGCAACCTTCTGATCCTGCTTGGCCGCCCTTCGCCGCATCCTTGGGTTGTGGCGTCGCTCGATGTAGTCAAACACATCCGCTCTTGCTCCATCCAGTGTGGTGTAGCTCGTTCGATAGATCCGCTCACGCTTGAGTAGTCCAAAAAAGCCTTCGCAGGCCGCGTTGTCGCCGCAATGCCCCACAGCGCTCATTGAACAGATCAGCCCGTTAGCCGTCAGATACCTCTGGTAGTCAC
>JAAIGF010011099.1_pt1 | contig 11408 bp, 10 predicted proteins | sample 6487441 | NCBI WGS metagenome assembly JAAIGF01 (sample SAMN13974129, study PRJNA590717) | phyllosphere metagenome | biome: pepper field; feature: multiple bacterial spot infested pepper fields; material: pepper leaves; isolation source: leaves from pepper fields | host: Capsicum annuum ...
TATAAAAAATCACTTAGATTTCCTCTCAAACGAAGCATTATACTTTTCTAGCTTCTCAAGTACAGCCTGTAACTCTTCGCTAGCTTTCCTAACCCATTCAGCGCGTTGGCGAACTGCTGCCATTGGATTCATTACCTTTAAATTTGGATTAGGCTTATCATGATCCAACTCCGAATAGATATTCTTCCAATTATCGATGAATTCTAATGGAGTATAGAATTTGCGGTCTTTCGAATCATATATCCAACAGCCATTTACGTATGCATTCTTATAAGTAGCAATAATGTGACTAGGCACTTCAATCACTTCTGGCCCTTTACGATGCCAAGCTGGTACTAATTCCGATTTATCAGCCATAGATATTTACTAATATTATTAGCAAATATATTAGATAATTACATACACGGAAAGCTTATAGTGAAATTTAACCTTTAAAGTTGACAATAGTGGTTGCTAACTATTTATGATCTGAAGTTCTAAATTTACTTATCTTAACTGAAAATAATACTGACCGACATACTTGACAATCCAAGATTTTAGATAATCCTTTAGGATTGTGATTCATTGATTCAAAGCTACACTCCATAAATAAGATACAAAAAGAGCCTCTTAGTCAGAGGCTCTAGATTAAACAAGTTATTAATTATTAAATCGGATCTTCAGGAGTTCCTGGACCACCTGTTCCAGCTGGCCTTACTATGAAGGTTTTGGATATTACATTTGGACTAACATCACATGGTGTAGAGAAATTAGCAGTAATTGTTATCGTTTGATCTCCAGGACCATAGTTAGGGTTAACTTGAAGTGCCATATAGTTTGTGCCTTGCCCAGAAACAACGTTTCCTCCTGTAACTACCCAATTACAAGATGTAACAGGAATGGAGTTATCTATACTTACATGATAGCCTCCGCCTGAATTCATATAATTTTGCCCTAAAGTTGCTGGAATAAGCATGTATTTTGGGTCTGATGCATAGGCAACATTTGTAGTCATGGATTTAACTCGTCCAGCCCAATCAAAAGCGTTGATAGTCACAGGCCCTCTATTTTGTCCAGTCCTACTCAAAACATATGTATTTGTTCCAGTTTTTGCTATAGTTGCAGTTTGCGTCTGCCCAGCCAATTCCACTCTAACTGCATTAGGGATGTTAAAAGTTCCACTTGAACAGATATATCCAGGACCAGATATTGTTACACCAGGGAACAGATAATTTAGAGCAACGATATCATATCCTGAAAAACCTATCCACGCGTGCCCCGCAGTTCCCCCATTCATAACTGAATTGCCATCTACTTGAGGTGTATTAGGTACTAAATTGTGCCCTGGCCAATACATACTCCCGTTTGTGTGATGTAACCCCAAAGTGTGTCCAATTTCGTGAACAAATGTGTGTATTTTCTGACCTTCATTTAGGGTTTGATTACCGTTATAATCTAGGTTGACATTAATTATATTTCCTGGTTTGCCATTAGGTAGTGGAAAAGAGGCACTTGCCAGTACATTATTAGCAAGCACACCATTGTCACTTGAGACGGTTATATCTGCGTCCGCCGGATTATTAGTAAGTTCAATAAGAAGGTTAATATTTTGCACACCATTAATATGTCCTATGGAGGCTGCTATTGCATTTCTCCAATTATCTACTCCGGTAGTTGGCATACTATTATCGATATACATTTTAATGTGGTTGTGGTAAACCCTTTCATCAGTATGCAGTTGACCTTTTTTCCCAGATCCTATTGACTTCGAGCCTTCGGCGCTAGAAGTTTTGTCGCGATTATACATATCTCCTTTTTTAGGAACCAAGTAGCATTCATCTACTAGGTAATAATCTTCACCACAATCGACAATTGCTTCTCTTTTAAAGCCGAGCGCCATAATTTCGCTGATTCTTTCGGTATGTTCATCCAAACGTGATTCGTCTTCAACCAAATCTCGCCTACATGACAAAAAGGTTAGCATAGGAACTAGGAATAAGATAATAATTCTACTTTGATACTTCATAAGATTTTAATATTTGGTTAATAATACTATTGGATATATTAGTACATGTAATATACTGACAAATAAGCCTGTAACCAAAATTGATGAGGAATAAACAATACATTTATATCAAATTGTATCAGATAATTTACATTTCAATATAATAAAACAGATTAGGCATACACGTGTCTACAAATTTTCCGACATTGAATAATGTTAAATTATAATCCTTAAGCATCAATCGAGCAATTAATGCGTTAGTTCATAATGTATCACAGTATACTATGATACAGATTTACTATTTGACTTAATTCCAAACCACCACAACAAAAAACAAATAACAATCACCACCGCACAGCCAACACCAATCCACATTCCCCAAATGGCCCAGAATGAAGGCTTACTTTCACTCGCCTTTTCCTCTTTTCGCTTTACCTCCTTCTTACCTTCCTGCTCTACACTATCTTTCTTCTGATTGAGATCGCGCGCAACTTCCCCGACCATATTCCGAGCTGCATCCGTTTGCTGTTTAGTATTCTGTACGATACTATCAGCTTCTGTGATGATAGTGCCGTCTGGAGCAATAGTAGTCTGGGCGCCGGGCTTTGTGTATACTTTTGTTTGGCCATCGCTACTAGTCACGGTGCGCGTGTTCTCTTCGACACGGCCAGTCTCCTTTACGGTCAGATCAGTATTTACTTTGACGTCCTTGGTCGATTCAACCTTGTCCAAGCTCTTTTCCGATCGCTTAGACTTGCGGAATATTCCGCAGCCAGTAAGCGCAAGGCAAACCATCAATATCACTAATACACGTATCATAACCTCTCAATTTTAATAGTCATACCTTCCAATTTACAAGACAGTGAATCCAGTAGCGGCACAAGCTCATCCAAAGGCTGGGCAATACGTTGCACCGGTACTGGCCGGCTCTGCGGCTCATCGCCAACTGCGACAATAAGCACAAATAGAATTATCCATTTCATTTGCGTTTCCCTTTCTGTTGTTGAGCAACGCTATCCACCTTCACCGCTGCGCTATCGACTTTGATAGCTGCCTGCGTAACCTTATCCACCGCAGGCGAAACTTGGTTGCGCACCTCTTCGATCATCTGCTTGTACAGCCTATCTTGCATTTCGGTCATTTGCTGGTTATGCTTATCGCTACGATCGGTTACGTAGTAAAGCACAAACCAAAATACTGATACGACGGTGATCAAAGCATACGTTACCGGATGTTTGACCACCTGCATGAAAGATGGATTCTGCTTATCGTCGCCTTGAGGTTGTTTGCCTTGCTCTTCTGTTTTCATTTATTAATACGTTTTCCGGTGCTTCATTCGCTCCAGTGCCTTGCTACCGGCGATCCATCCATACTCTTCCATCACATTGAATGTAGGACACACTTTGATCCATTCGCGCTGCTCGATGATACCATTACCATTGAGATCTGGTGAAAGGTCGCGATGGCCGACGATTGATATGTGGCCTATTTCCTGATGCTTTGCAATCTCCTTGAAGAAATAAGCTATTGCTGACCAGAATCCCTCCTTTTGCTCTGGAGTGCGCGTATCGCCGTAGATGTGCTTTCCATTCTTGATCTCTACCAATCCACCGATGTATGATGCGTGCACACTATCGGAGTTATAACCAGCCACACCATTGGTGACTTTGCTGATATCGGATAGATGCACCAAGCTGCCATCCGTCGGTATGAGAATATGGTAACCCGGATTTTTCCATCCGAGATTCACACGCCACATCCGCTGGATAGATTCTGGCGTCTCATGTGCCCAACCTGCAGTAGTATGCAGGACTATTCTATTTATCTTCCGCATTACCATCATCCTCTGCGCTAATTTTATCCATCTCATCGAGAATCGCAATCATTAGCGCGCTATCACGCGTGCCAGCGCTAAAGCCAATGTTGACATAGCCTTGATCACTCTTTGATGCAGTAACAGATGATTGTTCCTTGTAACCATTTACTGTGATAGACTGCACTTTGTTGTCTGAGCGCTGTACATTGAAGTCTAGATGCCAGTCATTGAATACTGCTCTTGATTGTTCCTGAGTCGTGGTAGCTACTACCTCTCTCTGTATTGTGTTTTGATTTGCCATTTTCTATTTGATTTTTTTGATTGTTTCTATTAATGCTTGTGATACGCGGTACTGATACATCTGTTGCACCATTGGAATCAACTCAGCTTCTACTACCTCATTTAACTCCGCTTTTCCATCGGTATGGATCGACTTGGCGAAGGCATCCATCTCGATGGATTGTGCGTTTTTGAACAGCGTGTTTCCAAGATCCTTTTGATCGAAATTGATTGCCGTGAAGTTGCCGTCTAAATCTGTGAACCCGACTTCCTTGAGGTCTAAGATTCGTGTATGTTGTTTTTTCATGTTGTTGATTTACGTGTTACCCATTATGAAGATGTCATTGATTGTTACGTTATCAGTAACCTTACCACCCCAGATCCTCATCACTCTGACTGTGTAATAATTGTTCCCTGCGTTAATGTCTCTAGACATAAATACGTTACCCACACAGTACCAACCGTTAGGAATCCAAGCACTATTATAAGGCGTTCCCGTATGATAACCTTCGTACTCTTTATATCTACTCGTATCTGCGTTATTACCTGCATGATATAGATACCTTACAGTTCCTACAGGTGTTTTTGGTTGACCGTTTTGGCTATTACTTGAGGATTGGAGTAAGCTTCTTGCATCATTTTGATTAAGCGCTGAAGCAGAAGTGATCAGCCATAAATTAACCGGTGTACTTGTTGCAGGAGTACTATTGACATATACAATACCAGCCTGTCCAGCTTCCCAAAGTTTAGTACCCTGCGAATTGTAGAAAACCATGCTTGGCTCACCATTTATCAATCCCATCTCAATACCAATAGTTCCATTCTCGTGACGAACTTTAAGCAATCCATCACCATCCTCGTTTATAGACGTTCTGTTTGCATTTTCTGATGTTTTCAATCTTTGTACTAGCAATTCGTCTACCTTAATACTTTCGGCGGTAACCATACCACTAAGCTTTATAGCCTTGCCAAAAACATTGACTGTATTCGGTGTAATGCTTATACCTGCTTGTACTTCATCTCTAGTTGGTAAATCTTCTGGTGCAGGTGAATAGGCTGTAGCTGTTGTGCCGGCTTCTACTTTCAATTTACGTCCAATAGCAGCATAAGAAGGTGATACACCTCCGCCTCGATAAAATACGATGCGTACAAAGTTTGTCTGAGAATGTAGTGCGATTGTCGTAGAACTTTGGCTGGTTCCCCCCGGAACATTCGTACGTCGAATATAACTTGCACCAGTAGCATCTGCTGTTCTGTATTCGACTAAATCAATGGTATAAATAGCAATGCTATCAATGTATCTTGTTATGGTTAAGTTGCGAAACGCCGATACATTAATCCAGTTATTATTACGTATGTAATCAGAACCATTATCACTACCCCCGAAAATATTGCCCTGATACCATGGCAATGAGAATATCAAAAGATTTCTTCCGATAGCTTGGCTTTCAATCAAATCTTGGGTTTCGGATTTAACAGTTAATCTTATTTCCGCTGGGGTGATCTTCGCTTCTGCTGACTGCAACCTCGTATTGATCCCATTGACTGTGGATTGATCAGATTTTAATGATATTGCATTGTTTACGACAACTATTTGACTGTCTGTATAACTTCGAGCATTTGACAGAGCGGAATTAGCCTTACTTGACGCATCGTTTGAAGCGTTAGTAACCGCTGTGTTGAGTTCGACTCTTGTTGCGCGCAAGCTAACAGCATCAGATACAACAGATATGCTGGCTTGCGTTTCTGAAAATTGCTGGTCGATATCGTCTGGATTGGGAGACCATGCTGTAGCATGATTTCCCTCTTCCATCTGGATATTGCGTATATAAAATTCATTTCTAGCACCAGCATTGTTGTAAAATACTATTGGGTTGTTATTACTTGGCGCGACTACTGTCAAAGTAGTTTTATTCCATACTGTAGGAGAAGTTGGTATATTGATATACCTACTTGCAGAACCAACCGATCCAGAATCAAACCCTACCCTGAATGAAGTACCATTCTGAAAGGTTGCCATCGTTTCAAAACTGAAAGTATATGTCCTTCCAGCTATCACACCGCTGTTCATCTGGTAGATCCCCTGACCATTACTAGTAAGAACTAAATGGGCACGACCTTGACTGCTCTGAAAATTTACGGTACCGCCATTGATTGACCAATTGTTACCGCCTTTAGCGAAATTCGAATTTCGCACTAGGTTGCGACCACCGATATCTATATTGCTAATCTTCGAATCAACCTGACCGCTTACTGTGAGGTTAATGGCATCAGGAGTGATTTTAGCTTCTGCGCTGTTAAGCCTTGAACCTAGAGCATCCGTCACCGTTCGATCTGATTTCAAGATTATTTTATCGTCGATAACTTTTATTTGGGAATCCGTGTACGTTTTAGCTCCGGCTTGCGCATTATTAGCTTTGCTGGTAGCATCGTTTTCAGCATTGGTGATTGCTGTATTAAGCTCTGTTTTGGTTGCTCTGAGATTGATTTGTCCGGCCTGCGTGGTTATGCTGCCCTCCGCAGTTGTAAGTCTACCAGACAAGCCGTTGACATTATTAGTTAAAGACGAAAATTCGGTCTTGGTTGCTCGCTGCTCTATTTGTCCAGCTTGTTGGTTTATAGTCGTTTCAGCACTACCAACTCTTTGATTAAGGCTATTAAAGTTAGACTGCGAAACTTTGCTATTTATTTCAGTTTCCAGTACGTTGAATCTAGTGTTAGTTTCAACACGCACTACCGCCAAAGCGTCATCTACATCTTCTGGCGCAGGTGTCCAATCAGTTGCCCTATTGCCTTTTTCAATCTTGATGTCTCTGAAATAGTAGAATGCCCATGCAAAGTTTTTAAAAGTCACATAGTTACTAGATGTACTGTAATTGTTTACAGTGACAGTGAGGGTAAAGGATCTCCATTGGTTATTAAATGGTACTGATACATTTGCAGTGCCCAAACCACACACATCTATATCGAAAAATAAGTTTGCACCTTGAGTTTGTCTAACGTAACCAGACACTGTCCAATCACCGTTTTCTGTAATGACATTATTTAATTTGACACTAGATGTTGATTGAGATCCATTGACTCCGATAATGTGAAATCCATTAGGTGCATCTGCGTGTGGTCTTTGAAAGGTGAGATTCGGGTTTCCTCTTTCAACTGGAGTGTTTTTACTATACCTATTGCGTCCGCCTACATTTATAGCTTTGATAGCGTCAGTGGCAAATTGATTGGCAGTATTTAAAGCTTCATTAGCTTTACTTGTGGCATCAGTTGCCGCGGCACTTATCGCCTGAGTACGGGCGTTATTTGCTTTCGTAGTAGCATCACTGGCCGCTGAGCTTATCGCTTCTGATTTTGCGGTAGAAACGTTACCGTCGCTTTGCGTTTTGGTGTACACGTTAGATCCGGCTTGAATTTGCAAGACGCCTTTCAAATAAACATTGTTCGCATAAAGTCCGTATCCGGAAAGTTGCCCGAAATCAGCATCAATAATGCCATCGAGTTTACCAAACCTAGCTTTGACTTTTCCGGCTAAAGATGCGGATGTTACGCCATCAATGACATCAATATACGGTGCTCCATTGTCCGAAGCTGTAGCGTATATTGCGCCTTGGCGGTTTCGATCTGTGGTATTTCCCATACGCACCACTTCGTCGCGAGCTTCAGGAACGCTAGCACCCTCGATCATAACTAAAGTAAAAGTACCATCGTTGTAGTTTGTAGCGGTTACTCGTGCTACATAATACTTCATATTGCGGCCGTTGAACCGCTGGCAGCGCAAGATATCATTTACGACAAATGGGACGTAGATCGTACCTTGATCAGTATCTATTTTGCAGACATAATTGCTGCCACTTTTGACAACGCTTTCAAGCTTGATTGCATCAGAAATCCAAAGCGATCCATTTGTCGCGCGAATTTGGCTTACAATAAGTTCATAGACTGTAAAGTCTTTACGAACAGTCAAGCGATCAAACTCGGCCATCACGTTGCCATTGGCATCTTTGGATATACGATATCCTTCACCAGCAAACCCAGAAACAAAACGCTCAGAGCTGATGCCAGCGAATCTTGGTGAGTCAATCTCGCGCACAGGCTGGGTGAGATAGTCTGGTTGCGCAAATCCATTCCATAAGTCTGCACGCCCTGCCCAAACCTTTGCAGATCCTAGCATGGCATAACTTCCGGACTTCCATAATGCATTAGTTGCAGCATTCGATACTTGAGGGATTCGAAGCTGACTATTTACTACAACACCTGATAAAGTAGGGGTATCAGTTGTACGTACAGGTTGATTAAGATAATCGGCAAATTGGCGACCATCCCATTTATCGGAATCAAGGGCATAGTCAGCAACATCTGCTTTTTGTGCGCGTATAGCATTATCTGCATTCGTTGCATGGTCAGCTCTCAATGCTGTTGCAGCAGTAGTTGCTGTCGTGGCATGGCCGGCGGTCGCCGCGTATCCTGCACGTTCTGCAAACGTGGCCTTGGTCGACAAACCATCCTGTGAGATTCCCTTGCTTACCGTATTTGCCAAACGATCAGACATATTGCGCTCGCGCACCAGCTTATTGATGGTAATGATGTTGCTAAGTGTGAACTCGTACAGATATTCCTGCTGCAAATCCCTGGTGTAGCTGTCCACCCGGATGCTGCCATTAAAACCAATATCTTCAGCTTTCAGTGTAACCAATCCGCCAAGCGTTAGCTCCACTGCATTCTCCAAAACGAATTTAGGCGTAAGCTTGCCTGTCCAATCGTATTGCTCGATACCTTCCTCTGCGAAATATTGATCACCAAGTTCCTGTACGCGCTCCTCAGAGATTGATACATAGGATTGCGGCATATCCATGTTGAGCAATACGAAAGTATCTCCAATTGCAGGCTTCATTTGCGCGTTTGGAATGCCTTGCGGATAAGCGTTGTCATCTACAATGGCATTGAATAGAATTTGTCTATTTGCGTGCGTGTATCCATCCTTAGCGATTGTGAACGTAAATCCATTCAACAATCCAGAAGTAAATGCTATTTGTGCGCTAGTTCCATCATCCAGCAAGTGATCATTTAAATCAAAATCCAAGTCCGTTGAACGGATGATATTAATAGCGTTAGTGGCGGTAACTTTTGCATTTAAGCGAGGATAAATGTTTTCAAAAACAATTACGCTTTCAACGCGATCCTGCCCAGCTTTATATGCTGGGTTGACCATCGGGTTTCCACCAGTCGGCTGAATGTTCCGATAGCCATAACTATTCGGAATGTTTTGCGAACCGCCAGCAACTGTAAGGTGTGTCACGATCGGATCCTCTCGGCGAGATCGGGCTAGTTCGTATAATCCCTTTCCTTTTCCATAAGCTAAGGAAAGACCAGTATCGTTTTGACGACGTGTAAGATTGATCGTCTTTCCATTAACCCAAAATTCTAGATTCGTTTGATCGGCGATATCCTGGAGAACGGTGAGCAGTTTTGCAGAAGAATAAGTCCATTGGATTACATCCGTATCATCGACAATACCTAAACTCCACCCGGATGAAGCGCGATTCGCATTTTGAACCAGTAATCCAAGTATTGTACGAGCCTCTCCCTGAAGATAAACATCTGGTTGGGTTAGCTTATTTGATCCATCGAGAGTGTAAAGAATCCATTTACCTAAATCATAGTACAGAGCTTCGAACTCTACTGTGTATGTGTAGCCGATTTGAGTGTTTTGCTTAGCAATATTCTCTGGACGATTGAGTTTATACTTTTCGCCATAAACCTGGATAGTATCACCTTTTTGAAAAGCAATAGCCACCGGCGATTTGATGGTGACCTCCACCATATCTGCTTGCATGATCACGCGCGATTGCTTACCCTCGGCTTTCCCAGACCAAACTATTTCGTTGCCTCTTTTAATCTCGTATATCATGCTACGCTGGTATGGTAAATCTTTGTGTTGGGTGATCGTTGATTAGCACTAACGTGAACTGCGCGTTATTACCAATTCGGTTAAAGCCAGTCATGTTTTGATAGGATAGCTTAAAACGACGATTACGACCCACAAGGTCTAGAGTGAATTCACCAGCAGTGATAAGGAAGTTTTGCAATGCGCGAAGCTTCTGTTCATAATCTGCCGTGCTCGCAGCTAAAATTGCACATGGCAGATTGTATGTGATGCTTTGGAATCGCTTTTCACCGTGATATCGCTCTGTTCCATCTTCGCCTGCCCAGTCGATTGATAATCCATTGTCTTTCAGTTCCGGCATCGCGTCCAGCTGGCTGTAAGTTCCTTTGAGGAAATGTAGGCCGTAGAATACAGCAGGATCTTGATTGTTAATGCGGAAGTTAGAGATCATAATCCTGCTCCTCTCTTCAGCATATCACCATTAGTAACTTTTTTATTGAGTTCAACGATGGCGTTTTCGATGCCAGTCAACTTATCCGTGTTATTGGCAATTCGGAATGTATTGTTTTCAATGGCATTTAACTTTGCAAGGTGATCGCTAGAAACACTCATAAAGCTGCTGTGCTGTTGTTTTGTTAATTCTAAAAGTTGCAGTTGCGCGATCCGCAATCCCCCGAATTCTGCTTCTAAGCGGTTTGCTGTATTTTCTGTTATGGTCGTAATTCCTTTGTTTAATTCGCCTGCGCTATCACTTCTTTGAATGTCTTTTTCGAGACCTAATCCTTCATAAGCTTTTTCCAATGCTTTAGTGAAACTATCGGATGAATCGCTCAATTTGGTTTTCCATTTTTCAAAGTCAAATCCTTCAATACTATTGTCGTTTTCGGACATATAATCGGCAACTTTATCAATCATATCATTGATAATAGGCTCGATCATTTTCAGCTTCAAACTATTTACAAGAGCATTCTTAATAAATTGATCGAAAACTTTATCCATGCTATCTATAGCATCTTCACCGGCCTCAAATGCGGACACCAAAGCATTCGTTAACTCATTTGCTAGGTCTTTAAAGGTAGTTTGAACTAGGTTCTGCGTAATTGCTCGCTCAATCTCCTTGATTTCTCGTTCTTTTTCCTCTATTTGATCGCGATATTCTCTGATTTTGTTTTGGTCTGCTCTCTTTTTACTGCTTTCTGCCCGAGCACTTTGTTCTAAGATTTTTTGCTGGGTTTTTAAATTTCTGATAGCGTCTTGGCTATCTTTATAGAAACTTTCACCAACACTATTATTTATTTGATCTTGAAGTTTAGAGTATGTCTTAGTGAGACTTTCCAGTCTCTTTTGATAAACCTCAATTTGCTTTTGTATCTTCTTGTCTTTCGTGTTGAAAAGATCGATTACTTTTGTCAGTACAGATATAGATCCTGAAATAATAGCAA
>JAAIGF010102997.1_pt1 | contig 11406 bp, 8 predicted proteins | sample 6487441 | NCBI WGS metagenome assembly JAAIGF01 (sample SAMN13974129, study PRJNA590717) | phyllosphere metagenome | biome: pepper field; feature: multiple bacterial spot infested pepper fields; material: pepper leaves; isolation source: leaves from pepper fields | host: Capsicum annuum ...
GGATTTAGCGAAAAAAGGGTATAACATTTTCTACATTGACTCACTTGGATTAAGGAAGCCGGGATTAAATAAGAAAGATTTCAAGCGAATTTTCAATCGACTAGTTAAAGGTATTCGGCCGCCTAAAAAAGTACATCAAAATATAAAGGTATGGTCGCCGGTCTTGATTCCATTTAATGATAACTCGATTATTCGGAAAATAAATAATATATTGTTTAATAGCCTACTAAAATTATGGAGTAATGACAAAAAAAGTAAAACAACTTTGTGGACTTATAATCCACTAACTACTCAATTCCTTGAACTGAAAGATTTCAGTTATGTAGTCTATCATTGCGTGGATGAAATAAAAGCGCAACCAGGGATGCCGATTGATATTTTGGAGCAGAAAGAAGAAGAATTGACTAGGAATGCAGATATTGTCTTTGTAACTTCTCCAACTCTTTTAGAAAGTAGAAGATTATGGAGTAACAATGTTCACTACTTCTCTAATGTTGCAGATTATGATCATTTTTCAAAGGCTTTAGAACAATCTACAATAATTCCTGAGGATTTAAGGGAAATTGATGGGCCAATATTAGGATTTATTGGGGCTATTAGCTCATATAAAATCAATTTTTTATTGCTGGAGAAGATAGCAAAATCGCATCCTGAGTGGAATATTGTATTAATTGGTGATGTTGGTGAGGGAGATCCAAATACAAATGTAGATATACTGAAGAAACTTAAAAATATTCATTTCTTAGGTGCGAAAGATTATAGTTCTCTGCCTTCTTATTTAAAGGGTTTTGATGTTGCGTTATTACCAAACAATATTAATAGTTATACTGACAATATGTTTCCTATGAAGTTTTTTGAATATTTAGCTGCGGGACGTAATGTCGTTAGTGTTAATCTTCCATCTATTAAAGAATTCTCAGAATACTTTAAATTAACCAATAATGATAATGATTTTATTCAAGCAATTGAATCTATCTTACTAGGAGATTCAATTGAGCTAGATAAAATTCAACTGTTAGCGAAACAGTTTACGTATGATACAAGGACGAGAAAAATGATAAATCTAATAAATCAGCCTGAGCTAATGAAGTAGTAATAAGTAAGCTCTGTACTCTTTTCCTAATTCCAAGGTAATTCTATGTTTGAAATTTCAATATTGATTATAGGGGGTATTGGAGGTGTTGCATTTATATTTCTCCCTGCAAGATTTAAACTTCTCATGGCATTGTGCCTATGTGTAGTCCAATTATATATATTACCCGGACCATATGATTTATCCCTTGCATTGGTTTCGTGTTTTTTACTTATTCCTGAGTTTGTCTCTAATATTAAATTTTTAGGACAAAAAAGAATAATATTATCGTTATTCTTGATTATAGTTTTTAGCAGTGCAAGTTTGCTTTGGTCTGTTCAACCATCTTCAGGTTTTAGAGAAATACTAACATTTATCCAATTTATGCTAATTGTATCCGGTGTATATCATGTTACTAAAAATAATGGATTACGGTACATGTATAGCATACTTAATGTCATGCTTATATTAATAGCAATTGAGGCAGTTTTAATAATACTTTTTAGACTATTACCAGACTTAAAATTGGGTTTGATATTATCAAACACATCGCGAATTTTCCTTGGAGGTAATGTTTTAGACAGTTTGTTATACGAAGGTCAACGTAATAACTTCTATGATCCTATCAAATCTGGCGGTTTATTCTTTATAAATGCTAATGCTGCTGGTTGTTATGTAGGCATTGCCTCATTTTTGTCATATTCTATCTATAAAACAACAAGAAAAAAAATCACATTGTTACTAGGGTTAATATGTTACGTATCGGTTTTTTTTACAGGTTCAAAGGCAAGTGCTCTTTTTGCGGTAGGTATTCCCCTATTTATTTATTATTTAGCATCCTCAAACAAAAATAAAATTACGATTATAACATCTGTCTTGGGATGTGGAGCATTTTTGTTTTTTGTTGTCAATATATTTAATATAAGTATGAATAGTGAGTTTTTAACAGAATCCACTGATACAGCTGATACCAGATTTGGTATATGGAATTATGCTTGGCATGCGTTTATTAATAATCCAATAATCGGCCAAGGTTATGGAGGTTGGCAAGAAGATTATGGTCGCTTTTTTAAGACCGTGTATATTTACCCACCGCATAACACAATAATATATATGTGGTCAAAAGCCGGGTTAATGGCTGCTATACTGAGTTGTTGGTTCATTTTCTTAACTTTAAAAATAAACTGGCGGGGGATGTTTTCAATAAATCAGCAACTTAAGTATGCATCTATCTCTGGAATGATGGTGTCTCTTTGGCTTATGCTTCACGGTTTTGGTGAAAACTTTGGTTTAGTAGGTGAACAACATCAGATGCCAATTCTTGCAATTTCAATCGGAATTGTAATGGCTCTAAAAAATATGACCTCGTCATTAAATTATAATATCAGTAATAAAAAGCGGGATGAAAATGAATAATAAAGTTGTTATTTTTGCAAGATCTATTCCAGCTCATAACTCTGGTGGTTTAGAGGTTGTAACATGGGATATGTGTAAAGGTCTGGCTAAGATTGGTTTAGAAGTTGAGTTAATAACAACGAAATTACCGAGTACAAATTTCATAAGTAAAGAAGAAAATATTAATATTGTTGAAGTAGAAGGTACCATACCGGGAAAATATAACCGCGCGTGGTGGGAAAAATCTGCTGAACATTTTTTATCTTACCCGGCAGAACGATTGATTGGAGTAATAAGCGTGAGTGCTGCCGGGTTTGGTGTTCTAAAATATAGGAATAAATATAACAATGTAAATTTTATAATGCAGGCGCATGGCACTTCAATTGATGAATTAAAAACTAAAATAAAAAGCCGTTCTGCAATTAAAACTCTTAAAGGTATTAAAAATGTATATTGGTTTTTTAAAGATGTCTATTACTATAAAAAATTCGATTATATAGTGGGTATTGGTGATGCTGTAGTTAAAAGCTTAACCTCTTTTCCAAATAATTTATTTGTTTCTGAAAATAAAGTAGTAAAAATTGAGAACGGGATTGATGAATCATTATTCTCCTTCTCCATTGATAAAAAAGAAAAGCTTCGTGTTGACTTCAATATTGCGAAAGAAAAAAAAATAATAATATCTGTTTGTCGATTGCATGAGCAAAAAGGTGTCGACAATAACATTCGTGTAGTCAAAGAGATTGTTGAGCAAAATAAACATCAAGAACTACTCTATATCATCTGTGGTAGTGGGCCTGCAGAATCGTCACTAAAAAGTATGGTCCAATCGTTATCTCTTAACGAAAATATAATTTTTGTGGGAGATCAAGACCGTGTCACTATCGCAAAATATTTGAATATGTCGGACGTATTTATGTTCCTTACAAAAAGGATAGAGGGGCTTCCTCTTAATGTTTTAGAAGCACAAGCATCGGGGTTGCCGATGATAATATCGAAACACTTACTTTTCGAACAAACGGAGTTAGTGAACAAAGTTGACAACAAAGATATAAAGAAAGCCGCTGAAATTTTGATTCAGATACTTTCTGAAAATAATGAAGTCAGCAGGAAATCATATATTAATGAAATAAACACCTTAGATTATTCAACTAAATTATATCATGAACTTTTGAATCGGAAGTAATATGAAAAGACAAATATTACAATTATTATCCGGTAATTTTATTTCAAAAGTATTAGGGTTTATACGAGAATTACTGTTATCAAGATTTTTTGGAACAGGTGAAATTAATGGTGCATATAGAATTGCGCAGACGGGAACATTAGTACCTATCAATTTTCTCACAAGTGACAGCCTCAATTCAGCATTCATTCCATTATATAAGAAATATTTACTGGAAAATGAGGAAAAAGCCCGTACATTTAAATGGATGATGTATATTGTTTTTTTATGTATATCACTAATTGTTTGGATTGGTATATATTTTTTTTCTGATTTCTGGGTGACGATTTTAGCTCCAGGGGTAGATGCTAGAACAAAGCTTATCACCAAAGATATGCTTGAAGTTATGGCATTATGTACACCTTTTTATTTATGTTCTGCAATAATAAATTATGTTTCAATGGCGCATAATGACTTTGTACCAATGTCTATGCGAGCTATCGTGCAAAATCTAGGAATGTTATTAGGAGTATTTGCAGCATATTATCTTAATAACTATAAATATTTAGCATGGGGGTTTACTGGTAGTTATATATTTTTCTGCTTTTGGGCTTTCGCAAGGAAAGATTCCACAACGCTGTTTAGTCGACCAACAAAATTTACAAAAGTTAATGCTAGGGAAGTTTTCGGTGAATTTGGTAGCATAATGAAGCCGTTGCTTCTTTTGCCATTTATTTTGCAAGGTAATATTGCCCTTGAAAGATCTTTATCATCTTTAATTAGCATAGATGCTGTGTCTGGTTTAGATTATGCAAGGTTTATAACTGATACAATTAACTTTTTTGTAGCTATTCCTATCGCTTTTGCTGGTCTTTCGAATTGGGCGTCGTCTGATATTTCAAAAACAAAAAATAATTTAATTAATATAAATAGATTGCTTATTTTCTTCGGATGTAGTTGCTCGTTTTTTATATATATCAATGCAGAAGATATAGTATCGTTGCTTTTTAAACATGGGAAATTCGATAATGATTCAGTTGTTATAACTGCTAATTATCTACGTGGCATGGCTATTGGTTTGTGGGCTCAACTTATTGGCTATATTTTTATTAAAGCCTTAAATGCTCACATGCAAAATAAGAAAGTACTTATGGCCGTTTCTCTCTCAGTCTTAGTAAACATTGCTGGTAATTTACTTTTATACAAAAAATTCGGGGCATATGGTATTGGAATTGGGGCTTCGTTAAATGGATTAATATTATATTTCTTTTGTTCGACATACTTAGGAATTATTAATAAAATAATTAAACCATTAATTATTATGGTATTTATACTAACACTCTATAGTATCATTTATATAACATTAAATGTCGAAAGTTATTTTCATACCAACCATGTTATTTATACTTTAATAATTAATTTTATTTCTTTTTACTTATTTGTCATTGTCTCAGGGTTCTTTTTTAAAGAGTTTAGAATGGTGTATTCAATTATAAAAGTTATTCAATGCAAAATATCGGGAGGCAAGGATAAATGATTGGGAAATTGATAAGATATTTTATTTCTTTCTGCTATTGTTGTTTTTTGAAATTAAAGTATCGACAAAAGTTAATTATCAATCCATTTAAAGTTTATATCTCGATATTATCAGAAATAAAGATTACTGGAACTGGTAAAGTCCAAATAGATTCCTCTAAAGGGCGTGTTTATATTTCCCCTTATTCATCGATTGTAAGTTCTGGTGGCAATATATACATAGGGAGTGGTGTGTTCTTTAATAAAAATGTAAATGTTGTCAGTCACGATAATATTTACATTGGAGAGAACTGCCTTTTTGGGCACAACATATGCTGTTTCGATTCTGATCATAGATATAATGATCTTTCTAAAGATATACGTTATCAAGGTTACGCTAAATCGCCAGTCAGAATTGAGCGCAATGTCTGGATTTGCGCAGGTGTAATGATAACAAAGGGCACTATTATTGGTGAAAACAGTGTTATCGCAGGCAATTCTGTGGCAAGAGGTTCTTTGCGTCAAAATTCTATTTATGCAGGTATTCCCTGTAAGTTTATTAAAGAAATTTCATAGGGATAAATTATATGTTAAAGAAAATGTTTTTTTTGCTTTTTATAGTAAGCGTGTTTAAATGCCAAGCTTCAGATTTTCTTATTGGGGTAAATTCTCACTTATACCAAAAAAAAGATGAGGAAATTATATCAACAATTGAAAAAGTAAAATCTCTTGGTATTAAAGCGATAAGAGTAGATGCTCCTTGGAAATTAGTAGAACAAGTAAAAGGTGCTTACTCGATTCCTCCGGCTTGGGACGTTATTGTAGATTACGCGTCTAAAAATAATATTGATGTATTATTTATCCTTGATTATGGTAATAAATATTATGATAATGGTGATAAACCTATTTCCAAAGATGCGGTAAAAGGATTTGTCAATTATGTTGATTATCTGACAAAACACTTTTCTAATAGAGTGAGATTTTATCAAATTTGGAATGAATGGAATAATAAGAATGGAGATACTACACCTGGGAAGGTTGAAGATTATAAGGTTTTGGTTAAAAACACATATCCTATCATAAAGAAAAATGCTCAAGATTCAATTGTAATTACAAGTTCTTTTTCTCCTGCTGCTTTTAATAAAGCCATAGGATTAGAAAGAAGAGGCGATTATTTCAGGGATTTTTTAACAACAGACATGGTGAATTTTACTGACGCATTGTCTATTCATCCTTATACGACTTATCGCAAGCCGCCATTCCATCAATTTAAGTACTATACGAAGCAAATTGAATATGCGATGGATTTATTAAAGTCTGGACCTTTTAAAAATAAGCCTATATATATTACTGAAATTGGCTGGACGACCGCCTCTAGCCCTGTTGCGGTTTCTTTAAATACTCAAGCTCAAGATTTGAAAAATGCAATTTGTCAGGCAAAAAAATTAGGTTATGCGGGTGTTTTTATCTACGAATTAAAGGATAATCACTTATACCCTAAGGATCCAGAAGATGGCTTCGGAATTTTGGACTCAAAAATGCAAAATAAAGATGCGGCGAATATTATACAAAATTTAGCCTGTAACTAAAGAAATAAGTTAATTTTAACTTCGTCGAATTATTTGAAAGGAAAATATAATGAACCAAGAGAAGAGTATTGGTATAGTCGCTGATTGGTTAGTCACTTATGCTGGGGCCGAAAGAGTTATCAAGGAAATAATAGACATATATCCAAACTCTGATTTGTATTCAGTAGTGGATTTTCTTTCTGAACAATCTCGAAGTTATTTCCATGGAAAAAAAGCATCAACAACATTTATTCAGAAGCTCCCTCGTGCTAAAAAAGCATATCAGAAATATCTTCCTTTAATGCCATTAGCTATAGAGCAACTCGATGTTTCATCACACGATGTTATTATTTCAAGCAGCCATGCAGTAGCCAAAGGAATATTAACTGGCCCGGATCAATTACATATTAGCTATGTTCACTCTCCAATTCGTTATGCTTGGGATCTCCAGCATCAATACCTTAGAGAGTCGCATTTAGATAAGGGTGTTAAAGGCATTCTCGCTAAGTATCTTCTCCATAAAATAAGACAATGGGATTATAGAACAGCAAATGGTGTAGATCACTTTATTGCAAACTCTCAATTTATTGCAAGGCGAATTCATAAGGTTTATGGAAGAACAGCTGATGTGATCTATCCCCCCGTTGATGTTCATCGCTTTTTGATGAATACATCTAAACAGGATTATTATCTTACTGCTTCTAGATTGGTGCCGTATAAAAAAATTGATCTCATAGTTGAAGCATTTTCTAATATGCCAGATAAAAGATTAGTTGTTATCGGTAATGGTTCTGAGATGGCTAAAATCAAAAGTAAAGCTAAAAGCAATATTGAAATTTTAGGTTATCAACCTGATTCTGTGATGCTTGAGCATATGCAAAATGCTAAAGCTTTTGTTTTTGCTGCTGAAGAAGACTTTGGTATAACCCCGGTCGAAGCTCAAGCTTGTGGTACACCAGTTGTTGCATTTGGAAAAGGTGGTAGTCTTGAGACTGTGCGTCCTTATGGTGTAGATAAACCTACTGGGGTATTTTTCGATGAGCAAAGTGTTCCATCTTTAGTAAAAGCTATTAATTTCTTTGACACTGTGTCTGATAAAATAGAACCTCAGGATTGCAGGGAGAATGCCATGCGATTTTCTGTTGAAATATTTAAAAATAATTTGTCAAAATATGTTGAAGATAAATGGACCGAGTTTAATCTTTCTAAAAGAATCCAGTACTGAATATTCTTTTAAGGAATTTCTCTTATTGCTAATTATATTAAGAGTGAACAAGAATGACAATACATTATCAGCGGGCAAATGCTAATGCCTCGCTTATATCGATGGTTCAAAGATTTTCTGATATAGTTCTTATTTTTACAAGTCTATATGCAATATGTTTGTTTAATAACGTACATTTTGAGATAAAATATTTACTTTTTTCGCTTGTTGTCCTCGTGATTTTTCAGATGGTAGGTGGTATAACCGATTTCTATCGTTCGTGGCGTGGTGTTAAAATTTCTGCTGAGCTGAAATTAATATTAAAAAACTGGTCCTTAAGTTATGTACTAGCTTTAGGTATTATTTCATTAGTTCATGACTTTGATCTTAATATAACAGTTGCTGTAATATGGTATGTAATAGTCTCAATTGGTTTTGTATTATGTCGCACATTGATACGTCTCGGTGCCGGAATGCTAAGGCGCCTAGGTTATAATACTCGCCGTGTAGCTGTTGTAGGATCATTGCCTGCAGGTATTAATCTGCTGAAAGGTTTTGCCGAAGAACCATGGATGGGATTTATTGTTTTAGGCTATTACAATAGTGAAGTTTTAACAAACGTTGTAGATATCAATTACTGTGGGAACCTTGATGAATTAATCGTTGATGCTCGCAATGGTAAAATTGATAGAATATATATCGCTATGAATATGCAAGAAGAGGCTAAGATAAAGAAAATTGTACAGCAATTGACAGATACAACATGTTCTGTATTGTTAATTCCTGATATCTTCACCTTTAATATCTTGCAAGCAAGAACTGAAGAAATCAATGGTGTGCCAGTAGTGCCATTATTTGATACTCCACTTAGTGGTATCAATATGATTTTCAAAAGGCTAGAGGATATTATTGTTTCAAGTATTATCCTTGTATTAATTTCGCCTGTTTTACTGGTGATTTCGATAGCTGTTAAATTTTCCTCTCCAGGCCCCGTACTTTTTAGACAAATACGATATGGAATGGATGGTAAACCAATACGAGTGTGGAAATTTCGTTCTATGCGGGTTATGGAAAACGACAACATTGTAGTGCAAGCTAAAAAAAATGATGTCCGTGTTACTAAGGTAGGCAAATTTTTACGTAGCACTTCGCTTGATGAGTTACCGCAATTCTTTAATGTTTGGTGTGGGCAAATGTCCGTTGTGGGTCCGCGTCCACATGCAGTAGCTCACAATGAACAGTATAGAGCTTTAATTCAAGGTTATATGCTTCGTCATAAGGTTAAACCTGGTATTACCGGTTTGGCGCAAATTAATGGGTGGCGTGGTGAAACTGATACACTTGAAAAAATGGAAAAGCGTATTGAATACGATTTATTGTATATCAGAAGTTGGAGCATTTGGCTAGATCTTAAGATAATATTCCTTACAGTTTTTAAAGGATTTATAAATAAAGCAGCTTATTAATTTCCTTTGATGTTAGCAGCCCTTTGTTCATTTGTAATACAACATTTCTTCCTTGTGCTAGTCTACAAATTTTCACTATGAGCTCTTTGTACTTTGGGCTAACATTATCATCACATTTAAGCTGCGAACGTGTCGCAGTGACCACACCAGACAGGAGTATGTAATGTCCAAGCAACAGATCGGGGTTGTCGGTATGGCAGTGATGGGGCGGAACCTTGCGCTGAACATCGAAAGCCGTGGTTATACCGTCTCCGTTTTCAACCGCTCCCGTGAAAAGACCGAAGAAGTGATTGCCGAGAATCCAGGCAAGAAGCTGGTTCCTTACTACACAGTACAAGAGTTTGTTGAATCCCTCGAAACACCACGTCGTATCCTGTTGATGGTGAAGGCAGGGGCTGGTACAGATAGCGCCATCGACTCCCTGAAGCCTTACCTCGATAAAGGCGACATCATCATTGATGGCGGCAACACCTTCTTCCAGGACACCATCCGTCGTAACCGTGAGCTGTCTGCCGAAGGTTTTAACTTTATCGGTACCGGTGTTTCCGGTGGTGAAGAGGGGGCTCTGAAAGGACCTTCCATCATGCCTGGTGGGCAGAAAGAAGCCTATGAGTTAGTTGCTCCGATACTGAAGCAGATTGCTGCGGTTGCTGAAGACGGTGAGCCATGTGTGACCTATATCGGTGCTGACGGTGCTGGCCATTATGTGAAGATGGTTCATAACGGCATTGAATATGGTGACATGCAGCTGATTGCTGAAGCTTATGCGCTGTTGAAAGGCGGTCTGGCACTTTCCAACGAAGAGCTGGCGCAAACCTTCACCGAATGGAACGAAGGCGAGCTGAGCAGCTACCTGATCGACATTACCAAAGATATCTTCACCAAGAAGGATGAAGACGGTAAATACCTCGTCGATGTCATTCTTGATGAAGCAGCAAACAAAGGTACTGGTAAGTGGACCAGTCAGAGCTCACTGGATCTTGGGGAACCTCTGTCCCTGATCACGGAGTCTGTGTTTGCTCGCTATATTTCTTCGCTTAAAGACCAGCGTGTAGCTGCTTCGAAAGTGCTGAGTGGTCCGCAGGCTCAACCGGCCGGCGATAAAGCGGAATTCATCGAAAAAGTGCGTCGCGCGTTGTACCTCGGTAAAATCGTTTCCTATGCTCAGGGCTTCTCCCAGCTGCGAGCTGCTTCTGACGAGTACAACTGGGATCTGAACTACGGCGAGATCGCTAAGATTTTCCGCGCTGGCTGCATCATTCGTGCGCAGTTCCTGCAAAAGATCACCGATGCTTATGCGCAAAACGCTGGCATTGCTAACCTCCTGCTGGCACCGTACTTCAAACAGATCGCTGATGACTATCAGCAGGCGCTGCGTGATGTCGTGGCGTATGCCGTACAGAATGGTATTCCGGTACCGACGTTCTCTGCCGCAATAGCTTACTACGATAGTTATCGTTCCGCAGTTCTGCCCGCTAACCTGATTCAGGCTCAGCGTGATTACTTTGGTGCGCACACCTATAAACGTACCGATAAAGAAGGTGTATTCCATACCGAGTGGTTGGAATAATCTTTATATACCACAGTCAGGCCAATTGGCCTGACTGTTAGCTATTGGTAGTTATTCTACAATAATCTGATCAAAGTTATCTTATTTGCACGTCTTCGTCATTTATCCAGCTCTAATAAAGCAAATTCTTATCTTTTAAGAATTTGCCATATTTATACTTTTGTATACCTATAATAAGCTACTTCTGGCCTCAGAATATATCTGGGTGTTTTATAACAGGGTTTTAATTAAAGGATCTTAATATGTTGCTTCCTGTGATCATGGCTGGCGGTACCGGCAGTCGTCTCTGGCCGATGTCTCGCGAGCTTTATCCGAAACAGTTCCTCCGCCTGTTCGGGCAGAACTCCATGCTGCAGGAAACCATCACCCGACTCTCGGGCCTTGAAATCCATGAACCGATGGTCATCTGTAACGAAGAGCACCGCTTCCTGGTGGCCGAACAGCTGCGCCA
>JAAIGF010076260.1_pt1 | contig 11402 bp, 8 predicted proteins | sample 6487441 | NCBI WGS metagenome assembly JAAIGF01 (sample SAMN13974129, study PRJNA590717) | phyllosphere metagenome | biome: pepper field; feature: multiple bacterial spot infested pepper fields; material: pepper leaves; isolation source: leaves from pepper fields | host: Capsicum annuum ...
CATCTAACTATTTAATATTCAAAAGGGAATAAGTATCTTTGCGGACTTTAAAAATTAATTTTAAACGAATTAAAAAACTAGAACAGGTAAATGCCTACTATTCAACAATTAGTTAGAAAAGGTAGAGTAGCTCTGGTTGACAAGAGTAAGTCACCAGCGTTGGACTCATGTCCACAGCGAAGAGGTGTATGTACACGTGTATATACTACTACCCCTAAAAAACCAAACTCAGCAATGCGTAAAGTTGCACGTGTACGTCTTACAAATGGTAAAGAGGTGAATGCCTACATTCCAGGAGAAGGCCACAACTTGCAAGAGCACTCTATCGTGTTAATCCGCGGTGGTCGTGTGAAAGATTTACCAGGTGTACGTTACCACATCATCCGTGGTGCATTGGATACATCAGGTGTAGCTGGTCGTAACCAACGTCGTTCTAAATACGGAACAAAACGTCCTAAACCAGGACAAGCAGCAGCAGCTCCTGCTAAAGGCAAAAAGAAATAATTAAACGGAGGAAAATAAAATGAGAAAGTCAAAACCAAAAAAGAGAATCATTTTACCTGATCCGAAGTTTAATGACGTTCAGGTAACTCGTTTCGTAAATAACATGATGTTCGATGGTAAAAAATCTATCGCATATTCTATCTTTTACGATGCAGTAGAATTAGTAGAATCTAAAACTCAAGAGAATGGTCTTGAGGCTTGGAAAAAAGCATTAAACAACGTAATGCCAGCCGTAGAGGTTAAATCTCGTCGTGTTGGTGGTGCTAACTTCCAAGTTCCTATGGAGGTTCGCCCAGATCGTAAAATCGCTTTGGGTATGAAATGGTTAATTTCTTATGCGCGCAAACGTGGTGAAAAAACTATGTTTGAAAAATTAGCAGGAGAAATCATTTCAGCTTCTAAAGGTGAAGGTGCAGCTGTGAAGAAGAAAGAAGATACGCATAAAATGGCGGAAGCTAACAAAGCGTTCTCACACTTCAGATTCTAATCGTGAAAACAACCAGAATCTAATAAGGCATACGCCGGCTTTGACATCCCGCAAGGGTTTGACAAAGCCGGTGTACTTATTTAAAAACATTGAACAACTATACAGGCATTTAAGCCTATCGCTTTAAAATTATTATGGCAAGAGATTTAAGATTAACTAGAAATATCGGTATCGCTGCCCACATCGATGCTGGTAAGACTACAACGACAGAGCGTATCCTTTACTACTCTGGCGTAAACCACAAAATCGGTGAGGTTCACGAAGGTGCATCTACCATGGACTGGATGGAGCAAGAAGCAGAGCGTGGTATCACGATCACTTCAGCAGCTACTACAGTTTTCTGGAACTACCGCGACAAAAAATACCAAGTAAACGTAATTGATACTCCAGGACACGTGGATTTTACCGTAGAGGTAAACCGTTCTTTGCGTGTATTAGACGGATTGGTATTCTTATTCTCCGCAGTAGACGGAGTAGAGCCACAGTCGGAGACTAACTGGCGCTTGGCAGATAACTACAAAGTACCACGTATTGGTTTCGTAAACAAAATGGACCGTTCTGGTGCTGACTTCTTGAAAGTAGTTGGCCAAGTAAAATCCATGCTAGGTTCTGAAGCAGTTGCTTTGCAATTGCCAATCGGTGCCGAAGACACTTTCACAGGCGTTGTTGATTTGATCAATAACCGTGGTATCGTATGGAATGAGCACGATAAAGGAATGACCTTTACCGAAGTGCCTATCCCAGAAGATATGCTAGAAGAAGTAGCTGAATACCGCGAAAAATTACTAGAAGCAGTAGCTGGATATGATGAGACATTGATGGAGAAATTCTTCGAAGATCCTAATTCATTGACAGAGCGTGAAATCTTGAACGCTTTACGTGCAGCTGTATTAGATAACTCTATCGTACCGATGGTATGTGGTTCATCTTTCAAAAACAAAGGTGTACAAACTATGCTTGACTTGGTGATGGAATTATTGCCTTCGCCAATGGATTCAGAAGGTGTAAGAGGTACTCACCCTGACACTGGCGCTGAATTGTTGCGTAAACCAGACGTAAATGAGCCTTTCGCGGCTTTAGGATTTAAAATCGCGACTGACCCATTCGTAGGTCGTTTGTGTTTCATCCGTGCATACTCTGGTAAATTAGATGCTGGTTCTTACGTATTGAACACGCGTTCTGGTAACAAAGAACGTATCTCTCGTATCTTCCAAATGCACGCTAACAAGCAAAACCCGATCCCTTTCATCGAGGCTGGTGATATCGGTGCAGTAGTTGGTTTCAAAGACATCAAAACAGGTGATACACTTTGTGAAGAGAAACACCCAATCGTATTGGAGTCGATGAACTTCCCTGAGCCAGTTATCGGTTTAGCTATCGAGCCTAAAACACAAGCGGACATGGATCGTTTGGGTATTGGTCTTGGTAAATTAGCTGAAGAGGATCCTACATTCGTGGTAAAAACGGACGAAGATACTGGTCAAACAGTAATTTCTGGTATGGGTGAGCTTCACTTGGAGATCTTGATCGACCGTTTGAAACGTGAGTTCAAAGTAGAAGTAAACCAAGGTGCTCCTCAAGTTTCTTACAAAGAGTCTATCAACGGTACTACTGAGCACCGTGAGGTATTCAAGAAACAATCAGGTGGTCGTGGTAAATTTGCAGACATTAAAGTGGTTATCTCTCCTGCAGATGAAGATCACGATTTGTCTAAATCTCCACTTCAATTCGTAAATGAGATCGTTGGTGGTAAAATCCCTAAAGAATTTATCCCTTCTGTTCAGAAAGGTTTTGAAACTTCCATGACAAACGGTGTATTGGCTGGATATCCATTATCTGGTATGAAAGTTCGTTTGATTGATGGTTCATTCCACGCAGTCGATTCAGATTCATTATCTTTCGAGTTAGCTGGTCGTCAAGCATACCGTGAGGCATTGCCAAAATGTTCTCCAGTATTGATGGAGCCAATCATGAAAATCGAGGTGTTGACTCCAGAAGAGAATATGGGTGATGTAATGGGTGACTTGAACCGTCGTCGTGGTCAGATGCAAGGTCTTGACTCTCGTAACGGTGCTCAAGTAATCAAAGCTTTGGTTCCACTTTCTGAGATGTTTGGTTACGTGACTCAATTGCGTACGATTACTTCTGGACGTGCAACTTCTACGATGGAGTTCGATCACTATGCAGAAGCGCCTCGTAACGTAATGGAAGATGTTATCGCGAAAGCAAAAGGTAAACTTAAAGGTACTGAAGATTAATTCAATCCTTAACAATAAACCGATCGCCAGTTGTTAATAGCTCTAATTGGCGATCTTTTTAAAACAATTAAACAATAAACAATGAGCCAAAGAATCAGAATCAAATTGAAATCTTACGATTACAACTTGGTTGACAAATCAGCTGAGAAAATCGTAAAAACAGTAAAACCTACAGGTGCAGTAGTTAGCGGACCTATTCCATTGCCTACAGAGAAAAAAATCTACACGGTTTTACGTTCACCACACGTTAACAAAAAAGCGCGTGAGCAGTTCCAATTAAGTGCTTACAAAAGACTATTGGACATCTACTCTTCTAACTCGAAAACAGTTGACGCGTTGATGAAACTTGAATTGCCTTCAGGCGTTGAAGTAGAAATCAAAGTGTGATCGATTTTCAATCTGAAAAATTTAAAAGCTCTCAGTCCAACTGAGAGCTTTTTTCGTATATAGGATTTTGTGCTTTGTAACAAAAATTATATATATTTATCACTACTTATTATAAACAACCTATGCAGAACTCCGAACTAACCAACGAGATGCTGCTGTCCATGTTAAAAAATAGCGATCACAGCGCATTCGAGGAGATTTACCGACGCTACTGGCGATCACTATTCAGACAGCTTTATGCTAAATCCGGTGATATGGAATTAGCAGAAGAGCTCACGCAAAAAATCTTTGTTTCCCTGTGGGAAAGAAGGACAGACTTACATATTCAATTTCTTCCCTCCTACCTCGATGCAGCTGCTCGATTTAGTTTTATCAATCACCTCAAATCGGTGATCAAAGCAGAGCGATTTGTAGACGTCACCAAATCATCACATGATGAATCGCAACAACAACACAGCAGCTATGATGCATTGGCTGCCAAGGAATTGATGTCGCAGTTGTACGATGGTTTGGAAAAACTAGCACCAAAAACAAGACAAATATTTGTGATGAGTCGCTTAGAATATCAGCCTGTCAAAAAAATTGCGCTCGCACTGCATCTCTCCGAAAAGGCAGTAGAATATCACATTACTAAATCGTTAAAGTCGCTACGCATCATACTTCGCGACTATCTCGCTATAGCCCTTCTTGCTACAAGTGTTAGCTTAACACTTATTTTTTCTTGAACAAAAGAAATAAAAAATAAATTCAATTCTTTTTAGGGGTACGTCTTACTTGTACTACTTATAATGTAGAACGCGAAATTGAAACTCGCTTTTGCTAGCCTATACACATTATAAACTGACTTTTCTGATGAGTCGTAAACAATTTCAAGAAATACTGCAGCGATACCTGCAAAGAACCTGCACGCCCGAGGAAGCGCGCATGATCGAAAAATGGTACGACAGCCTTCCGGAAAATGAAAAATTATCTTTAAGGGAGGAAGATTACAACGCCATGGAAGAAAGATTGTGGCACAAGATTTCGCAAGCGAAGACAACTTCGAGACCGACCTTCGAGCTAACCAAAACGACGGCCAGATGGATATCCGTAGCTGCTGCCGTTTTATTACCGATTTTAGTTTTTACATTCTGGCAACCAGCAACTCCCTTAGAAATCGTACACAATAGTAGTGATGACACCGTGCGCGTTGATTTACCCGACGGATCAATTATCCAACTACTACGAGGAGGCAGCTTGAGTTATGCGTCCGACTTTTCTCAACGGAAAGTTTCGCTTGAAGGAAGTGCCATTTTTGATATCACCCGCGATCCATTACGACCTTTTCGTGTATTGCATGGTAAAATGACCACACAGGTACTCGGTACACAATTTTTGATAAAAGATACGGATAACGAGCAAAGCGAAGTGATTGTATACTCCGGCAAAGTGCAAGTTTCCCAAACCTGTCATGATACATCTCTTGCACAGCGTCTTTTTTCAAGAATCGAAGCAAATGAACTTACGCTTACGAGCAACCATCGTGCAGTATTCAATAAAAAACGAGAAACTCTACAAGCTACCATCGTAGAAAAACCAAAACCTGTGTTGCTCGACAAAGCACTGCTTGCCCAAGTGCGCTTTCAGGCTATTGATCTACCAAAATTGGCTAACAAACTCAGCAAAATCTATGAGCTTGATATTCGGGTAACCCCTACTCACTATAATACGACATTTACGGGCGACTTGGACAACCTGACACTTTTCGAGCAGCTTGATCTGATCTGTGCAGTGACAGCCACACGTTATGTGATTCACGATCGCCAAATTTCAATATTATAACCACTAACATTTAAACATATAAATATGATAAAAACAAAAACTCAATTCTTATCTGGCAATCTTCTGATCTGTCAAAAAAATGGTGAACCAACAGATGGATATCTGATCGAGAAAACCAATTGGTAAACACAAAAACCCAGAATTATGAACTTCACAAAATATAGTTCCAGATTAATAGCCATGAATAGAACGGCCCAACGCTACGGCTACCTATTCCTAGCGCTGATGATTGGGGTAAACACACTTATGGCAGAAAGTGCAAACCCGACCCATCAAAAAGTGACATTGACTGAGAAAAGAATCAGTTTGCAACGAACAATTAACGAAATAGAAAAGCAAACAGAAATCAAATTTGTCTACAGTCCATCCGTGTTGCAAACCACACGTATGCTCGATCTGAAAACGACGGATTGGGTACTAGGCCAATTATTGAACCAAATAAAAGCCGATCTCAATGTGCAGTACAAATTGGAAAATGAAAAGATTTTGCTCCTACGCAATAATGTACAAAGTACGATTCGAGGCAAAGTAATCGACGGCACAAGCAAGCAAGGTATCCAAGGTGTAGGTGTTACAGTTAAAGGCACCAATGTAAGTACACGCACCGAAGAAGATGGAAGCTTTGAGATTACCGCCAAAAGCGGCGACGTGCTTACGTTTGATTACATCGGTTATACACAGAAAGATGTGCCCGTCACATCCGCAACGGATAATTATACCGTGCAACTCAATGAATCGACCAGCAATCTAGACGAAGTTGTCGTAACGGGTTATGCCACACAACGTCGTAAGGATCTTACCAGTGCAGTTTCTGTTGTAAATGTTTCGGAGATGAACCGTCAACCATCCGGGCAGATCAACAATCAATTACAAGGGCAGGCTTCCGGCGTAACAGTTACTGGTTCAGGGCAACCAGGTCGTGAGCCGCAAGTGCGTATTCGCGGTATTAATACCTTCGGAAATAACTCACCACTATACGTGGTAGATGGAATTCCGATTCAGAATATTGTGGATTTGAACCCGAATGATATTGACCAGATGCAGGTATTGAAAGATGCCGGTTCGGCTTCTATCTACGGTGCACGTGCTGCCAATGGAGTAATTATCATTACCACCAAAAAAGGAAAGCAAGATGGTGAAGTCCGTGTGAATTACGATATGTTCTACGGCAGTCAGCGCCCTATTCGCGGCAACATTTGGGATATCGCTTCACCATTGGATAATGCACGCCTAACATTTCAAGCGCAGCGCAACAGTGGTGTTCCTGTTGGAAATGATTTGTATGGTACCGGAGCGGAACCAAGATTACCCGATTACATTGCGCCACAAGGGGCGATGGAAGGAGATCCTAGAGTAAATCCGGCTTTGTATAATGTCAATCCAAACTTCTTTGATAGGAATGCAGGCGATTTTTACCGTATCAACAAGGCAAATCAGGCTGGTACAGATTGGGCAGATGAGATTTTCAGTAATGCACCGATCATGAGTCACAATATTGCAGTAAGCCATGGTAATGAAAAAGGCGCATTTTTATTCTCAGCAAATTATTTCGATCAGCAAGGTGTCTTGAAAAACACCTTTATGAATCGCTACACGGTACGTGCCAACTCCAACTATAAAATTGGCAATCGTGTGCGCATTGGTGAAAACATCACCTACTCGCTACGCCGTTCACCACAAAGTGGAGAGGGATCTTTGACAGGGGGAATAGGAAATGACGGTATTGGCGAACTAGACGAGGGAAATGCGATTGGCATGAGTTTCAGACAAGCGCCTATTATTCCGGTGTATGATATTATGGGTAACTATGCTGGTACCGCAGGCGGTGCATTAGGAAATGCGCGAAATCCTGTGGCGATGTTGGATCGTATGCGTAACAACCGCAGCCAAAATAATCGACTAATTGGTAACGTATTTACAGAAGTTGATTTATGGAAAAACTTCACGGCTAGAACCGTCTTTGGTGGAGAGATTCTTTCAGGAAATACGCAGCGATTTGTCTTTCCTCAATATGAAAACTTGGAGAACGAGGTAGCCAATGCCTATACCGAAAATGCGATTAATGCATGGAACTGGACTTGGACCAATACCATTAACTACAAGCAAAACTTCAACAACGTCCATGATATCTCGGTCGTATTAGGTACAGAATCTTTTCAAGAGAACTTCCGGTTTATGGAAGCCACTACACAAGGATATGTATCTTTTGATCGTGACTTCGTGGATTTAAGCACTGGTTTTGGTGCACAGACGGCGAGATCCGCTCGTGATGCTTCAACGCTGTTCTCGTACATCGGTCGTGTAGATTATAACTTTAAGCAGAAATATTTATTGGGATTAACCTTACGTCGTGATGCATCTTCTAAATTTTTGAACAATCAATCCGGTTGGTTTCCAGCAGTGAGTGCAGGCTGGCGCGTTTCTGATGAAGAATTTATGTCAGGTGCTAAAAACTGGTTGAACGACTTCAAAATTCGAGGTGGTTATGGGGTAATGGGTAATCAACTTAATGTCAATTCGCGAAATGCTTACAATACTTTTGTAGGTGTTCGCCGTGGATCTTATTATGATATCACCGGTTCGGGTAATAGTACCGCCTTAGGTATTCAACCATTCCGTATCGGTAATCCAGATGCGCGTTGGGAGAAAAACATCAATACCAACATTGGTTTTGATGCGACCTTATTTTCTCGCTTAGAGTTGAATGTAGACTACTACAGCAAAGTGGTGGATGATCTTTTGTACAATCCAGAATTGCCTGGCACAGCAGGTCGTGCATTGCAGCCATTTACTAACGTAGCACGCATGAAAAACTCGGGCTTGGATCTAGCCATTACTGGAAACTTTGATCTTGGACCGGACCTGAAATTAACTACCACAGGAACATTGACTACGTATAAAAACATCATTCAAAGTATTTCACAAAACAGCGATTACTTTGATGTGATCGGTACGCAGTATCGATACAATGGTAACTACGTTGTGCGCAATTCGGTGGGCAATCCAATGGGATCTTTCTTCGGATACCAAGTGGATGGTTTCTGGAATTCTCAGGAAGAAGTAAACGCGGCCAATGCAGGTGCAAGACAAGTTTCAGGTAATCCAGAAGCGGTGTACCAAACAGATATTGGTGTGGGTCGATTCCGTTACGCTGACGTGAATGGAGATGGCATCATTGATGCCGATGACCGGACGGTCTTAGGAAATCCGAACCCAACAGTGAGCTATGGACTAAACCTTGGTTTGACTTACAAAAACTGGGACTTTAGCGCCTTTTTCTACGGCGTGGGGGGTAATGACATTTGGAACAACGTACGTTGGTACACCGACTTTTATTCTTCGTTCAACGGTAGTGCAAACAGCAATACGGCCGTGTACAACTCTTGGACACCAGAAAACATGAATGCGAAAGCGCCAATACAAGAGTTGGATGGATACACGAGCACTAAGAACGTACCGAACTCCTACTTCGTAGAACCTGGCGGCTACTTGAGATTACGTAATGCGGCATTAGGTTACACCTTACCAGAAGAATGGTTGACTAGAGCACGCTTAAAACGCGTACGTGTATATGTACAAGCAGCTAACTTATTTACAATTACGAAATACACAGGACCTGATCCAGAAATATCTGGTACGACGACCGCATTTGGTATTGACCAAGGTACATACATTACGCCGCGTCAGATCTTATTTGGTTTGAATGTTGGATTTTAAAAACTAGGCATTATGAAAACGAAATTGCTAACAATTATACAATGGGGATTATGTGGCAGCCTGCTTATTTCAGGCTGTAGCAAAACATTCCTAGAACAACCTCCGCTAGGTGAGCTTACCGAAGATCAATTGAGTAATAAAGTCGGTGTAATGTCTCTATTGACAGGCACATACTCGGCGTTGGCCGCTGCGCGTGATGACGACGGCTTAGGTGGCGGTGGGCCATGGGAATCTTCGCCAGACAACTGGATTTACGGAAGTGTGGCCGGCGGCGACGCGCACAAAGGCAGTGATGGTGGAGATCAACCCGCTATCAATCAGATAGCGCGCTTGTCTTTCGATGCTAGTAATGGCTTCTTTAATAACAAATGGAAATCATCTTTTGAAGGTATCAGTAGAGCGAATCAAACTTTACGCTTCTTAGGTCTAGCGCAAGATCTTACGGATCAAGAGCGCTTAGAAATTGCTGCGCAAGCACGCTTCTTACGCGCGCATTTCTATTCAGATCTTAAGAAGATGTTTAATCAGGTTCCTTGGATTGATGAGACCAGCGAAACATTTTACGCTCCGAACACAGCAGACATTTGGCCACAAATACAGGCTGATTTCCAGTATGCGTTTGAAAATCTTCCTGCTACACAAAGTGAAGTAGGTCGGGTGAACAAATGGGCAGCTGGCGCATACTTAGCCAAAACATTGTTGTATCAAAAGAAATATCCAGAAGCAGCTACCCTGTTTACGGACGTCATCAACAATGGTGTGACCAGCAATGGTTTAAAATATGATTTAGTACCATTTAGAAATAACTTTGATGCGGCGACGAAAAATAACGCCGAATCGGTATTTGCCATACAAATGGTGGCCAACGATGGCACGAACTCTATTACATTTGCCAACTCAGGCGGTCGCTTGAACTTCCCATACGAAAGTCCATTTCGCTGTTGTGGGTTCTATCAGCCTACACAAGATCTGGTCAACTCTTACCGCACTTCGCCAACCACAGGTTTGCCGTATTTGGATGATTACAATAGCACACCGATCGCCAGCGACATGAACATTGCTTCTGATGCTGCCTTTACGCCGGATGCTACCACGGTAGATCCTCGATTGGATTGGACAGTGGGAAGACGAGGAATTCCTTTCCACGATTGGGGGTTGCATCCTGGTCGTCGTTGGATTCGCGAGCAACCGAGTGCCGGACCTTACAGCAACAAAAAGAACATCTATTGGCAAGCTACACAAGATGTCTACTCTGATCAAAGCTCGTGGGCTCCTGGTACTGCCATCAACGTGTTGGTGATTCGCTTTGCAGATGTTTTATTGATGGCAGCCGAAGCGCAAGCACAAAGCGGTTCTTTGGCACTGGCACAAACCTATGTAAACCGTGTGAGAGCACGCGCTGCTACACCATCTGGATGGCTTTACAGTTACATTAATAATAGTGCGCCTCTGGCGGGATTCAATACCACACCTGCGGCAAACTATTTGATTAACGAGTATCCGGCAGGCTATTTTACGTCTACAGATCTAGCACTTAAAGCGATCTACTTCGAACGCAAATTGGAGTTAGCGATGGAAGGTCACCGTTTCTTCGACTTATCCCGTTGGGGAATGCTGCAAACATCCATGAATGCATTTTACAATTATGAAGGCGGTATTACGACAGACGTGCGCGGTGCTTCGGCCATCTCTCGTACAAACTATTTCCCAATTCCACAGAATCAAATTGATTTGAGTGTAATCAATGGTTCGCCAACCTTAACTCAAAATCCGGGATATTAGGATTTTTTAATAGTACTATATAGATAAGCCCCGGCCATTTGGCCAGGGCTTATCTATTACTATCTTTTAAGTTTAGTAGCTTCTTTGTATTTGCAGAAATACGATAGTTTAAATGTCAAACCAAATTTACTAGTGGAGAAAAAATTACCAAAATTAGTGAGATTTGCCACAAAGAAAGAATCTCTTCCTGCATTGGATCCTTTAACCTTACTAGATCCATATCGAAGTACCTCAGCAAATACCAAGAATCAAAAATGCCTGCTGTGTGGTGAAATATTGCTGTCTTATTACTTACAGTCGACCATTATCCAAAAAACCTATCGACCTTCAACGTTTTTTTCTATAGCTTCGCCGTTTTCGCCACCATAAAACAGCCCCTGTAACAGAAAGTATACCAGGCAACAAGCCCAATATCACATAGCATATCTTAACGATCGTATGACCGA
>JAAIGF010268075.1_pt1 | contig 11397 bp, 8 predicted proteins | sample 6487441 | NCBI WGS metagenome assembly JAAIGF01 (sample SAMN13974129, study PRJNA590717) | phyllosphere metagenome | biome: pepper field; feature: multiple bacterial spot infested pepper fields; material: pepper leaves; isolation source: leaves from pepper fields | host: Capsicum annuum ...
CATGGGCGACATGCCCAGGCCGAAGCGCTGATAGCCCTGCGCCTTGAAATGCAGCATCAGCTTGGCGAACAGGAAATCCATGGTGCCCTGCGGGGCATCCGGCAACTGCCGCATCAGGTCGATGGTGACCTCGATACGCAACTGGTCGGGCGACATCAGCGTGGCAAAGGCCACCAAGCGGTCGTTCTGGCGCACCAAGGCCACCGGTTGCCGGGCGATATAGGCATCTTCGAAGGCGCCCAGCGAGAAGCCTTTTTCGCGGGTTTCATGCTTGGCCAGCCAGGCGTTCGATACCGTCCGCATTTCCTCGATGACGGCCGCGACTTCCGGCGGCTCGACGATGGTCAGCGTCAGGCCCTCGCGCTCGCCGCGGCTCACACCATGGCGAAGATTGGCGCGACGCGGCCCCTGCAGGGAAAACTCCGGCAGCGGGACGTAGGCTTCCTCGCCCAGTTTGTACCCCCGCAGGCCTGCGTCCAGGTAGGTCGGCAAGGTCTGCGGCCGGGCCTTGTAGAAGGCGGCACGCCCGCCATGCGCGTGTGCCATCTCGATGAAGCGCCAGATGAGTTCCGGCCATTCGCGCGCATCGCCCACCGGGTCGGACAGGGCGATCCAGGACCGGCCCTGCTTGCCGTACATGATGAATGCCTTGCCCGAGGCCGAGAAGAGCAGGCTCTTGTCTCCCATCAGCGCCAGACCGGCGTCGGCTGCGGCCTGGCTGCGCACGATCGCCGCAGCCTTGGCCAGGGCTTCTTCGTCGGGCAGCTCGACGCTGCCCGAGGGTTGGCGGAACAACTGCCAAAGCCCCAGGCCCAGGCTGAACATGGCGGCAGCCATCAAGGCGCGCATCGAACGCGAGGCGTTGGCGTCGAACGCGAACTGCCACCACATGCGGTCGACGTAGTCGACGTCGCGGTAGGCGAAGAACAACACCCACGCGCATGCAGCCAGCACGCAGGCCACCGCGACCAGCCAGCCCCGTTCGAAGGTTTGCGAGAACAGGGACGACTTGCGGTAGAACTGTTTGCGCGACGCCACCAGCAGACCCGCCAGCAGCACCAGCGTGGCGGCCTCGGGCAGCGCAATGCCGCGTGGAATCGCCAGGACGCCGGCGACGATGGCCAGCAGCAAGGTCGCCCACCAGGCGGCGTCGAGCCGGTGCAGCAGGCCGCGGGCGACGAACAGCATGGCCACGCCCGCCACGCTGCCGATCAGGTGGGCCGCCTCGATCACGAACAAAGGCAGTTGCAGTTCCAGCAGTTCTGCGGTCGTGTCTTCACCGGTGGGGGTGACGCCCGACACCATCAACATGATGCCGACCACCGAGGTCATCGCCGCCAGCAGGCCGGGCGTCAGGCGCACGGCCGCACGGCCAACGCGGGCCACGGCAGTGCGGCGCAGCTCGAAGCTCACCAGCAGGACTGTCGCCAGCATCAAAGGCAGCAGGAAATAGATGCCGCGATAGAGAATCAGGGCCCCGGCGATCTGGTCGGCGGGTGCGCGGCCGCCGCAGGCCAGCAGGATGACGGCTTCGAAGACCCCCAGTCCGCCCGGCACGTGGCTGAGCACGCCCAGCGCCATGGCCACCGAGTAGAACGCGACGAAGGTGGGAAGCTCGACCACGCCTGCGGGCAGCAGGAACCAGAGCGCGGCAGCTGCGGCAGCCAGGTCGGCGGCGGAGATCACCAACTGGCGAACGACCAGGCCGGGCAACGGCAAGCGCAGGCGCCAGCGGCCCGCCACCACCAGTTCGCGGCGTCGATAGCACAGCAATACGAAGCCGGCGACGCCAACCAGCACCATGACAGCGATGGCGCGGATCACCGTCGCCGGCATGTGCGCGAGTTCGGCGGTCTGCCCGGCCCCCCACAGCAGGCCCACGGCCCCGAAAGCCGCCATGCCCAGGCCGAAGGCGCTGGCATTGAAGGCGACGGCGCGTGCTACCTTCACGGGCTCGACGCCGGCCGCCGAATACATGCGCATGCGGACGGTGCCGCCCGTGAGCACGCCGAGCCCGACCGTATTGCCCAGAGCGTAGGCGACGAACGAGGTCAGCATCACGGTCGAGCGCTTCACCGTCGCCCCAGCGTAATGCAGGCTGGAGGTGTCGTAACCCGTGAGGATGAAGTAGCTGAGGGCAGTGAACGCCAGGGCCAGCGCCAGATCGACGCCGCTGACGGCAAGCGTGGCCGCGACCACCGCGGCATAGTCCACCTCGGCCAGCACGCTTCGCAAGGATTCGAAGACGATGGCGCCGACGATGATCGCCACGATGGGAACGATCCAGGGGCGAAGTGCCGACCAGCGTGAAGGCGCCGGCGATGCCAGCGCTTCGGCTGTCTTGGCGGCCAGTTCGTCGGGCAGGTGGTGATTGCTCATTCGTTACGGAGGCGCGAGGACGCCCTACTTGCCGATACGCCTCGTAGACTACCCGAGCTTCGATCGGCCGAAACACGGAACAGAGGTATTGTCCGGGGTGTTTCCGCCGCCGTGGCGTGCCAGCGACAGGCTAGCCGATGACCGTCCGGTCACGCCCCTGACGCTTGGCCGCATACAGCGCATCGTCAACGCGCTTGAGAATGAGATTGGGGGCGTCGCCGGGCTGCTGGCAACTGATCAAGCCGACCGACACCGTCAACCGCAGATCGTGCTGTCCCTGTTCTGGCTTGGGGATCGCGGACACGTTCTGGCGCATGCGCGCCAGGGTGCCTTCGGCGGCCGCCAGGATGGCGCCGGGCATGATCAGCAGGAATTCCTCGCCGCCCCACCGTCCGCATGCGTCATCGGCACGCAAGGACTCGCGCAGGGCCGTCGCCACGGTGGCCAGCACGTTGTCGCCGACGTCGTGGCCGTAGGTGTCGTTGATGGCCTTGAAGTGGTCGATGTCCACCAGGGCCACGCAGAACGGCGCCCCGATACGGTCGAGCTTGCGCAGTTGCTCGTTGAGATGATTGAGCATGAAGCGCCGGTTGGGCAGCCCCGTCAGCTCGTCACGGCTCGACAGCCACTGCAGGCGCTCGTTCACGTCGCGCAGCATGTTCTGGTACTGATCGCTGATGCGGACGATCTTTTCGAGCTGACGCAGCTTGCGCTGGTAGTTGTCCGCAAAGCCCTGGCCGCGCGCCCTTTCCGCGTGCTGGTAACGGTCGGCGATGTGCGAGATGCGATCGATCTGCCGCTGGCCGTCCTGGTAACGCGAATAGAGTTCCTCCAGCGCTGAGCGCAGAGGATGGCCCCGGTGGAGGGGGTCCTCGAGCAAAGAGTCGATCAGGCGTTCCAGGGCGTCAGCGTTTCTCATGTCGGTGATGCGTGTCAGCTTTCTTGCGAAACGACCTCGAACGGGAAGGTGTAGTCCTCGCGGAATTCCTCGGCCAGTTCAGCCACGCTTTCGTTCTCGGGCTCGTACAACCACACCAGGCTGACAGCGCGGCCATTTCCGTGTGCGGTTTCGAGCATGTCGAGGATGTCGATGAGCGCGCGGATGCTGCTGGTATTGAGATACAGCAGCGTCAGCCGCAAGCGCAGCGGACGCTCGTCGGCTGCCAGGAAAGCTTCGATCCAGTCGATCACGGGTTGGTAAAGCTCGAACGCATTCTCCGGGTAGGAATCGCCCGTCATTTCCAACAGCCCGGCGGCCCAGTCGGCTTTGATCGCCGGAATGGAATCGGTGCCGGCGACAGTGAGGTCGCGCATAGTAATCCTCGTCAAATAGCCACATGCAGGCTGAAGAATGCCCGGCCGCTTTCGAGCGGTACCAGCGAATACTTCAGCGGTTCGCGCGCCTTGCGCGCCAGGTCGATGAGACCAAGACCGGCACCGGTCTTGGCGTCGGGATCGCGCGGCTGCCGCAGTTGCGTCTTGTAAGCCGCCTTCAGCGCCGTGGCATCCATGCCGATCAGGGCGTCGATGCGTGCCGCCAGGGCCTCGCCATCGGCCTGTTCGACGATGTTGCCGGCACTGACGACATAGCCCGCCGGTTCGCCGTGCGACACCACCAGCGTCGCTTGCGCATCCACGCCCGACAGGCCCTTGCGGGCGGTGTAGTGACGGATGTTCTGGGTCAGCTCGATGTAGGCCGAAAACACATCGCTGACGGCGGAACGCGGCGCCTCCAGGCTTTCCATGTGCATACGCAGCGCATGGCCGATCTCCTCGATCAGCGTGGCCGAAAACGGCCCGTTGAAGCAAAGCAGGATGTCCTGCTGGATGAATACGTCTCTTAACGACTGGACATCGATACGCGCCATTCGATTCTCCGTGGTTGCTCAGGCGCGCGGCCCGAAGCGGAAAGCAAGCACTGTTATGTCGTCGCGCTGGCTGCGCGAACCCTGGTACTGCGCCAGCGCGTCGGCAAAGGCATCGCGCTGCACCGACATCGGCTCGCCCGCGACCTGCTGAATCAGCGCCATGAAGCGACGGCGGCCGAAGCCGAGTCCCTTCTCTCCCCCCGACTGGTCCAGGTAACCGTCGGTGGTCAGATAGTACGTGGCGCCCGTATCGAGTGCCATTTCATGATTCACGAACTGCGGCGGCTTGCGATCGGCAATGCATGAGCGGGAACCGGCAACCTGGATGACCTGTCCGCCGTCGCTCCAGCACAGTCCCAGCCGCGCACCGGCGAACGACAGGGTTCCGGCGTCCAGATCGACCGCGCACAGGGCAGCATCCATGGTCGTCGCGATGCCGCGCACTGCTTCGTCGTGATGCATCATCGTGCGGACCACATCGTCCATACGCGTCAGCACACCTGCTGGATTCCCCAGTCCCACTTCTGCCACAGCCACGTCGAAGGCCGTCCGGCCGATCATGGTCATCAGCGCGCCGGGCACGCCGTGCCCGGCGCAATCGACCACGCCGATCATGCAACGCTGGCCATCGGCCCGGAACACGAAGAAGTCACCGCCCACTTCGTCGCGCGGCGCCCATAGCAGGAAATGGTCCTCGCCCACCGATTCGGCCAGGGGCTTGTAGGGCAGGATGCCGCGCTGGATCAGGCTGGCGTAGCGCAGGCTGTCCTGGATGGCGCCGTGGGCGGCGGTCACTTCGCGGTTGGCCTGCGCCAGGGCGTGGGTGCGTTCCTGGATGCGCTGTTCGAGCTGCTGGGTGTGGTTGCGAATTTCCTCGGCCATGTGGCTGAAGGCCCGCGTCAGGTCGCCCAGCTCGTCCTTGCGGGACGAGGCCAGCAGCACGTCGTAGTTGCCGCGCGACATCTGTGCCACCGAACGATGCAGGCGCGCGAGCGGATTGAGGACCATGCGGTCGATGCCGAAGGTCAGCAGCGCCGCCAGCAGCACCATCACGGCCAGCACGATGGCCGACAGGGTCAGCAACCAGCGTTCGTCCAGCACCGCGGCCGTGGCCAGGTCGACGGCGCTGACCACATACCAGTCGACCTCGGGCACGTAGACGATGCCCAGCATCCTCGGCTGCCCCTGGAGGCGCACGTTCAGGTTCTGGGCGTCGTCGCCGGTTGACGAACGCGCGGCAGCCAGCGCCTTGACCAGGGCGGGTTGGTCGCGCTGGTCCACCAGGCGTTCGAGCGTCTTGTCGGAGGCGGTCTTCGACACCGCACCGTATTCGATCAGCGAGGCGTCGGGGTGGGCCTGGATGACGCCTTCGGCGTTGACCAGGATGTTGGTCACGCCCGTCAGCGGCGAGCGCACGAATTCGCCCATGAAGCGCGACAGATCGATGCCGCTGCTGACCATGCCGATGAACCGGCCGTCCTGGCGCACCGGGACGTTGATCCAGACGCGCGTGACCTTGAGGCGCTCGTCGGTGTTCACGTTCAGCGCGTAGTCGCCGATGGATTCGCGGGTGGCGAAGAACCAGGCGTCGGCGGATTCGGTCGATCGCAGGGTGTAGCTGGGCACCTGCGGATCGCGCTTGCCGTCGTGGACGTAGTAGTTCAGCGTCCGATCCGAGATGATCGAATACTCATTGCCGGGAAACGTGCGCCGGAACGGTTCGGCATCACGCAGCAAAGCCTTCAGGCGTTCGGGATCGGTCTCGTCCAGCAGCCAGTCTTCGGTCGCCGCCAGGCTGCCGAAGCGCTGCGCCACGGCGATTTCGCGCGACAACAGGGCGCTGAGCTTCTGACGCTGCAGCAATGTGTGAGCGCGTACGAACTCGGAACCGAAATGCGTTCGGATCGAGTTGACCGCGTAATGGCCTACCGCCAGCGCCGCGACCACCAGCGCCGCGAACAGCGCAAGCATGATTAATGCGGACTTCCACCTCAGACTCAAGGCCTCCCCCTTTCACCCGTTCGCCGGCGCCATACGGACGCGCCGACCCCAGCCTGTTTTCGTAGCAGACTGTGCGTTTCAGGCGTTCTTGTCAGTTCTCGGCCAGGGACAGCCCGTGCCCCTGGTGCAGGCAAGCCGCGAGCCTGCCTGGCCCATGGTCCGCTTGCCCATGCAGAGCCGTCTTCGGCCCGTTTTCATCGGCCTCCCGTTGCGTCGAGAGCCCGATCTGTCTCCTTTTTATCGCATCGCCTTCATTCAAAGCGATGACATCGGCAAACCGACTATCTTCGCAAAATTGTCACGAAAAGGCGATAGCAAAATGCATGAGGCTGTTTGTCCACACCCGTTGTGGATAAACCTGGGGAAGCCACCGGGAGAACCTGCCCAACACGAGTCCCTACGCCAGTAAAACGGGTGTGCCTACGAATTAGGCAGCAAGATTGAACGATGCCGGGCATGGCGATTGCGCCTGACTAGCCAGCACGCCGTGAAAACGGCGTCACTTTAAGCTTTCAGGAGGCCATCATGCCTGATTCCAAGCCCGACGCCGATCGCCAGCCCGCGCCACCCGCCCCGCCTCGTACGCTGAACAACCGTCCTGACGACCCGAACCGCGCCGGAGCGGACACCCAGTTTCCGCCGGGCGTCGATCCGGAAAGTGCACGAGACCCAGGCCGCATGACACCGGACGCACCAAAAGTGGACAATCGTTCCTGACTTACCCAAGCGTCAGGACTGTCACTTGCTGACAACGAACGGAGTCCGATTGGCCCCCACCTCTGGAGCACCCATGCCATCCTTCGCCCCCGCCTCAGGCGCCTTCAACCGTGCATGGCGCCCTGCCGTGCGCGTCGTCGGCGTCGCCGCCGTCGCCACCCTGGCGGCCTGCAGTGCGCCGCCGGATCGTCCCTCGCCTGCTGCCGAAGCAGTATCCAAGGCTGCGGCGGCCGTACGGGCGGATGCAGACATGAAGGTAGTGCTCGACGCCTTTGCGGCGCTCAATCCGAAGGCCATCGAGAAGATCTCGGTGGAAGAGGCCCGCCAGCAACCCACTTTCGCCGATGCCGTCAAGGCGGTGGTGCTGCAACAGGGACGAGACGCCAGCCCAACGGCGCTGGTGCCAGGTGTGAGCGCTCGCGACGGGACGATTCCTGGCCCGGGCGGCCGACTGCCCGTGCGCGTGTACACCCCCCAGGGAACCGGCCCGTTCCCGGTCATCGTTTACTTCCACGGCGGTGGCTGGGTCATTGCCGACAAGGAAGTCTATGACGCCGGCGCACGCGGACTGGCCAAGGAAGCCAACGCGATCGTGATGTCGGTGGACTACCGCCGCGCCCCGGAAGCCAAGTTCCCCGCCGCCTGGGACGACGCCCTGGCGGCCTACCGCTGGGTGGCCACCAGCGGCCGTGCCATCAACGGCGACACCAAGCGTCTGGCCCTTGCAGGCGAAAGCGCAGGCGGCAACCTCGCCGTCGCCACGGCCATCGCCGCACGCGATGCCGGGCTGACGCCGCCGCGTCATGTACTGGCCGTCTATCCGGTCGCCCAGACCGGCAGCCTGTCGACGCCGTCGTACATCGAGAACGCCGTTGCCAAGCCGCTGAACCGCCCGATGGTGGAATGGTTCATGGACAAGCTGTTGCGGTCCCCCGCCGACAAGCAGGACCCGCGCCTGGATCTGGTCAATGCCAAGCTGACCGGCCTGCCGCCAGTGACGCTGATCAATGCGCGCATCGATCCGCTGCGCAGCGACGGGGCGCAGCTCGAAGACGCCCTGAAGGCAGCCGGGGTTTCGGTCGAACGCCAGGACTACAGCGGCGTGACGCACGAGTTCTTCGGCGCCGCCGCCGTCGTGCAGAAAGCGCGTGATGCGCAGACCTACGCCGGCCAGCGCCTGCGCCAATCCTTCGGCAACTGAGCGATCCGTGATCGCCGACTGCCTGTAGACGTGACTGTGGCACCCCAAGGGGTGCCGCAGTCGCATTCATTTCTGGTCATCAGGCCGGCCCGCACACCGGGCCGGCACTTCGGATCAAACGCCCAGTTCGGACACGAACTTGGTCACCAGGTAGGCATCCAGGCCCTCGATGCCGCCTTCGCTGCCGTGACCGCTGTCCTTGACGCCGCCGAAGGGCGTTTCGGGCAAGGCGATGCCGAAGTGGTTGATCGACACCATGCCGCTTTCCAGCTCGTTGGCGATATCGATGCTGGTCTTGAGCGAGCGCGTGAATACGTACGACGCCAGGCCGAACGGCAGGGCGTTGGCGCGGGCCACCACTTCGTCGAAGCTGTTGAAGCGATAGATCGGCGACACCGGGCCGAAGGGCTCTTCGTGCGACAGCAGAGCGTCGTCGGACACGTCGACCAGCGTGGTCGGCGCGAAGAAGTAGCCTGCGCGTTCCAGCTTGCCGCCACCGGTCAGTGCGCGCGCACCACGCTTGACGGCGTCTCCGACCAGACGCTCCATGGCTTCGACACGCTGTGCCTTGACCAGCGGGCCCATCTGCGTGCCCTGTTCAAGGCCGGCACCGACCGCCAGCGCGTTGACCTTCTGCGCATAGGCTTCGGCAAAACGGTCATGCACATCGGCGTGGACGTAGAAGCGCGACGGCGACACGCAGACCTGGCCAGCGTTGCGGTGCTTGATGGCGACGGCAGCCGTCACAGCGGCGTCGATGTCGGCATCGGCGAACACGATCAGCGGGGCGTGACCACCCAGTTCCATCGTCGAACGCTTCATGTGCTGGCCAGCCAGCGCAGCCAGTTGCTTGCCCACCGGCACCGAGCCGGTGAACGAGATCTTGCGGATGATCGGCGACGGGATCAGGTGGTTCGACACTTCGGCCGGATTGCCGTAGACCAGGTTCAGCACGCCAGCCGGCAGGCCGGCATCGGCGAAGCAGCGCACCAGCTCGACGCACGAACCCGGGGTGTCTTCCGGACCCTTGATGACGATCGAGCAGCCGGCGGCGATGGCACCGGCGATCTTGCGCACGGCCTGGTTGACCGGGAAGTTCCACGGCGTGAAGGCGGCGACCGGGCCAATGGCTTCGCGCATGACGGTTGCGCGCACCGACTGGCCACGCGGCGGAATCACGCGGCCGTAGGCACGGCGGGCTTCTTCGGCGTACCACTCGATGTGGTCGGGCGCGGCCTTGGCTTCCATCAGGGCTTCGGACAGCGGCTTGCCCTGTTCCTGCGTGATCAGGCGGGCGATCGATTCGGCGCGTTCGCGCGCCAGCACGGCGGCGCGGCGCAGCGTCTGATAACGCTCATGGGCGGACGTACGCTTCCACTGACGGAAACCGCGCTCGGCAGCGGCCAGGGCCGCGTCGAGTTCGGAAATACCTGCCAGGGGCAACTCGGCCAGCACCGACTCGTCAGCGGGGTTCAGCACTTTCTGGGTGCCGCCCGACGCCTGGAAAATCCATTCGCCGTCGATATACAAGCCGAGTTTCGTGTAGTCAGACATTGTTAAGTCCCGTAGTTCTTATCATTGACATGAGCCGCCGACAACGCATACCGCCGCTGGCCGGAGGTAAACCGCAATCGTAACGCATGGGCGCAAGGCGCATGGGTAGGCGCTCGGCTATTTATTCCCAGGAAGGCGCTGCACTGCGCAAGGGCGAAGCGGCACGCGACCACGCCATGCCGATGGCGCCGACGGACACCGCAGGCCGCAGGCGCCGCGCCGGTCCCCATGCCGTGGCTTCGATCTCGGGCGACCAGGGCGACACGTCGTCGGCCGTCGGCGTGGCCGGGTGATCGTCCTCGCCCGCGTCGGTCAGCAACAGGCCGGTACGCGCCAGCGACAGGCGCGCCCGCCATCCTTGTCCATCGGCCAGCCGAGCCGTCAGGCCGCGCACAACGGCCATGGCCAACAGGTAACCCGTCGCGTGATCCAGCGCCTGCACCGGCAGCGGAACCGGCTGCGGCTTGCCCGCCCAGGCCATGCCGGCGTGGGCGATCCCGCTGCTCATCTGTACCAGGCTGTCGAAGCCGCGCCTTGCCGCCCAGGGACCGGTCCAGCCATAGGCGTCGAGCGACACGTCCACCAGACCGGGGCACTGCGCGGCCCGCCAGGCCGTGCCTGCGCCCAGGCGTTCCAGCGCATCGGAGCGATATCCATGCAGCAGGACATCGGCATGGCGAAGCAGCGCTGCAAAGCGGGCACGGTCCTCGTGGTTTCGCAGGTCCAGCCCGGCGCAGCGCTTGCCCAGGGTCATGTCCGGCACCACGCCGGGCTCGTCCCACCACGGCGGATCGATGCGCAGCACATCGGCACCGAAACCAGCCAGGAAGCGGCTGGCCGTCGGGCCCGCCAGCACACGCGTCAGGTCCAGCACGCGCAGGCCTTGCAACGGACGGGTAGCGTCGGGCGTCCAGGTGTGCGTCCCCGACCCGGTCCGTTCGATATCGATCAATAGTTCGCCGCGCACGGCTCGGCCCTGAGGATGAGCGGCCCACTCAGCCTGACTGCGCATAATGGCAGCGCACCCGCCAGCCTCGACGATGGCGGTTTCCAGCGCCTGGCCGTCCCAGGCCGCCACCGCGGTTGCCACGGCCTCACGCTCGGCGGCGCAGCCCAGCACCGACAGCGCCACCTTGCAATGATGCGGGGCATTGGTGTGCAGACGTATCCATCCGTCGCGCGTGGCGTACTGCCCTGCGACCGCATTCCACAACGGGGGGATGGTCCAGCCCTCGGGCTCGATGGAAGAACTGAACCAGCGCCCTGCCAACGCAGCATCGACCTCGACGGGTCCAGGTGCGTGCCCGGCTTGCCGCAGCAACGCGTGCACGGCCAGACCCGCACCGCCGACGCTGGCCGCGGCGAGGTCCGCCACCCGGAACAGCGAAGGCAGGTTCGCGCGCCCCTGCACCTGGACGGCATCGAGGTCCGACGGCTCGCCTTGGGCTGCGGACCAGATGGAACTCAGCATCGTCGTGACGCCAGCCTGCATGAAACACCTCCTCGTGAAGCAGGCGCCCTGCGTTGATGCGGCAACGCGAGGCACATCAATTGCTGTAGCCAGGGCAGGTAATCCGATGTGGAGATTCCCATGCCCGAGAAGAAAACATTGGCCCGCGCGGCGCGTGACAAACGCGAAGGCAAGTCCGCTTCCACGCAGGCTGGAGAGTTCGTCAA
>JAAIGF010337984.1_pt1 | contig 11396 bp, 11 predicted proteins | sample 6487441 | NCBI WGS metagenome assembly JAAIGF01 (sample SAMN13974129, study PRJNA590717) | phyllosphere metagenome | biome: pepper field; feature: multiple bacterial spot infested pepper fields; material: pepper leaves; isolation source: leaves from pepper fields | host: Capsicum annuum ...
ATGGCAAACAGGAGCCAGCTGCGGGAGGCGGCACGTTGGGGTAAGACAGGATGGTTTCTTGTCCGGCCAGGCCAGCGCCGTGAACCGCAGCGATTGCCGCCATAACAGACGCGCATCAGCCGGTTTGCGGCTTACCTGATGACAAAAATGCGGGCGCAATGAGAACGAACGAAAGTGCTGCTCGTATCGACCGGGCAGTCGCCGGAGGAAAGGGAGGCTGGCCCTGAAGTGACGCCACCGGCGCATTTGCCGGCAGGCTGAAGCGGGACCGGGTGGCCCGCTTTATGTTTGACGAGAACGCCTGTAGCCGGATTAGCCCTGGCGGGCCTTGCGGTTGGCATAACGGCGATCGCGTTCTGCCTTGCGCGCCGCTTCGTCTTCGATGACACGCGCGATGCGGTTCTTGTCGGCCAGCTTGCGGGCATCTTCTTCGGCGCTGGCGGCGGCATCGAGTTCTGCCTGCTTTTGAGCGGCTTCTGCTTCGATGCGGATTTTCTCGTCGCGCTTTTGCTGCTCGCGTTCAGCCTGGCGGGCCCTGCGGGCTTCGGCAACGGCAATCTGCTCGGCCTGCTTGGCTTCGAGCATGGGCGCTGCGGCTTCCTTGGCTGCCTTGTAGGCCTGCAAAAGTGCGGCCTTGGCGTCAGCAGCGGCGCCGCGACGGTCGGCAACTTCGTTTGTTCTGGCGTTTCTTGTGTTTCTCAAATCTCTATTCCAGTTGAAGGGTCATTCCGATCTCGCGATCAGGACTTTTTACCGCGTTTTGTTGGCGCTGGCGGTGGGTTCAGGCTATCCTGCAATTCCTTGGCAAGACGCGCTTCACGCAAGCGTTGGGTCTTTTCATCACGCGCCTGCGCAATCGAGTTGAGTTCGTCCACGGCGTGACCGCGAGCGAAGAACTGTGTCTGCGTGGCGCCGAATGCCTTCTCAGCCTGCTGGCGAGATTTGCTGTGTGTTTCGGACATGGATTTTCCTTCCTGTCGCGTCGGCTGAGATCGGGATCGATTTCAAAAAAATGCCGATGCGGAGTGGATTGGGTGGCCGGAGGCGGATTTCGCAAATGAAAAACGCTCTGGCGCATGTGCCGAGCTGCGGCACAAAAAAAGGCCAGGCAACGTGCCTGACCTCGGTTGGTCTCATACTTTCGACAGTGCCAGTACATCCGTGGTCAAAGGAAAGCAGATTCCGTATTTAAGCAGCCTGGAGATTGCAGGCCGACATTTTGCCCGACTTGTTGTCGCGCTCAAGGTCGTAGCTCAGCTTCTGGCCTTCAACGATTTCGCGCATACCTGCACGCTCTACAGCGGAGATGTGTACGAATGCGTCTGTGCCGCCGTTGTCTGGCTGAATGAAGCCGAAGCCCTTGGTGGAGTTAAACCATTTTACTGTGCCTGTGGTCATAATGAACCCTTTCAAAGCATAAGAGATAGATCGCAGAACTTACGCCCTGCGTGCGATTATAGCGATTTTTTTGAAGAAAGGGTTAGTTCAAAACGCGGTGCTAATCGCGCGGCAACCAAAGCTCAGCAAGCAAAATATCGATGACCAATTGATAGAGGGTTATTCCCCGATAGTCAAACTTTAAATTACAGATAATTGAAATTCGCTTTTATCTTGCAACGTAAAGGCACGGACAGCGGAATAATTATCGGTGCCGATATTTCAATTTCCACAATGCCTCTGCCTGTTGTTTTTACTCAGAAAAATCGCTTGGAAAAGGAAATCCCGCCCTACCCTTTTTTGCGCCCGAGGGCGAAGTTTGGAGCTGCCGCCAGTACCTGAGAATTTATCCTGGCAATGAACGCAAACGACGGTACCCTCGGCGGGCAGATGTTCGATCCCGGCATAAAACAGGAAACGCGCGCCGTGTTCCAGCCGGAACATCCTGCGCGCGTTGTGCTTCAAAACGGTGTCGAAAGGCCCGTCAGGCTTCCATGGAATAGCCCGCGCCGCGCACGGTGCGGATGACATCCTGCATATTGGAGAAGTTGAGCGCCTTTCTCAGACGGCCGACATGAACGTCGACGGTGCGTTCATCCACATAGATATCGTGACCCCATACGCCATCCAGAAGCTGCGAGCGCGAGAAGACGCGACCGGGGGACACCATGAGGAACTCCAGCAGGCGAAACTCGGTTGGCCCCAGGCGCACTTCGCGGGTCTTGCGATGCACGCGGTGGGTTTCGCGGTCGAGTTCGATATCGCCGCATTTCAAGACGGAGGACAGAACTTCCGGGCGGGCACGGCGCAGCATGGCCTTGACGCGTGCCATCAGCTCTGGGGTCGAAAACGGCTTGACCACATAATCGTCGGCGCCGGTCGCCAATCCCCGCACGCGCTCGCTCTCCTCGCCACGTGCCGTCAGCATAATGATGGGCAGGCGTTCGGTTTCCGGGCGCATTCTTAAGCGACGGCAAAGCTCGATGCCGGAGACGCCCGGCAACATCCAGTCCAGGATCAGAAGATCCGGAGTGCGTTCCTGCAAGCGGATTTCCGCCTCGTCGCCACGGGGAATGGTGTCGACGTCATAACCTTCGGATTCCAGATTGTAGCGGAGAAGAACGCTGAGCGCTTCTTCATCTTCGACAACTGCGATTTTCGGCACCATGGATTTGAACTCCGCCAGTCTGACCAGAGCGCAAGGCGTTCTTCGGGGCGCATTGCGGCCGCTCTGGCATGTTGATCGACACATCGGGCCGACCGAAGGTCATGTTCGACCTTCGGCGCCGATGCTGCAACTCACTCGGTTACTGCGCCAAGCGTGTTGGAACTATCGTCCTTCGGACGCTCGCCTTCCGGCTGGCTGCCGGTGGTCATGTAGTAGATGGTTTCGGCAATGTTGGTTGCGTGGTCGCCAACGCGCTCGATGTTCTTGGCGCAGAACAGGAGATGCGTGCAGGTGGTGATGTTGCGCGGATCTTCCATCATGTAGGTCAAGAGCTCGCGGAACAGCGAGGTGTACATGGCATCGATCTCTTCATCACGCTCGCGGATGGCCTGGGCCTTTTCCGCCGAACGGGTGGAGTAGACGTCAAGCACTTCCTTGAGCTGCACCAGCGCCAGTTCCGACAGGTGCTCCAGGCCGCGGGCCAGCTTGCGCGGCACGCCGGTACCGGCAACGGCGATGACGCGCTTGGCGGTGTTCTTGCCAAGGTCGCCCACGCGCTCCAGATCGGCAGCGATACGCAGCGAGCCGATGATTTCACGAAGGTCGGCAGCCATGGGCTGACGCTTGGCGATGGTGACGATGGCCTTGTCGCCGATCTCACGCTCGGCATGATCGAGGATCGTGTCGTCGGATATGACCTTCTGGGCAAGTGCTGCGTCGGAATTGACGAGCGCGCGCACCGCATCGGCGCACATCTGTTCCGCCAGACCGCCCATTTCGGCGATGCGGCGGGTGAGGAACTTCAGCTCCTCGTCATAGGCGGACATGATATGGGAATGTGTCGGCATGTACGAAATCTCCAGTTTCGATGCGCTGGCCCGCAAGCCCGGACGGGCTCAAGCGGCGCCACGCGAATGGTTTCAACCTGCGGCAGATCAGCCGAAGCGGCCCATGATGTAGTCCTGCGTGCGCTGGTCATCCGGGTTGGTGAACATCTTGTCGGTGTCGTTTTCTTCGACCAGATGGCCCAGATGGAACATGGCGGTGCGCTGCGAGACGCGGGCTGCCTGCTGCATGGAGTGGGTGACGATGACGATGGTGTAGTTTGCGCGCAGCTCGTGGATGAGTTCTTCCACCTTTGCCGTCGCAATCGGGTCCAGCGCCGAGCATGGCTCGTCCATCAGGATGACTTCAGGAGACACAGCAATCGCGCGCGCAATGCACAGACGCTGCTGCTGGCCGCCGGACAGGCCGGTGCCTGATTCATGCAGGCGATCCTTGGCTTCGTTCCATAGACCGGCCTTCTGCAGGCTCTGCTCCACGATCTGGTCCATATCCGCCTTGTTGCGGGCGAGACCGTGGATGCGCGGGCCGTAAGCGATGTTTTCGTAGATGGACTTCGGGAACGGGTTCGGCTTCTGGAACACCATGCCGACGCGGGCGCGAAGTTCCACGACGTCGATGGACGGATCGTAGATATCGTCCTGATCCAGCGTGATCTTGCCGGTGACGCGGCAGCCATCGATGGTGTCATTCATGCGGTTGAGCGTCCGCAGGAAGGTGGACTTGCCGCAACCCGAAGGGCCGATGAGGGCCGTTACCGTGTTTTCGCGAACATTGAGGTTCACATCGTAAAGGGCACGCTTTTCGCCGTAATAGACGGAAACGTCCTTGCCGATCATCTTGTACGAAACTTCATTCATTTTCTTGTCCAGCGCCTTTTCAACTGCTGCTTCCGACAACATGTTCATAGCTTCCGCTCCTTCTACCAGCGACGCTCGAAGCGGCGGCGCAACAGGATTGCTCCAACATTCATGACGAGGAGGAACAGAAGCAGGATGATGATAGCGCCAGATGTCCGTTCGACAAAGGCGCGTTCCGCTTCGTTCGCCCACATGTAAATCTGCACCGGCAGCGCCGTGGACGGGTCCATGGGCGTCGTCGGATAGTTTGCGACGAATGCGACCATGCCGATGAGGAGCAGCGGTGCGGTTTCGCCGAGGGCGTGCGCGAGGCCAATGATGGTGCCGGTCAAGATACCGGGCATGGCGAGCGGCAGCACGTGATGGAAGATGGTCTGCATCTTGGATGCGCCAAGGCCGAGAGCCGCGGCACGGATGGATGGCGGCACGGCCTTCAGGGCAGCGCGGGTGGCGATGATGATGGTCGGCAGCGTCATCAGGGTCAGCACCAGGCCACCGACGAGCGAGGCCGAGCGCGGGAAGCCCATGAAGTTGATGAAGACCGAGAGGCCGAGCAGACCGTAAACGATGGAAGGTACGGCGGCCAGGTTGTTGATGTTGACTTCGATGAGGTCCGTCAGGCGGTTCTTCGGCGCAAACTCTTCCAGATAGATGGAGGCTGCGACGCCGATGGGCAGCGAGAGCACCAGAACGATCAGCATCATGTAGAAGGAGCCGATGAGGGCAACGCCGACACCTGCGGCTTCCGGACGGCTGGAAGCGCCGTTGAAGAAGATGCCGGTGTTGAACTGTTTGCCCAGCTGCCCTTTTTCCACGAGCTGGTTCATCCAGCCGACCTGCTGGTCGGAGATGCGGCGGTTCTGCTGGTCCACCGTCATGTCGATCTGGCCCTTGAAGGCGCTGTCGACATCACCTGCGGCCAGAAGCGAGACGGTGCGCGTGGTGCCGATGACGCTTGGGTCCGAGGTGACGATGTCACGCAGCTGGGTGCGCACGCCATCCGAAATCAGCGCGTTGACGGCGCGAAGACCGGTGCGGTCATCCAGCGAAACGCCAAGCACCTTTGCCAGCGAGTTGCGGGCGACGACCGGATAATTGGCGGTCATCAGCTTGGACGGGTTCTGCGCACGCACATTGTCCGGATCGATGATCTGCTGCGAGAACTCGACCGGGATCGTGATCATCGTCTGCTGGAAGGCGGTGTAGCCTTTGCCGACAACCGACCAGAGCAGCAGGAAGAGGAACAGCAGGCCGAAGGAGATGGCGGCAAGACCATAGGCGCGGAAGCGGCGTTCTGCGGCGTAGCGGCGCTTGATGCCGATATCGCGACGGACCTTTTTATTAACTGGGGGCTTCGTTGCGGAAGGTGCAAGGCTGCCCGGAGTAACGACCTCGGTCATTCGTACTGCTCCCGGTATTTGCGCACGATGTAGAGCGCGTAGATATTGAGGCAAAGCGTGATGGCAAAGAGGGTGATGCCAAGCGCGAAGGCAACCAGCGTCTGCGGCGAGGTGAACTCGAGATCGCCCGTGAGCTGGCTGACGATCTTGACCGTTACCGTCGTCATCGGCTCGAACGGATCGAGCTGGAGGCGGGCGGCAACACCGGCGGCGAGAACCACGATCATGGTTTCACCGATGGCGCGCGAGGCGGTCATCAGGATAGCGCCGACGATGCCCGGCAGAGCGGCGGGGAGGATGACCTTCTTGACCGTTTCCGAACGGGTGGCACCGAGACCGAGCGAACCATCGCGAAGAGCGCGGGGAACGGCGGTGATGATGTCATCCGACAGCGAGGAGACATATGGGATCAGCATGATGCCCATGACGAAGCCTGCGGTGATGACGCTCTGTGCCTGGATGAAGTTGGAATAGTCGCCCGTGGTCAGGCCGTTGATCTGGGCGGAAATGTCACGCAGGAACGGGCCGACCGTGGTGAGCGCGAAGAAGCCGTACACGATGGTCGGGATACCGGCCAGAACTTCCAGCAGCGGCTTTGCGATGGAGCGGAAGCGCGGCGTGGCATATTCCGCCATGTAGATGGCCGAGAACAGACCGACCGGAACCGCAACCAGCATGGCGACGAAGCCGATATAGAGCGTGCCGGCGAGAAGCGGAATGAGGCCGAACTGACCGGAGCTATCGGTGGAGCCAGCCGCGGCGAAACGCGGATCCCATACGGTTCCGAAGAAGAACTCGTGCGCAGGCACCATGTTGAAGAACTGGATGGCTTCCGTCAGCATGGACAGCACGATGCCGATGGTGGTCAGGATCGCGATGGATGAGGCGACGAGCAGCGCGCCGAGAATGACCTTCTCCACCGTGTTACGGGCGCGGAAGCGCGGGGCGATGCCGCGCAGCGCATAGAAGGCACCGCCGAGGGCTGCGAGAAGAACGACGGCGACCATTGCAAGGCGGCTGGTTGCCGTCAGCGTGTTCAGCGTTTCCGCTGCTTCGACCATATAGGGCTCTGGATCACCGGCGATGGCGACGCCCTTTGTGGCCAGAAGCGCGCGTGTCGTGGCCGGATCGGCCTTGACCTGCGCATATTCTTCCGAAGACAGGCGGTCGAGACCGCGCGCAATGGAACCGACCATGCCGTAGGTCAGGCTCTGCTGCGCTTCCGGCTGCGCCTTGATCTCCTCAGGGAAACCGGCACGGACCGAAGACGTGATGATCATCGGGCTGATGACGAGCCACAGCGCCAGGATGAGCGCCGAGGGAATGATCGCCCAGACGAGGACGTACGAGCCGTGATAACCGGCGCGGGAATGCATGCTGGAGGGACGACCGCCCGCAAGCGCCACGGCGCGGCGTGTGCCGAGCACGTAGCTGGCGATGCCAATCAGCGCCAGTATAGCCAAAAGAAGGGATGTGTTCATGGAGACTTTCCTCGGCGCACCTAAAGGTACGATGCGGTATCAGATACTTTGCAAAGATGCGGACCGCTTCAGGCTGTGAAAGCCATAAGCACCGTCTTCTATTCAGCGCACGCATTCCGGGTTGATACATCATATTTATCGGCGGCTTGGTCTTACGATAAATAGGAACTGTCAACCCTCGGTCCGCACCACCCTGCCCGCAATCGCACATTGCCAACAGGAAGGATGGTAAGCGCAGCAATTATGCTGCGCTTACCGGATATCATTACATGGTGGTGCCGGCTTCGAACTTGGCGCGGATTTCCTTGCGCTCAGCTTCCGGAGCAGCAACCAGGCCGTAATTGGCCAGCGGAGAGTCAGGGCCGATCATTTCGTCGGACGTGAAGAACTCAACATATTCCTTCAGGCCAGGGATCACGCCGAGGTGAGCCTTCTTGACGTAGAAGAACAACGGGCGAGAAACAGGGTACTTGCCGGAAGCAACGGTTTCCGTGGAAGGAACGACGCCGCTGACGGTTGCAACCTTCAGCTTGTCCTTGTTGTTTTCGTAGAAAGCGAGGCCGAATACGCCAACGCCGGTCTTGTTTGCAGCGATACGAGCAAGCGTTTCGGTGTAGTCGCCGTCGATGTCGACAGCAGCGCCGTCTTTGCGAACTGCGATGCACTTTGCAGCAGCCTGCTTGGCATCTGGAACCAGACCCTTGATCGCGTCGGTTGCCTTGGCTTCCTTGCAGCCGTCAGCCATGATCTTCTCTTCGAAGACTTCGCGCGTGCCGTGCTTGGAGCCAGGGATGTAAGCAGCGATTGCTACGTCCGGCAGTTCCTTGTTGATTTCGGACCACTTCTTGTAAGGGTTGGCAACGAGCTTGCCATCCTTGACGACTTCAGCGGCGAGACCGAGGTAGAGATCCTTGGGCTCGAGCTTCACGTCCTTGTTGGACGAGTCCATGGCGAAAACGATACCGTCATAGCCGATCTTGACTTCCTGAACGTCTGCAACGCCAGCGGACTTGCAGGCTGCAAGCTCATCAGCCTTGATTGGGCGCGAAGCGTTCGCGATGTCGATGGTGCCTTCACCAACGCCGGAGCAGAATGCCTTCAGACCACCGCCCGTGCCGCCGGACTCAACAACAGGAGCCTTGAAGTTCGGGAATGCTTCAGCGAAGCTTTCAGCAACGATCTTTGCGTAAGGCAGAACCGTGGAGGAACCGGCAACCTGGATCTGGTCGCGAGCAGAAGCGGCACCTGCGAAGGCAACGGAAGCCACCAGAGCTGCTGCGGACAATTTAACGATATTCATGTGACTCTCCCGTCGTGGGGCCCTTAAGGGCATTTGTGAACTCTGCCGGCAAGAGACTTACCCCTTAAGTCCTTCTCTGGACTGCCCCGGCGGCCTCTTCATAACCAGTCTTGCCACACCCTTTTATGTCACTTCGATGAAAGATTTGTGACATATCAACCTATTGGTTTAAAAGGAGAAATTAAGATGACACAAAACCACATGAGGGTTTTATGTCAAAAACGCACGGTGAAGTCCGTGCCCACATCGATTTCCGAGCGGATGATGAGGCGCGCGCGATGGCGGGTGAGGATATGCTTGACGATTGCAAGCCCCAACCCGGTGCCTTTTTTCGATCTGCTATCGGCGACGCTGACGCGATAAAAACGCTCCGTTAAGCGCGGAACATGCTCTGCGGGAATGCCCGGACCCTTGTCCAGCACGCTGACTTCGACCTGCTGGCCCGTTTCCGCGCGCAGGAAAACATCGACGGTTTTGCCATCCTGACCATACTTGCAGGCATTCTCGACGAGGTTCTGGAACACCTGCACCAGTTCGTCCCGATCACCCGTTATCTCGACCGGACCCTCCGGCATATGGAGGTTGATCGCGACGTCGAGATCGCTGGCAAGCGGCAGAAGACTATCGCGCACATGGCCGAGAAGCGGCACCAGATCCACCTTCTGATCCGGCGCGATGTTGGCGCGAAGCTCCAGTCGCGATAGTGACATGAGGTCATCCACCAGACGGCTCATGCGGGTGGCCTGATCCAGCATGATGCCGAGGAAGCGCTCTCTCGCCTTCGGATCTTCCTTTGCCGGTCCCTGCATGGTTTCGATGAAGCCACGCAGCGATGCGAGCGGCGTTCTGAGTTCATGGCTGGCATTGGCAACGAAATCGCTACGCATGCGGTCTATGCGGCGCAGATCGGAAATATCGCGGAAGGAGAGGATATAGAAAGGCGCACCTGCGGCCTGCGGCATATCCGCCGGTGCGATGCGGACGATGAAGACGCGCTCCGAAGGCAGCCGTTCCGAATGCTCCACCTGATTTGGCGTGCCGGTGGCGATGGTTTCGCGAATGACATCGAGAAGGCCGGGAGAGCGCAGGCGACCGGAAATATGCGAGCCGACGGGAAGCGTGCCGAAAGCACGCTCGGCAGCGGTGTTTTCAAACAGCACGCTGGCATTCTGATCCAGAATGAAGACGGGCGTATCCAGCACGGCAAGCCCTGCGCGCACGCCTGCAATCAACCCCGGATTGACGGCTTCCTGCGGCTCCGCCTCTACCTTCTGCTTCTTTTCCTCCCGGCTTTTTGCCGAGGAACCAGCGTTTATGGAGAAGATAGCGACTATCGAGGCCAGCCACAGGGCAACCGGCAGATAGGGTGTGCGGAACTCCGTGAGCGCGACGACGGCGAGCATGGTGACGACGAGAACGGCAAGCCAGTTGCTGCGCATTCTGCGCCAATACCGCCGGAATGCACTATCTCCTTCCATGACTGCCATTGCCATTGCTTTCGCTGCCCGATCTGCTCATGTCCCAATCTACCCCTCATAGACCCCTTTCATGACAGAGATTCTTCGCCCTGTCTTTTCCCTTGGTGAAGGCGCGAAGAATTATGTGGACAGAGCAAGGGAACGGAAGCGACTGTTTCGCTCTTGAAATCGATGTTCTTCAGGCTGAAGTTAGAGAAAGAAGCCGACGCGTTTCAAAAGGGAGAGATCATGAGCGAAACCGCCAAGGACCGGTCCGTCACACTGAAAATCGACGGCAAGGAGCGCGTCTTCAATATTGACGATCCGGTTCTGCCGGAATGGGTCGAGCACAAGAAGCTGACCTCCGGCGGGTTTCCCTATGACAAGAAGCTGGATCGCAAGGAATATGAGGAAGCGCTGGAGGCTTTGCAGGTTGAACTCGTCAAGGTGCAGTTCTGGCAGCAGGCCACCGGCCACCGCATCATCGCCCTTTTCGAGGGGCGCGACGCGGCTGGCAAGGGTGGCTCGATTGGCGCGGTGCGGGAATATCTGAACCCCCGCTATGCGCGCATCGTGGCGCTGACGAAGCCGACCGAGACCGAGCGCGGCCAATGGTATTTCCAGCGCTACATCGCGCATTTTCCGACGGCCGGAGAATTCGTGCTGTTCGACCGTTCCTGGTATAACCGCGCAGGCGTGGAGCCCGTGATGGGGTTCTGCACCCCGGACGAACACAAGCGCTTTCTGAAGGAAGTGCCGCGGCTGGAAAAGATGCTGGTGCATGAGGGCGTGCACCTGTTCAAGTTCTACCTCGATATCGGCCAGGAAACGCAGCTTGAGCGCTTCCATGACCGACGTCAGAGCCTGCTCAAATCCTGGAAGCTTTCCGACATGGACATCGCGGCGCTGACCAAATGGGACGACTACACCGCCGCCCGCGACGAGATGCTGGACAAGACCCACATAGACGACGCCCCCTGGACGGTGATCCGCGCCAACGACAAACGCCGCCTGCGGCTGAACCTCATCCGCCATATTCTGACGTCGCTGGATTATGACGGGAAGGATAAAAAGGCGATTGGCGAGATAGATGACAAGATTTTGGGGAGCGGGCCTAAGTTTTTGAAGTGAGGTGGAGTTTAAAGCGTAACCCCTCTACCGAAAAAAATCTATGACTTAGCTGAAGCTAAGATCATGATTTTTCTTCCTCTCCCACCCCTTCGACAGGCTCAGGATGAGGTAGAGGTAGCCCCGCGGCACTGCTTCTCGTCCCATAACGCCTAAGAAGGCCGAGACGGTGCGGCAAATTTTCCTCTCCCCTTGTGGGCCTGTTGCAAAACCCTACGGATATGATTCACTTTGTTCGTGAGCGATCGAAGGGGTGTTTGGATGGCGATGAAGAGCGGTTCTCAGTTCAGCTTTGCGGATGCGCTTGTGACGGTGCGCAGTG
>JAAIGF010165173.1_pt1 | contig 11389 bp, 7 predicted proteins | sample 6487441 | NCBI WGS metagenome assembly JAAIGF01 (sample SAMN13974129, study PRJNA590717) | phyllosphere metagenome | biome: pepper field; feature: multiple bacterial spot infested pepper fields; material: pepper leaves; isolation source: leaves from pepper fields | host: Capsicum annuum ...
CATTAAAACGCTTATATCGGATGGTGATACTCCGGATATACGAGAGGCCTGTCCAAGTGTTCGCGGCTTCACTTTTAGCAATTTTTCTCGTGCTTCAATAGAAAGGGAGTGTAGTGATTTATAGTCAAAATCCGGATTGATTTCTTTATCTTCCATCTTTTTCATTTTGTTTACGATCTCCATTTCTTTCTCAAAGTAGCTTTCATACTTCACTTTTATTTCAGCTTGTTCGATAGTTTCTTCATCGAATTTTGAAAGAAAGTCCTGAAAATCTACATCAGCTCTAGACAGATCATTGATGCCTACCTGCGGTCTACTTAGTATATTAAATAGCCTAGATTTCTGGACTACTGCGCTGGATCCAGCTTCTTGTAAGATAGGATTGATCTGATCAACTTCGACGCTATGCTGCCTCATGTAGTTAACAATAGTATCTGAATTTTCTATTTTTTGCTTCACCTTAGCTAATCGCTCCTCTCCCACTAGTCCTAATTTATAAGCTATTGGAGTGAGTCTAATATCGGCATTGTCTTGTCGCAGTAGTAGCCGATGCTCAGCTCTGGAGGTAAACATACGATAAGGTTCTTCTGTGCCTTTTGTCACTAGGTCGTCAATTAACACGCCTATATATGATTCGGAACGTTTAAGTATCAATTCATGAATATCGTTAACACGTTGATGTGCGTTTACACCTGCGATGAAACCTTGCGCAGCTGCTTCTTCATAGCCCGTGGTACCATTAATTTGACCTGCGAAAAATAGATGCTTTACCCGTTGTGTTTCCAATGTCAAATCTAACTGCATCGGCGGGAAATAATCGTATTCAATAGCATAGCCGGGTCGGTACATCTTTGCATTTTCAAATCCTGGTATCAATTGCAAAGCTTTTAATTGTACATCTTCGGGAAGCGATGTAGAAAAACCATTTACATAAATTTCCACTGTTTTAAAGCCTTCTGGCTCCACGAATATTTGATGTCTATCGCGTTCCGCAAATCGATTAATCTTGTCTTCTATAGAAGGACAGTAGCGCGGACCGAGACCTTTTATTCTACCAGTAAACATGGGAGAACGGTCGAAGCCGGTTTTTAATATATCATGCACTTTATCGTTGGTATATGTTATCCAACAACAACGTTGCTCGGTCGGGATCTCTACATCGGTGTAAGAAAATCTACCACGTTTTTCATCTCCCCACTGTTCTTCCATTAAGGAGTAATTTAATGACCGCCCGTCAATGCGCGGAGGTGTACCTGTTTTCATGCGGCCTGCTTCGAAACCTAAGCTCACCAGTTGTTCTGTCAACCCTGTAGCGGCCTTCTCTCCGGTTCGTCCGCCACCTATTTTTTTCTCTCCTATATGGATAAGGCCATTCAGAAATGTCCCATTTGTTAATACTACTGCGTCTGATGAAATACGAATCCCTAATGATGTTATGACTCCTTTGGCCTGTCCATTTTCTACGATGACTTCTTTTACCGTATCTTGCCACATATCCACATTAGCAAGTGATTCTAGCGTTAATCTCCATTCCTCAGCAAAGCGCATTCTATCATTTTGAGTACGCGGGCTCCACATTGCTGCCCCTTTTGATCGGTTTAGCATCCTAAACTGAATAGTAGATTTGTCTGCTATTATCCCGGTGTAGCCACCCATGGCGTCAATCTCTCGGACTATCTGTCCTTTTGCAACTCCACCGACTGCAGGGTTACAGCTCATCTGCGCGATGACACCCATATTCATCGTAATCAATAATACCGAGGAACCTAGATTGGCTGCTGCTGCTGCTGCCTCACATCCTGCATGCCCTGCCCCTACTACTATAACATTGTATTTTTTAAACATGATTTTTTAGATGTGTTTCACGTGGAACAAAATTTTTGTATAGATAGATATATGAATAATTGCGATGTTTCACGTGAAACGTATTATATAAATTCCGCTAACTGCATCCAGCGTTCCGATTTTTTATCGAGCGAAGCTTTTAATTGTTCTATAGCTTCCGCTTGCTCTTGTAGTTTGTCGTAAGCAGTTGTTTCGCCCATTTCTATTTGCTTATTCGTGATAGATAGTTCTAGTTCTTCTATCTCCTTTTCTAAAGTTTCGTATTCCTTTATTTCCTTGTAGGATAATTTTGTCTTCTCGCTAGTGGAATCTTTTTGAGGTGCCGTTTCTTTAATTGTGCCTTTTTCTTTCTGTGCTTTTGCTTTTGCTTTTAGTTCTTCCTCTGCTTTGTGATCTGCATAGTTTCCATTGTATATGCGGATGTGCCCTTGTCCTTCAAAGATGAACAACTGCTCACTCAATCTGTCAATAAGATAACGATCGTGAGAAACGAGTATAAGGATACCGGGGTAGTTGTCTAAAAATTCTTCCAATACATTAAGTGTATCTATATCTAGATCGTTAGATGGCTCATCAAGAATAAGGAAATTGGGACTCTTCATCAATACGCGCATTAATTGAAGTCTCTTCTTTTCTCCCCCACTCAATTTGCTTACCAAATTAAATTGCTTCTCTGGCGGAAATAAGAATAATGTTAAAAGTTGAGAGGCGGTGAGATTGTCACCATTCGCCATGGATATGTATTCAGCTACATTTTTAACAACATCGAGTACCTTATCACTGTCTTTGAATTCCAATCCACCTTGTTGGTAGTAACCGAATACGGTAGTTTCTCCCACATCCACCTTACCGCAATCAGGAGAGATCTGCTGTGTTAAAAGATTCAAGAAGGTAGTCTTTCCTGTTCCGTTCTTTCCGGCTAGGCCTATACGATCTCCTTTTTTAAAGGTGTAGCTAAAATCGCTGATTATCGTTTTTCCGTTGTAAGATTTTCCTAGTTTTTCAATTTCGATGATTTTAGAACCTTGACGAGATACTTTAACAGAAAGCTGTACGCTTTCATTTTTACGTGGACCCTTGGATTTTTCTTCCAGATCGTAATAGGCTTCTATACGTGCTTTCGATTTGGTGCCGCGTGCTTGTGGTTGCCTCCGCATCCATTCCAATTCTTTCTTAAGTAAGTTGCGTGCCTTGTCAGCCATGACGACGTCAATAGTTTCCCTTTCAGCCTTCTTTTCTAGAAAATAGGTATAGTTACCTTTATATATATATAACTCTCCCCTATCCAGTTCGCGAATTTCGTTACAAACATTATCTAAAAAGTATCTGTCGTGGGTTACCAAAAGGACAGTTTTATTACCTGTAGTAAGCAGCTTTTCCAGCCATTCTATGGTTTCAATATCCAAATGGTTGGTTGGCTCATCAAGGATGTATACATCAGGTTCGTCGATTAGTAGCTTAGCTAATGAAAGCCGTTTCTTCTGTCCGCCTGACAGCTCATGGATGTTCTGCTCGAAATTAGATATCTGTAACCTATTTAAAATGGTTTTTATGTTGTATTCATATTCCCAAGCTTCTAATTCCGAAAGTTTATCTGTTAATTCAGCCAGCCTGTCGTGGTCGATATCTTCTGATGCAAGCAATTCTTCGTAGTCCCGTATCAATTGCTGTTGTTCATTATCTGCACTATAGATAAAGTCATTGACAGTTTTTAACCCTTCAAAATTAGGTTCTTGATTTAAAAATCCAACCTTCAGACCACGTTCCTTGACAACTTTTCCTGCAGTGGGCGACTCTACTTCTGCTAATATTTTTAGCAAAGTTGACTTACCTGTACCGTTTATCCCAACTAAGGCTATTCTATCACCTTTTTGTAGACCAAAGTGTAGATTTTTAAATAGCCATTTATCGTTGTAGGAATGTCCGAGCTGTTCCGTTGATAGTATACTCACTTTTGTAATAATTTGAAAATAAATGTTTTATATATTTTATCATGAAAGCAAAAGTCATAGTATTTGTAGTACTGCTCTTAGACAAAAATTATATACGTGGAAATGCTTAACTACCCGCAGTTCGGGGATAGAATATTCCAAGCACAAAAATAAGCAAATATTTGTGGTATTCGCGATCTAGAATGGTATCGCGGTATTTATTTACAATGTACGGAGATTTAATTGAGCTTATAGGAAGCGATCAAATTAAATCGCGGGATGTCTACCAAAAAGTAGTTGCCATCGACTTCCTTCTGCATTTCATAGTATCCTTCCATAAAGCCAATGTCACTTTTAAGGTTGCACCCCGACGTGTAACGATGTATAGCACCTGGTGAAAGCACGGGTTGCTCGCCTACGACACCTTCGCCATCCACGCGTTTGTACTCGCCATTTGAGTCAAAAATATCCCAATGTCTACTTATCAGTTGAATCGTGTAATCACTTAGGTTTTCTATCGTAATTTGATACGAAAACATAAAATGCAGCTTTTCTGGATTTGAATATTCTGGCTGATAAACAACATCTACGGATACCTTAACACCTGCTGTGATCTGTGTAGTCATTTGAAAATAAACTTATTAGTCCATGCCAAATTATTAAATTATATTGAGATGTCAAATTTTCTTTTATTTAGTTTGGCAAAGGGCATGTGTGCGTGCGTTAATATTTAGTAGTTTTGAGTATGTCAAAAGGAACCTTATATCTTATCCCAGTGCCGCTAGCGGAAGCAGCTGAACAGGCAAGTTACACGGCTTTCCATAAGCGGTTGATCGATGAGCTAGATGAATATGTGGTAGAAAATGAGAAAACAGCCCGGCGTTTTTTAAAATTGGCCGGACGCACAAAGCCGCAAAGCGAATTGATTATCCACGACTACGGAAAGCATGTGCGAGATAAGGTTGACTACAACCATATATTCCGATCAGCGCAGGAGGGAAAGGATATTGGCTTGATGTCTGACGCAGGTTGCCCTGCTGTGGCCGATCCGGGAGCAGAAGTGGTGGCTGAAGCACACAAACGTGGTATACGCGTTGTTCCGCTTGTCGGGCCTAGTTCTATTTTATTGGCATTGATGGCTTCCGGATTCAGTGGACAAAAATTCGCATTTCATGGCTATCTGCCAATTGATAAAGCAGAACGTTCTCGAAAATTGAAGGATTTAGAATCCCAGTCATCAAAGGAAAAGCAGACGCAGATTTTTATAGAGACCCCTTTTCGTAATAATGTGCTATTTGAAGAACTCTTGAAACAGTGTAAGCCGCAAACGAAAATTTGCGTAGCCTGCAACTTAACAGCGGAGGATGAAATGGTGATGACTAGATCCGTTTCGGATTGGAAGCAACAACAAGTGGATCTTCATAAGAAGCCAACAATTTTTTTAATTTATGCCCAATAAATAAGGATAAGATATGTTTGAAATGCTACCAGAGCGCGTAACAGAAGAAATGTTGTATGCTGCATTAATTGCCGGTGCGATACGAATCCTCGTGTGGATTGCTTTTGCATATACCATTTATAGTACGTTGAAGCTCGTCAAGAAAGAAAACCAAAATATATTACCCAATCAGGCTTGGTTCGTGGCGCTACCATTGTTTAATATTTTCTGGAATTTTGAAGTTGTACGTCGATTAACGGATTCCCTCAATAACGAATTTTATGACCGGCAGGTGGAGGTGGACGAACGGCCTACGCAAAAATGGGGAATGTGGTTTGCTTGGACTTTTCTGATTAGCTTCTTGCCGCTACCCATGTTTATCATCATTGTTGTTTCGGTATTGCATTTGGTGTATTTTATAACCTATTGGGTGAAAGTTCATGAGCATAAGGTGCTATTAAAAATGCATATCGCACAATTTGGTAAAGATTATAACGCAGATAAAAACGAAGATGAAAGTTAAAGAACTTACGCAATATTTGGAGCAGTTGGCTCCCCTGTCCTATCAAGAAACCTATGATAATTCAGGATTGTTGGTTGGAAACCCGGATGATGACATTCGGCGTGGACTAATATCGCTGGACTGTACCGAAGATGTGTTGGATGAAGCCATTGAAAAGGGATGCGATATTGTCATATCACACCATCCTATCGTCTTTAAAGGTTTAAAGACGCTGAATGGAAAAAATTATGTGGAACGTGTGATCATAAAGGCTATTAAGCATAATATTGCGCTGTACGCCATTCATACCAACTTAGACAACGTGTTTGGTGGTGTAAGTAGTAAGCTAGCAGAAAAATTGGAACTGGAATCGCATGCTGTGCTGCAGCCTAAAACTGGGTTAATGAAAAAGCTTTCGGTATTCGTACCCCGTACACATGTTGAGCTCGTTCGGGAAGCCTTGTTCAATGCGGGCGCCGGTGCGATAGGCAATTATGATCAGTGCAGTTATAATACAGTAGGATATGGAACCTTCAGACCATTAGCAGGTGCCGATCCGACGATTGGTGAAGTTGGCCTGCAAGAGCGGGTGGAGGAAACGAAAGTAGAGGTTGTTTATCCAGTGAATAGGGAGCGTTCCGTACTATTGGCGATGTACCATTCACATCCGTATGAGGAGGTTGCTCATGATATTATTTCCTTGGACAACTCGTTGCATACAGTGGGGTCTGGCGCTATCGGTAATTTGCCTAGCGCTATGCGCGGAGAAGCTTTCTTGGCCTATCTTAAGGAAAAGCTAAATTTACAGGTGATTCGACATACGCGTTTGTTGGACAAGCCCATTAGTCGGGTGGCGGTCTGTGGCGGTGCAGGTAGCTTTCTTTTGGCCGAAGCGAAGCGATCGGGGGCCGATATCTTTATTTCGGCCGATTATAAGTACCACGAGTTCTTTGACGCTGAAGATGAAATCGTGATCGCAGATATTGGACATTTTGAAAGTGAACAATTTACACAAGAATTATTATTGGAAATTATTCGGAAAAAATTTGTTAACTTTGCTGTCCTATTGACAGAAATAGAGACAAATCCTATAAAATACTACAGTTAATGGAACAAACCGTAGAACAAAAGTTAAAAGCATTATGGGCCTTGCAGTCCATTCATACGAAAATAGATAAGATTCGCCAAGTACGTGGCGAGTTACCTATTGAGGTAGCCGATCTGGAAGACGAGATTGCGGGTCTTGATACACGCATCGAAAAGATTAGAACCGATCTTGACGACTTGGAAGACTCCATTGTTAAACGTAAGAATATGATCAAGGATGCGCAAGCAGCGATCAAGAAATACGAAGGACAATTGAACGAAGTGAAAAACAACCGGGAGTACGATGCTATTTCGAAAGAGATCGAGATCCAAGGTTTAGAGATCCAGGTATGTGAAAAGCGCATTCGTGAAGCCGAGTTTGAAATAAAAAATAAAACGGAAGGTTACGATAGCACGCTTAAAAATGTTGATTATAGCAAAGGCGAGCTTGATGTGAAGAAACAGGAATTGGAAACAATTACTTCGGAAACGCAGAAGGAAGAGGATGCACTAGTTGAAAAGGCAGATGCTGCAACTACGCATATCGAAGATCGTTTGCTTAAAGTTTACGACAAACTACGTGGTTCATTCCGCAATGGTTTGGCAGTAGTTTCTATCGAGCGTGATAGCTGTTCAGGATGTTATAATAAGATCCCACCTCAGCTACAATCTGAAATTCGTCAGCGCAAGAAAATTATTATCTGCGAACATTGCGGTAGAATTATTGTCGATGAGGGTATCGTTTTCGAAGAAGAGAACGGTTAATTTGATTCAAAGCATTAGGAAGGGGCTAAAGTATATTTACTTAGCCCTTTTCTCATTTTATACCTAAATAAGCAAGTATAATTAAGGGGATTCTTTGGTTTAGTAGGTTATACTTTTCGGTTATTGCAACATATCTGATATATTTACCGAGAAATTCCAAATTAAATTACTTTTGATCTAATTAATTAGTCACTTATTTACATGAATTACAAAAAATCTTTGGTTTGGCAAGCCCTACTCTACTCGAGTTTCTTGTTTTCCAGCGCTCAGGCACAACAAAAGGAAACTTTGTTGTTGCGCAGTCCGAGTATAAGCGATAAGCATATTTCTTTTGTGTATGCTGGAGATGTATGGATAGCCGATAAAAATGGCGGCAATCCACGTCAATTGACAGTAAATCCAGGTGTTGAACAGAATCCGATGTTTTCACCCGATGGGCAGCAGGTTGCATTCACGGGGAATTATGACGGCAATAACGATGTTTATGTGGTATCTATTTATGGGGGAGCCCCTAAACGCGTAACGTTCCATCCTTCATCCGACGTATTGCGTGGTTGGTTAAACGATAATGAAGTCTATTTTACGACAACACGCGAGTTTACCTATTCTTTAGGATCACGATTGTACAAATCGTCATTGTCATCCGATGTTTCTACAGCGCTACCTATGCCGGAGGCTTACCAAGGTAGTCCCTCAAAAGATGGCCGCTACTGGGCTTATATCAAAAATACAGACCCTACGGAGCGCGATCGGGTGGCTTTCAAACGTTACCGCGGAGGTGGAATGCCCTCTATTTGGATTTTTGACACACAAACAAAAGAGGTCGAGGCCATTCCCGGCGAGCGCAGTAATGATGTGAAGCCTGTTTGGCTAGGTGACAAAGTATTTTTCCTCTCGGATCGCGACAAGATCGTCAATATCTATAGTTACGATACAAAAACCAAAAAAGTCGAGAAGATAACAAACTATAAGGATTACGATGTACGTACGCTAAATGGTAACGGAAATGAGCTTACCTTTGAGTACGATGGTCGTGTACATATTCTGAATACGACAAACAATAAAGTAAACAGTTTGGCTATACAGGTCAATGTAGATGCAATGTACAAGCGACCTCACTATATCGATATGGGCAAAGATATCAGATCCTATACCATATCTCCTACCGGACAACGCGCGCTTTTTGAAAATCGTGGAGAAATATTCTCTGTACCGAAGGAAAAAGGCGACGCGCGAAATATCTCCAATTCACCTGGATCGCATGAGCGATATCCGTCTTGGTCGCCCAATGGAAAATGGATTTCCTTCATTTCCGATAAAAACGGGAAATATGAATTGGTTTTACGGGATCAAATGGCAAAAGATGATCCTATCTATATCAGCTTAGGACAAACGTCTTTTTATTTTCAGCCAACCTGGTCTCCAGATTCCAAGAAGCTTTTCTACAATGATGCGCACCTGAACCTTTATTATGTAGATATCGAAACCAAAAAGATCACTTTGGTAGATAATGATAAATTAGCGTCTGTTACCGGTAGAACATCTAACCATTTCCAACCCGCTTGGTCATACGACTCGAATTGGATTTCTTACGTGAAGAGCCTAAATAATGGTGTGCGCACGTTGTTTATGTACAATTTGGAGACAAAGCAGCAAACCCAGATTACCGATGGCATGAGTGCTGTAAATCAACCCACATTTAGCCGCGATGGTAAATATCTGTTCTTTACAGCGAGCACCAATGTAGGGTTGACAAATTCTGGTCTGCATATGTCTGCTTATGAAAAGAATGTAAGCTTTAATGTATATGCCTTTTTACTTTCCAAAGATACACCGTCCATTTTCAAGAACGAAAGTGATGAAGAGAAGGTAGCGGAAGACAAAAAAGAAGATAAGAAGGAGGATAAAAAAGAAGACGTCAAGGCTGATAAGAAGAAAGACGAGACTAAAGATGCAAAGAAAGATGCAAGCAAAGAGGAGGATAAAAAGCCTAAGGTCAAAGTAGATTTGGATGATATCAACAGCCGTATTGTGGCTTTGCCATTGCAACCGGGCTATTACAGCTTAGACGGAAGTACCGAAAACATGTTAACCTACATGCGCGGACGCTCGATTGGTGTCTACGACTTGGTGAAACTGGAAGATAAGACTATTGTTGATAATGCGAATGGATTTGAGATCAGTGCAGATGGCAAGAAGATGATCTACAGCAACAACCGCGAGTACTTTATCGTGGCCGCAGGCCAGAAGCCTGCGCCAGGAAGCGGTAAGATCGAATTTAAGGATATTAAACAGCTGGTTGATCCGGTAGCAGAATGGAATCAAGTGTTTAACGAAGTTTGGAGCATGCAGAAGGAATTTTTCTATGTGGAGAATATGCACGGTGTAGATTGGAATGCAGTCAAAACTAAATACGCGAAGTTTTTGCCGTATGTAGGGCACCGTTCCGACTTAGGCTATCTATTGAATGAAATGATGGGTGAAATGGTCGTTGGTCACAACTATATCTATCCTGGCGATCAACCATCAAGTCCTTCAGTCAACACAGGTACCTTAGGCGCGGATTTGGAAGCTACATCGAATGGATATAAGATAAACAAAATCTACACACGCTTGGATTGGAATCCTTCGTTCAAAGCACCATTGGCTGAACCTGGGGTGAATATCAAAGAAGGCGAATATATAGTAGCGGTGAATGGTATTCCTGTAAATGCAGATATCAATCTATACCAACTATTGGAAAATGCGGTCGACAAGCAGGTAACGTTGAAGGTAAACGCTACTGCCTCCCCTCAGGGCGCGCGCGAGGTGATTGTTAAGCCTATTTCTTTTAGTGATGAGGTGGCTTTGCGTAGAATGGAATGGGTGGAAGCAAACCGAAGAAAGGTCGATGCGCTGAGTAACGGAAAGATAGCCTATGTTTATATGCCAAATACCGGCGGCGAAGGCTATACCTATTTCAATCGTTACTATTTCTCACAAATGGATAAGAAAGCGCTTTTACTTGACGAGCGGAATAATGGTGGTGGTTCGGTAGCAGACTATGTAATAGACTTGCTTTCGCGTGAACTTATTTCCGGATGGAAGATTCGTGATGGAAAAAGCTTTACCACGCCCGGAAATGGAATATTTGGTCCTAAAGCGATGATCATTAACGAGAATGCAGGATCAGGCGGCGATATGATGCCATACATGTTTCGCTTCAAGGGATTAGGTAAACTTGTTGGCCGCACTACCATGGGGATACTTGTTGGTATATCTGGCTATCCACCGTTGTTGGATGGCGGAAGCATTACTTCACCAAACTTTGGTGTATTTGACTTAAACGGAAATTACATTATTGAAAATGAAGGTGTAGCGCCGGACGTTTTTGTCGAACAGACACCGAAAGAATTGCTGGAAGGAAAGGATCCTCAATTGGAGAAGACCGTTAATCTCCTGCTGGAGGAAATGAAAACCTATCCGTATAAAGAATTAAAGGATCCCAAAGATCCTATTCGGGTAAAATAAACAGAGAAGGAGCGAATTTTCGCTCCTTCTTTCATTATCTTCGTTGTGAAAAACGCTAAATTAAACTTATGGATACAACGGACGGATCGATCAAAAATCCATGGATAGATTTATTCCAGCTTTTTGTATGGCTGTTAATATGTACAATAGGGATGCAGGTCGTTTTGCTTATTACTGCTTTGATTTTCGGTAAGGAATTGAGCGATCTTGCCGTGATTATTCCGAATCGCGGACCAGATTTTTTCTCCTATTTAGCTTTGGCATCGGGCTCGCTGGGTACTTTTTTACTTCCCGCCTATTTTTTTCAACAGC
>JAAIGF010055556.1_pt1 | contig 11383 bp, 6 predicted proteins | sample 6487441 | NCBI WGS metagenome assembly JAAIGF01 (sample SAMN13974129, study PRJNA590717) | phyllosphere metagenome | biome: pepper field; feature: multiple bacterial spot infested pepper fields; material: pepper leaves; isolation source: leaves from pepper fields | host: Capsicum annuum ...
GGCTCCTTATCCATGTTGGTAACCTGTCCAGAAATCTTGCCCTGCGCATAGGTCAAACTGGGGATTACCCAGAGCATCATATACGCCAAAAGCGTTCTTAGGTTTTTCATAAATGTTAGCTTTCAATTTTTGATTTCATACTGTTAAACTTCCCTCAAACTGTACTTTATAAAAAAGTAAACATTCCCCTCATGGAACATGCCCCAGGTTTATCCGTGTATACATAAAAAACATATTTTGGCGTAGCGCCTGATTTAAAAAAACCTAGGAAATTTTGATGACCATGATGACATGGGTTTTTAAATTGGCTCCTAGATCTATAATTGAATAACAGCTCAAACTTAGGAGATTTTAACACTTGTTAACATATACATTCTCGTCAAAAAACATGTAATATTTCGTCAAAAAAGCCGATTAACCACCGTTAAACAGCGAATTTCAAATTTTAAAGGTAGAACTTAAAAGATAAAATATAGGACAGGTGGAAGCATGTCTATATCGACATCGTGAGCGATAATGCACGACTGGTTTTGCATCCTGTATCCGTAACTATTGGTCGGGAAATTAAGCGGCGGTAATTAGGAACGATTGCCCTGCATCTTGACAAATTCGGAAGGTAACTGTCCGAATTCCTCTTTGAAACATTGCCTAAAATAAATAGCACTGTTAATGCCCACCATAAAGGCTACTTCAGTAATATTATGATTGCCTGAACGGAGCAGCTCAGCCGCTTTTTGTATACGCACCTTACGCACCAATTGATTGATATTCTTTCCGGTGATGCCTTTCAGCTTTCGATATAAGGTGGATTGGCTCATGTTCATCTTATCCGACAGTGTGGCCGCGTCCAATACCTCATCCTGAATATGCTGCTCTACAATACGCACAAAATCTTGAACAAAGGCATTTTCGCGCCACAATTCCATTTTTTCTGCTGTTTGTTCTTCAGGCGTATTACTGGCGGAGAGCTGATGCAGGATTTCAGTATAGACGGATTTACGCTTGAGTAGCAAATTTTCTATACGCCGTTGCAACAGCTGCCCGCTTACGGGTTTATTTAAGTAAGAATCTGCTCCGAGGTCATATCCCTTCCTGCGATCGAGCTCGGTATCTTTTGCCGTCAGGAAGACGACAGGAATATGACTTGTTTCGCGTTTTGCTTTCAGCTTCTCCAGCAGCTGGAAGCCATCCATATCCGGCATCATAACATCACTCAAGACAAGATCCGGAATATGCTTGACGGCAAGCTCGAGACCTAACAGACCATTTTCCGCAGTAAGCACCTCATAGTGCAACCGCAATGAGGCCGAGAGGTAGCTGCGTAGATCGGCATCATCTTCGACCAGTAAAACAAGCGGACGTTGAGTTTCAGATAAGGGCTCATCGCCGCTGCCTTTCTTAGGCTCCATGCTAACAGCAAGATTAGTATGTACACGATTGGCTAGCAAACGTACCGAGAAGATACTACCTTGACCTAGGGTACTCGACACGCTGATCCTGCCGTAGTGAATAGCCGCCAGCTCTTTGACCAAGGCCAAGCCTACCCCCGTACCCTGCATTGCTGGACGTTGGATTTGGTAAAACTTATCGAAAATTTTATCCAATTGGTCTGCTGCGATTCCGATGCCACTATCTTCGACCGTGATCAATGCCCAATTGCTCAAGGCCTCCTCTTGATATTCCAAGCGTAGCTTGATATATCCTTTATCGGTATATTTATAGGCATTGGCCATCAAATTATCGATAATCAACTGCACAATCTCTGCATCAAAAGCTGTATGGATGTCGACCGCAGGCATTTCAGCGCTGATATGTACATTCTTTTTGCTGTTCAGCTCCGCATATCGACACACAATTTCACGGAGCATGTCCGCCAAATATCCTTCGCCCAAAATCAAGGCTTTATGCTGCGACTCTACCTTACGAAACTCAAGCAGCTGGTTGACCAATGCAAACAGCCGGTTGGCGCTTTTTTGCACCATTTGTAACAGACCGCGCTGTTTTAATTCCAGTTTGTCCTCCTGCAAAAGATCATCCAATGGCCCTAATATCAGTGTCAATGGTGTGCGCAGTTCATGCGTGATATTCGTATAGAAATTTAGTCGCTCGGTATACAAGTGTTCCTCCTGCTGCAGCTGCGCTTCCTTTACCCGTAGTTCAGCTTCGGCCTTGATCTTCCTGCTGTAAAAGAAAATCAAGACAAAGGCCAACAGTGCACCGAAGAGCACATAGGCGGCCACGGCCCATTTGCTGAGGTAAAAAGGTGCCGCAATAGCAATAAACACACGCTGATAATCCGACGACCAAGCTCCGTTTTTCAATCGGGTGCGGATGCGCAGTTCGTAGTCGCCAAAAGGAATATTACGAAAATCCAAATTCTTTTCATTCCCCAGAAAGATCCAGTCTGCGTCCAACCCTTGTAGCTTATAACTAAATTCAACCAGATTATCCATAGCATAATCCATAACGGCCAGTTCCAGTCGGAAGCTATTCTCATTATGTTTCAAGGCGATCTTTTCCACTGTAGAGGTATACTTCAGCGATGGCGACTGGGATTCGCCCGATTGAAAGACCATAAAACGGCTCATGCGAATGGGTGGAGTTTTTAACTTGATAGGGATTGCTGCCGGATCGAAATAGCAAACTCCCTCGTGCATCCCAAAGTATAAACGGCCGTTGCGATCCATCCCCACACTATTATTGATAAACCCACCTAGCGGAATACCGAAGGCGGCATCGTAAGTCAGAAACTTCTTTTCTGCCTGCAGGTAACGCAGTAGTCCCGACTTGCTGGAGCACCAAATATTGCCATTTCGGTCTTCGGCGAGTGCATTGATATTTGCCCAGGCGTTGCCCCCTTCGGGCACCAAACTAGTCAACTCGTCAAGCTCGTTATTCGCGCTATGAAACCCTATTCCCTCGTTGGTAGCTACCCATATATTATTATCCCGATCGCGAAACAGATGGTTGATGGTATTGCTCTTCAAACCATTATCCGTCGAAAATTTGTGTAGTACCTTTCGTTCCTCACTAAACACATAGAGTCCCTGACCATAGGTACCCACCCAAATTTTACCGTCTTTATCCTCCACAATTGCCCGAGGTGCATAATCGCCTAACATGGGCCGATTGACCAACAGCTTTTGCACTTTGCGCGATAGCGGATCGTAAATGAATAATCCCTGCTGTGCCGCTAACCAAATATGTCCTTTCCGATCTTCCATCATCGCGCGCACCTCGGTAGCCTGCTCACCCAAATCAACCTGACGCCAAGTAGCGCTTTTCTCGTCAAAAATAGCCACGCCGCCCTGTTGTAACCCGGCCCATATATCGCCACGGCTATCTTTGAAGGCAGCCAACAAAAAATCGTCTGACAGCCCTTTTCGAAGCAAATGCTGGCTGGGCAAGATGCCAGCTTCATTTAGGGCTACCAGCCCATCGCCTTCTGTGGTCAACCACATATGACCGGCCGTACCTTCCACGATGCCACTTACCGTAGATAGACCCGCTGGCACACCCTGACTTCGGGACGGAAAGACGGAAAAAAAACTATTCATGTGGCTGACAAACCCAATACCGCCGCCATAGAGCCCCATCCAGATATTTCCAAACCGATCAGGCTCAATATCCTGCACAGAAGAATTGCGCCCACGCCCCAGTTGAAAAGCATCTACCGGCACAAAAGCCTGTACCTGATTGTCGCGATGATATTGTGGATGCAGGATGAATAGTTGTGAGGATTCAGCCCCCACATAGATGGCCCCTCCGACCTCCTTAATACTGTAGACAAATGGCTCTTGCTTATTTTTCGACTTGCTGGCTAAGGAAATTTGTTCAATTGTTCCCGTTCGAGGATGATACACGGCAAGTCCTCTTCGCGTACCTATCCATACATTATTGTGGTTATCGCAAAACAATGCCTTGACCTCGCCATCAGGAAGTCCATGCTGCACAGTGAGTTGCCTTAGCGCTTTCGTCTTCCTATCGAAAATAGACACGCCTTTATTGACGTGACCCATGTATAGCATACCTTGCTGATCTTCCGCCAAGGACCATATACCATTCTCTGGCAGCTGGGGCAGTGCTTTTTGATTATAACGGAGGAAGGACTTCTCGGCGGAATCAAAGCGCTGCAGCCCTTGGTGATAGGTGGCCAGCCACAGATAGCCATCACTCCCTTTTAGGATATCTGTAATATCGTTGGTGGCGATAGAGCTTTCATCTTTGGGATCATGTTGGTAGTAGGTAAAACGGTTGGTCTGCAGATCCAATACATTAAGACCATCAGCCCGCGTACCGATGTAAAGCTTGCCGCGATCATACAGCAAGGTATTGATTTCATTGCTATTGACTGATGTACCATCTACCTCATCCGCTTTAAAAAAGCTTACGAAGGACTTACTCGCGAAGCGGTTAAGCCCTAGTTCAGTAGCAATCCATACGAAGCCATCATCGTCATGGGCGATATCCAGTACCTGCTGGTTGGAAAGACCATCCTGCAAAGAAAAAAATGTTGCTTTGCTGGGCTGGGCCAACAAAGCAACGTTACATAAAAAACAACATAACAATATTGCAGCTACCTTTCTCCATATTGAGATGCAGTAATTTGCCCTGGGCTGCATGTTGACAGCCGTCAAGTGACTCAAAAAAAGAAGACATCCCCTCATATACGACACCATAAAAATTTGCCTCCCTTTACCTGTACATAATCGCTATTTACCAACAATAATGGCAGCTCCTCCAGCAGGTATGGTCAGTTTGATACGGTTGTTTTTTGGCAAAGATAAATTCTTCTGCTCAGCATGATGTGCCTTATTATCATGAATGAGTTGCACCGCGCCAGCTTTTAGCATCGGCAAAGCTATTTCCAATTGCTTCGCTCCTACCTCTGCATTAATTGCCGCGATATACCAAGTATCGGCATGTCTTCTAGCCAGCACCACATATTTGCCCGGATACCCATCCAACAAGCGTGTTTCGTCCCAAGTAGTTGGCACTATTTTCATGAAATCGATCACCGTTGCAGAGGCGTCGGTAAGGTTATTTGGGGTAATGCCGAAGTTCTGCACAGGCGTTTGGAAAACGACCGCTGTTGCCGCTTGGAAAGTTTCCGTGGTCTTGCGTATCGTACCGCCGTTATTTTCGCGGTTATGTCTTTTGTTCAACAACACAGGTCCAAAATCCATGGAGGCTACAGCATTGCGAATAAATGGATGCAAGGTCGCATTATAAGCTTCGGTATCGTTGGCATGCTGTGTAAAAATAAGGTTCTCCGAAGCCAACACCGCTTCGCTGCCCACGAAATTTGGGTACATACGTTCCCATCCGCGTGGTAGCGTACAGCCATGGAAAATAACAACCAAGCCATAATCGTTTGCGTCCGAAAGGATATCCTCGTATAGCTTTAGGGTCTCCTGCTTATCGCCACCGAAAAAATCGACCTTGATACCTTTGACACCGATACGCTGCATCCACTCCATTTCCTTCTTGCGCGCAACTGCTGTATTCATTCTATTTTTAGGCCCTTGTGGGGCGTCATTCCAAAAGCCATTAGAATTGTACCACAAGCATATACCCACACCCTTGTCTTTGCCGTAGGCCACCAGCTCTTCAATTTTCTTGTGCCCTATCTTTGAATCCCACCAATTGTCTACCAAGGTAAATTCATAGCCCATGGCAGCCGAAAGGTCGATAAATTTCTTTTGGTCTTCGAAGTTGATACTGCCATCTTGCCATTCCAACCAACTCCATGTTGCGCGGCCAAAGGAGTACTCTTTGGAAGCCGTATATTGTGGTGTAACCAAATCGAACGGAATGGTCGTTTCGACAATTGGCTTTAAACTTTCGCCAACGGTAATAGTACGCCAAGGCGTGTAGCCGGGTAGCGCTATGGTAGGATTGGGACGTCCGATCCCGTTGTTTTCACCCGCTTCTGGAAAAGCTATTTTATAAAGGCCATCTTTCGAGCCTTCGCCCAATTTTGAGCCACAGTACAGCGAATTTACACCGGTTTCTGAAACCAAGACCCAACCTCTATCACCTATGTGAAACAAGGCTGGAAAGGTGTAACCGACTCCATATTTGGACGGCTTACCCAGCACATCATCTGCAATATACTCTTCTTCATAACTCGGCTTGGTTTTCATCCACCCGATCATCGGCGTTGCCTGTGGCGTTAAGAAAGTAGTGCTGATCGAGGGAAATTTAAATCCACTTAGCTCTTCTTCAATCAGCATATTGGCCGGCTCGCCTACTTGGGGTATATGGTACCGAAAAGCAACGTTGTTATTGCTGACCCGAAAAATCACGGTAAGCCGCTCTTTATTGTTGTTTTCGAGGTTGCAGGATAATTCATTGGCCTGATAATGTACCTGACTAACCTTAATTTTTGGCTCGCTGTAGTTTTCATCAATCTCCTTGGTCTGCTTTTCCAAGAAACGCAGTCCTGCCGAAAGATCGCTGTTGCTTCCACGGATTCCAAGCGGCGATTTCTCTAGCATTGATTTACCATCGAGTTGTATCGTATAATAGAGTTTCCCCTGCTCCAACGATAACGCAACCTGAAGTTTTTCATTTGGGCTACTGACGGTGGCTATCTCCTGTGCTAATACAGCAGAAGATGACCATAAAACCAAAATACCACAGAGCGTCCGCTTAATCCTGTTCATAATGTTTCATTAAAATTTTATAAATAACATACGTTGGTAAAAACATAACTTGGTTTTTCGATCGATCCAAAGCCGCAACCAGGAACCAGCGGAGACGTGGAGATATTTTCCAAGCATTGGTTATGCCTGCGATAAAGATAGTATAATTTTATAATTGTATAAAATACATTTATACAAGTTTGGTTCCACAATTTTTAGCGCGTGATGCCCGACAATAAACTTTGTTACTTATATATTTGCCTTAGCACAGATTGCTTGATGCATTACAGGATACTACTTTGTATACCGCTGCAAGAAATAAACCTATATCAGCCACAAGGTCACGAAGGTGAATTCTATCGCTCTTTCAAGCGCAGCAAATGATGTAAAGGCATACCTTGCAAATAGGGCAAATGCCGAAATCAATGGCATTTACCATAGAGACATTCCAAAATCAAAGGGAAATTAAAAATCGACCATCTTGCTTACCAACAGGGGAGCAAAGCTTTCTGTGCTCATAGCCTTACATAGAAAAGGAATCTAGACGAATCCCACGGTTGGTATGAAATAGAGATTTCGGATAGTAAGTACACAAATTTAGCTTACCCATATGCAAGGCGCGCGATAAATGGGCAGGCAAGAGGCACGGATCCTTTGATGGGCGGCACCGCATAGACGGATGCGACAAATCCATAGGTACATGCTTTACATGGAGCATGTACCTATGGTCGAATACGTGTATTACGTAGGTTGCGAATCAATTTATCGATGGTTCCAGAATCAAACTGCAGTTTATCATTTTTTGACGCTCGCTGCAATACAGCGATCACCTCATCGATGTAATTGTTAAATGACTCTTCGAATGCACTTTGATCCAACGTCATCTCCGGCGAGGTATTGATCAAACGGATGGTCTTGGAAACAGGTGATGAATCGTTTATGCGCTTGATCTCCGCTAGCGTCAATCTTTGTCTATCTGCATATCGAAATAACGCTTCGATGGACGCCTGTGTACCGGCAGTATTGGCCTGCATAGCTGCCCATAGTCTTTCTTCATGCCGAAGCAGTGTCCTATCAAAAGTTGCCAGCTCCCTTCGATATCCTAACAGCTCCTGCTTGAAATTAGCCGTGGTTTGATCAAGTGCATAATAGAAATCGGTATAAGGCTTTATGCTGCTTAGAAAATCACGCAGATCTTGATCTTTGATCGCATTGTCGCCAAACGACAATGCTTGGTCGTAAACACCTTTAACCATGGCACTGATCGGGTTTGATTCTACGATGGTCCCCACTAAAGGTATACTCACTACACGCTTTATCGTTTCTGAAAACTTGCTCTTCATGTTGCCTTTTAGGTTACGGCTCAGTATAGCTTCCGAATTATCAAGCAATACTTTGGAAAAGCTTGTGCCCAACTCCACATTTGTGGGATTGTTTAACTGGCTTATAAGTGTTCCGGCATACGTAACATCAAGCAGGCGGCTGTAACCTCTCACCTGCTGCTTCAACAAAGAAATATCCTGAAAGGATCGCGTTAAGATGCCGTAGTTAGTCTCGTAAAGCTGCTTCTGTTCTTGAAAAGAAAGCTCCTGCGACTCCGACATCAAATGCCGAATGCTGTCATTCGCCCGAAGCAATTTCTCGGACTGTAATTTGAGCTGTTCATACGATCCCTTCAACACTTCCAACTGCTTGTTGGTTTGTTCTAAATGCTGTTGGGTTTCCTGCATGGATGACAAAGCCGTTCGATTCGTATCCTGCGCCTGTGCAAAGACGCTGCAAAAAATATGTAGTAAAACAAATGCGAGAAAAAAATGTAAGTTCTTCATTGGCAATCATACTGTTTATAACTGTAACACCGAAAAGCTCCTTTGCTACATGGAGATGAAGGTACGCTAAAGATACCTAAAATCCCAATGCTGCATCGTAGTATATGAAGAACGATATAAAGCGCGTTACGTTTTCTCCATCGGTATCTTAGGTGTTCTTACTTTTTCTGGTTCTTTGAGAACCTCAGTAGAAAGAATGCACCTTATTTTAGAGAAGATGCGCTGCCGATCTGTTTCTGTTGACATATTAAAGCCAAAGAAAAATCCACCTGTAGAACTGTGCATGGACAAAAAAAAGAAGCCGCACAGCAAAACATCCAAGGTAGCGACCATACGTTTCCTATCGGCCATGACTTTCTTTCGCATAAAGAGCCTAAAAAGCGTTCGAAAGTGGTTCATATAGCTTTACTGGAATGTATTCAGCAACTTGTGTTGCTTTTCGGCGAGACTCCAATGTATCAACTTTTTGAGCGCACCATCCTCATGAAATTTCTCCATTTGCGCAAGGATAACCTCCAACATCGCATCTGGCCCGTGAACACGATATTTGCTTCTCTCGGCTTTTGCCTCAATCTCCAGTTGCGCCAGCCTCATTTGCACAAACGCGTTAACAAGATTATCAAAATTTTCAAAATAAAGATAGATCAGCTTCGGGTTTACCCGCAATTTTTTATGCACCGTTGTCACGGATAGCCCCGTAAACGTATCTTCTTCCAAGATCTGACCGATACCAACGATAATCCGTTCTCTCGTGCGAGACTTGTTTCGCAATGAACCACTTACTTCCTTTCTTTTTTCTTAACGAGCATAATTACATTATTAAAGGTTATAAAAACATTTACAATCGGCCAATAAATATCTTTCACCAAAAATAAATATAATAGCGAGAATACAGAAATGGTTTAGCGACTTTTTTAAACATAAATAACATTTACTGTCAATAAATTTGAAATAAAACGTTCTTTCTATTCGAAAATTTCGAAAAGGGGGTTAAAAAACCATTTTATTTAACTTAATAAACAATAAAGTAACACACGGACATAATGTGCTAAAAATTAGGATTTACGATACATAAATCCCTATTTTTAATGCAGCTAAGAAATGATCAACCATACGATTATGAAGATTTTACCCTTCCTATTTTTTTGCAGCCTACTTTACTGTTGTCACAGCGATGCGCAGAAAGAATCCACTCCGACCAAAAAATCGATTGCGGGCATTATCGAACAAATTGAAAACGTCCAACTGTCTACAAATGTGATCAATTTGACAGATTACGGGGCTGTTGGCGACTCCCTAACGGATAATAAACCAGTCTTTGATAAAGCTATGAAAGCATGCCAGGAAAAAGGCGGAGGAAGGATCATTGTTCCTGCGGGTGTTTACCTCGTGAACGGCCCTATACACATGGTTGACAACAGCGCTATTGATCTGCAAAAGGGAGCAAAGATAATTTTCGGAACAAACGCGAACGACTACCTTCCTGTCGTACCCACTAGCTGGGAGGGCACCCTCCTATATAACTATAGCCCATTGATCTATGCATACAACGTAAAAAATATAGCGATCATCGGCGAGGGCACCATCGATGGGAATGGCAAAGATGGATTTAGCCAATGGTACGACCGGCAAAAGCCTGCACAGCAAAAAAGCCGAGAGATGAACCTACACGATACACCTATAGACGAACGTATCTTCGGATCAGGACACTTTCTACGACCACAACTTATACAGTTTTATCAATGTAAAAACATCCTGGTCGAAGGTGTCACCATTGAAAATTCACCTTTTTGGTGTGTACACTTCTTAATGTCGGAAAACATTATAGCCCGAAAAGTAAAATTTAATGCATTCAACAAAAATAATGATGGCTTCGATCCGGAATATTCAAAAAACATCCTGATTGAAGACATCGATTTTAACAATGCGGATGACAATGTCGCTATCAAAGCCGGTCGCGATCGTGAAGGTAGAAATACCGGCATAAGCTCAGCAAATATTGTGATACGCAACTGCCGCTTCAAAGGATTGCATGGCGTCGTTATAGGCAGCGAGATGTCTGCAGGCGTGGAGAACGTATATGTCGAGAACTGTATAGCTTCGGGATACTGCAAAAGAGGAATCTATCTTAAATCCAATCCTGATAGGGGTGGCTTTATTCGAAACATCCATATTAACAATGTACGATTTGGCGAGGTGGAGGATGCCTTATTTATCACCTCCTACTACCATGGCGAAGGCAAAGGCCACGAAACGGACATCCATAACATATTTGTAAACAATTTTTATTGCAAGAAAGCCAGCAATGCCGGATTAGCTATTCAAGGATTTCCAACAAAAAAGGTAAGGGACGTACACTTCTCCAACACAAAAATAGATTCCTGTAAAACAGCGATCAGTCTTAGCCACACGGAAAATATCGTCTTCAACGACGTCATTATTGGCGAAGAAATAAAAGTGCCATCGGCGGTCAAATAGCCGATGAAGATGCTTAAAAAAGTAGCCCCATTGATAAGGGCTACTTTTGAAGCATCTTATAGAGGCCGCTAGTGCGTATACGAATCGCGATCGAAAATGCAGGACCCCATCCAGCGCAGCAAAGCAGCAAGACCATTGATAGGCTGCATGGCTGTAATCGCGCACGTATCATTTTCATTTTTGGAGTTATAACGAGGCTACAGCATCTGCAAATATTAACTATCTTCGCATTGCTAGAAAGCGCAATCATGCACCCGCCCAAATTCATCTGTTCATCTCGGCCGGACACTAGGACGAATTGTTGCATTTACTCAACAGCCCCTTCCGATGCCATTGAACCATGACTAAAAGGACGAACCAGCCTAGAGAGATGCATATTTTTCACGATCTGGCCAGGTTGACCTCTGCGCAATTTGGCGAACAGCAAAC
>JAAIGF010361224.1_pt1 | contig 11378 bp, 7 predicted proteins | sample 6487441 | NCBI WGS metagenome assembly JAAIGF01 (sample SAMN13974129, study PRJNA590717) | phyllosphere metagenome | biome: pepper field; feature: multiple bacterial spot infested pepper fields; material: pepper leaves; isolation source: leaves from pepper fields | host: Capsicum annuum ...
GAGACCCTGCAGAGCCTGATCGATGCGCCCGACGTGCTCGAGAACATCGACCGCATCTTCGTCATCGATCAGGGCGACAAGCGCGTCGACGCACGCGAGGAGTACCCGGCGATCGCCGAGGGCCTCGGCGAGACGCTCCAGATCATCACCCAGCCGAACCTCGGCGGTTCGGGCGGCTTCGCCCGGGCCATGCTCGAGACCCTCGATCGTCCCGACAGCGACTTCGTCCAGCTCCTGGACGACGACGTCCGGATCGAGCCCGAAGCCCTGCGCCGATCGATCGTCTTCGGCCGCTTCACGACCACTCCCACGATCGTCGGCGGGCACATGTTCGATCTGCTCGATCGCCCGAAGCTCCACGCGTGGGCCGAGGTCGTCGACGACAAGCCCTTCATGTGGCGGAACCTGTTCCAGGAGCGGATGCCGCACGACTTCGGTGCGCAGAACCTGCGACAGACGCCGACTCTGCACATGCGGATGGACGCCCATTACAACGGCTGGTGGATGTGCCTCATCCCGATGGAGACCGTTCGCGAGATCGGCCTCTCCCTGCCGGCGTTCATCAAGTGGGACGACGCCGAGTACTGCCTCCGCGCGGGTGAGGCGGGGTACGCCACCGTCTCGCTGCCGGGCGTCGCGCTGTGGCACGTGTCATGGCTCGGCAAAGACGACGCGATCGACTGGCAGGCGTATTTCCACGTGCGCAACCGGGTGGTGGCGGGCCTCCTGCACTCCCAGACGCCGCGCGGCGGCACGCTCATCCGTCACAGCCGCCGCGTCGACATCAAGCATCTGATGATGATGCAGTACTACCCGACGCACCTGCGCGCCGCCGCCCTCCGAGACGTCCTGTCGGGCCCGGCCCACATGTTCCGGTCCTTGGACACGGCCATGCCCGCCGCTCGGGCGGCCGCCTCGCGTTTCCCCGAGACGACGGTCCACAAGGACGTCGACGCGATCCTGCGCTCCCGCAAGGGCCGTCAGGTCTTCAGTGTTCCCCGCCGCGCCGAGCGTCACAGGGTGAAGGACACGTCATCGAGCCCGACCGGCATCCTCCTCCGTGTATTCACCGGTGTCTCGCTCGCGTCGCACTGGTTCCACACTCCGAAGAGCGTCAACCTTCGTACTCCCGAGGTGGAGTTCGGCAAGGGCGACGCGAACTGGTGGCGTATCCCCCGGTATGACAGCGTGCTCGTCAGCGCCGCCGACGGCAGCGGAAAGCAGATCTACACCCGCAACCGCGCACTGTTCCGCAAGCAGCTGGTGGAGAGCGTGATCCTCCACCGGCGTCTGCAGCGCCGGTGGGCCAAGCTGGCGGCGCAGTATCGCAAGGCGCTCCCCGGCCTGGTCTCACCCGAGGCCTGGCGCCGCGTGTTCGAAGAGAACAAGTGAACGCCTCGGAGCGGCGCCCGTCGGCACAGGAGACGTTCGACCCCGCCTCCGCGACGATCGCCATCGTCACGTACAACCGTTCTCACCTGCTGACCCGGCTCCTCACGAGTCTGACGTCGCTCGACCCGAAGCCGGGGCACGTCGTCGTCGTCGACAACGCTTCGGCGGACGACACGGCTGAGGTTGTCGAGTCCTTCCGCGAGAAGCTCGGGACGCAGCTCGTATATCGACGCCTCGAGACCAACACGGGTGGGTCCGGTGGATTCAGCGAAGGCATGCGCGTCGCCTACGAGCTCGGATCCACATGGATGTGGCTGATGGACGACGACGTCGAGGTCCTCCCCGACGGCCTGGCGAAGATGGGGCGCTGGGCGCCCCGGTTCCGCAGCATCCAGGGCCGCCGCTACGACTACGACGGCAGCGAGTTCTACTGGCAGTACCGCGTAGCAGAGCGCATGGGGATCCCGATCCCGTTCGCTCCTGCCGGATTCACGGAATCCGGCTACAAGGAGATGAACTCGGGATGCTTCGAGGGGATGTTCATCCACCGCGACATCGTCGAGCGCATCGGCCTCCCCGACCCGCGGTTCTTCATCTACTGGGACGATCAGGTCTACGGATGGCTGGCCTCACGGCACACGACATCCGTCATCGTCGACGAATTCGTCCTGCGGCGCACACGTGAGATCAAGCAGTGGGACATGGGCATCCGGCACATGAACGCGTCGAGCAACGCGTACCGCTACTACATCATGCGCAATCGCGCCCTCATCAAGCAGTACTACCGCGTCCACGGCGTCTACAACCCCGTGCACTTCGGTCTCGGCACGACGCTGACGTTCGGCAAGGAACTGATCCGCCTGCTTTTCGTCGAGCGCACCGTCCGCGGGACGAGCAACCTCGTCCGCGGTCTGCGCGACGGCGGACGCATCGCCCGCGACCGCACGTGGCAGCCCATGCCTCCTCTGGCGAGCGCCCCATGACTCGGCGTCTGGCCGTCGTCGCGCACTTCAATCCGACCGGTCGTGTAGCAGATCACGTCCTTCGTCAACTCGATGTCCTCGTGGCGGCGGGTCACGAGGTTGTCCTCTCGACAACGACCCCCGTCAGCGGAAACGATCGGGCGGAAGTGCTGAGCCGCGCTCGGATCCTCCACCGTCGCAACGTCGGGCAGGACTTCGGTTCCTGGCACGACGTCCTCGCGGCCTGCGACTATGGCGCTGACTACGAGGACGTTCTTCTCACCAACGACTCTTACGTGAGTGTGATCGACGACCTGGCGAAAATTCGGGCGACGATGACGTCACGCGGCGCTGACGTATGGGGAATGACGAAATCCTCGCGCCATGCCGAACACCTGCAGAGCTACTTTCTGTACTTCCACCGGAAGGCCGTCGCGTCGCCCGCGTTTCGAACGTTCTGGAAAACGTTCCACGCTGCCCCGGATCGTCGCCGCACGATTCTCGAGCACGAGATCGGAATCAGCCGGACCATGCGGGAGGCGGGATTCGCCCTCCAGGCGTACCTGCAGCCCACTCGCGAGGAGCGTCTCCTGGCGAATGCGCGCACGCTCCATCAGCTTCGTACGCGCCGCGACGTCTATCCGCGCCGGTTCCAAGGCCTGGAAGACCTGTTCGATCACACGAACGTGGCCGATCCCGATGAGGCGGATAAGTCGAACTGGGCCGCTTCCCTGGCCGACCTTGTCCTCGACGACAGGAGATTGCCTCTCGTGAAGATGGACACGCTGAGGTTCGATCCTTATTGGCTTGATTCGGCTCGGTTGCTGCGCGCATGCGAGCGGCGCTTCCCCTTTGAATTCGATGGAGTTCGACGCTACCTTCGCGACTCGGCATTCGCGTATCCCGCTCGCCCTGACGAGAACTACAAGCCCGCCCGAGTACCGAAGAGTGAGCCCTCGTGGATCGGGTACCGCGCCCGTTAGACGACGACGCGTCAGCGGCCGAGCGCCCTGCGTAGGCGCCGAGCCGCGTACCGCGCGACACGCCCCGGCAAGGCGGCGAATCGCCTCACTCGTGTGCGTCTTGCATCGAGGCGCGTGGGCAGAGACTCCCGCAATTCTCGACGTAGCTCATCGGCGTCGCGCTCCGCGCGGAGACGACGGGCGGCCTCGCCTCGATAAAGATCCCGCCACCGCGTGCTGGCGCCGACCTCTTCGACGACCAGGGGGATGACGAGTTCGGACACCTCCTTGGCGCGCCGGCGGCGGACGTCGTCGTACGATCCCCACTCATCGGACAGCGCGCTCTCCAGAAGGCTCGGGTGGACCGCGGCTCCGCCTTCGAGGAGACGGTGCAAACCTCGGGCGACGCGATCGTCGGGCGAGAAGCCCTTCTCATCACCAGAAAACGGGTGGCGGTGAAGATAGACATCTTCGAGCAGGCCGGCTCGCAGCAGCCTGTAATCGCGCATCCCGTGGTGACGTGGGCTCGGGTTGAGGAGCGGATTCGCGTCGTACGAAAGCCCTGTGTTCATCACCTTCGTGCTGTATTGCTCATAGGTTCGCCACGGAAAGTGATGCACCTCGATGTCATATTCGGCGGACGGCCGCCCCAGACTGGGAATGTCGACACCGTGATTGCCCTGCTGGACGGTGACGCCCGGGCGACCGATGTGGATGACGTCGTCGCTCGGGTGAGCGTGCAGGGCAACTGTCTCCATCAAGGAGCCCTCCTCGCGCTCATCGCGGAGGACGAGTCGATTCACCCAACCGCCACGGGCCGCAGGCTCGCCTGTCATGTTCACCACGGGAACGGAGAAGGACCCCACGCCCGTGGGTGTGTGCTGAAGAGCCTCCTTCAGCGTCGTCTCCGGGTTCGTGGGGATGAAGAACTCATCTGCGTCCGCGTTGATGACCCAGGTGGCGTTGAACTCGGTCGCGGCGCGCGAGGCCATCGCCGACACGACCGCAGTCTGATTCTTGTCATGAGCGAGGTAGTCGGAGACGATGACGCGGCCCGATTGCTCATACTCGGCGAGGATCTGCCGAGTCCCGTCAACCGAACCGTTATCGGTCACGAGGATGAGATCGATTCCCTGAGCCAAGTGATGCTCCAACATCGCGGCGATGACGTCGGCTTCGTCGCGGACCATCACCGTCATGACGACCTTGAATTCACGCACGCCCAGAACGCTCCTTACGCGCCACCAGCGCTGTGTCGAGAAGCACTCGAGCCCGGGCTCCAAAAGAATGGTCTTGCACGATGCGGCGAGCGGAGGTCAACAGCTCCTGAGGCGTCGGCCACGACTCCGTTTCGGGGGAAAGCAAACCCCGAAGTTCGTCGATGTCGCCGTAGGTCTGCACTTGCGCCCCGAACACTTCTGCCATGCCCGGCACCGGATCGCTCACGATCCTGGCACCCGTTGCCGCGGCGTCGAACAGACGGTTCGAAAGGAAACCGGCCTCCGCCATCTCGCGCCAGTGGTCGTTCAAGACGACATCCGCACCCGCGTACGCCGCCGGGACAAGGGCGTTCGGTATTCCTGAACTGCTGACGAACCTCGGATCGATGAAGTTCTCCCAGCCGTCGTCCCCGTGAACTCGGAGATCCGCACCCGCTGCGATGGCGTCCAGGACGATCTGACGTGCCACACCACGCGTGCGCCCGACGAACAGCGCTCCGCCGCCCTGGTCCGCTTCAACCTCGGGATTGAACAGGGTCGTATCCGTCGCTTGCAACAGGGTACGAATCGGGAATCCCCACTCAGCCGTCATTCGCTCTGCCCACACACCCCCGGCTGCGAAGACCGCGTCGAACCCACTGCGCACCTCTTGACGGGTGATCAATTCCGGGTGGCTGATGATCCACAGCAGGTTGACCGAATCGGGCTGGGGAACGAATGGAACGAGTCCACGCAAAGTCAGCGTTACGTCATCCCATCTCGCCGATGGGCGGTACAGCGACGTGCTTCGATCAACGACGACCTCTTGCCCGAGCCCACGCAGTGCCGTTGCCAGGGAGTGGGCGAAGTACGTGTCACCCCAGGAGTCTCCCCAATGGTCCGGCGTCGCTGGAGTCTTGATGGCCCACCTAAGTGTCTGTGGCCGATCCGAGAGAACTGCAGCCGTATCGCGCCGACGGTACATCACCTTGGCTTCGAGAAGTGGGCTGCCCGGCGGATGAGAGAAGCTCACGGATTCCAGCGTCACGGAACTGCTGCGCAGGAGTTCCCGATCGTCAAGGGTGCTCAACGTCTCGCGCCATACGCGTGCAAAGCGCGAACGGTTGGCGAACTGGTTGGACGTCCGTCCGGGCGTCCGCCCTTCGTAGTGCAAAACACGCGAACCGGTGCGCACTCGCAGATTGCCGCGCTCACGCAGCTTCAGGCAAAGGTCGACATCCTCCATGCCATTCACGTAGTGGGTGTCGAAGCCCTTGACCGCCCTGAGGTCGTCGTATCTGACGGCGAGGCACGCTGCAGTCAACGCGGAGAACGAGTAGTCGCCAAGGGAGTCCGGAACATCGATCGGGTGAACGGTGGGAAGAAGATGCATCGGCATGACCGGGCCACCGAAAAACACGGTTCCCGCGGTCTGAACGGTGCGGTCGCCGTACAGCAGAAGCGGCTGGACAGCGATATTCGATCGGTCCGCGAGAGTGTCGACGAGTGGATCCAGCCACCCCTCCTGAGGCTCCGTGTCGTTGTTGAGGAAGACCACGATCTCACTCGCGCCATCGGAGGCGCCGATGTTCGAGCCGAGCGCGAAATCCAGATTCCGCGGGAGCCGTCGCACATGGACTCGGGATTCCCCCGCGAAAACCGCCGTGAGGATACTCGCCACCGGCCGTCGCGACCCATTGTCTACGACGTTGATCCGCGTCAGTTCGTCGGTCGTTCTCAGAACGCCGCGGACGGCGCGCACCGTCATGGCCCAGTCCTCGAAGGTGGGGACGACCACGACGACTCCCGGCGCGGGGTCCCGGTCGAAGGTTGCCAACGCGGCCGTTCGCGCAGCATTGCCGGCAGCGCGGCGTTCGTACGGTCCATCCGAGCGACCACGAAGGCGAACGAGAGAGTCCTCGATGTAGCCGCAGGGCACGCCGGCATCAGCGATCCGGATCTCGATTTCCATCCCCACGCCGAGGTCGAGGGTCAGGTCAGGAAGGATTCTCTCCTCACCGGACCCTGCGAAGACGACGCCAACGCCGTCATCGAGCTCCGCCCACCGTGCGTCTTTCGTTCGCAGCCAGCTCTGCGGCACGTCGGAGCTCAGGACGGCCACCGCGCCGAGGGATGCGTCCTCCTGCAGGGCGCTGACCGCAGAGCCGAGGAAATCGGGCTTCCACAGCTGATCCGGGGTCCAGATCGACCATCCGTGAGGACGTGCGGCCGCCACCACGTCGGCGATGACCCCGCCGAACGTCGGTGCGGACGGGCGGCGGTACACAAGATCGACATGGGGATGATCATCCAGAACCTCAGCGAACCGAGGTGGTTGAGCGGCGTCATCATGCGCAACCACGACGATGCGCAACCCCTGGAGGTTCTGTCCGTTCAGCTCTAACAGCCGAGAGATGTCGAGGTCGGAACGAAGATGCCGCTGATCGACGAAAACAATCGCCCTCCCGTCTGGCGCGTGTTGTGCGTGCTTCCGAGAGTGATGGGTGAGAACTCCGCTGTCCGGGTGCAGGAGTGAACGATGCGCGTTGTATTCCCCAATCCGCCGGCGGATCGCACCCTCCGCGGCGTGTCTACTCACGACGGAGACATCCGGGCACGATGGACAATGCTGTTCCTCGGTCCCATCGTCAAGGAAATGTCGCAGGAGGGAGGAGGGTCGCGCACTCAGTGTCTGTGAATACCTGTGCCCCCAAAAATGCGGGGACGCTTGACCGACTTCACCGAATGAGATGAAGTCCAAGAAGAGGCTGACGGGGCGACCGCGACGCGCGAGCCCACGCTCCTGGGCGGCGTACCACTCCGGCTCGAAGAACGGGTTGGGCATCCGCCCATCGAGCTCGCCGTTCGCGATCAGGTCGTCGAGCGCCGAGTACGGGGTCAGCGGCGTGCGCCCTCCCACCTGCTCGGCGTAGAAGGCCACATCGATCAGACCGTGTTCGACAGCGTGGCGCGCAGCGTTCCCGAGCTTCACGGCGCGTTCGGCGTACGTTCGCCATCCGATTCGAGCGCCGCCAAGCCGGATCGCCGGTGCCTTCGGCTCCTCGCGGACCAGCCTTGTCAGGTCTACCGCGCTTCCTTCTACGGCCGCCCATCGACTGAGTGGGTACGGCATCGGTGCCGAAGCGTCGATAGCGAGGGCTGCCAGTCGCGTACGGAGCAGCTGTGCGCGGACCAGAGAGAAGCGCGCCTCAGGGGCATCGATGAACGGGTTCGGCACGATCCCCCACCGCCACCCCTCCTCGAAGTAGTGACGCGCAGCCGCGTCGTCGCTGTCGAAGTGCAGCCCCGTCTGCATCGAGTAGTGCTCTCGCACGATCATGTTGATGCCGCGAGCCGACAGGATGAAAGGCGTGTTGACACGAGAGACGACGTCTCTGATCTTCTGGGAGCGTCCGACTCGTCGAGCGATCGACACAAGCTCCCGTTTCACGCGTGCAGTTCCTCTCACATCCTGATTTTGCGGCCGAAGCTCGAAAGACACTCCGAACCAACGCGAAACCCAGGTTACCCTGGGCCACGGTGCGGTCTGGACGGGCGCTGGTCTCTATCTGCGATCCGACTGGGGCTCATCGCCGCGTGGCAGTGGTTGCTTCCTGGTGGTCAGCGACAGGCCGAGCGCGAGGCCGGCCGCGTCGGCCAGCGTCATGAGGATGCGGCTCACGAGGGCGAGGCTGAGGGCCGCACTGGCTCCGACGAGACTGGACAGTGCGAGAACGAGGGCCGCTTCGCGCGCCCCCAGGCCTCCGGGAGCGATGATGACCAGGAACCCGACGAGCCACGCGAAGGCGAACGCCCCTGCCGCGAGGGGGTAGCCGACACCCGGGGCCAGCTGCACGAGCAACAGCCACGCCTGAAGTCCGAGCAGCAGCCACATCACGAGTGACCACGCCGCCGACGCGACGAGTGCGCGGGGCGCGATGGCTACGGGCTCCTCGTTGCGACGGGTCACTCGGAAGGCGAGACGGACGATCCGGCGCAGAACGGCCGGGACGAGGCACGCCAGGAGGAGGAGGGCGACGACGATCGCCCACCAGTTGCGAAGGAGCGCGGTCGGGTCCGAGAGCACCAGACCGAGCACACCGACCACCCCGGACATGACGACACCGACGAGCATTGCGACGATGGACGCGGTGAGCGATCGCGGACGTGAGATCCCGTGGTCTCGCGCGAATTCCGCCTGAGCGAGAACCGGCCACACCGCACCCGGAACGTATTTGCCGACCTGAGAGATCATGAACACGCGCGTCGAGTCGCGCAGCGGGACCTCGAGACCGACGGAGCGCATGATGGCCCGCCATGACAGTCCGTTCGCGAACAGTCCGACGATGCAGCAGAGAGCGGCGAGCGCCACGACGCCTAGATCGAGATCCTGCAATGCGTCGATGAAGCTGTCCCACGAGGCGACGACCGCGACGACGAGGAGAACCAACGCCACGGCGACGAACGCCCAGCGGATGATCGCCCGCTTCATTCGGCGAGCCAGTTCCACATGAGGCGGACGCCGTCTTCGAGAGGGGTGCGAGCCTCCCAGCCGATGGTCCGCGCCGCTTCCGAGACGTTCAGCCACGTCGAGGGGACGTCGACACCGCGCGCGGGCAGGTGCTCGACGTCGAACGGGTGGCTGTCGCCGACGACCGACCGCAGGACGCTCAGCAGCTCATCGAGGCTGGTCGGCACTCCGGAGCCGACGTTCAGAAGCGCCGGGGCGGCGTCGGTGCCGGCCACCGCCGTCACGGCTCGAGCGACGTCGTCGACGTAGACGTAGTCCCGGGCCACGTCCCCAGAACCGAGGAGTTTGATCGACTCCCCCTGCAGGATCGCGCGCATCCAGAATGCCAGGACACCCTGGCCTCGCGCGCCCTTCTGGCCGGGTCCATAGGCGTTCGCCACCCGCAGGACAGTGTGGCTCAGCCCGGAGGCGCGGAGCACGTCCTCTTGCGCGACCTTGTACCGTCCGTACGCGGACGACGGGCCTACTGGGGAGGTCTCGGAGTGCGGAGCCGGGTCCTGGATGTCGTAGGCGGTGCCCCCCGAGCCGAGGAGCACGACGTGTTGATCGGGCGCCGCGGCGGACACGGCATCGAGGACACTGCGGAAGTCGTCGAGCTCGTCCTCGACGAGATCGGGGCGTTCGTGAGCCAGCAACGGGCTGAGCGATCCGGCCGCCCACACCAGGTGGCCACTGGACGCTGCATCGGTAGCGAGGATGCCGTCGCTCACGAGCGGGCGAGAGCGTCCGAATTCGGCGATACTCCGACCCTCGGAACGTGCGATCCGGGCGACCGCCGAGCCCAGGAATCCTGCGGACCCGACAACCGAGATGTCATACACTTTGATTTTGGCCACCGCCCCTTACGTCGGGATTTCCATCCTATGCCCAAGCCCCGTGTGCTCGTTCTGACATCGACGTTCCCCGCGCGGGCGGGCGACGGCACTCCGGCGTTCGTCGCTGACCTCGCCCTCGGCCTCGGCTCCGACCATGACGTGCGGATCCTCGCACCCGCGGTGCCGGGCGGAGCCCCGCGCGAGCGCCTCTCCGACTCGGTCGACGTGTTCCGCTACCGCTTCTTCCCGCGACGCTGGGAGGACCTGGCCGACGGTGCGATCCTCGAGAACGTGCGATCGAGGCGTTCCCGCCTCGTGCAGGTCCCGTTCTTCCTCCTCGGTCAGGCGATCGCCGTCAGGCGCGAAGTCCGGCGGTTCCGTCCGGACGTCGTCCACGCCCACTGGATCATCCCCCAAGGCGTGGTTGCGCGAGCGGTCGGCGGGCGCGTCCCGATGATCGTGACGACGCTCGGCGGCGACCTCTACGCGCTCGGCGCCAAGCCCTTGCGGGCAGCGAAGTCCTGGGTCCTGCGGAACGCTCGCGCGGTGACCGTGATGAACCAGGACATGCGCGACAAGGCGATCGAGCTCGGCAGCACACCCGAGACCACTCACGTCATGCCGATGGGCGCCCACCTGCAGGACGATCTCAGCGACGTCGAAACCGTCAGCGGCAGCGGGGCGCTCCGCGTCCTCGCGGTCGGGCGCCTCGTCGAGAAGAAGGGCTTCGACGTCCTCCTCCGCGCTCTCCGGCGCTCGGACCTCGCCTATGAGTTGGTCATCGTCGGTGACGGTCCCGAGATGGACTCTCTGCGCCGCGCGGCGGACGGGCTCCCCGTCACCTTCGCCGGACAGCTCGGCCGGGACTCCCTCATGGAGCGGTACGCCGCGGCCGACGTCGTCGCGTTCCCCTCCCGGCGGGCGGCGTCCGGCGACCAGGACGGTCTCCCGGTCGCTCTTCTCGAGGCGATGGGCTCGGGCCGCGCCGTCGTCGTGTCGGATCTCCCCGGCCTCAACGAGGCCGTGCAGGACGAGGCATCCGGTCTTGTCGTCCCTGCGGAGGACGAACGCGCCCTCGCCGACGCCCTGGCCCGGCTGGACGGCGACGCCGCGCTCCGCCGACGCCTCGGGGACGCGGCGCGTGACCGCGCACACGAGTACTCGATCCCCGCCACCGTCGAGAAGTACCGCGCTCTGCTCTCCACCGTCCTCGGCCGCTGAGGCCGGCCGATCAGGGAATTGGGTTGTCGGCGTTGTACTGAGAGATGATCTCGTCGATCGGCCCGTCAGCCACCAGTTGGTGATCCCGGATGTAGAGCCCCCGGCGGCAGAAGCGACGCAGGTCCTTCTCGTTGTGGCTCACGAAGAAGAGGGTACGGCCCTCCGCGAGGAGTTCGTCGATCCGCTGGTAGCACTTCGCGCGGAAGGCTCGGTCGCCGACCGCCAGCACTTCGTCGACGAGGAGGATCGGCTCATCGAGCTGCGACACCACGGAGAACGCCAGGCGCACCTTCATC
>JAAIGF010084110.1_pt1 | contig 11365 bp, 7 predicted proteins | sample 6487441 | NCBI WGS metagenome assembly JAAIGF01 (sample SAMN13974129, study PRJNA590717) | phyllosphere metagenome | biome: pepper field; feature: multiple bacterial spot infested pepper fields; material: pepper leaves; isolation source: leaves from pepper fields | host: Capsicum annuum ...
GGTACAGGAAAAACCACCATCATCAGCGCATTGGTAAAAGTACTACCAAGACTACAAAAAAAGACGGTTCTACTTGCTCCTACTGGTCGAGCTGCTAAAGTCATTAGTCGCTACTCAGGACGTACAGCACTGACTATTCACAAAAAGATTTATCGTAAGAAATCAGCCGCCTCTGTTGCCATGGATTTCACCTTAGCAGATAATCCACATGAAGACACCTTATTTATTGTGGATGAAGCATCTATGCTATCGGATGATCCGGCTACTGTATTTCAAAGTAGTTTATTGAAAGATCTGATAACGTATGTTCAAAGCGGTGAGCGCTGCGTGCTACTTTTTGTGGGAGATACCGCGCAATTACCGCCAGTTGGTATGCTGCAAAGTCCGGCCTTGCGGCCGGATTATATGGCCAGCCGCTACGACCTTTATGTGTCTCATTTTGAGCTGACAGACGTGGTGCGGCAAAACAAGAATTCCGGCATTTTATTCAACGCTACCAAAATCCGACAGGAAATAAAACTGGAAGATGAAACAGCAGAATACCCATTTCCACAATTCATCACCCGTCCATATAGAGACGTCTTTCAAATGACAGGCGAACGCCTGATCGATGGCTTGCATTACAGCTATGATAAATTTGGATTGGAGAATACTATGGTCATTTGTCGCTCCAACAAAGCAGCAAATTTGTACAACCAGCATATTCGCAACCAGATTCTATTTCGGGACGAAGAAATTACTGGCGGCGATCTGATCATGGTGGTCAAAAACAATTATTATTGGCTACAGCAGCACGACGAATCGCATACGGGTTTTATTGCCAATGGCGATATGGCACAAATCCGAAAAGTATCTAATGTACACGAGATGCACGATTTCCGATTTGCCGATGTGATGATTGATTTTCTGGACGGTAATGAGCACGACACGATACAATGTCGGATTCTATTGGATAGTCTATATGTGGATAGTCCTAACCTGCCGCAAGAACAGCTACAAAAGTTGTACGAATCGATTTCAGCAGATTATGCGGATATTTTAGATCGCAATAAAAGAGCAGAAGCTATCAAGAAAGACCCCTATTTTAACGCCTTGCAAATTAAATTTGCTTATGCCATCACTTGCCACAAAGCGCAAGGTGGACAGTGGCCAGCGGTATTTATCGATCAGGGTTATTTGAATGATGAAATGCTCACCATGGAGTTTCTGCGCTGGCTTTACACAGCTTTGACGCGTGCTACCCAAGAGTTGTACCTCGTTAACTTCCACCCGAATTTTTTCCAACCTCCTAGCTAATGAATGCATCCGAAGCCTATCAGATTCAGAAAACGCGATTTATGTTGTGGTTGCAAAAATATGAACTTGCGGATATCAGCCCATTGCGCGAAAAGGATGTCGACCTAGAAAAATTGTTATCGCTTTGCGTAGTCGAGCAGACAAAAAATAATCTGGCACTGCATGCCATCTGGTTTTTGGAAAAATATGCACTGGCACATACAGAAGATCTTCCTACCATCTTCCACTTTCTGCTAGATAATCGCTTACGAATTACCATAGAAGGTGCGCAGCGTATTCTAGGTAATATCTATCTACAGGCGCTCAATAGTTCTTCCTATACAACCACCGAAGATCAAGAAGAAGAACTCATTAATTGTGGATTCGACTGGTTAACTACACCAGATAAATCCATCGCTGTCGTCGCCAATTCCATCGAATTGCTATACTTTTTATCGCTTCGTAACGATTGGATTAAAAAAGCGCTCGAATCAGAGATCAGTTTATTGCTTGAGCGTGGCACCACACCCGCTATCCGATCCAGAGGACAGAAAGTATTGAAACAATTACATCGCAAGCCAAAATCCTGATCCTAATAGACTACCGTTCTACCAGCTCTTTTACCTTTTCGCCGTAGAAATCTACTTCGGTCGGCACTTTCTTCGAAAGCTCGTACCACTTTCTGAAAGCGGATATAAATACAATCAGCATCAATGCCATCGCAATAATGGCCAAACTAGCCAATAGGTAATCGCCTGCCGGAAGATAAATATTAGCAACCTGTAAGTAACCTGCCCAGAAAGTAACTAAGGCCATCATCACGCCAGGTACAGCGGCACACAAAGCATATTTTCCTCGATCCATCCGCAAAAGCATTGTCGTACAGACAATCAAGCCACAAGCCGCCAATAATTGATTACTAATACCAAATAAAGGCCAAATGCTGCTTACATTTCCCGTATAGACGAGATAGCCCCACGCAAAAGTGAATAAAAAGCTGGCAACGATAACGCCTGGCATCCAGTCTTTGTCGCGGAACTTAGGAATTACGCTTCCCAGCATTTCTTGTAAGAAAAACCGACCAACACGCGTGCCGGCATCAATCGCTGTCAGGATAAATACCGCCTCAAACATAATGGCGAAATTGTACCAATACGCCATCACTTCGTCCATGTACGGAATACTATTAAAAATATGCGCCATGCCGACTGCCAAAGAAACTGCGCCACCTGTACGACCTTGCAAATCAACACCGATTTTCTCCATAAAATGCGGAAGATCTACGGTATGAAGATGTGGATTGTCAATCAGAAATTGCGCATAACCGGCCGTAGGCGTATTGATCGCAAAATAATCACCAGGCATCAGCGTACACGCAGCTATAAGCGCCATCAAGGCTACAAAACCTTCTACTAGCATGGCACCATAGCCGACAAAAAGTATTTCTTTTTCGTTACCAATCATTTTTGGCGTCGTACCTGTCGCAATGACGGCATGAAAACCAGAAATAGCACCACAAGCGATCACAATAAAGATAAATGGCAATACTGGACCTCCAATTACTGGGCCTCCACCATGAATAAATTCGGTCAAAGCCGGCATTTCTAAGGTCGGATGCACAAATATGATTCCGACAGCCAGCATCAGTATTGTACCAATTTTCAAATAGGTGGACAAATAATCACGTGGAACGAGCAAAAACCAAATAGGTAATACAGACGCTAGAAAACCATAGATGGCAATCGCGATGGATATGGTGGATACATCCCAGTGAAATAGATCATTGAGAAACGGAATTTGCATTAAATTATGTCCACCAACGATACCAGCAATCAGCAGTATACCGCCCAAGATACTGGCGAATGTAACGCTGTCTTTCCGATAACGCATTATCAATCCCATAATAATCGCAATCGGCATAGTAATGATTACGGTGAAGAGTGACCAAGACGCTTCATGCATCGCGCTGATACAAGCCAGCGACAAGCCAGCTAAAGTAAGAATAAGGATAAATAGCACGGCAACGCCAGCAATTGTGCCCGTCACTGGACCAATTTCTTTCGAAGCGATCGAAGCCAAGCTTTGCCCTTTGTGTCGCATAGAGGCAAATAGCACCACCATATCGTGCACGCCACCAGCCAGCACACAGCCAATCAAAATCCACAATGTACCGGGCAAATACCCAAATTGTGCCGCCAAAACAGGACCCACTAATGGACCAGCAGCAGCAATCGCCGCAAAATGATGACCAAACAAGACGTTCTTATCAGTTTTTACATAATCACGACCATCTGCAAATTCAACGGCTGGAGTAACGACTTCTGCGTTTAATCGAAGTACTTTGCTAGCCAAGAAAAGTCCATAAAACCGGTAGCCAATAGCCAACACGAGCAATGCGACAAAGACCAACGTTAGGGCATTCATGCCGTCTAGAAATTCCATTTTTACATATTTTAGTGTACAATTGGGTTTATAACTGATTTAATATCGCTATAGCGCACAGAAATATTAAGTGAAAATTAATAAATATTCACTTAAATAAAGCCAATTGTAAAGACTTTTTTTCAAAAACAGCCTGATGCGCTGTTTTAGGAGAGATCTTGTGCTCAGGTGCGAAGTGCAGTCACTTCACAAAACAGTGATACGTCTAAAAGAGGGTATTACCCCGAGGATAAAGCTTCCCCAAATGTTTAAAGGCTAACTCCGTGCATTCACGACCGCGAGAAGTACGCATCAAATAACCTTCCTGAATCAAATAAGGCTCGTATACATCTTCAATAGTTCCTTCATCCTCGCCTACTGCTGTCGCGATGGTTTTAAGACCGACAGGACCACCTTTAAATTTGTCGATAATAGTAGATAATATGCGGTTGTCCATCTCATCCAAACCATGTTCATCGACATTCAGCGCGTTCAAAGCAAACTGTGCAATGGCTTTATCGATATTACCTGTCCCTTTGATTTGCGCAAAATCTCGCGTACGGCGCAACAAGGCATTGGCAATACGCGGCGTACCGCGACTGCGTCGAGCAATTTCATAAGCGCCTTCTTCGGTAATCGGCACGCGGATAATATGCGCAGAACGCTCGACAATCGTCGTCAGCAACTTCACATCGTAATATTGCAAGCGAGAATTGATACCAAAACGAGCGCGTAATGGAGCCGTCAATAAACCCGAGCGGGTCGTTGCTCCTACTAAAGTGAAGGGATTTAGACTAATTTGCACAGAACGTGCATTGGGGCCAGTTTCGAGCATGATATCGATCTTGAAATCCTCCATGGCCGAATACAAATATTCTTCGACCAAAGGACTTAAACGATGTATCTCATCGATAAATAGAATATCACCTTCGTCTAAGCCAGTGAGTAATCCAGCCAGATCGCCCGGCTTGTCCAATACCGGACCAGAAGTAATTTTGATGCCGACTCCCATTTCGTTAGCAATGATATGGGAAAGCGTCGTCTTTCCAAGGCCCGGAGGGCCATGCAACAAGACGTGATCTAAAGCTTCGCTACGTAATTTTGCCGCTCTTACGAAGATAGATAGGTTTTCCAAGATCTTGGCTTGACCCGTGAAATCTTCAAAGGTTTGTGGACGCAATACACGTTCCAGGTCTTTGTCGGTGTGGCTTAGCCTTTCCGCATTTGGATCTAGATTTTCGTTCATCAGTTACTCCCCCTTTTATTCGATTTCTTAAACAAACTCGCCCATTTCAAGCTTATAACGCCCCAAAATGCTTCCCTAAAAATCTTGGTACTCATCTTCGAGGTACCGTGCGTACGATCGGTAAAGATAATTGGCACTTCTACCACTCGGAATCCATCTTGGATGGCTTTGAACTTCATTTCGATCTGAAACGCATAACCCACAAAACGAATTTTATCCAACGGAATTGTTTCCAACACTTCGCGTCGGAAACAGACAAAACCGGCCGTCGCATCTTGAATATCAATACGCATAATCGCGCGCACATACATGGAAGCGAAATAAGATAACAGCACCCGCTTCATCGGCCAATTCACGACATTTACGCCTTGAATATAACGCGATCCCACCGCCATATCAGCTCCCGTGATGCAGGCTTCTTTTAAGCGCAATAGATCGTCTGGGTTATGACTGAAATCGGCATCCATCTCGAAAATATACGCATAAGATCGTGCTAGTGCCCAACGAAAACCATGGATATAGGCCGTACCTAAGCCCAGTTTTCCGCGACGTTCTTCTATAAACAGTCGATCCGGAAAAGATTCGCACAATTCCTTCACAATCACCCCGGTGCCGTCTGGTGAACCATCATCTACAATTAAAATATGAAAGTCACCTTCCAACGAAAACACTTTACGAATAATGCGTTCTATGTTTTCCTTTTCATTGTATGTAGGAATGATTATCAGACTGTCTGCCACGGTATATTATTGATCTAAAAGATAAAAGTACTAAATAAAATCTGCTATCTAACGCCGTGCATCAATCGTTTGATGAATGGAGAAAGGGCAAATAAGATAATCGCCGCCACGATAGAATAGATCGCCAACTGCTGGTAACCATCTGTGTACGCCATCAATTTGTCTAACGCAGTAGCATTGTCATCTGGAGAAGACATCCCTGCACCTAACAATCCGGCTACATATTGTCCGTAAGCACTAGCCAAAAACCACAAACCCATCATCATACCGCCCAAACGTTTTGGCGAGAGCTTCGTAATCATCGATAGACCGATCGGCGACAGACATAATTCTCCGATGGTAACCGCCAGATACGCTAAGGTAAACACGCCCAAAGAGGTTTTGCCTTCAGCATCCGCAAAAAAGCGTGTTCCGAAAAACAGATAGTAGGCCAATCCTAAAAACACGAAACCTAAAGCAAATTTGATCACCGTATTGGGCTCCGCTTTCTTCCGCGCCATGGCCAACCAAAGCAAACCTAACAATGGACTGAAAACGATTACAAACAGGGAATTCGCTCCATTATTGACCACGTTGGGATCTATATTGAAGAAGAATAGGTTATCATGCAGGTTGTTATTCGCAAAGAGCGCTAAAGAACCGCCTGCCTGTTCGAAGATCGCAAAAAACAAGATGGAAAATAGAATCAGAATCAGGGCAGCCATCAATTGCTGACGTGCTTTCGAGTCGTTTTCTCTCTTCATCTGCAAGAAGAAGTAGCCCAGAGCAATCGGACCGATGATGTACATAAAGTAATCGGTGTACCGCGTATTGTTAATCATCATAAAGATGAGTGGAATACTAGCCAGCGCCGCCAAATACACAAATAGCTCGGTCCGTATACGCGTTGCATTGGGCATGTGAAGTAGCGGACTATTTCCAATCGGTTTGATATGTCTTTTAGTCGCCAAAAAGATGATTAATCCAATCAACATCACCAGAGCTGCAGCACCAAAGGCATAATTCCATGAATAGTTTTTCCCTAAATAAACACATAGAATACCACCTAATAATGCACCGACATTAATCCCAGAATAGAACATCCCAAAACCAGCATCTCTTCGCGGATCATCTTCTTTATAGAGGTCGCCCACCATCGAAGAGATATTGGGCTTAAAGAAACCTGTACCGATAATGGTTAGCGCTATACCAAAGTAGAAATAATCGTGTGGTGATAAAGCAATTAATCCGTTGCCCAGCAACATCATCGAAGCACCAAAGATCAACGAGCGTTTGAATCCTAAAAACTTATCTGCAAAGATACCTCCTACAAAGGTAAAGGCATATACAAAGGCCTGAATCGCCCCATATTTTAGGTTAGCATCGCGATCAGACAACAATAATTGGTCGACCATAAAGATGGCCAATACCCCACGCATTCCGTAAAAACAGAAGCGTTCCCACATTTCTACTAAAAAGAGATACCACAGTTGTTTCGGGTATTTCCCGTCAAAATTCTGAATATCTTCTAACGTCAATTCTTTAGACATACGTAATTTTTAAGATGAGGCTATTTGACGCCGTGCATCAGTTTTTTGATCAATGGATTCAATAAGATCACCAATAAACCGCCTGCTGCCGGAATAATGGTAAAGAGAAAAAAGAAATGACTCAATGAATAATTCTGCTGAATAACCTCTACTTGTCCACCTAGAATAGCGGCTAGCTTTTGCGCAATAGCAATCGCCAAATACCACATCCCAAACATGAAGGCCAACATTCGCGCAGGCACCAATTTGGAAACGTAAGACAAGCCTACCGGAGATATAAAGAGCTCTCCGATGGTGTGAAATAAATAGGTCAATACCAAGAATATCATCGACATCTTCACACCAGAACCGACTTGCAGTGAACCCATACCTAAAATTAAGAATCCGATCGCTACAAAGAACAAACCCAAGCCGTATTTTACCGCTGCCGACGGATTGTATTTAGAATCCCAAATTCTCGAGATAGTCGATGCTAATGATATAATAAAGAAGGAGTTAAGAATAGAAAACCAAGATACTTTAATGGCAGAAACCTCTGCTGTGAATTCACGGTACAACATCCAGATCCCTGATCCCCAAATCAGTATAAAACAGATAAAGAGAATGATATTAGAAGCAGCCGTCTTCGACCAAGTAATGATCGACAAACGAACCAACACCCAAGAAATAATGATGAGTGGCACAATGGTCAATAAGGTATTAATGCTATTAAATACATACAAGCTATTTCCTGTCAACTCCCGATCCACGTAATCCCGTGCAACCAGTACGAGCGATGTAGCACCTTGCTCAAAGCTCATGAAGAAAAAGATCAGGAATACCGCCAATAGAATAACACCAAACATGCGATCTCTTACCACTTTTGCATACCGGACAATACGAGAAACTACTAAGCCTAAAAAGATAACAAGTGCTACTAAGACCACAATAGTCTGGCCGCGCAGGCTATCCGTATCCAAGAAAGCAAACATGTCTAGCACGTTGTTTTTAGACAAAGGATCATTGAACGCATACGTCAAGCCGACGATAGAAACCAACACGATTAGGAAGAAATCCAATTTGGTAAAACGATTGTAACTCGTTTCGCCCTCTTCTAGATTCGTCACTTCTTTTTGTTCGGAAGTAGTCGACTTCTTCAGCACACCCAAATCGCCCGTAATCGGTTTTGCTAACCAAAATTGAATCGTACCTAAAAGCATAAATACACCAGCAAGGCCAAATCCCCAATGCCAACCCACCGTTTCGCCCAGATAACCGCACAGCATCATTCCAAAAAATGCCCCCGCATTCACTCCCATGTAGAAGATCGTATAAGCACCATCTTTCTTCTCCGGTCGATAACGATACATTTCGCCCAGAATAGCGGGCATATTCGGTTTGAAAAAGCCTGTACCAATCACCAAACCAGCCAATCCAATAAAAAACATGATCGGCGAATTGAATGCCATGGATGCGTGTCCCAAAGTCATAATAATCGCACCAATAATGACGGCAGCACGCGATCCAATGTACTTATCAGCAATCACACCACCAAAGATCGGGGTGATGTACAATAACATGGCATACGTACCGTATAACGCACCAGCTTGCTCAGCAGACCAGCCCCAACCTGGATTGGTCGTTAATACGGAAGCGGTGAGGAATTGTATCAGCAAGACGCGCATACCATAAAAAGAGAATCGCTCCCACATTTCTGTGAAAAACAACACAAATAATCCTGGAAAGTGCCCCAATAGCAACTTCTCCGGCTCGCTATCGGTAGCGCCTATTGGATTTATAGGTGAAGATGGAATCATAAGATATAAAAAGGATGTATTTTCAAGTCCCAAAGTTAAAAAAATAAGTGAAGACACTTATCTACTTCTAAAAAACAAAAAAAGCGCCTTTGAAAGGCGCTTCTATATACTTTGATTTTGATTACTTATTTAATACCATGCATCATACGTTTTAGCATCGGGTTAAACATTACTAATAAGATGGCTACGATAATCGGTAAGCTGGCAATGATAAGAAAGAAAATCGAAATAGAGTATGCATTGGCAATTTGATCGATATAGCCACCTAACCATCCAGCCAAATAACTAGCAATCGCTGTTGCCATAAACCAAAAGCCAAAAATCAATCCGACTAAGTTTTTTGGAGACAGTTTACTGATATACGATAATCCAACCGGAGAAATACATAGCTCACCCATCGTGTGGAAGAAATAGGCTAATACCAGCCACAACATACTTACAGATGCTGTTAACGCTCCTTGCGGGATATCGCGGCTACCATAAGCCATCGCAACGAAACCAAGCGCTACTAATACTAAACCAAGCGCGAACTTGATTGGACCAGATGGATTCCATACTTTTTCCCATAGCTTGCTGAACATGGAAGCGCAGGTCACGATAAAGAACGCATTTAAGATCTGAAACCAAGAAACCGTTACTTCAGTCGCCTCCGAATTAAATTCATTATTGATCTTCCAAAAACCTAGCACCGCTATCGAAGCAAAAGATAACATGGTAAAGAAAATGGTTAGAGGATACTTCCGAACTATTTTACGTGCCAAACTGATGAGTACATAAGTCACAATCACGATCGGCATTAGAGTCAACAAGGCATCGATCCATTTAAAGCTCGTAGCTGCTGAACCAGAAAGTATGCGTTGTGTATAATCTTTGGCAAAGATGGTCATAGACCCACCAGCCTGCTCGAACGCGAAAAAGAATAAAATACTCGCAACCATTAATACGCCAGCCACAATTAAGCGATCGCGTACCACGTGATTGGGTGTTACTTCCTCTTCAATTATTTCCGACACTTCTGTCTCCAACGGAATCTGATGTCCTGGTTTATCTCCTACTACACCAAAGATGCGCTGTCCAAAATAGAATTGCAGCATGCCAAAAAACATAAATACACCGGCTAATCCAAATCCATAATGCCAACCTACTTTCTCTCCGATATATCCGCAAAGTAACGATCCTAGAAAAGCACCTGCATTGATCCCCATATAGAAAATCGTGTAACCAGCATCTTTTTTAGCACTTGAATCTGGATATAATTGACCAACCATGGACGAAATATTGGGTTTGAACATACCATTACCTAATACCATAAAGGCTAAACCTAGGTAAAAGAAATTCTCAGAAATGCCTTCTAACGCCATGGAAGCATGACCCAAGGTCATCACAAAGGCACCGATTAAGATCGCCTTTTTATAACCGGTTAATTTGTCGGCTAAAATACCACCGATGAGCGGTGTAAAGTACACCAAAGTGGTGTACCATTTGTACAAAGAAAGCGCTTCTTCATTGTTCCAGCCCCATCCGCCCTTGGCGATTTCTGACACTAAAAACACGGTCAATAAGGCTCGCATTCCGTAATAACTGAAACGCTCCCACATTTCCGTAAAAAACAGCACCAGCAAACCTGCTGGATGCCCAAAGACCATCTTGTCGTCAATACCCTTCTTAGCCAAGTGTTGAACTAGGCCTTCATCGTTGTGTTGGTTCATATAAGTTTTAAAACAATCTCTAATTAGTTGTTAGCCTCACATCGCTATGCTACGACTTTCGGAGCATATTGGTAGGCGGTGTGAGGTCTACAAAGAAAAGAAAAATAACGCCACATCTGCTGCAATGTCATAGATCTTTTACCTATTAGGCCATTTGAAATCGCTGTAGTAATTTTTTGGTCAGTTTGATGCCTTCCATTTCACTATGCTTATCTCCCTCGTACTCGATACCTACATAACCCGTATAACCGGCATCGCGCACAATCTTCATCATGCGTGCGTAATCGATATTGGCCTCATTGCCTTGCGCATCGAAAACATTTGATTTGGCACTTACGCCTTTGGCGAATGGCATGAGATCTGTCACACCTTGATAGCGATCATATTCATAGAAATTTCCAAAATCGGGCAGGGAGCCACAATACTTATGATCAACGGTTTTAAGCACATGGGAAAGCCAAGCACCATCTGATGAAATGCCACCATGATTTTCAACAACCACACTGATGCCCGCATCTTTACCATAAACAGCCAAAGTTCTCAGACTTTCTACGACGCGCTTGGCCACTTCCTCTGGTGTACCCTTGCCCGCCGCATTGACACGAATAGCGTGGCAGCCCAACTGTTGTGCAGCATCTATCCATTGATA
>JAAIGF010108318.1_pt1 | contig 11365 bp, 7 predicted proteins | sample 6487441 | NCBI WGS metagenome assembly JAAIGF01 (sample SAMN13974129, study PRJNA590717) | phyllosphere metagenome | biome: pepper field; feature: multiple bacterial spot infested pepper fields; material: pepper leaves; isolation source: leaves from pepper fields | host: Capsicum annuum ...
CCGGCATGAAGATCGGCATTTCCTGTCATGGCTTCGGTGCAGGCGGCGGCATCGAGCGCTACACCCTCGACCTCGTCAACGGCCTGCATGCCCTGGGCATCCGGCCGGTGGTGTTCGCCAAATCCTTCAACACGAACTTGCCCGAATATGCCCGCATCGACCCGGTGCGCATCGGCGTGCGGGGCTGGCCGGGCAAACTGCGCGACCACGTCTTTTCCCGTCGCCTGCGAGCACTGAAAGCGGCGCATGGCGTCGACGTGCTGATCGGCTGCAATCGCACGGCAGTGTCCGATGTCGCCATCTGTGGCGGCACGCACCTGGGACACATCGCCCGGCGCGGCAAGCCGGCCGGCTTCTGGGACCGCCTGCAGATCAGGCTGGAGCGCCAGCACTACGCCCACGCGCGCGTCGTCGTCGCGCACGCCGGCATCATGGCCGACGAGCTGCGTACGCTGTATGGCATCGATGACACGCGCATCCAGGTGCTCTACCCACCCATCGACACGGCCCGTTTCCATCCCGTGGACACCGACACGCGCGCGCGCCTGCGGAAGTCGCTCGATCTGCCGGACGACCGGGTCGTTTTCCTGTTCCCGTCGTCGAGTCACGTTCGCAAGGGCCTGGCGGAACTGACGGCGTTCTTCGCCGCCACCGATCTGCCTGTGCAGTTGGCCGTGCTGGGCCGCCCTATCGACGGAAACTGGCCCAACGTCCGCTATCTGGGTTACCGGGCCGACATCGAGAACGCCTACCGGGCGACCGATTTCACCATTCTGGCCTCGCGTTACGAGCCATTCGGGCTGGTCGGACCGGAATCGGTGCTGTGTGGCACGCCCGCTTTGCTGGCGCACCACATCGGCTGCACGGAAGCGCTGTCGGCCGAAGCAGCGATGCGTTTCGATCCGGATCAACCCGCATCATTGGCAGCCTGCGTAGCGGCGGCTGTGGCGCGCACGCAGCGCGGCGATGCACGGCTGAGTACGCCACGCGAACATTTGTCATACGATCCAGATGTTGCTGCGCACGCGCGCGCCATTCTGGCTATGGTCGGCGCATGCCCGGCCACGCCGGTCTGACCGGAGAGATTTCCCAGGCATGCCCCCTCGTTTTCCTGTTCGTCCCCTCGCCTCGCTGATGGCGGGCTGGGCTGCCGCATTCGCTGTCTGTCTGTTGCCTGCCCTCACCCTGACGGTGCGGGGCAGTGCCAACCGCATTCTGCTGGTCCTGCTGCTGTTGTGCGCCATCGGCGCTGCCCTGAACCGCCAGCGAGCTCCTCACGAACGCTTCGGCGCCCTCGCCCGCCAGTACGGCAAAGCCTACTTTGCCATGGCGTCGCTGCTGCTCAGCGCCATCGTCAGCACCCTGGTGTGGAACAGCGGTGATGCGTCCGCGCTGGATACGCCCACCCGGCTGGCCGTATTCGGCCTGGTTTTCTACGCCGCCATGGGCGCGCCTCAGGCCATGTTGCGCCTGTTCCAGTGGGGCTGCGTCGCCGGCGCGCTGCTGGCGGCGTCGATGCTGGCCGTCGCCCTGCAGGCCAACGACGGCACACGGCCGTTGCAGGTGGGCTTCACCAACCTGCTGGCCTTCAGCAACATCGCCCTCTTGCTGGGCCTGTTCTCGTTCCTGTCCACCGGCTGGTCCAACTGGCAGAGCCGGGTTGGCCAGGTCGGCGTGATACTCAAGCTCACTGCCGGCACCGCGGGCCTGCTGGCCTCGTACGCCTCGGGATCGCGTGGCGGCTGGCTGGCCTTGCCGCTGCTGGCGCTGGTGTCGGTGCTGCTGTATCGATGCGCGCACCGGCGCAAGCTGTTCATCGTGGTCATCGGTGCGGCGGCGCTGTTCTCCGCCTTCCAGTACAGCCCGGTGGTGCAAGACCGCGCCATGCAGGGCATGACCGAATTCAGCGACTATTTCGCCGGGCGTGACCTCGACTCGTCGGTGGGCACCCGCCTGCAGTTGTGGAAGGCCGCCTGGCTCACCTTCCTCGACAACCCCGTGTTCGGCGTGAGCCGCCAGAACTACCAATCGGCCATGGCGCAAATGGCCGAGCGCGGCGTGCTGACGCCGCAGGCCGCAGGCTTCGGACATTCGCACAACGAAATCCTTTATTCCCTGGCCACGCTGGGGTTGCTGGGTGCGCTGAGCATGCTGGCGATCTGGCTGGTCCCGGCCGTGCTGTATGCGCGTGCCGCCTGCAGCGACAACCCCGACAAACGCGTGGCGGGTGCCATGGGTCTGTTCCTGACGCTCGGCTTCATGGTGTTCGGCTTCACCGAAGTCATGTTCACCGTGTCGATGGTGGCTGCGTTCTACACCATCGTGAACGCCACGCTGCTGGCCATCATCGCCAAGGCCGACGCGCCTGCGCGTGTGAACCCGGCCTAGGCGACCTGCCCGCTTCCGGCATGGGCCGACAGGCCCTGCCGGGCGCGTACGCGGCGACTGGCCAACAAGGCTTCCAGCCGGGCCACGTTCTCGGCCAGATGTGATCGGTCGTTTTCCGCGTGCCACAGATGGAACACGCCCGTGGCATAGCGACCGTCCTTGCGCTGCACCCCCGCCTGCTGCAGGCGGATGACCAGATCCGAATCTTCCATGCCCCAGCCTTCGAAGGCTTCGTCGAAGCCGTCGACGGCCAGCAGATCGCTGCGCCACGCAGCCAGGTTGCAGGTCTTGGCGCCTTCCCAGCGATCGGCGTGACGCTTGCGCCAGGCACCGGCCAGGTTGCGCGTCATCAAGGGCAGCAAACGATTGATGCCCCCGGCCAGGCGCTGGCGCAGTTGCTCGGCCAGCCGCCACAACGGTGCCGGGTCGCCCTGCGCAAGCAGATCGCGGGTGTAGTCGGGCGAAAGCAGCACGCGGTTGCCCGCCACGAACCAGCCGGTCTCGGCCAGCGCGGCATGGCGTGCGGCAAAACTCGGCCGCAGCACGCAATCGCCATCGATGAAGACCAGGTAGTCGGCACGGCTGCGCGCAATCGCGCGATTGCGGATGGCGGCAGCACGAAAGCCGTCATCCGGGTGCCAGACGTGTTCGATGCGCACTGCGCTGTGTTGCCGGGCTTTAGCCACCACCGCCGCGGTTTCGGCGCCCGACCCGTCGTCGGCCACCAGGATTTCGTCGAAAGGCAGTTGCTGCGCCAGCGCGGCCTGCAGCACCAGCGCCAGCGCGTCGGGGCGGTTGTAGGTGGTGACCACCAGACCAAGACTGGGAGCTGGGTTCATCGCGGCGGCTTTGCGGCGTCCTGCGCCAGCATTCGCTTCAGGTAGCGGTAATAGGTGCCTTCGGCATTGGACACGGCCAGCATGAAGCCGTACTTGCCATCCAGGAAGCCGCGCTTGACCACGTAGGTGCGCAGGAACGCCCACACGCCGTGGCCCACGGCCGACCCGAAGGACACCCGCTTGCCGCGATCGCCCATGGCCTGGGCCCCGGCGGTGGAATAGCGGTTGACCTTGTCCAGCACGCTGTCGAGGTCACGGAAGCTGTAGTGCAGCAAAGGCGTCTTCAAGCGCGCGATCGGTGCGGTCGGCGTGGTCGGGACGACCCGTTCGTGCACCTTGTCGTCGGAGAACCGGGCGTGTTCGCGCCGGAACAGGCGCAGCACCGGGTCGGGCCACCAGCCGCCATGACGCATGAAATGCCCGCAGTACGACGACAGCCGCGGCAGCTCGTACAGATCGGGACCGTCCTGGCGGGCGATGGCGGCACGGATCTCGGCCGCCAGCGCGGCATCCACGCGTTCGTCGGCATCGATGGACAGCACCCATTCCCCGGTCGCCAGGGCCAGTGCACGATTCTTCTGCACGCCGAACCCTGGCCAGTCGCGGGTCGGCACCACATGCGCACCGAACTCGCGCGCGCGCTGCACCGTGTCGTCGGTGCTACCCGAATCGACCACGATCCACTCATCGGCGAAGTCCACGCTCTCCAGGCAGGCCGTGACGTTGTCGGCCTCGTTGCGCGTGATCAGGATGACCGACAGCCGCCTGGGCTGCCGCGCGTCGGACAAGGGGCTCAATACGTCAGCTCCACCGAGTCCGGCTGCACCCAGGCGCCCAACTGCTGGATCAGCGTCTCGGACAGGCGGACCCGCCACGATTCGTCCAGGCGCACGATGCACTGCGCATCGTTGCGGGCGTAGCAGACCTCCACCGGCGTGCCGGGCAGGCCGTTTTCCGGCTCGGCACGGAAGGGGTTGAGCAACTGGCGCAGCCGCCGCGAGTCGGCATTGCCGTTGAGCTTGATGCGCAGCGAACGCACGTGCGCCTCGCGCGCGGCCTGCAGATCGAACAAGGAATCGGCGACGATGCGCACCCCGCCCGAATACTCGTCGTTGCTGATCTTGCCGTGCACCACCAGCAACTGGTCTTCGCGCAGCTTGTTGCGATGCTGCTCGAACAATTCGCTGAAGATGGAGATCTCGAACTGTGCGCTGCCGTCGTCGAGCACGGCGAACAGCATCTTGCCGCGCCGGGTCATCTGCGTGCGCACGCTGGCCAGCACGCCCGACATCCACTGCAGGTCGCGGCTGGGCTGCAGCTTGGCCAGCGGCGTGCGCACGAACTTGCGCACCTCGTCGCGGTACGCGTCGAACATGTGGCCGCTGAAGAAATAGCCCAGCGCGGTCTTTTCCTGCGACAGGCGCTCGCGCATGTCCCAGGCGTCGGCCTTGACCAGTTCGGCGCTCAGGTCGTCATGGTCGTCGCCCCCGAACAGCGACACCTGGCTGGCGGCGCGCGCGGCCTGTTCGGCGCCGTCCATGGCCAGTTGCACCGAGGCCAGCATGGCGGCCCGGTTGGGCTCGATGCCGTCGAAGGCACCTGCCTTGATCAGGGCTTCGATGGTGCGGCGGTTCACCGAATGCTTGCTGACGCGTCGGCAGAAGTCGAACAGGCTCTTGAACGGCCCGCCTTCCTTGCGCGCGCGCAGGATGTCTTCGACCGCGCCCTGGCCCGTGCCCTTGACCGCGCCCAGGCCGTAGCGCATGGTGCGCGGCGGCTTGCCCTGCCTGGAGTGTTCGTCGGCCACCGGCTCGAAGCGGTAGCCGGAATGGTTCACGTCGGGCGGCAACACCTCGACGCCGTTGTCCTGGGCGTCACGGCAGAAAATCTGCACCTTGTCGGTATCGTCCATGTCCGAAGACATGGTCGCGGCCAGGAACTCGGCCGGGTGGTAGGCCTTCAGCCAGGCCGTCTGGTAGGAAATCAGCGCGTAGGCGGCCGAGTGCGACTTGTTGAAGCCGTAGCCGGCGAACTTCTCCATCAGGTCGAACAGGTTGACGGCCAGCTTGGGGTCGTGCCCCTTCTGCTTGGCGCCTTCCTCGAACATCACCCGCTGCTTGGCCATTTCCTCGGGCTTTTTCTTGCCCATGGCCCGGCGCAGCAAGTCGGCGCCGCCCAGCGAATAGCCGCCGATGATCTGCGAGATCAACATCACCTGTTCCTGGTAGACGATGACCCCGTAGGTGCTCTTCAGGGTGGCTTCCAGGTCCGGGTGGAAGTAATCGACCGAGGCACGGCCGTGCTTGCGGTTGACGAAGTCGTCGACCATGCCCGATTCCAGCGGGCCGGGACGATACAGCGCCAGCATGGCGATGATGTCTTCGAAGGTGTTGGGCCGCAGCTTCTTGAGCAGCTCCTTCATCCCGCGCGATTCCAGCTGGAACACCGAGGTGGTGTTGCCCTCGCTAAGCAGCTTGTAGACGGCCGGGTCGTCGAGCGACAGCGCCATCACGTCGAAGTCGCGCTTGGTCTCGTTGAACTGGCGCACGTAGCGCACGGCCCAGTCCAGGATGGTCAGGTTGCGCAGGCCCAGGAAGTCGAACTTCACCAGCCCGGCGGCTTCGACGTCGTCCTTGTCGAACTGCGACACCGCGCTGTTTTCCTGCCCGGGCTGGCAATACAGCGGGCAGAAATCGGTCAGCTTGCCCGGGGCGATCAGCACGCCCCCGGCATGCATGCCGATGTTGCGCGTCAGCCCTTCCAGCGGCTTGGCCAAGTCGACCAGCGCGCGCACTTCCTCTTCCTGCTCGTAGCGCTCCTTGAAGGCCGGCTCGTCCTTGAGCGTGCGCTCCAGCGTCCACGGGTCCATCGGGTTGAAGGGGATCAGCTTCGACAGGCCATCGCAGAACATGTAGGGCATGTCCAGCACCCGGCCGGCGTCGCGCACCACGGCCTTCGCGCCCAGCGTACCGAAGGTCGCGATCTGGCTGACGGCCTGGCGGCCGTACTTTTCCTTCACGTAATCGATGACGCGTTCGCGGTTGTCCTGGCAGAAGTCGATGTCGAAGTCGGGCATGGACACCCGCTCCGGATTCAGGAAGCGCTCGAACAGCAAGTCATAGCGCAGCGGGTCGAGGTCGGTAATGCCCAGCGCATAGGCCACCAGCGAACCGGCGCCCGAGCCCCGTCCGGGGCCCACCGGCACGCCGTTGTTCTTGCCCCAGTTGATGAAGTCCTGAACGATCAGGAAGTAGCCCGGGAAGCCCATCTGGATGATGGTCTTGCACTCCCAGTGCAGCCGTTCGTAGTACTGCGGCCGCTTGGCATCGCGCTCGGTCTGGTCGGCGAACAAAAAGGCCAGGCGTTTCTCCAGGCCCTCTTCCGACAGTTGCACCAGGTAGTCGTCGAGCGACACGCCGTCGGGCGTCGGGAAGTTCGGCAGGCGCGGCTTGTCCAGCACCAGCGTCAGGTTGCAGCGCTGCGCGATCAGGGCCGTATTGGCCAGCGCCGAGGGAATGTCGGCGAACTTGCGCTGCATGTCTTCGGTCGACAGCAGGTACTGCTCTTCGGTGAAACGCCGGACCCGCCGTGGATTGCCCAGCAGTTCGCCTTCGGCGATGCAGGTGCGGGCCTCGTGGGCCATGAAATCGTCGGGTTCCAGGAACTGCACCGGATGCGTGGCGACCACCGGCAGCCTGGCCTGTGCCGCCAGCCGCAAAGCGGCCTGGACGTAGCGCTCGTCGCCGTCGTGACCGGCACGCTGCAGTTCGATGTAGAACGCATCCGGGAAACGCAGCGCCCATTCGCGCGCGAGCGTCAGCGCGCTGGCTGCGTTGCCCGCTTCCAGCGCCTGGCCGATCTCGCCACCACGGCCGCCCGACAGCACGATCAGACCGTCGCCCAGCTCGGCGAACCAGGCGCGGTCGATCTCGGCCCGGCCCCGGTACTGGTTGTTCAGGTACGCGCGGCTGAGCAATTCGCAGAGGTTGAGGTAGCCCTGGTGATTGCGCGCCAGCAGCAGCAGGCGGAACGGCTTGTCGCGGTCGGCCTCGTTGGTGATCCATACATCGCTGCCAGCCAGCGGCTTGACGCCCTGCTTGCGGGCAGCCTTGTAGAACTTGATCAGACCGAAGGTATTGGTCAGGTCGGTCAGGGCGACGGCGGGCTGCCCCATCTCGACGACACGGTCGATCAGGGCGTCGATACGCACCGTGCCGTCGATCACCGAGAACTCGGAATGGACGCGCAGGTGGACGAAAGGCGAGGAAAGCGCTGCAGAAGACATCCCGCCATTTTAGACCGGGCGGGCTGCCCCAGCGTACGCGATCGTCGGTTGCAGACGACCGGTGCGCCCCGCGCCGGGCCGTTTTGCCCCCAAGGCTTGCAGCGCCCGCCCAATCGCGAAATCATTGCAGCCTTTTGAGCGATCACTCCGATGCGTGCCTCTCCTGCGCCGACCGGCTACGTCGGCCGTTTCGCGCCCAGCCCCACCGGCCTGCTGCACGCCGGCTCGCTGGTCGCCGCCATGGCGAGCTACCTCGATGCCCGCGCGCATCGCGGCCAATGGCTGCTGCGCATCGAAGACGTCGACACGCCCCGCGTCGTGCCCGGCAGCGACCGCGAGATCATGGGACAACTGCGCGCCCTGGGCATGCACTGGGACGGCGAGGTCGTCTACCAGTCGAACCGTGACGCCGCCTATCGCCAAGCGTTCGAGGCATTGCAGGCGGACGGGCACATCTACGGCTGCGCCTGCACCCGCAAGGAAATCGCCGCCGCCGTCCTGGCCCAGCGCGGCCGCCTGCCCGACGGCGAACTGCCCTACCCCGGCCTGTGCCGCCATGGCTTGCCGGCCGACCGCACTGCACGCGCCTGGCGCGTGCGGGTGCCCAACGGCGACACCTGCTTCGTCGATCGCTGGACCGGCCCCCAATGCGACGACGTGGCCGCGCAATGCGGCGACTTCGTCCTGTGGCGCGCCGACGGCCTGTGGGCCTATCAACTGGCAGTCGTCGTCGACGACGCCTGGCAGGGCGTGACCGACGTGGTGCGCGGCGCCGACCTGCTCAGCTCGACCGCCCGCCAACGGGTGCTGCAAACGCTGCTGGGCCTGCCTCACCCAGGCACCATGCACGTGCCGGTGGTGGTCAACGACATCGGGCAGAAACTTTCCAAGCAGACCGGCGCCACCGCGCTGGACGTATCCGCCCCCATCACCACACTGGCCGCTGCCTGGGCCGCGCTGGGCTTCGCACCGCTTGCCGCCGACAAGCTCGACGCCTTCTGGCAGCAGGCAACCACCCAATGGGCCAGGCGCTGGTCCGTGGCATGATGTACGGCTGACCACCACGCGCCGGCCCCCTGGCGTGTCCCGACGCCGGAGCCTGCCGTGACCCACGCCGACACGCACTACTACGAACCCGAACACGGGCATGGCCTGCCCCACGACCCCTTCAACGCCATCGTCGGCCCCCGCCCCATCGGCTGGATATCCACCCGCGACACCGACGGCGGCCTGAACCTCGCCCCCTACAGCTTCTTCCAGGCGCTGTGCTACACCCCGCCCCTCATCGGCTTCTCCAGCACCGGCTACAAAGACACCGTACGCAACGCCGAAGCCACCGGCGAATTCGTCTGGAACCTGGCCACCCGCCCACTGGCCGAACACATGAACCAGACCGCCGCCATCGTCGCGCCCGACGTAGACGAATTCGCACTGGCCGGCCTCACCCCCATCCCCAGCCGCCGCGTCGCCGTGCCACGCGTAGGCGAAAGCCCCGTCACCTTCGAATGCAAAGTCACCGAAATCATCCGCCTCAAGCGCCGCGACGGCGAACCCACCGATAGCTGGTTCACCGTAGGCGAAGTCGTCGCCGTCCACATCGACCGCCGCTTGCTGATCGACGGCATCTACGACACCGCCGCCGCCGAGCCCATCCTGCGCGCAGGCGGCCCCGACGCCTACTTCCAGGTCACCAATGAACAACGGTTCCGCATGCGCAGACCAAGCTGAGGACACACCACGCGCAGGCGCCCCCACGAGCAGTTGCCTTCTACGCGCAGTTGCCCTCTTAAAGACCGCCCCCCGAAATGTCACCCCCCAAGGTCTGGCCGCTGGGCAGGGCGAAGGCGACTCGAAGGCGCCGCGTGGCGGGTGGGAAATGGGGGCGAAGAGGGCGCGCGTGTCTGAGCGATTCGGACAGCCCGGGGGACTGTCCGAATCGCGAGTTCGCGCCCGTCCCCCATTTCCCGCCCGCCACGCGGGAAGTTCCGGCAAAGCCGGAACCGCCTTCGCCGGAGCCTACGCCCTGCCCAGCGGCCAGACCGCCAGAAGAACAGAAAACGCAAAAAAAACGGGGGCTCGCGCCCCCGATATCTCAATTCTTCTTGCCGCCCCCCAGCAACACCGCCACCTGTCGTCGCGGCGCACGCGACGTAGTTGGCTCGGCGTCCGCCTGAGGCGCCGTGGCCGACGCCGACGGCTCATACGGCTTCAGGAAGAAATCGTCCACCGGCTGCTCACGCGACGTAAAGCGCCGCCCACCACCCGAAGACGACGCGCTGCCACGACCGTCCCGCGAAGCCGGACGCGCCCCACGCTCCTCGCGCGGCGCACGCTCCGAACGCTCACGCGAAGACGTCGCCGCAGCCGGCAGATCCAGACTGCCACGCGGGATCTTCTTGCCGATCAGCTTCTCGACATCCAGCAGGAAACGCTCTTCCTCGGACGTGAACAGCGCAATCGCCTCACCCTTGGCGCCAGCACGGCCCGTACGGCCGATACGGTGCACATAGTCTTCAGCGTTGTAAGGCAGATCGTAGTTGATCACGCAAGGCACACCCGCCACATCCAGACCACGCGCCGCCACATCGGTGGCCACCAGCACTTCCAGCTCGCCAGCCTTGAACGCCTCGAGCGCCTTCATGCGATCGGTCTGGGTCTTGTCACCGTGGATCGACTCGGCGCGTACACCGTCACGCTCCAGCTCACGGGCCAGACGCGCCGTGCCCAGCTTGGTGTTCGAAAACACGATGACCTGCTTGAGGCCGCGCGACTTCACCAGATGCACCACCGCATGGCGCTTGGCAGAACCGCTCAGTTCATAGGCCACCTGGGTCACCGTGTCGGCCGTAGCGTTGCGGCCGGCGACTTCGATTTCCACCGGATCGGTCAGGTAGCTGCGTGCCAGACGACGAATTTCATTGCTGAAGGTGGCCGAGAACAGCAGGTTCTGACGCTGCTTGGGCAGCAGGCGAATGATGCGTTCGAGATCGGGCAGGAAGCCCATGTCGAGCATGCGGTCGGCTTCGTCGAGCACGAACATCGACACCTGGCCCAGGTTCACGTTCTTCTGTTCGACGTGGTCGAGCAGACGGCCGGGCGTCGCGATCAGCACCTCACAGCCGCGACGAACCTGGTCGCGCTGCGGACCGATGTCCACGCCGCCGAACACCACGGCTGCACGCAGCGGCGAAAAATCGCTGTAGCGCTTGACGTTCTCGGCGACCTGGTCGGCCAGCTCGCGCGTGGGCGTGAGGATCAGCGCCCGCACCGGGTGGCGGGCCGGGGACGCACTGTTGTTCGCCGTGGGCATCAACCGGTGCAGGATGGGCAGCGTGAACGCCGCCGTCTTGCCCGTGCCCGTCTGAGCGGCGCCCATCACATCGCGTCCGGTGACCACGACCGGGATGGCCTTGGCCTGGATCGGTGTGGGTTTGGTGTAGCCGGTCGCGGCGATGGCTTTGAGCAGGTCGGGATGCAGTCCGAACTGTTCGAACGTCAGGGCGGCGTCGTCCGGCGCCACATCGGCACGGGATTCGGAAGGGGTAACGAGATCGGTCATTGATTTCCAGAGGGAACTCGCCGGACTTCGACACGTGCGAGCATGCAATGTCATCGACATCGCACTGGCCCGGTGCGGGCAGTCTGCGGGAAAGACGGCGCATAGCGCCTGTAGGGGCATCCGCAGCAGAGCCGCCAAAGCGGGCCTGACAGGATCCGGGGCGCGTCGAGTACGGCTTCGCCCGCTGAGCGGACGGCGGCACAACCGGATAGAGGCGTGTGGAAAATCGGCTTGCGGACGGCGAGTTTATCGCATATGCGTAAGCTTTGTGCACTATCCCCGCGAATCGGCGCC
>JAAIGF010042175.1_pt1 | contig 11364 bp, 9 predicted proteins | sample 6487441 | NCBI WGS metagenome assembly JAAIGF01 (sample SAMN13974129, study PRJNA590717) | phyllosphere metagenome | biome: pepper field; feature: multiple bacterial spot infested pepper fields; material: pepper leaves; isolation source: leaves from pepper fields | host: Capsicum annuum ...
CGGGAGAGCTGTGAAAGCGCGATGATGGGAACGTTGAGTTCCTTGCCCAAGGCTTTCAGGCCGGTGGTGATCTGAGTGATTTCCTGCACGCGGTTTTCGCCGCTCTTGCCGGAGCCGGTCATCAGCTGAATATAGTCCACCACAAGGCAATCGAGGCCGCGCTGGCGCTTGAGGCGGCGGGCGCGGGCGGAAAGTTGGGCGATGGAAATACCACCGGTCTGGTCGATATAAAGCGGCACTTTCTGCATCATTTGCGAGCAGGCGACGAGCTTTTCGAAATCGGACTCGGTGATTTCACCACGGCGGATTTTCGAGGATGACACTTCCGTCTGCTCGGAAATGATACGCGTTGCCAGCTGTTCGGACGACATTTCGAGCGAGTAGAAGCCGACGACGCCGCCATTCTTTGCCTTGAAGGAGCCATCCGGCTGCACTTCCTGCTCGTAAGCAGCGGCAATATTATAGGCAATATTGGTGGCAAGCGAGGTCTTGCCCATACCCGGACGTCCCGCAAGCACGATCAAGTCGGAGCGCTGCAAGCCGCCCATGCGGCCATCCAGCGAGTGGATGCCGGTGGAAATACCCGAAAGGTTTCCGTCACGCTCAAAGGCAGCGCCCGCCATGTCGATGGCAAGGGCAACCGCATCGTTGAAGGACTGGAAACCGCCATCGTAACGGCCCGTTTCGGCAAGCTCGAACAGGCGGCGTTCGGTATCTTCGATCTGCGCCTGCGGCGGCATGTCGAGCGGCGCGTCATAGGCGATGTTGACGACATCCTCACCGATCTGGATCAGCGCGCGGCGAAGCGCCAGATCGTAGATGGCGCGGCCATAATCCTCGGCATTGATGATGGATACGGCTTCGGCGGCCAGACGCGCGAGATATTGCGCAACGGTCAGGTCGCCAACCTTCTCATCCGCCGGAAGGAACGTCTTGATCGTAACCGGGTTGGCGGTCTTGCCCATGCGAATGATATCGCCCGCGACCTCGAAAATCTTGCGATGCAGCGGCTCATAGAGATGAACCGGCTTCAGAAAGTCGGAAACGCGGTAATAGGCGTCATTGTTGACGAGGATGGCACCCAGCAGCGCCTGCTCGGCCTCGATATTGTTCGGTGCCTCGCGGTAAAGCGGCTCGGCAGCCGGGGCGGGGGTGATCTTTCTCACGGCGTCGTTCATGGTTTGCGTGATCTCCCTTCAAGCCTTCTTATGTTCTGCAAGCCTGCCGGTTTGAAGCGTCCGGGCGCCGCCGTCAATGACATTGCAGCAACAGTGGCAAACGGCCTTACCTAAAGAGAGGCAAGCTGCATCACATACGGGGTTGTCCCCACTAATCCACAGGCTGATTCGGCTGAGCGTATGGCGCGTTTCGCGAATCACTCCGTCGGTGGCATGATTTTACGGCATAGCTGCCAATCGGCGAAACCATCTTGAATTTCATCGAAAACGAAAATAGATAGGCAGGAAATAGATAGCACACTAATTATAAGGCGTAATTACATTGTCCAGGGCGACGGAGAAAGAACAGCTCTTTGACGAGATGGCTGCCTTCAACCGCAAGCTCCGCTCGTTTTTCGATGCGCGGGTGGCGGAGAAGGGGCTGACGCTGGCGCGTGCACGCACATTGTTCGCGCTTTCGCGCCGCGGTTCGTTGACGCAGAAGGAACTTGCCGAAGAGCTGGAAATTGAAACGCCGACGCTAGTGCGGTTGCTGGATGCCATGGAGAAACAAAATCTCATCGAACGGCGTTCTGACGAAACGGACCGGCGGGCGAAGCGGATTCATATGACGCCAGCTGGGCTCAACACATTCGAGGACGTGGATGCGCAGGCCAAGGCCATGCGGGCGGAGATCGCAGTGGATATTTCGACAGACGAAATCCGCGCTGCCCTGCAGGTCGTTCGGCGTTTGACCGGCAATCTGCAAAACCTCTCCGGGGAAAAGGTGCAGCCGTGAGCAACGCCATATCAATCACGCCCGAAGCGCCTAAGGACAAGGCTTCCGATACCGATGCGGTAGTGACACCGGCAGGGCAGGAGGCACCCGCCGCGCCGCCGCAGCCTGCGGAAAAGTCCTTGATCGAAAAGCTGATCTACTGCGCTGCCGGTCTCGCCTTCTTCATCACGCAGGGCATGGGCATGAACATCGTCATGGCCAATATTTACCAGTTGCAGGGCGAATTTTCCGGCACGGTGGCGGAAGTTGCGTGGCTTTCGGCGGCCTATATGGCGCCTTATGCCACCTTCTCCATCGCGCTGTTCAAGGTGCGCCAGCAATATGGGCTGCGGCCTTTTGCGGAAATCAGCATCATCGCTTTCGTATTTGCGTCCTGTCTCAATCTCTTCGTGACAGACCTGCATTCGGCCATCGTCGTGCGCTTCGTCAGCGGCATGGCGGCGGCGCCGCTCTCCTCACTTGGCTTTCTCTATATCCTTGAGGCCTTCCCGGTGCAGCGCAAGCTGACGCTGGGCTTGAGCATAGCGCTCACTGGCACGTTGCTGTCATCGCCGCTGGCGCGCATCCTCTCGCCAACGCTTTTGCAGATCGATGGCTGGCAGGCGCTTTACAGCATGGAAGTGGGCATGGCGCTTGCCGTGCTACCCATCATCTATCTTTTGCCGCTCACCCCGCCACCGCGCGTCAAGGTCATCGAGCGTATCGATATATTGAGCTATCTGCTGTTTGCCTGTGGGCTCGGCTGCATGGCGGTGTTCCTCACGCTTGGACGGTTTTACTGGTGGTTCGAAACCTGGTGGCTCGGCGTGCTGCTGGCAGCTTCCATCGCGTTTCTGACTGCGATGACCATGATAGAGCTGCCGCGCAAGAACCCGATGCTGGACCTGCGCTGGATATTCTCCCGCACTAATTTGCATATGATCGCGATCCTGTTGATCTACCGCGCGGTTTCATCGGAACAATCCTCCACCGCCGTCAGCCTGTACCAGCAGCTTGGCATTCTCAACGACCAGACGAGGGAGCTTTACGCTCTCATCATTCTGGCCACGGTGCTGGGCGGTGCTGCCTGTGCGCTGCTGATGCTGACGAAATATGTCGAGACAGCGCATGTCATCGCCTTGTCTACGATTGCGCTCGGTGCTTTCATGGATAGCACTTCGACCAACCTGACGAGGCCGGAACAGATGTATCTGAGCCAGGCAATGATCGCTTTCGGCGCGGCCATGTTCCTTCCACCCGTCATGTCCAAGGGCTTCGGTGCGGCTTTGGCAAAGGGCCCGCCTTACCTCGTCAACTTCATTACCATCTTTCTGTTCACGCAGATAACAGGGTCCATGCTGACCACGGGCCTGCTCGGCTCCTTCGTGACGCTACGGGAAAAATTCCACTCCAATATTCTCGTGGAAAGCATCCTTCTGCAAAATCCGCAGGTGGCCCAGCGCGTCAGCCAGCTTTCGGCAGCCTATAGCCACGTCATCAATGACCCGGCATTGCTGAAGGCGGAAGGATTGAGCCTGCTTGGCCAGCAGGTAACGCGCGAGGCCTATATACTGGCCTATAACGATACTTTCCTGCTGATCTCCGTCTGCGCCGCTGCAGCGCTTGCCATGCTGCTTCTTCATCTTGCGTGGTTGCGCATCAAGCCGCTCTTTGTCAGCGGGCAAGATGCCACCGCTGCCCCACAATCCTGATCGTTTAGAGTCCCACAAATGCTAAAGAAGATTTTCACGCCTCTCACTCTCATCGTTCTTCTCGGCAGCATCGCCGGTGTCGCGCTCGTGCTTTACGCATGGCGCCTGCCGCCTTTCTCCAGTGCCGTGGAAATGACCGATAACGCCTATGTGCGCGGTTACGTCACCACCATGAGCCCGCAGGTCAGCGGTTACGTGGTGGATGTTCCGGTCAAGGACTATCAGGAGGTCAAGCAGGGCGACCTTCTGGCCAAGATCGATGACCGTATTTTCAAACAGAAGCTGGCGCAGGCCGAAGCGACGCTTGCCAGCCAGACCGCGGCCTTCGATAATTCCCGCCAGCAGGAAATTGCTGCAAACGCCAATATCCGCTCCAGCGAAGCTGCGGTGGATAGTGCGGAAGCCTCGCTGAAACAGGCCCAGCTTGCCGCAGACCGTCAGGATAATCTGATCCGCAGCGGCGTCGGCACCTCCAGCTTGCAGGAAGAGGCGCAGGCCAATCTGGATAAATCCCGCGCCGGTCTCTCACAGGCGAAGGCAGCGCAGGAAGTGGCGCGTCAGGACTTGCAGACGATCATCGTCAATCGTGGTTCGCTTCAGGCGGCGGTTTCCAACGCACAGGCTTCGGTGGAACTCGCCAAGATCGACCTTCAGAACACCGAAATCCACGCACCACGCGATGGCAAGCTCGGCGAAGTCGGCGTTCGCATCGGTCAGTACGTCACCGCCGGGACGCAGCTTATGGCCGTGGTGCCGCATGATATCTGGGTCGTCGCCAACTTCAAGGAAACGCAGCTTGCAGGCATGGAAGCGGGTCAGCCGGTGTCCATCTCCGTCGACGCGCTGCATCACCGCAAACTGACCGGCAAGGTAGAGCGGTTCTCCCCCGCCGCAGGCTCCGAATTCGCCGTCATCAAGCCGGACAATGCGACAGGCAACTTCGTGAAGATCGCCCAGCGCATCGGCGTGCGCGTGTCCATCGATCCAGACCAGCCCGCTGCGACAGAGCTTTCTCCCGGCATGTCGGTGGTGGTGCGGGTGGATAAGAGCAAGGAGCCGGTGGGCGCTGAGACGGCGGCGAGATAAGTCGCCTTTGTTACAGCACCCTCGGCATCATCCTCGGGCTTGCACCACCGTTGTCCGGTTGAGATTTATGGACTTTGCATAGGGTGTTGACTGCATTTCGGTTTTTGTACTCTGTACGAATTCGGACTCGCCACTGCAACGCTGGCTGTGAATGTGGCAAAGGCACTACCCACTTCCGTCATCCCGGACTTGATCCGGGATCCAGCCAGACCAAGTCTTTGGTCTGAAAGACTCTTTTGACGCGCAGACGCGCGTCTGCTGGACCCCGGCTCAAGCAACCGTGGATGATTAAGTAAATGCCGGGTCTGTTTTTGCGATGGCATTGAGGATTGTTATGAGTTTTCGGATTGTTGCGACGATAGCGATCTTGAAGGTTTTTCCCTTGCTACGCAGGCGCTGGTAAAAGGTGCCGAGAACAGGATCCCTGATCTTGATCGCGCTGAGGGCTGCCATGTAGGCGATGTCGCGCAGATGCTTGCGCCCTCCGGAGCATTTACCTTTGCGGTTCGAATTGCCGGATTGGCGCGCATGGGGAGCCACGCCCAAAAGGGCTGCGATGACCTTCGAGGAGACAGTTCCCAGTTCAGGCAAATCCGCAAGGAGCGCAGACGCCAGAACCGGGCCGACGCCTGTGACCTGGCACATCCTCTCGTGACGCTTGCGCAAGCTCGGCGTCGCCTTGAGCAAAGCGTGCATGGCTTTGTCCATAATGGCGATGTCCTGGGCGATGATGCGCAAGCGGGCTTCCAGCATATCGCGAACCAATGGCTCCTCGATCGTGTCGAGCTGGCTCATCAGTCCGCTTTTTTCGGCAACCAGCCTGCGACGATGAGCCAGGAGCGCACCCAGGCGGTCGCGAGCAGGGTCTGGTCCGCCATAGGCAACAAGCCTGTCACCTGCCGTTGCCAGATAACGAGCGATCATGGCAGCGTCGATCTTGTCGGTCTTTGCGAGTTGCCCCATGGCGGTGGCAAAGTTGCGAACTCTTGAGGGTGGCAAAATATAGACCTTCAAGCCTGCCTTATGCAGGCTATCCGCCAGCTTGCGCTCATAACCGCCAGACGCCTCCATCTCAACGACAACCGGTCCGAGAGCCTGAATACGCTTGATAAGAGCCGTGATCTGCTCGGATGAGCTGCCTGTACTCCAATGCTTTCCCGTAGGATATGTACAGACATCGAAACGGGCTTTGGAAATGTCGATGCCGACGACGGTCAGTTCCTGTATCATGGCCTTGCTCCCAGTCTTGTGGTGCGGGCTAAAGCCCGGTCAACCGTTCGGGGTCAAAGGGAGCAGGCAGGGCCTTGCTTGAGCTCGGCTGTCTAAACCAGTCCGGAAATTCGGCCTCCTGCCTGCATCGACCGGGATGCGCATCCCGGTCGATGCTGCAAGTAAACCACATTTCCTCCACACAAGGCCGGGGTGACGGGCGGGGGAGCTGGTCTCATCCCAAACTACCAACGCAGTTTAGACCGGACAATAGTGGGCTTGCCCTAGGATTCATTGCTGTCGACGATAGCAACGGTTTTAAATCCTCGGGTCAAGCCCCACCGCTGTCCGGCTTAGATTCCTTAGCACTTTATGCAAGGCCAGAGGCTTGAGGAGAGACGGTAAATCCGCCCGCAACCGTCATCCTCGGCCTTGTGCCGAGGATCTACCAACGTCAACAAAATCAATCGGTTGCAGATCCTCGGGACAAGCCCGAGGATGACGGAGGTGGGCTTTGCGACGCTCTTCGTCCCCCCGGCAAATATCGTTCTCTCGTAACGACGTCAAAATCGCAGAAAAACATACAAAGTGGAGCAGGATTAATAGCTTAAGGCTACTCCGAAAATCTAAACCGGACAGCAGTGGGTCAAGCCCGAGGATGACGCCGGGAGGGCGGAAACGTTGAGCTAACCAACCCGGGGAACTGTGCGGTAACGCCCGTCAATGTAGACCGGACAGTAGGGACTCAAGGCCGGTATTACGGAAGGGAGGAGAGGCTAACCTCAACCCTCCCGCCAATCCACCGGCAAACAAAACATCTCCCGAAAACCTCGGTCCCCCGCAGGCGTAATCCTCAACGCCCGGCTGTCCGCACGCCGCGCCACCCAGCCGAGATCGAGCGTCCGCTCCAACAGCGCGGTGCCGACACGGCCCGCAATGTGGTGCTTGCGCTCGCTCCAGTCGAGGCAGGTGCGGCAGAGGGGTCGCTTGGACCGCGAACCATCGCTGAGATCGATGCCGAATTCCTGAAGGAAGGCCTTGCCCTTATCTGTCACCAGCGCACCCTCATCCGAAAGAATAATCCGTCCGCTGTCGTTGAGACTATCGGCCATCGCCACGGCGAGGCGGCCCGCAATGTGGTCGTAGCAACTGCGCGCAAGGCGCATGTCCTTTTCCTTCGGCCCAATGGGATGGTGACGCTTCGGGCCATTCGCGGCGATGGACATCAGCGCGTCGATACCATGCGCGACTTCCGGTGAAGCCAGCCGATAATAACGGTGGCGGCCCTGCTTCACGGTCGACAGAAGGTTGGCATCCACCATTTTGGCAAGATGCTCGCTGCCCGTTTGCGGCGTGATGCCCGCCTCGCGGGAAAGCTCGCCAGCCGTCAGCGCTTGGCCGCCCATGAGCGCACAGAGCATGTTCGCCCTTGTCGTATCCCCGATAAGGTTGGCGATGGCGGCGATGGTGTTGGGTGAGGCGATACTGGTCATGGGTGGAGAGTAGCATTCGACGGGATGAAGGTCAGCCTTCAATGGTTCGGCCAAGGCCGAAGCTTCCCATTCTCCGGGGACTCTATAGAGAGGAGATGACCCGCTTGTGGAGAGACTGGATGACCGACCGAAAACTGCTGCCCGAAATTGCCCTGCTCGTTTTGCTGGGGTGCCTTTGGGGCAGCTCCTATACATTCATCAAGATCGGCATCGAGACGATACCGCCGGTGACGCTGATTGCGGCGCGCACGGCAATTGCGGGCTGTATTCTTATGCTCATCATTTTCTGGCGCGGGCTGCGGCTTCCGAAAGATCCGGCGCTCTGGAAGATGTTCGCCATTCAGGCCGTTCTGAACAGCGTGCTGCCCTTTACGCTGATTGCCTGGGCGGAACACTACATCGATGCTGGGCTGGCCGTCATCCTCAACTCCCTGACGCCGGTCTTCACCTTCCTGCTGACGGCCATCATCACCCGCCATGAGGTGCTGAACGGGCGCAAGCTCTTCGGCGTGATGATCGGGCTCGTCGGAACCGTGGTCATGATTGGGGTGCAAGCCCTGAACGGGCTTGGCGATGTCGTGCTGGCGCAGATGGCCGTCATTCTTGCTACCGCCTTCTATGCGGGGGCGGCAATTTTCGGAAAGAACTTCAAGGGTATCGATTCGATGATCCCCGCTGCCGCATCGCTGATCTGCGGCGCGATCATCCTCATTCCCGTCAGCCTGATCATAGACCGCCCATGGGAACTCGCCCCCTCTAGCCGCTCCATCGTCGCGCTGTTCGGCCTCTCCATTTTCTCCACAGCACTCGCCTTCACCATTTACTTCCGGCTGGTGCGGACACTTGGTTCGCTCGGAACCACGGCACAGGCCTATGTGCGCGTGCCGGTGGGCGTCGCAATCGGCGTGATTTTCCTTGGCGAGCAACTGCATGCCAGCACCATGATTGGGCTGGTGTGTATTCTGGCAGGGGTGATTGCGATGACGTTGCCCTCGCGTGCTGGGTCGGTTTCGCGGTAGCAATGCCGAAAGATTTGGGTTGCGGAGAGGGTGGATTAATGACGATCACCAAACCCACTTCCGTCATTCTTGGGCTTGTCCCACTTTTGTCCGGTTTAAACTGGGTGGGTAGTTTGGGGCAAGAATAGCTCCCCCACCCGTCACCCCGGCCCTGAGCCGGGGTCCAGCAGACGCGCGTCCGCGCGTCAAAAGAGTCTTTCAGACCAAGGACTTGGTCTGGCTGGATCCCGGATCAAGTCCGGGATGACGGAAGTGGGAAGTGCCGTTGCTACATTCACAGCCATCGTTGCACTGGCAGGTCCAGTTCGCAAAGAGTACAAAAAACGAAATGCGATCAATGCCCTAAACCAAGTCCATAAATCTCAACCGAACAGCAGTGGGCTTGACCCGAGGATCCACAACCGTTTGATTTCGTTGATGGCGATGGATCCTCGGCTCAAGGCCGAGGATGACGGAAGTGGGTGGAGTGGCCCGAAAAACTTCTCGTCCCACCGGAAAAACAAAAACCCCGGATGTCGCCATCCGGGGTTCTTTTTGTGAGCCATAAGGCCCGCAAATATTACTCGTCGTCGCCGTCGAAGTCAGCGTCTGGATCGAAGAAGTCTTCTGGACGAAGAGCGTCTTCGTCGACGCCGTAGATGGCGTCAGCGGAGGTGAGGCTTTCGCCCTTTGCCTGACGCTCGGCTTCCTCAGCGGAACGGGCAACGTTCAGTTCAACAGACAACTCGACTTCGGAGTGCAGGTGAAGCGTAACGTTGTGCAGACCGATGGTCTTGATCGGCGTGTTGAGCTCGACCTGGTTACGGCCGATGTTGAAGCCTTCTGCGCCGAGGATTTCAACGACGTCGCGGGCAGCAACAGAACCGTAGAGCTGACCGGTTTCGCCAGCGGAGCGAACGACGATGAAGCTCTTGCCTGCGAGAGCGTCTGCAACGGTCTGGGCTTCAGACTTGCGCTCGAGGTTACGGGCTTCGAGCGTTGCGCGCTCGGCTTCGAAACGGGCCTTGTTGGCGTTGTTGGCGCGCAGCGCCTTGCCCTGCGGCAGCAGGAAGTTACGTGCGTAGCCATCGCGAACCTTTACGGTTTCGCCCATCTGGCCAAGCTTTGCGATGCGCTCGAGAAGAATGACTTCCATCTTCTTGATCCTTTCTTATGTGTTGGTTTCGTTCGATTTTTCGGTATTCCGCGGAGGCGTGAGGGAGATCGTGCTGCGCACGTCGCTCAAGCCCATGACGAGGATGATGAGCAGCGGAAACATGAAGACCGCTGAAAGATATGCGAGAACCAGAACCGGCCAGCGCCAGTCCTTGCCCTTTGAACGATGGTGCAGCGAGGCGTAACCCGCCATCACGAAGCCAGCGCCAAACGTGCCGCAGATAACGGCACCGACCATAGCGGCAACGCCGCCGAAGAAGGTGAGCACGATACCGCCAAGAAAAATGAAGATCGCATTGCGATGCATGCGCAGTGCCGCCGAAATATCTTCGCGCGGGCGAAGACCCTTGCCGAAGGAGCGCACCATGCGGCTTGCGAAATAATAGGCGGCAAACAGCAGGATGACCCACAGACCGCCCTGGATCATCGGCAGCATCAGCACGAGAAGCGACTTGGTCTGCGCCAGCGCCGTCGCATCCGGCGTGAAGGATGGCTCGCGCGTCTGCACCGAAGACATCATCAGGTCTACCATCTGCGAGACCAGATCCGGGCCATAGCCGATCATGGTGCCGAGAATGATGACGGAGACGGTGATGAGCCCGCACAGATGCAGCAGAATGCCGGAAAGCGGATACCATGCCATCAACTCATCCGGGCCGCCGATTTCGGAGGCGGGGCGGGCGAGGTTGGCAAGATGCGACAGCCAGCCAGCCGGGATCAACGTAAAGATCGCGATCGTCACGGCAAAGAGCGGGGAGACGGCAAGCGCGCCGAGGAAGGCGGCGGAAAGAATGGAAACGATGGCGGCGGCATTGCCCCAGCCAAGACCGGCCACGAGCACAGGCATGGCGGATGCCGCATAAAGCAGGAAAGACATGGACGACTGTGCGGTTGCGCCAAGCGTCAGAAACGCGGCGCATATGCCGGCAAGAATGCCGGTGATCAGCACTGTCTGGTTCAATTGTCTCAACGTCGCTGTCCTGCTTGTCTTGAGCAGTTAGAGGACCGTTCATCCGAACGTCGTCCCCAACATGGGGTTTGGTGGTCTGTCGATCCGCGCCCAACGCGGAAGGATATCGAAGTCGCAACCCACTGATTAAAAGTCAGTTGCTTCAAGAGATCGAGGCCGCGTCGAAACGCGACCTCGAAAAATTCATTACGCTACGACGTAAGGCAGCAGGCCGAGGAAGCGTGCACGCTTGATCGCCTGAGCGAGTTCGCGCTGCTTCTTCTGGGAAACTGCAGTGATACGCGAAGGAACGATCTTGCCGCGCTCGGAAATGTAGCGCTGCAGAAGACGAACGTCTTTGTAGTCGATCTTCGGAGCGTTTGCGCCGGAGAAGGGGCACGTCTTGCGACGGCGGTGGAACGGGCGGCGTGCCTGGGAAGAGGATGCGTCAGCCATAATCAATTCTCCTTATGCACGGTCTTCGCGCGGACGGCGCGGACGATCTTCGCGGTCGCCGAAGCCACCTTCGCGCGGTGCGCGTGGACCACGGTCGCCACGGTCAGGACGGTCGCCATCGCGGCGCGGACGGTCGTCGCGGTCGCGCTTCTGCAACATTGCAGACGGGCCTTCTTCGTGGGCTTCAACAGCGATGGTCATGTAACGAAGAACGTCTTCGTTGATGCGCATCTGGCGCTCTACTTCGTGGATAGCCGCTGCAGGAGCGTCGATGTCCATCAGAGCGTAGTGAGCCTTGCGGTTCTTCTTGATGCGGTAGGTAAGGGACTTCAGACCCCAGTTTTCGATGC
>JAAIGF010026520.1_pt1 | contig 11355 bp, 18 predicted proteins | sample 6487441 | NCBI WGS metagenome assembly JAAIGF01 (sample SAMN13974129, study PRJNA590717) | phyllosphere metagenome | biome: pepper field; feature: multiple bacterial spot infested pepper fields; material: pepper leaves; isolation source: leaves from pepper fields | host: Capsicum annuum ...
GGGGAATGAGAAAGAGCCGCGGAATGCTCCGCGGCTCTTCGTGTGGTGGCGAGTGAGGGATTCGAACCCCCGAATGCAATGCAGTCTGATTTACAGTCCGGTAGCACTTTCCCCCTACGTACCGGTCCGTAATGCGCGCTCTCCTTATAACGCGCGCGCACGTGCGCGTGAGTTCATGCCCGTCCCGCTCCGTTACTTGATGTGCAGTTGGCTCCTGTGAGGGAATCGTGAGAGGTCCGTGCACACTGCGCGCGGCTATCCAACAGAGACTCGCGGAAAAGGTCAGATGCTCGAAGGCGATGGTTGGACTCTGGGCTCAATGGAGTCCCCCGACGGCACCCACCAGATAGTCGAGGGCCGTCCGCTCACAGACGAGGAGCGTGAACAGATCCCGTTGGCGATGGCTCGACTACGCAAATTCAGTGGGCATGCCCTGACCGGTCAACTTGTCGAGGCCGTGAATGCACTAAATGCACTCCTGAACGAACTGCCAACGGTGGCGCAGGACGAGTTCTTGCGGGGCCTGTATCGGGCGAATCTCAACAGCAAAGTGAGTGCCGCACTGACCGCCTTCACGAACTTCCGTGCCGCGATCGAGTCGGACGCCGGGGGCCTCGTTCTCCCGTTCCCCTCGGGAAGTAGCGCTCCCGCGAACTTTCAGACGCTCTATCGGGAGCACCCTGAGTTTCGCCTCATATGGATGCTTCGGAACCTCGACCAGCACCGACCCCCGGCATCCGCCGCGATCTCCGTCTCGGCGGACCGAGATCCAGCGACAGGTGATGCGCGCGTTCGTCCGATGATCGACCCACTGTCCGTGTGCGCCTCGGGCGTCGCGGCGGCAGATACGCCCCTGCGTCGCAGGCAATGGGAAGAGTGTGCCGCACTGTGGGGGGACCGGCCCGGCCCCGTGGATTTCCGCGCCGTGCTCCGAAGCGCGTACGACGCTTGTCAGGTCGTACTCGCGTCGTACGTGAATGAGGCGGAGTCACTGATTCTCGCCGACATCGAGTTCATCGCCCGGTTGGCCGCCGAGGTTGAACCCCTCGGTTCCGCGAGAGCGCTCCGGGTAGTCCGAAGCGAGGGGGGCGAGAGTATTTCGGTCAGCCAGGTGCACCTCGACGTGTTGGCCTTCGGAGACGCGATTCTCACCCTGGACGCCGCCCGGACGGCTCTCGGAAAGCCTTCGCTTGCCGACGACGGCCTATTGGCCCGCCGGGATGAGAACTTGTAGACACCCGCCCTCTGCGAGCCTAGGTGCGCGTGGTGCGCCTTCCGCGATCACTGGCAGGCCGAGGCCCGCCAGCACGCGTGTCGTCCCCTGACCGCAGTTAGCATCGCCCTAGGCTCCGACCGTGACCGCAGAGCCATTCATTCCCTGGGACGCGACAGAGGAAGAGATCGCCGACCTCCAGGTGGTCCGCGAGGAGATTCCCGAGACGCTAGTCGACCCCCTGTTCAAGTGGCTCACCGAAGAGGTCGGTGGTCGAAATTCGTACGCCTCGATCAACCAGATTCATCACATCGAGACCTCGCTTCGAACCCGGCTCGAACTCCAGGAGTCCGCGACCTCGGACGACCTCGTGTTGACGATCGCCAAGCGCGGGAGGCAATTCATCCTGCGAGTCGTGGACCTCATCCTCTCGGGGTACCAGCCGGAAGAGGGCGTCTGGCAACCCACGCGGGTGTCGAGCCTTGCGACGCGGATGATTCGTTCCGGGTCCGCGCTAGAGATCGCCGAGCGCAATGGCGTTTACCGACTTCGGCGGCGAATTGTTGAAGGCGTCGAGGAGGCCGGGCAACGGGCGGTCCACGACGCGAACCCCACCGCTGGACGTCACCTGGCGACCGCCATGCGAGAGGCGCAGGAGATGGAGCCTGACGCTAGCAAGGTGATGCGAGAGAGCATCCAGGCGGTTGAAGCCGCAGCAGGGCCCGTTGTGATCCCGAACGATAAGCAACCTCGGCTCGGGAAGATCTTCGCGGCGATCCGGGACCAGGACGGATGGGGCCTCGTGTTCGCACAGCGAGACGACGGTCATCCCGATCACAAAGCCGTCCTCACGGGAATGATCGAGACGTTGGTGTTCGCCGAGCAGTCTCGACACTCCGGCCCCGGCTATACAACCGTGGAGGCGGTTGGGCACGTTCAACTCGCCGCAACTCTCGTCGGATGGTTCTCGACCGGCGTCGCACGACGAGAGGTCTAGTCCTCGCCCTCCCGGCCTGACGACGTGAGCGTAGCGGCAGGCTCGGACAGGTCAGGCGCTCGGAAGACCAACACGTGTGGCGGATAGCCGGTCCTCTGCAAACTTGACTCCGGCCTTCCGTTCTACGACCGAGATCAGATCGTCAGTCGCGATGTCACCCCGTGCCCAGAGCGTTAGCGCTCGCATCGATTCCCCGATCATGTTGGGCACGTCCTTCCTCGGCTCCTGGACCATCGCGAGCATCAGCATGAGCACATCGAGGATAGGTTGCTCTGCCTCCGTGAGCCGGACGGTGAGTTCGTTCAAGCGGGCGCCGAATCGTGCCTGGGCGGCTCCCCGTTCGGGGTCACCGGTTGGGCGCTGGCGCATCTCCAGCAGGGCCGCAAGAGCGCCCAGTGTGAGGTCGCGTCGCTCCGTCGCCAGTCGTTCCCGTTCCGAGCGCTTGCGATCGCGGGTGTCCCGTATCCACGGGATCACAACCGTCCCCACGAGCGACACGAGGGCACCGACGACGACGCCCCAGAGTCCAATCACTGCCGCACTGGTGCCATCATCCATTTCGCGAGGGTATCGGCACCGACGCGGGAGGAGCGTCACGGTGCGGTCGTCATCCTCCGGACCGACGCTCGGCTAGAGCGAGCACGTCTCGCACGATCGGCTTGATCTCCTGGAATGCGCGCTCGTGAACCTCGGCGGACCGGTGCCACGGGTTCACGACACTCTCTCGGCGGACGGTGGCGTGCACTTCTCGCTTGCATCCGGCGAGGTACGCGGCGACTCTCTCGGCTCGGGGATCAAGGGAGACGATGAGGTCCCACCGTGACAGGTCGCTGAAACCGAAGCGGCGGGCGACGTGCTCCGTTCCATCGAGGCCGTGGTCAGCCGCGCAGTCGAGCGTGCCAGGGTCCATCGGGGCACCATTCGGAGCGCGGACACCGGCTGAGCCGACGATCAGGGGGACGCCCCGTTTCGCGGCACGGCGTTCGAGGAGGAGGGCGGCCAACGGTGAGCGGCAGATGTTGCCGTGGCAGAGGAAGAGCACGCGGAGCGGCCAGTTGCCGCCCTCCACCGGGTTGATCTCGCGGATCGCCCGCTTCGGGACCGCGGCCATGTACTCGTCCTGGTTCGGCATGAACATGCTCGGCCCGTATCGGCCGAGCAACCAGGCGGGGTCGGCGGTAGCCGTCCAGAATCGGTTTTTCGGATCGCGCCAGTGGTAGCGCCGCGCGGTGCTGAGGTTGGTCGTCCAGGACAGTCCGTCGCGGTGCTTCGGGCGGGCCGCCCGGTAGAGCGTCAGGGGCTCGGTCGGGCGTCGGTGCTCAGCCCGAGCCATCCCGTGCATGTAGCCGACGCGCCGGAACCACGAGATCCACTCGTCTCGGCTCGCCTCCAGGAGCGGGTAGAGGTTCGGGGTGGAGCGGTAGGCGTACATCAGCACGATCGCGAGAGCGTCGTACTGGGTGCCCCACGGGTCGGCCATGAGATCTCGCAGATCCGCGACGCTGGTCGGGTTCCTCGCTTCCTCCTGGGCCAACCGCAGGAGCGTTGCCGGGTGTGTCACTGGTCACCATCCCCGACGCAACGCCGCCCGCAGGCCGTCGATGTCGTGGTGCTGAAAGGGCTCGTCGTTCGGTGCTTCGCTGAGGAGGGCCCAAGCGACGAGGCCGTCCAGCCGGGGCGGCTCGGGACGCTTCCGGCGGAAGGCGCGGTCGGGGTCGGCCACCGCGAGGACCGCCGCATCGAGCATGTGGCTCCCGGCTTCATCCTGCGCCGTCTGGCACGTCGGGCAGAGGTGCCCAGCGATCGAGCCGCCTCCGCCGCCGAGCACCGAAGCGTTCGCGCTCGTCGCACGCCAGGGCTTATCGCCGTGCCGCGCGAGGACCGATGCGACGCCGCAGAGCATGCACCCGCCGCTCGGGCAGGGAACGGGCCGAGGTGGGCGTCGCCGAGCGAGCCAGGCGACGTAGGCGTGCTGGATCTCCGCGCGCAGTTCGAGCCCGACGAACAGCCACGGCTCGCTGGCGGCGCGATCCTCGCGGGCGCCAGCCTCGGTGACTGGAGCGAATCGGGACGCCCACCGCGCGGCGGAGCCGAGGGTCGTCAGGCGGAGGAGATCCCACGCCACATCGTCACGGATGCCTACGGGCATCGGCGCTCCGATGACGCGCAGGGCGTCCAACGCGCACGCCACCTGGTGTTGGGCCGGAGAGCCGATGTGACTAGCCATCCACGGGTTGTCAGCGACGATCGCAGCGGCGGCGCTCGTGACCGCGGCGCACTCCGAGCAGTCCCCGAGGCGGACGGATGCGCCGTCGGGCATCGCCTCCGTGCGGGTGAGGCCCCGGGGTAGCGCCACCTGTCGACTGAGGACGCGGTACGGGGTGCCGGGACCGTCAGTGGGAGTGCCGCATCGAGCGCACGCGATCTTCCCCTCGGGGAGGGCGGCGATGCCGAGCGGGAGGGCCTGGATGGGGGTGTCGGTGGTCATGGTGTCTCCGGTCAGAATCGGTTGATCTCGGTGGGGTCGAGGTCGCGCCAGGTGCGGCGCGGCTGGTCGGCGGCAGGCGGCGCCGTCGGCGGCGGACAGGGCGTCTGTGAGGCCGGGGGCGTCGGCTTCTTGCGAGGGAGCGGGGGCGGCGTGCGGGCGCTCAGCCTCGGGCGGGGACGCTCCGCTCGTCGCTCCCGCTCGGCCTCTGCACGGCGAGCGGCGCGGTGGTTCTCGCTCTCGCCGGGGTAGAGCGCTCCCGAGGGGATAGGCATCGCCGTTCCTCTCAGTCCGCGAGGGCCGCGACGAACGCGGAGGCGGCGGCGGTTACGCGGGCGCCGCACAGACCACGGACGCGCGCCCAGCAGTACGACCCCGGTTCGGCGTGGGCGCATCGGACGGCGAGCGCGTGCGGGGCAATCCGCCCCCGACGGAGGCGGTCATGAACGGCGGGCGCGGAACTGCTCTCCCACGCTTCGCCGTCCGGTGCGACGTGCTCCGCCCGGTCGCGCTTGTAGGTGCCGTGGGCGATCGCGTCGAGGGCTCGGGCGGAGGCGTCGATCTTCCCGTCCCCGAGGTAGTGGCGGGCGTCCCTGACGTGGTGAGGGTCGAGGGTGCGGTGGCTCATGGTGTCTCCCAATCGAAGGTGTCGGAGGTTTCGTGTATCGCGGCGACGAGATCCGCGCGGGCGACGGCGACCAGCCGCGCGTGGACGGGTTCTAGGTGCGCTCGCCGTCTCGCGGATTCCTGCTCCTCGCGGATGACAGCCGCGCGACGTTCGAGGCGCCGGTCCGCGGCCTCGGCCAGGAGCGCTCGTCCGCGTTCGGCTCGGACGGTGAGGGCGTCGATCGAGTCGCGGCGGAGACGGCCCGCGATCGCGTCGCGGGCGCGCGCCTCCCGCTCCGCGAGAGTGGCGTGAGGGCGGGCGGCTCTCCCGCGGGCCATCACGCGCGCCCCCAGGTCGGGCGCTGGAAGGGGGCGAGGGGTGACGGGCGCCCGCCGCAATTGCCGCTCCGCTCACGCATCGGTGAGCCGAACGGTGAGAGCGAGCACGGTGCGCCCGCGGAACGTCGCGCCCAGAGGCGCCGTCGCGGGTGATTCACTGTCAGACGGTCCATCACCGGACGCCCCCGTCAGCCAGGCGTCGTTCGAGGGCTCGGCGAATGACGGGGCCCCGCGTGGCATCGTTTGCCGCCCGAAGCACCGCGGCGAAGTGTGAGACTGTCGCGCGGTCCTCGGCACTCAGGCGGGCCACCTCAGCGCGTGCGGCGGCGAGGCCGACACCCGGCGCGCAGGTCGAGTCAGGATCGTCGTTCCGGTAGCGTCGTCCGCCGCCGCACGTGTGCCAGCCGATCTCCGACTCAGGCACGAGCAGTTCCGGTGAGCCGACCGCGATCGCGGCGATCGCCGCGAGAGATCGGCACCGTTCGACGCCATCGGCTTCGCTGAGCGCGATCGCCACGGCACGCGCCAGGTCGCCGGGTCCCGGCAAGGCGCCGGGGCCTGCGGACGGAAACTGCCGCCGTCCGCTCAGGACGTTGGCGAGCCAGTCGCGAGAGGCCGAGGGGACCTGGTTGAGTGCGAGGGCCGCGCGGAGGCGATCGGCGCGGGGCTTCGTCGGGCGAGGGATCATCACAGCAGGGCCTTTCGTTCATCGGGTGAGAGCACGTCGGCGCCAGCACCGCGTAGGAGCGCGACGATGCGGGCGGCTGATTCGGGCGATAGACCCAACTCCGCGCGGCCACGCGCGGCGGCGCGCTCGGATGCCGCGAGCACAGCGAGGAGGCTCATTCGCGGCGTGTGACGGTTATTGAGCACGCCGTGTGCGTCGAGGTGGCGACGGATCAGTTCGCATCGCGCCTCGGCGTGGCTCCACGCTCGGAGCGCGAAGGCGAACCGGTCGAGGGCGAGGAGTGGCATCGAGTCGACTGCGGACTGTGCGAACTCATCCGCGAGGGCGCCCACGACGCTCGGCGAGTAAGCGCCGTGAGTGCGCGCCATGTCGTTCCCCGGCGCGAACGGGGCGGCGCGGCGGTCGTGCTCTGCCTCACGCGCGCGCACGGGGTTTCCGCCGGTTCCGGCCGCCGCGTCAGTGGAGGCGCTGTGCGGGCCCCCTGTCGCGCTGTGGGTCGTGGTTACGGGGTTGGTGCGCTCGTCGTCGGTGGCGTGGCGCGGGTGTCGCTTCTCGGGCTGAGTGGTCGTCACGTGGTCACCTCGGGTAGGTCGTGGGGCTGGGATGGGGACGGGCTGAGGTGCGGCGGGGTCGTCTGGCGCCGTTCTGGGGCGTGGTGCCCTCCGATGCGATCTCGGGGGCTCGCCGCGCCTGAGGGGCGTACAGCGCTCCGAAGTCCAGTTCGCTTGGTCATCGCTCCTCCCCGGTCCATCCGAAGGGGAACAGTGCGGGCTCATCAGCGATGGTCGTGACGGGCGCTGACGGCATCACACGGCGAGGCGGGAGGGGGCTCACGGCGAGCGAGGACGCGGCCCGGTTCTCGCGTGCTCGGGCGGCGTCGACACGGCGGTGGCATGAGCGGCAGGCGGGCACATACTCCGACAGCACCGGCGAGTAGGTCACGGGATGGCCGGAGGCGTTCGTGCCCGTGGTCACGCTGGAGTCATCGCACAGGCACGCCCACTCCGCCGCACGGCCTCCGCACCAGTGGCAGGGATGAGCCGAAGCGGGACCGCGACGACGGCGGAGCGCGTCATGGGTTTGCCGGTAAGTCAGAACCGTCGAGGCGTAGCGTGTCGCCGCCCCCGTGTCCCACGTGCGCGCGTACGAGCGAGCGAGCGCCAGCGAGGGAGCGGGCAGTGATGCTGGGTCGTGATTCGTCGGTGAGGTGGCTGGGGGTCCGGCAGAACGATCGAAGGCAACCGGAGCGCGAAGCGCGGAGGGCGGCAGTACCGATGCGGGACACTCGCGCTTGTGGCTCCGCCGTGCGCCGGAACGGTTGGGGACGAGCCGGAGGATGACGGGTCGCTTGCCGCTGTCGGCGACCGCGATCGAGGTACGAACGGCGCGTTCAGTCGTCGTAAGCGCGTCGGCGACGACGGTTCTCCTCGACTGGTGGGCGGAGGGGGTGAGCGGCGCACGCTCGGAACCGGCCGCGAGAGGACTGCGAGCGCAAGCGAGTAGTTCTCTTACCGTGTCTGCACCACGTGCAGGGGTGACCTCAGCACGTGGTGCAGGGGAGGTCTGCATCACGTGCAGGGGGTGCACCCCTGCATCTCGTGCAGGGGTGGCCCGGGTTCGGCGCATCATGTGAGCCTCGCTCGCGGGGGCATGCGGCGGGTCAGTTCGTACACGACGGGCTCCCCGGGGGCCGCGCTGTACACCGCGATCAGCCGTCGCTCTCGAAGCACGGCGAGCGCATCGTGCACGGCTCGCCAGCCGCAGCCGATCTCGGCGGCGATCTGCGCCTGTGACCAGTCCGTGCGGAAGGTGCGACGGTCGGCGTGATCCCACATGCAGATGAGCACCGAACGCTGAAGCATCGTGAGCCCGTAGCGCTCGCACGTCTTCCGATGAACCCACGCGGGGATCGTGGGTCGAGCGTCGGCGTACTCGGTCGCGTCGGTGACGGTGAATGCGCGTGCCGTTCTCATCTCGGCTCCCGTCGGACGTTGCCGAATGCGGAGGCTGTGACGGGTGCTGGGTCGGGGTTGAACCCCTCGGCGATCGTCGCGGCTCGATACTCTTCCGGCGTCAGCGGACGAATGGCGACGACCACGCCGCGACGGCACTCGAACCTCGCGAGTCCCTTACGCTCCAGTGCCACGAGCGCGTCAGCGGTGTCGGCGAGGCTCGCGCCGGTCGAGATCGCGATGCCGCGGAGTAGGGCGGGGTCGAACCGAGGGGCGCTCATGATGCGTCCGGCGGGACGGCCCCATCGCGAGAGGGGCTATGCGCGCCCCGCCCTGGACCGCTCCTGCCACGCGCATCGCGCGGGCCCTCGGACGCACCGACGGACGCGGGATCAACCGGTGAGGCGGCACGAGCCGCGAGATCCCGCGCCGAAGTCGCGAACGTCTCACCGGTTCGCTCACAGACGGGCGGTATTGTGCGCATGTTCGCCCCTCCTCTCGGGGTCGGACTCTCGGCCTCCGCCCATGCCCGGCGGGGGCCGTCTACGTCTCCGAGGTCGGGTCAGTGATCGGCTGTCGCCGCGGTGCCGCCGCGCGCGATGAACTCGTCCAGGGCGCCCTGGGGTAGCCGAACGGTGCGTCCGATCCGCACAACCCCGGGCACCATGCCCGATGACAGCAGGGCATAGCCCCGATTACGGGACACGCCCAGTCGCTCGGCAACATCGACAGCAGTCAGCAGGCGCTCGCTCACGGTTTCCTCCTAAGTGGTTCGCTGTACCGATTGTGTATCGGGTTTACACGCGCGTAAACTGTGGATCCTGCAAGCCGAACAGTTGGGAACAGCGATGCACACCACCTCAGATCGGTGGGAGGCCTCCACGTGGAGCCGACCCACCGACGGAATCGACGGCGGCAAGTTCCGCCTCGCGGCTCTCCGCACCCTGCTACGGGATGCGTTAGCCGATGCCGCCGAACTTCCCGACGACGCCCCGGGACCCCCGATCGGCGAACTGCGCCAGTGGTGGGAGCGAACAGAAGTCACGCTCGAATCGGGTGCGGAGATCGTCAATCCGTCCGGCACTGCCGTGTACCGAGTAACGCTCGATCCCCGTCCCGGCGCGGTCGAACTCCGGACGGTCGAAGTGATCGGCACTGGCGAGAACGCAGATCCGAACATCTTCCGCGTGCCCGTCAGCACACTCGCCGCGCAGGCGCGGGCGGTTCTCTCGCTTCCGGCGGACATCGTGATCGGTGCCCGCTCCCAGCCGCGGCCCTCAGCCGAGGAGTTGGCACAACTCGCCCGTGACCGTATCCCTCGGAGCAAGATCGCGGAGCGCTACGACCGGAAGGTCGCGACGGTCGATCAGTGGATGCGTGAAGCCCGGCGTGAGCGTCCCGACCTCGACTGGCCGGAGCGCCGCCGAGGACCATCCCCGCGCATACAGACTCCCCCGGCGCCCGCCGGGGGGAACCGGGGCGAACGCCCCACGGATCGAAAGGCAGAAGGATGAGATACACGAGCGACGCACTGGGGGTGGCACTGTGAGCGCGCGGGTACTACCTCGATCGGGGAACGTGTGTCAGTCTTGCGGCGCGGATCGCGGAAAGCGGTCGAGCGGCTGGGCGGCGTTTACGGGCACCGACCGCGACACCGGTGCTGAACGCATAGCGCACACCTGCCCGGAGTGCCCCGAGCGCGGAGAGCCGATCCGGCGCATCGAGTCTCGCGGCATGCCGCGATTTCGCGTCGTGCTGGACACGTCGGCGAAGGGCCAGCCGCGCCAGCAGGTGACCCATACGTGCGACACGCTCGCGGAAGCGCGCGCGTTCGTGGAGGCGACGCGGGAGCAGGTTAGACGCGGCACGTTCAGCCGCGACGACGTGCGCACATTGTGCGAGCGGTGGCTCGCCTCCCTCAGTGACATGCGGGCCGTGACAGTTCAGGGCTACCGAACCGCCCTGAGGCCGGTGCTCGTCGCGCTCGGGGACCGTCAGGTGGCAGACGTGCGCGTACGCGACGTGCGCGAGTGGATCGCATGGGCGGGTCGTGAAGGTGGCGCGAAGGGCAAACAACTTGCGCCCAGGAGCGTTCGCTACGGCCTCGCGGCGGCCGCGCTCGCGTTCGATGTGGCGGTGGGCGATGAGGTGATCGCATCGAACCCGTGGCGCAAGGTCAAGCCGCCAAAATCGGCACCGAAGGTCACTGGCGATGCGCACTACTGGACGCGGGCCCAGGTGGCTCAGTTCCGCGCGGTGTCGGACGGCGACGCTCTCGCGGGCGTGTGGCGGCTGAGCCTCGCTGGAATGACACGCGCTGACGTGCACGGGCTCCTCTGGAGTGACGTGGACATGGACGCAGGCACGGTCACGATCCGTCAGGGACGCGTTGCACTCCAGGGAGGCGAGACGGTCACGGGCGCTCCGAAGTCTGCCGCGCGTTCGCGGACGCTCCCGGTCGAGCGCGTCGAGCCCGGCACAATCGCTTTGCTTCGATCCCTGCGAGCCGCGCAGGCCGCGGACCGCCTCAAGGCAGGTAGCGCCTGGGAGGATTCCGGCTACGTCGTGGTGGACGCGATTGGTCGCCCGGAGCATCCCGAACGGTACTCAGAACGGTTCCGCCGGTTGACGGCCAAGGCTGGGCTCCCGAGCATTCGGCTCCACGCACTCCGACACAGCCTCGCTCACTGGCTTGACGCGATCGGTGTTCCGCCGTCGGCGGGCGCGTCGTGGCTCGGGCACACGCTCGCGGTCTACCTCTCGGTGTACTTTCCCGAGCGGGGCGCCGGCGGTATCGCAGAGGCCGCGGACGCGATGGAACGCGCGCTCGCGGTGTGAGCGGAGCGGCGGAGTCGTAGCCGCCGCATCCGACCAAATCGGGTCGCCGTGAGAGGTCTGTGAGAGAGAAGGCCCCTGCCGGGTCGTAGTCCGGCAGGGGCTTTCGCTTGTCTCCCGCGTGATCACGCGGATCGCGGTCGTGGTGGCGAGTGAGGGATTCGAACCCCCGAATGCAATGCAGTCTGATTTACAGTCAGATCCCTTTGGCCGCTTGGGTAACTCGCCAGGTGCGCACCC
>JAAIGF010153246.1_pt1 | contig 11352 bp, 10 predicted proteins | sample 6487441 | NCBI WGS metagenome assembly JAAIGF01 (sample SAMN13974129, study PRJNA590717) | phyllosphere metagenome | biome: pepper field; feature: multiple bacterial spot infested pepper fields; material: pepper leaves; isolation source: leaves from pepper fields | host: Capsicum annuum ...
CCCGGGCCTTGATCCAGCGCAAACACGACCGGCGCTCTTGTGTCCGTGCGGAAGCAGCACGGGTTGTTGAGACGGCCGCGGCGCAAACGGGCCATCGCGCCATCCTACGGCACGCCCTCCTCCGCGCGAGTTCGGAGTTCTGCCCGGAGCGCAGTCACCGCATCCTGGACCCGGTCGAGCGCTGTCACGAAACCGGATAGCCCCTCCGAAGCAACCCGGTCTTCGTCGAAACTCTCCAATGATCGGCAAGCACGCATCATCGTCAGGAAACCGAACGTACCCGCAGTGGAACCGAGAGAGTGGGCCTCGAAACGCAGGCGTTCCCGCTCCTTCGGACTGTCGCCGGGATCGAGGAAGGCCCGATCCAATTCATTGTCCAGGAGGGAGAGCACGAGACGAAGTCGTTCTTCACCGATCCGGTGCGTCACCGCTGCAAATTGGCCGACATCAAGATCTGAGCTCGTGGCATCGGCCTCCTCACTTCGCAGCCAGTGTTCGATCATCGAGAGCAGCCGCTCTGGTTCGAAGGGTTTACCGACATGGTCGTTCATGCCCGCGTCGCGGCAGCGCTGAATTTGATCAGGGAGCACACCCGCCGACATGCCGATGATCGGCACTTGCCCCCTTGAACCAGACAGGTCTCGGATCGCGCGGGCGGCCGAGAGACCGTCCAGTCCCGGCATCTGCACGTCCATCAAAACGACATCGAACGCGCCCTCGCCAGCGGTGGCCACAGCCTGCTTTCCGTCGGCGACGACCGTTACAGTGTGGCCCGCGCTCTCGAGAACCGCTCGAGCAATTTCCTGGTTGGCACGGTTGTCTTCAACGAGCAGGAGCCGACCTGTCCGACCGTCGAGAGGGCGATCCGGCACGCTCGCCTCGATCGCCGTGTCGGCACGAGGCAGTTGCACCGTGAACCAAAATGTTGAGCCGACCCCGAGTTCGCTCTCGGCTCCGATCTGGCCGCCCATCAGCTCGACGAGCGCTTTGCAGATCGCAAGCCCGAGCCCGGTGCCGCCGTATTCGCGCTCGACCGAGCCGTCGACCTGACTGAAACGCTTAAACAAGCGGTCGCGCTTGTCGTCCGGCACGCCGATGCCGGTATCGGTGACCGTGAAGCGCAGACGACCACCGTCCACGGTCGCACCCTCCGATTGGATGGCCAGCTCGACCGATCCCTCGCGCGTGAACTTGACCGCATTGTTGAGCAAGTTGAGCAGCACCTGCCGCAGCCGCGCCTCGTCCCCGAACAGCGTCTCCGGCAAGTCGGGATCGATGGCTTGGCGTACCGACAGGTTCTTCGACCCGGCCAGCACTTCGACGAAGGAGATGCAGGTCCTGGCAAGCTCGGACAGTGAGAAGACACGAGGATGCAGCGCGACGCTTCCTGCCTCGATCCGCGAGAAGTCGAGGATGTCGTTGACGACGGTCAGCAGGGCAGACCCGGCTGAGCGCACCAATTCGGTCTGGCGACGATCCTCAGGACACAGACGGTCCGCGCTCAGCATCAGACCGGTGTAGCCGATGATGGCGTTGAGTGGCGTGCGGATCTCGTGGCTCATCGCGGCAAGGAAATCACGTTTGACGCGATTGGCCCGCTCCGCCTCCTGACGCGCCTCGATCAGTGCCGCCTCGGCTTCCTTGCGCGCGGTGACATCGAGCGTCAGTCCCATGACGCGACCGCGTCCGGTGGCGTGTTCAAGCTCCACCCGGCCGATCGCGGTCAGCCAGCGCATCGTTCCGCCCGGTAGCGGCACGCGGAACTCCGTCGTGTAGCTGCCGCCGACCTCGATGGCGCTCGCGAGGTCGCCGAGGACATGCTCGACATCGTCCGGATGGGCGAGCGCTCGCCATTGCGTCTCCACGTCGAGTTCGGTCTCGGCATCGGCCAGGCCGTGCTGGCGGGCGCATTCGGCCGACATGCGCACCCGGCGGGTCGCGATGTCGTAGCTCCAGGTGCCAGCATTCGCCGCCCGCATCTCCGCCGCATGGCGATCGCGCTCGGTGAGATCCATCGCGATCCCGAGGTAGCCGAGCGCCACGCCGACATCGGAGCGGAGTTCACTGACGCTCAAGAGAACGGGAAAGCGTTGCCCGTCCTTGGTCAGGTAGGTCCATTCGTCGATGGTCGGCCGACCTCGCCGTTTGGGCGCGAGAAACGTGTCGGGACCGGGCGCAATGGTCTCGCCGAACTCCGCCGAGAAGCGGCGTGTCCGTTCATCGAGTTCGGCGGCATCATGGAACAGCATCGGAGTCGTTTGGCCGATCACGTCCGACGCCGCGTAGCCCAGCATGCGCTCCGCGGCAGGATTGAACACGGTGATGCGGCCGTCCACGTCCGTCGCGATGATGGCGTAGGCCGCATGCTGGAGGATGGCGGCCTGGATGGCGGCCGCGGCCCGCAAGGCCTCCGTCCGCTCCGCCACTTGCCGCTCAAGGCTCTCGTTGAGTGCCCGAACGCGCTCCTCGCCCGCGATTTGCTCGCCGATGTCGCGCATCAAGGTGGCTGCGCCGACGATCGCACCGCTGGGGGCCTTGATCGGCGAGACGCCTACCAGAACGTGCAGGAGCGTCCCGTCTCGTCGCATCCGCAGGGTCGCGCGGGATGGAACGCTCTCGCCACGAACGACCGCGGCCAGCGTCTCGCTCTCCTCGTCCCACAGGTGCCGCGGGAAGATCAGATCCGCGGCTTTGCGCCCGATCGCTTCGGACGCAGCGTAGCCGAACAGGCGTTCGGCAGCCGGATTCCAGTCGGTGATTGTCCCATCGAGCGTCTTGCCGAGGATGGCCTCGTCGGCGTTCGAGACGATCGCCGCGAGACGATCGCTCTGCACGGCTGCCAAGATCTGTCGTCGTCGACCCGCCAGGTGGAGGGACGCGAGGCTCCCACCCAGCAGGGTGAGCAACATGGCGACCGCGCCGACCACGGCCGGACTTGGCCGGTCGAGACCCCGGAGAAATGCCGGTCTCGCTTGGACGCCGATCTCCCATGTCCGGTCGAACACCGGGACCAACCGACGCGTCGTCGGGCCGATGGGCGCAGACTTGCCCACGCCGGCAGTTTGGAAAAAGGCATATGAGCCCGCGATAGCCGTGTCGCGCAGCGTAAAGTCGAGCTCTTCCGTTTCCAGGTCGAGCCCGGCCAGAACCTCGTCGATGACGAGTGGGGCGTAAGACCAGCCGATCGTCGCTGATCGGCGCTCTTCAGGTGTCGCGACCATTCGGTTGGGTGCCAAGACTGGCAAGAAGACGAGAAACCCGCGCTCGATCTTGCCAGGGACCTGCACGAGGGTGATCGGGTCGGACATCGCCGCCGCCCCCGTCTCCATCGCCTTGATGGCTGCCGCCCGTCGGCCCGGCTCGGAGGCCACATCGAGCCCGATCGCCTCTCGGTTGCGCTCCAGCGGCTCGACGTACCGGATGACGAACCGTTCGCCCGGACTAGGACCGAGTTGCCGAATTTGGAACTCCGGCGTCTCGATCCGCGCGGCCGCGAGAAAGGCCGACTCAGAATCCGGACCGACGCGTTGGATGAAGCCGAAGCCGCGGGCTCCGGGAAACTCCCGTTCGAAGTCTCGCGACTGTGCATAGCGACGGATCGCAAGACCGCTGAGGTTGGCCTCGCCCATGGCGATCACCGCTCCGCGCATGCCACGCAAACCGTACTCGTACAGCCCGAGCCGGCTCTGGACCCGCGCAGCCAGCCGACCTGCGGCGACCTCGAAGCGTTCGCCCGCCGAGGCGGCGTTGCGATGTGAGATCCAGGCCGCGCTCACCAAGGCTAAGACCAGCCCGGCCAGAGCGAACGCGATGAGGGCTGCAGACGGAGAGGGTGTGCGGGTGCCCCAGAGGGCCCGCGCATTCAGTGCGTCAGCGTCTCCAGCCTTCGCCATGATGCACAGTCCTGTGGACCCGGACCGTCGCCCGCAAACGCGCCGTGCAGGTTAGCCGGAAGATGTCCGACGAGAGTATTGGCTCTTGGTACGAAGAGCGTGCAACCTTTATCCGGCGCGGACCATAGCGACGATGCGAGCATGGACAGGCGCGCTCGGCGGCGCATCCGCTGCGCGCCGGTCAACGGCGGTGAGGTCCGTTGCCGGTGCCGTCCCGGGCGGAGCCGTTTCCGTTGGCGTTCGAGCGGTTTCCGTTGCCGTTGAAACTTCCGGAATTGCCGTTGCCGTTGAAGTTCCCGGTGTTGCCGTTGCCGTTGAAGTTGCCCGATCCGACACGCGCGGGACGCGGCGGATCGCTCCAAGCGGACGCCGGGGCACGAGCCGGTACACTGTCCATGACGAGAGCGATCCGTCCGTTCATGTCGGGCTGCGATGGCGAGCCCGCCCCGACAAGGGCCGCAGACATCAAACCCGTCAGGGTTGCTCGGATGAGCGCCCGCGTCACGGCAGTCCGATTTCGTCCGAGGACGGTCCGGCCGAGAGGGGACAAGTATCGTGCGACGATTGCTGGTCGCCGCTGGACTTGTCCTTCTTGGGCTTCGGCCGATTGCTCGATCGCTCGTCCAAGGCGTCGTCGTGTCCCCTCGCATCCCCGTTGAGCGTGCGCGGCGCCGGCTTCCGGCGAGCGGGCGGCGCCGGCTTCTCGTCCTTTGAAGACACGACGCAACTCCCTGTGGCTTCCGCTGTGGCCGACCATGATCAGCGGCGCCGAAGCGTGGCGTTGCCGTTCAGGTTGCCGTTGAGCGCTCCCACGTTGCCGTTGCCGTTATAGCCACCGCCGTTCAGGTTGCCGTTGAACGAGCCGACATTGCCGTTGCCGTTGTTCGTTCCGGTGTTCAGGTTGCCGTTGAAGGCACCGACATTGCTGTTGCCGCTCGTCGGGCTGGTGTTGCCGTTGCCGTTGAAGGCACCGACGTTTCCCGTACCGGAGTTGAAGGCGCCCACATTCCCCGTCCCAGTATTGAACGCTCCGACATTGCCCCCGGAAGACGGGGCGCCGTTCCCGTTGCCGTTCCCGTTACCGTTGCCGACCCCGGAATTGCTGCTTCCGTTGAAGTTGCCGTTGCCGACCCCGACGTTGCCGTTTCCATTTCCGTTGCCGTTGCCGATGGCACCGAAGGCAATGGACTGCGCCGAGGCGCATCCGACCGCTGCCTGCAGGGTCAGGAGGGCGGCCAAACCGAAAACCGACAGCTTTCCCATCTCAACCTCCCAGCCAAGTCGCCGACCTCACTTCAAGGATCGACCGACACTGCCGGCACTCCGGTCCGACCGGATGCCGGCAGCGATGATGTTCCGAGGCTCTGGCGGACCGTGTGGTCGCGACCGGATCCCGTTCGCGGTCAGCGGTTCACGTTACCGTTCAGGTTGCCGTTTCCGAACCCGCGGTTGAAGTTGCCGTTGCCGTTGCCGTTGAAGCCACCGAAGTTGAGGTTGCCGTTGCCGTTGCCGTTCAGCACGCCGACGTTGCCGTTGCCGTTCAGATTGCCGTTTGCGATGCCGAGGTTGCCGTTGCCGTTCAGATTGCCGTTGAGGGCTCCGGTATTGAAGTTGCCGTTGCCGTTGCCGTTGCCGGTGCCGACGTTGCCGTTACCGTTGCCGTTGCCGCTCCCGAAGGACAGGGCGTGTCCCGTCGAGGGGAGGCCGACGAGCGAGAGAGCCGCGACGGCCGAGAGCAGGATCTTTTTCATCGGATGCCTCCTTGGATGAGTGAGACGGCGAATTGGCCGCCAGGACCACCGCTTTGGTTCGGGATCCGCCCGTCCTCAGCGACATCCAGAGGCTCACTCAAAAATCTCTCGCCCGTAAGACCGATATTGAGCCTAGTCTTTTGAACGTAATTCAAGACAATCCAAATCCGGCGCGTTCGACTGCAATAACAGGCACATAGTCTGATTTTTCCTGTGAACTCGACTTGGTTCGGGACGAGTGCCCGTAAGGTTTCGGCCTTACGTCGACCGACGGACGCCTGTCGACCGGCGCCATTTGCGTTATTCTCGCTGCAGGAGGCGATGACGCTTCGGCAGCACCGTCAAGCCTCAGGCGCGGAGAAACACGTGGTCGCCCGGCAACTCGTCCACCTGGTCGATGACAGCGCAGCCATGCGCGCGACGGTCGCCGCCATCCTCGAGAGCGACGGCATGGTCGTGCGCGAGCACGCGACCGCGGGTAGCCTGCTCGCTGAGAGCGCAGTGTCGGACGCGGACTGCGTCCTGACGGACCTCCGGATGCCGCGTGTCGACGGGCTTGAGCTGCTGATCCGTTTGCGCAAGGCTGGATCCGGCGTGCCGGTCATCGTCATGACGGGACATGGCGACGTCTCGTTGGCGGTCCGGGCCATGAAGCTCGGAGCCTGCGACTTCATCGAGAAGCCATTCCGTCCCGACACGCTGCTGCAGGCCGTTCGCGGCGCCGCACATGAGGCCGGCACCTCCCCCTGCAGCGTGAGGCGAGCCCTGGCTCTGGAGCGGATCGCACGCCTGACCGGTCGCGAACGACAGGTTTTCGACCGCATCCTTTGTGGGCGAACCCACCGCGAGACCGGCGACGAGCTCGGGATCAGTCCGCGGACCGTCGAGGTCTTCCGCTCGCGGATCATGGCGAAGACGGAATGCGCGACCATCCAGGATCTCGTGCGTACGGGCATCGAGGCCGGACTCGGCTGATGGAGTATCCGCCGAAGACGGTCTTGGACGTACGGGCAAGCCCGTACGGATCTGTCCGAATATCCCTGCACGCCGCGTCCTGAGAGAACGGTGAGCTGCGACACAGCCGTCGCACCCATCGTCCGATCACGCCCCTCGGCCACGCCGACGGGGCGGGCGCAGGAGGAAGGCCATGGCAGGGTGGTTCCTCAGCACCCTTTGCACGACGTTCGTGGCATTCGGTTTCGCGACGATCGTGACGACGCGGGCCTATCCAGACACGGTTCGCGCCGTCGTGGCTGACGTCACCGATTGGTCCGGACGCACCTACCAGACCCTCGTTCGTGAGCCGGCCACGCCGCAGCCGGAACCGATGCGCTTCATCACGGCTGCCATCCAGCGCGGCAGTCTCGAGCAGGTCGTCACGGCAACGGGCGCCCTCCAGCCGGTGGACACGGTGGAGGTCGGTTCGCAATTGCCCGGCCAGATCGCTCGCCTGCACGTCGACTTCAACGACCGCGTCCGGAAGGGCGACCCTCTGGCCGAGATCGACCAGCGCAGCTTCGTCGCCAAAGTCGACCAAGAGCGAGCGGCGCTGGAGGTCGCCCGGGCCAATCTCGTCGTACAACAAGCGAGGCTCGATCGGGCGCGGATCGACCTCGACAACGCGCAAGCCAATCGCACGGTGCTGCGGGCGCGGCAGGACAACGCCGAGGTGCTGGAGGCGGCCGCCCGGCGCCACGTCGAACGCAAGACGATCCTGCGCTCGCACGAGGTCGCCTCCCTCACCTCCGTCGAGGACGCCCAGACCGAACTGGCCACCCGCAATGCTCAGGTCCGCGAGACCACCTCGCTCCTCGACCAAAACGTCTTCCTCGTCGATGCCGCTGCCGCCGATGTTCGACGGCTCGAGGGCGAGCTTGCCGAAGCGAAGGCCGCGATTCCCATGCGCGAGGCCAGCCTGCGGTCGGCCGAGATCGAACTCGATCGGACGACCATCCGTTCGCCTATCGACGGCGTCATCGTCGGCCGTTTCGTCAACGAGGGTCAGACGCTGGCAGCCGGCCTGGAGGCGCGCACCGCCTTCAACGTCGCCCGGAACCTCGCCGAGATGGAGATCCACGCTCGTATCGACGAGACCGACATCGGTCGCGTCAACCCGGGTCAAAGGGCGGGCTTCTCGGTCGATGCCTACCCCGGTCGGCGCTTCGACGCGGTCGTCCGGCAAGTCCGCAAGGCGTCACAGACCAACCAGGGCGTCGTGACCTACACGGTGGTCCTCAAGACGGACAACCGAGACGGTCTGCTGCTCCCCGGCATGACGGCTCTGACACGGCTCACGGTCGAGCGCGAGGAGGACGTCCTCAGGGTTCCACTCGCCGCGCTGCGCTTCAGGCCGGCTGTGCTCAAGCCCGAGGCCAGCAAGCCTCCGGCTTCCGGGTCCAGTCGGGATCAGGCCGTTTGGGTGCAAGATCCGGCTGGTGCGATCCGTCTCGTGTCCGTGACGACGGGCATCTTCAGCGCGGACCTCGTGGCGCTGAAGGACGGGGCCCTGTCGGAGGGCGATCGCGTCGTCGTCGGCCAAGCGGACCCGCCCGAGCAGACCCGCTTCCTCGGCATAAGGCTCGGCCTATGACCAGTGCCGTCGTCAGCCTCAACGCGGTCCATCGCACGTTCCGCATGGGGGACGTCAGCGTACCCGTACTGCACGACGTCAATCTGGACGTTCTCGACGGCGATTCTGTTGCGATCGTCGGCCCGTCCGGCTCGGGCAAGAGCAGCCTGATGAACATCGTCGGGCTTCTCGATCGTCCAACCTCCGGGAGGGTCGTCATCGAGGGCGCCGACACCGGGCGGCTCTCGTCGGACCACCGCGTGGCGCTGCGCAATCGCCGGATCGGGTTCGTATTCCAATCCTACAATCTGCTGAGCCGGCATACGGCTCTGGACAACGTGCAGTTGCCGCTCGTCTACGCCGGCGTTCCACGTGCCGAGCGACGCAGGCGAGCCGAGGATGCGCTCGATGCGGTCGGGCTGGCACATCGGGCAGACCACCTGCCTTCACGGCTCTCCGGCGGCGAGCAGCAACGCGTCGCGATCGCCCGGGCGATCGTCAACAATCCCGGCATCCTCCTGGCTGACGAGCCCACCGGGGCTCTGGACAGCCGCACCGGCGCGGACATCCTGGCATTGTTCCGTGACCTGAACCGGTCCGGCCGCACCGTCCTCGTCATCACGCATGATGCGGGCGTCGCGGCCCGCTGCGGTCGCCTCGTGAGACTCCACGACGGGCGCATCGTGTCGGATTGCGCCAGTCGCACACACGACCTTCAGAAGGTCCCGGCGTGATGGTGGCTCAGGCCCTTCTCGTGGCGCTGCGTTCGTTGCGGCACAACCCGTTGCGCAGCTTGCTGACGATGCTCGGCATCGTCATCGGCGTGGCGTCGGTGATGACCGTGCTCGCCATCGGGAACGGCGCACAGGAACAGGTCACGCGCCAGATCCGCGCCATCGGCGCGAACGTCCTGATGATCAGCCCCGGCGCCGCCCGGCAGGGTGCGGTCCGTCTCAAGGCCGGGACGCGCTCGACACTCAGCGAAGGCGATGTCGATGCGATCCTCGAGCAGGTTTCTCAGATCCGCGTGGCCGCCGGCTCGGTCGCAGGCACAGGCCAGATCGTTCACGAGAACCGCAACTGGAATACGACCCTCAACGGCACTACCAAGAATCATTTCCTAGTACGGGACTGGCCGCTTGCGGCCGGACGCGCCTTCAACGGGACCGAGGAGGTCACAGCCGGCAAGGTCACGGTGCTCGGAAGTGTGGTTGCTCGCGAACTGTTCGCTGACGCCGATCCGGTCGGAAGCGAGGTCCGCGTCATGAACGTGCCGTTCGAGGTGGTGGGTGTGCTCGCGTCCAAAGGGCCCGATCAGGACGATGTCGCTTTCGTACCGCTCTCGACCGCCAAACTCAGGTTCCTGGGCAGCGCGGGCGGCGGCGCACGGGATGCCGTGGCCTATATCCTCGCCAAGGCCGTCTCGGACGAGGCGATGCCGCGAGCAAAGGACAGCATCGAGGCCCTTCTGCGCCAGCGCCACCGCGTAGGCGACGATCAGGAGGACGATTTCAAGGTCTCGGACCCTGCCGCGGCGGCCGAAGCACAGCGGGGCGCGACCCGAACGGTCGCCCTTCTCCTGACCTCGATCGCGGGCGTGTCGCTGCTGGTCGGGGGCATCAGCATCATGAACATCATGATCGTGTCGGTCACCGAGCGGACACGTGAGATCGGCATTCGGCGCGCGCTCGGCGCCCGCGGTCGCGACATCCGCCTGCAGTTCCTTTGCGAAGCCCTCGTCCTGTGCGTCGCTGGAGGGGCAGCCGGTGTGGGCTTGGGAGCTGCCGTCTCGCTGACCGTCGCCCGCAGCGCGGGATGGACCACGGTCATCGATCCGGGCGCCGTAGCCCTCTCGGTCGGCTTCGCTGCCGCGACCGGGCTGTTCTTCGGACTCTATCCAGCCCACCGCGCCTCTCGGCTCGACCCCGTTGAGGCGCTCAAAGCCGAATGATCGATCCAAAGATGCTCCCGTCGAGGAGCTCGGAGAGGGAGGTTGAAATGTCTTCTGAGACCACGTTTCGCGCCGGACCGACGGACGCGAGTCTGATCCGGCTACGGGGCTCTTCCCGCGAACCGTCGGACGGACCGAGTGGACGACCGACGGCTCGAGAGCGCGAACTGATCGCACTCATCGCACGGGGATTATCCAACAAGGTCATCGCCCACGAGATGGGTATCTCTCCCAACACAGTGCGCGCGCATGTCGGCAACGTCATGCGCAAGTACAAACTCCGGAATCGCGTGCAGATCGCGATGTTGTTGATGCCGATGGTGCGAGAGAGCCCCGCGCGGATCGTTCGCAGCCCCTGATGCACGCTATTCGGAATACTGATCTCACGAGGATTTGCGGATGACTTATTCCGGTCAAGCACTGAGCGACGTGCCACACGTCTTCCACCCGAGCCCACGCCCCCCGCAAGAAAGCCGCGCCCTCGGCGCTAGCGTGATCGCCGGCCCTTTCCTCCCGATCGGTCTACGACCTTCCATTCTCCCCCACCTCGTGCCCGGAACACGGTTGAGGACGAACGAGGAACTCCCATCGGCTTTCGCCGAGTGCGGTCTGCTCGTCGTACTTGAGGGTGTGCTGGCCCGATGCGTCTGGGCCGAGCCGGGCAAGAGACGTATCGTCGGCCTGCTCGTCGGAGGGGACATGTCTCGCGGACTCGTTCATCGCGATCGGGACCGCGAGTGGTTTGTCGCTCTCACACCATGCCGTGTCACTAAAGTTCTCCGCGCCTCAGTCGACCGCCTATTGGTTTCGGAGGCGTCTTTTGCGCTCGAATTCGCACATATCGCCGAGGGAACGGCCGCCATTCAGCAGGAGTGGCTTCGAAACGACGCCCGTTTATCGGAATTGCGGCTGGCGCATCGAATCTGCGAAGTCATGACCCGTGCAGCCACTTGGTTGGGAACTGGCCAAGGCATACTCTTACCTCCGATCCGGCAGACTGCCTGGGCCGACATGACGGCCATGACGAGCATTCACGTCAATCGCTGCCTAAAGCGACTGGTTTCGGCAGGACTGATCCGCGTAGCTTGCCATGACATCATCGTATTGGATCCCAAACGTCTTGCCGCATTTGCGGTTTTCGACTCGTCTTACCTCAGAATTGAAGGTAGAAATTAGCAAGTATTAAGG
>JAAIGF010374584.1_pt1 | contig 11337 bp, 10 predicted proteins | sample 6487441 | NCBI WGS metagenome assembly JAAIGF01 (sample SAMN13974129, study PRJNA590717) | phyllosphere metagenome | biome: pepper field; feature: multiple bacterial spot infested pepper fields; material: pepper leaves; isolation source: leaves from pepper fields | host: Capsicum annuum ...
CCACCGTGATCGGATACCAAAGACGCAGCAGCAGGGTTTCCAGATAGGACGCCAGCCAGAACACTTTCGGGTCGTCGCACGCCACGGTCACCAAAGCGTTGCTGACCGGAACCACACTGCCTTCGGGCACTGCGCGTATGCGCACCGGCAGGTAGCCGCCGTATTGGTCAAGGATGTGCCGCCACCCGGCTTCGTTGAACGGCTCGTCGTGCACGGAAAAGAACGCCGCGGCCTCGTCGATCATGGCCTCGGTAATGGGCCGGCACAGGTATTCCTTCAGCAGCATCTGCAGCCCAAAGAACACCGTGCGGTTATAGCGCCCGCCCCGCGACTCGATGTACGAAAACATCGCGTGCGCATCGGGCGGGTATTGCAGATAGTGGGACGCCTTGTACGAATCCGTGTTGAGCAGCGGATTGGCCAGGAATGACGACAGGCCGATGAAATCGGTTTGCATGGTCAGAGCTCCTCTGTACCGTTGGAAGAACCGCCAGGTCTGTCCCGGCGGGGTCGGGCCGTGCAGCGTCGGCTACAGCTTGCCCAGGAAGTGATAGGCGATGTCGAAGTGGTCTTCGAACATCACGTTGCGCATCTGCGCGAACACATTGAGCGGGAACCAGCGCGCCTTGTCAGCATCGTCGCCGCCCTTGACGCGCGGCAGCTCGCCGGTCGGCATGTGGAACAGATAGGCGTGGGTGATCGTGCGGCCACGCAGCGATCGCTCCGGGTGGTCGAACACGCGCACGTCGCGCAAGGATCCGCGCAGTACGGGTTCGGGCAGCTTCAAGCCGGTTTCCTCGCGCAGCTCGCGCAGGCAGGCGGTTTCCAGGCGCTCCGCCTGGTCCACGAACCCGCCGGGCAATGCCCACAGTCCCTTGCCCGGCTCGCTGCGGCGCCGGATCAACAGAATGTGGCCGGAATGGATGACCACCGCATCCACCGTCACGAAGGTGACCGGATACGGCGCCGCCGCCCACGACTTGCGATACGTGCGGATGAACTCGAATTCCGACTTCAACTGCGCGAATTCAGGACGGGTGGCGAAGTCCTGCAGCCACGCGTTGACAGGCGCCGGCACGGCCCAGGCGACGAAACTGTTGCTGCGCTCGGCGAAGAACTGCTCGCGGATCTCGGTCGCGCCGATGTCCTCGGTGGCGTCCACGTCCACGCGTTCCCACTGGGGGAACATGCGCAGGTAGTAGCTGGAGGCGTCCTTTTCGTGCCCGATCAGGCCGATGCGGCCGGCGGGCGATCCGCCCAGCGCCTGCGCGACGGCGTCCTGGACCCAGCGCACCCAGTCGGAATCGTTGTAGAGCGAATCCTGCAAGGGGACGATGTGGACGCGTGCGCGTACGGCCTCGGGCAACGCCGACAGGATCATGTCGCGGCGTTCGGCGAAGGAAAACGGATCTTTGATCGTACGGGGTTTGTCGGTGGACCCGATCAGCACGCAGACGCGTTCGGCCTGTTGCAAGGCTTGTTGCAAGACCTGGAAATGCGCGCGATGGGGCGGCTGGAAACGGCCGATGAAGACCAGCGTATCGAAACGCCTGGGTGATGCGGTGCTCATGAGGCTCCCTCAAGAGTGTTGACGCCGCGAAGTCTGTCTTCACGGCTTACGGGTAGCCTAGGCCGACACGCAGCATGCGTCAACCCGATGTGATCGGCAAAAAGTAACGTGCGGCCGCCGTCATCGGTTCCGGCGATGCCCCGCAAACCAGGACAGGCACAATCCCTTCTTCACGCATTTTTCGAATGAGGAGCGGGACACATGAAGATCGCCATCCTGGGCGCGGGTGCGGTGGGTTGCTATTACGGCGCGATGCTGGCGCGAGCGGGCCACGAGGTCGTGCTGATCGGCCGTCCGGCACTGGTCGAGGCCGTGCGCCGCGATGGGCTGCGCATCGACATGAACGGCCGTACCGACTATGTGCCGATGGCGGCCGACACCTCGCCCGAGGCGGTTCGGGGTGCTGGCCTGGTGCTGTGCTGCGTGAAGTCGCCGGACACGGCCCAGGCAGGCGAAGACATGGCCCCCTTCCTGGACCCCGACGCCGTGGTGCTGAGCCTGCAGAACGGCGTCGACAACGCCGAGCGTCTGGCCGCCGTCATCAAGCGCGAAGTCGTGCCCGTGGTCGTCTACGTGGCGACCGACATGGGCGGCCCCGGCCACGTCCGCCACCACGGTCGTGGCGAACTCGTCCTGGGACCGGGCGCCGCCGGCGAACGCGCGGCTGCCGTGTTGACCGAAGCCGGCATCCAGGCCGACGTTTCGTCCAATGCGGCGGGCGCGCTGTGGGCCAAGATGATCGTCAATTGCGCCTACAACGGGTTGTCAGCACTGTCGCGCCGGCCCTATGGCGAGCTGGTCGCGCAGCAAGGCGTGGAGCAGATCATGTCCGACCTGATCGACGAGTGCCTGGCGGTTGCCCAGGCAAGCGGCGTCGCCGTGGTCGCCGACGTGCGCGCCGCCGCCGCGCAGATCGCGCGGACCATGCCGGGCCAGTTTTCCAGCACGGCGCAGGACATGATGCGCGGCAAGCCGACGGAAATCGATTACCTGAACGGCTACATCGTGCGCCAGGGTGCCGTCGTCGACGTACCGACGCCAGTCAATCGCGTCATACACGCCTTGGTGAAAATGGCCGAGCGTCAGCCGGCCTGAGCAGCGTTTCGAGTCGTCATCGCTCGCGTTCAAGAAAGTGCCCCACGCTGCGCCTTGGCTTGCAGCCCCGCAAGGGGCGCTTTCTTTTTATTGAAACGGCCCGGCGGCAAAAAATGGCAGGCGATGACGACGGCCATTGATTCGCATCAAGCGCAAGACCGACGGATCGACACGCTACCTGCATGGGTTGCGTTATATTCCAATGAATATGACGCCCGCCCTGCCTCCCAACTTCGACTGGCACCCTGTCTTGCTGTCTCTCCAGGTCGCCGGCTTTGCGACCGCATTTGCGCTGGTGCTGGGCGTGATGCTGGGCTGGCTGTTCGCGCGCAAGCCTTTTCCGGGCAGCGGTCTGCTGGAATCGGTATGCATGCTGCCGCTGGTCCTGCCGCCCACCGTCATCGGCTACGCCATCCTGGTCGCGGCGGGCCGCAATAGTCCGCTGGGCAACTGGCTGCGCACCAATCTCGACTACACCATCATCTTCAGTTGGCATGGCGCGGTGGTCGCATCCACCATCGTCGCCCTGCCCCTGGTGTTGAAGTCGGCCAGCGCCGCGTTCGGTGGCGTCGACCGCAGCTTGGAAGCGGCCGCCAGCACGCTGCGCCAATCCCCCCGGTCCATTTTCGTTCGCGTGACGCTGCCGCTGGCCTGGCCCGGCATCCTCGCCGGCACCTTGCTGGCTTTCGCCCGCGCCATGGGCGAATTCGGTGCCTCCCTGATGGTGGCTGGCTCCATTCCCGGCAAGACGCAAACCCTGTCGATGGCGATCTACGACGCCGCGCAGGCGGGCGACGACGCGCTCGCCATGTGGCTGGTCGCCATTACGTCGGTCCTGTCCATCGGCATCCTCGCCGCCTCCAATCGCTATCTTTCCCCACGCTGAAAGCCACCGCCATGCGCCTGATCGCCACCCTTGCCCTTACCGCCCTCCCCCTTTTCGCGCACGCTGCCGAAGTGACCGTCTCGGCCGCCGCCAGCCTGACCAACGCCTTCAAGGACCTGGCGCAACAATTCGAGGCCGCCAACCCCGGCACCACCGTACGGCTGAACTTCGCTGCGTCCGGCACCTTGCTGCAGCAGATCTCGCAAGGCGCCCCGGTCGATGTTTTCGCCAGTGCCGACCAGGCGACCATGGACCGCGCCGCCTCGCAGAACCTCATCGACACCGCCACCCGCCGTGACTTCGTCACCAACAGCGTGGTCCTGGTGACGCCGACCCAGCAGCAGGACATCAAGCGCCTGGAAGACCTGTCCGACGCCAAGGTGCAGCGCATCGCCGTGGGCAAGACCGCCACCGTGCCGGTCGGCCGCTACACGCAGGAAGCGCTGACCCACGCCAAGCTGTGGGACAGCCTGCAACCCAAGTTCGTGCAGGCCGACAGCGTGCGCCAGGTCCTGGACTACGTTGCACGCGGCGAAGTCGATGCCGGCTTCGTCTACCGCACCGACGCCGCCGTCATGGCCGATAAGGTTCGTATCGCGCTGACCGCAGGCGGACACACGCCGGTGGCCTATCCGGTCGCCATCGTGCGCGACGCCCCGCAACCCGAACTGGCCAAGAAGTTCCAGGCTCACCTCGACACCCCGGCAGCCCGCGAAGTGCTGGACCGCTACGGATTCGGTCGCCCGTGATCGACGTAGACATCCGCCTGACGGTGGCCGAGCGTGGCCGCCGCTTCGACCTCTCGGCCCGCTTTGCAACCGACGCGGGCTTTGCCGCCCTGTACGGCCCGTCGGGCGCAGGCAAGTCGTTGACCCTGCAAGCCGTGGCCGGGCTGCTGCGCCCGGCCTCGGGTCGCATCGTGCTGGCGGGGCGGACCGTCTTCGACGCGGCACAGGGCATCGACCTGCCGCCGCAGGCGCGGCGCGTGGGCTATCTGTTCCAGCACTACGCCTTGTTCCCGCATCGCACCGTGCGCCAGAACGTCGCGTTCGGGTTGACGAGTTGGCGCAAGCCGCGTCCCACCGCCGACGAAGCCCAGCGCGTCCAGCAATTGCTGGATCGCTTCGGCCTGTCTGCGCTGGCCGACAGCCGCCCGTCGAGCCTATCGGGTGGACAGCAGCAACGCGTGGCGCTGGCTCGCGCGCTGGCCTGTGATCCGCAAGTGTTGCTGCTGGACGAACCTTTCGCGGCGCTCAACCCCATGCTGCGCGCCGACCTGCGCAGCGAGCTGGCCGAAGTGCGTCGGCAATGGAACATCCCGGCGCTGATGATCACCCATGACACCGACGATGTGCTCGCCCTGGCCGACGTGGTGTTCGTCTATGCCGATGGCCGCATCGTCGAAGAGATCGATGTCGGCACGGCTACCCAGCGCCGCCATGCCGAAGCGGCCCTGGGCTGTTCGCGCACAGCCGACACGCCCACGCAGGCGCAGGTCAGGCAACTGCTCAGCCAACCCTGACGCTGCCGGTATACGTATGTTCACAACCTGAACCCCCCGCTCGTGCGAGCATGCTGCCCCCACGATTTCACGGACACCACCATGTTCCTGACGTTCCGACGTGCCTCTGCCCTGGTGCTGGCGGCTGCTTCGACCTTGCTCGCTGTTCCGGTACACGCCGACGGCAGCTTCCCGGCCATGTTGAACGACTTCGACCAGAAGGCCTACGCACGCCTGCCCGAAGCACGGGTGGAGTTTCGGGACTTCGCGCACAAGCACGGCAAGAAGCGCGACGTGAAGGTTCTCGACGAAGTCCTGGCAGGCAAGCCGGTTGCCCTTACGCCCGCCCAGATGGCGGGCGAGTGGCGTTGCCGCACCCTGCTGATGCGTGTGGACCCCGAAGTCGCGCTGGACGTGCGCCCCGAGTTCAAGTGCCGCATCACCGACGACGCGGCCGGGCTGCGCCTGGAAACCCTGACCGGGCCCTACCGACTGGCCGGCACCTTCTACGACATCGGCAAGACCGAGCTGGGCTTTGCTGGTGCGCAAGCGTGGAACGACGAACCCAAGGCGCCGCGCTACGACGCGCAACCGCTGCGCAACCAGGCGGGCGTGCTGACCGCGCTGTCGCCCCAACGCATGCGCCTGGAGCTGACCGCCGTGGGACGGGAAGACGCGTTCTACGTCATCGATCTGCGACGCTGATCCATCACTAGTGATCTGCGCGGGCGGGCACGGTAATATCGCCGGCTGCCGTGGCCGCGTCGGCCGCAATCGGTCGAGGTTTCCATGCAAGACACGTCCCGCCTGACTCAACGCCGCCGCCTGCTGGCAAGCGCGGTCGCCGGTGCATTCGCGGCGGCTGCCGGTCCGTTGCAGGCCGCTCCCGCCTGGCCCAGCAAGCCCATCCGCCTGGTGGTGCCCTTCCCGGGCGGCTCGTCGCCTGATGTCATCGCCCGCGTCATTGCCGAGCCGTTGGCGCAGGCCCTGGGCCAACCCGTCGTCGTCGACAACCGTCCTGGCGCCGGCGGCAACATTGGCACTGCCGCTGTCGCGCGCGCCGAGCCCGACGGCCACACCATCCTGTTCACCATCAACGGTCCGCTGGTAACCGCCCCGGCGCTGTATCGCAAGCTGGGCTATGTTCCTGGCAAGGATCTCGCGCCCGTCACCCTGGTCGCCACCAGCCCTAACGTCCTGGTGGTGGACCCGGCACTGGGCGTGAGCGACCTGCGCCAACTCATCGCCCGCGCGCGGGCTGACGCCGGCAAACTCAACTATGGATCGGTCGGCGCCGGTAGCTCGGGCCACCTCGCCATGGAGCTGGTCAAGGAACGTGAAGCCATCGATTTGGCGCACATTCCCTACGCTGGTTTCCCGCAAGTGCTGACCGCCATCCTGGGCGGCTTCGTGCAGGCGGGCTTCATGGTGCCCGGCATTGCCATGCCGCAGGTGCAGACCGGCAAGGTCAAGGCGTTGGCCGTGACCAGCCTGCAGCGCAGCCCGGCCCTGCCCGACATCCCGACCATGGGCGAACAGGGTCTGGATGTGGAAGTGATCTCCTGGCAAGCCGTTCTGGTGCCCGCCGCTACCCCAGCCGATATCGTCGCGCGCCTGAACCGTGAATTGGTCCGCATCATCCACGACGATGCGGTCAAGGCGCGCATGGTGGCTCAGTTCTTCACGCCGGTTGGTTCCACCCCTGCCGAGCTGACCGCGCGCATCGACACCGAAACCGCGACGCTGGGCGGCGTCATCCGACGGTTGGGATTGACGCTGGATTGAATTGCGCGTGTGACGACCTGGTGGCGAAAGCCGTGGCGGCGGGTGGCCGAACACCCATGCCCGCCAAGGACTACGGCTTCATGCACGGCCACGGGTACGAAGACCTCGATGGCCACATGTGGGAATTGATGTACATGGACGCCAGCGCCATGCCGCCGCCGGAAAACATGCCGTAGAAAGCTAGGCACGGCGTATGTGGCAGATGCCGTCAGCCTGGTGTCCTGGCTTTGCCGGGACGTTCCACCTCAGCAAACAACGCCTGGAACTTGGCGAACTGTACCGGCTTGACCAGGTGTGCATCGAAACCGGCCTGCTCGGACAGTTGGCGATCGTGCTCCTGCCCCCACCCCGTGAGGGCGACCAGCAAGGCATGCCGTCCCCATTCCGATTGCCGGATCAGACGGCAGGCCTCATGGCCGTTCATCCCGGGCATGCCGATGTCCATCAGGACCACCTCCGGCCGCACCTGGGCACCGACGCTCAGCGCTTCTTCCCCGCTGTAGGCAAGATGCAGCTGGTGCCCGCCGAATTCGAGCAGCGAGGCCAATGACTGCGCCACGTCCTGGTTGTCGTCGACGACCAGAATGCGACGTGGCGCCACGGCCGGGCCGATGCCCTGTTCTGCCGGTTCGTCTGTCCGCGTGGCCGGCAACGGCAACCGAACAGTGAACTCGCTGCCCTTGCCCAGGCCCGCGCTGCGGGCATGCACCGACCCACCGTGCATCACAATGAGCTGTCGCACCAGCATCAGGCCGATTCCCAGCCCACCCTGGGCGTGCGCCACGGTTTGATCGACCTGGGTGAACATCTCGAATATTTCGTCGATCTGATCGGGCGGGATACCGGCGCCGTTGTCCTGGACCACCACATCGACGTACGCGGCCGCAGGTTCGACACTGACTTCGATGTAGCCTCCCGGCGGGGTGTACTTGCAGGCATTGGTGAGCAGGTTGCCGAACACCTGCGCCAGGCGGGCGGCGTCTCCGGTCAGCCTGACTGGCGACTCGGGCAGGCTGATGAACAGCCGGTGCCCGCGCTGATCCAGCATGGGCCGGCACGTTTCCACCGCCTGCTGAATCACCAGCGCCAGCGACAAGGCTTCCTGGCGGATCTCCAGCTTGCCCTGGTTGATGCGGTTCACGTCGAGCAGATCGTCGACCAGGCGCATCAACTGGGCCAGTTGCCGCTCCATCACGTCAAGCGCCTTGGCCGACGACTTGTCGTGCGCGCCTGCGCGCTGCTGGACCTCCAGCATGTTGCACAGGGATGCCAGCGGATTGCGAAGCTCGTGGGACAAAAGCGCCAGGAACTCGTCCTTGCGGCGGCGCTCCAGGGCCAGTTCCTGTTCGACCTGCTGGCGTTCGAGCAACTCGGCAGCCTGCCGCGCCAGCAAGTCGATGTAACGCAAGGCGGCCGGTGTCGGCCCGCCCGTCCAGGGATAATGATTGTTGAGCATGCCCAGCAGCCGGCCATCCCGGCTGACCAAGGGCGTGCACTGAATCGAACGGATCCCGTCTTCCAGAACGACTTCCCGGTCGAGCGCGTCGTGCGTCGCGTCCAACTTCTCGACATCGGGAACCACGAAACGCTGCACCAACCGGGCGGCCTCCCCGCAGGTGGCATTCCAGCCGTCTTCCAGGAAGTGTTCGACCAGCCTGGGGCCCAGGCCCTGGTGCACCACGATACGCAGCCTTTGCCTGACCGGATCGAACAGCTGGATATTCCCTTTGTCGGTCCCCGTGATATCGGCAGCAGCAGCCAGGATCTTCTGCAACAGCGGCTCGAACTCACCCGGCCCGACCAGTTCGGCACTCAGCGCCTGCAACCGCGACAACGCGAAAATCTCATCGCGAAGATGGGCCGCCGCGCGATCGCGTTCGACCACGATGCTGGTGGCGAGCGCACCGAACTCAGCAATGCGCCGTTCCCACTCGTCGGGGTCTCTGGCCTCCGACAGACACAGAAAGAACGACCCGACCACCCTGCCGCCTTGCCCCACCGCCGGCTGCGAGTGACAGGCAAGAATGCCGTTCTCAAGACACAGGGTTCGCCAGGGCGGCGCCCACTGGGTCGATCCGGCAATGTCGGCGCAGGCGATCGGGCGCCCTTCGTAGATCGCCGTGCCGCAGGTGCCGATCAGCGCCTCGCCGATGGGCAGCCCACGGATGGCTTCGGTGAAACAAGGCGGAAAGTGGGACGAGTAGCCATCGCCCATGACCTGCAGATCGAGGTCGGCCAGCAGCACGCAGGCACGTGCCCCAGGGGCGAGTCGGGAGGCGACCTCGGTAAGCGCATCCAGGCAATCCTGCATGGGTGCGCCCGACGCAATCAGGAGCAGGGCCTTGTTCTGCTCTTCGTCCAGCAGCGAGGCGCGGCGGGCAAGTGCCAATTGATCGCTCACAGACAACTTCCTGTCGTGGCAGCCAGGGGGGCGAATGCCGCAACCCGGCGGATGTTGGGCACGATCGGTGAACCGAAAGAATCGCCGACAAGCGAGCGGGAGAGCCCGTTTGAAGCTGGAATGGTCGCACAGGCATTCACGGAAGGGATTACAGCTTGTATCCTCATCCGTGGGCTCGCGCGCGTGGGTTGCGATGACTCAGTATGCATCGTTTACGGAACACAACCGTTCATTGATCGTCCAAGTATGCCGCGCGGCCATGTCCTGTACTTATGCTTGAGTTCGGATTTTTTGATGACCGCGATTTCCTCTGCCAAGCCCTGGCTCATCGTCCAGATGGGCAACCCGCCCGATGACCTGCGAGCCCATGTCGGTGAACAAGCCGATTGGTTCCGTGCCGCGCTGGGCGACCAAGGCCCGGAAGCGATGGTCGTTCGTCCGTTCGACGGCGACGCCCTGCCCTCGCCCGACAGCGTTCAGGGGGCGGTCATCACCGGCTCATGGTCGATGGTGACGGATCGGGAAGACTGGAGCGAGCGAACGGCCGACTGGGTGCGCCTGGCGGTGGACGCTGGCACGCCGCTGTTCGGCGTCTGCTATGGGCATCAACTGATGGCCCACGCGCTGGGCGGCGTGGTGGCCTACCACCCCAAGGGCCGTGAAGTGGGCGTGCGGCCGATCACCCTGACGCCGGATGCGGCGCAGGACGTGATCCTTGGCGACTTTCCCACGACGTTCGACGTCAACCTCACGCATGAGCAGAGCGTGACGACGCTCCCGCCCGGGGCAACCGTGCTGGCAGGGTCGGACCATGATCCGCACCAGATCGTGCGCTACGGTCCACGCGCGATGTCGGTGCAGTTCCACCCGGAATTCACGCCGACGATCATGAGCCACTGCGTGACCCGCAGAAAGGACGTGCTGCGGGGCGAAGGCTTCGACGTCGATGCCTTGCTGGCGGGCATACAGGCCACGCCGCATGCGGTGCGGCTGCTGCGTCAGTTCGTCGCTGCCAATCTTTCGAGTGATTGATGGCCTGCGCAACCGCAGTTGGCTAGCTGTTTTCTCAACCAAATCAATTACATAGCAGTAACCGAGGGGGCATGTTCCATCTGTAAGGCCCTGGAATGTGAGGTTCGCGAACTGCGCAGCGTCAAAGACATTCTGCGCACGGCCAGCGCTTTTTTCGCGCAGGCGGAGCTCGACCGCAAGGTAAAGTCGTAAACACCTACATTGACCAGCACAGGAAGGACTTTGGGGTCGAGTCGATCGGTAAGGTGTGGCAGGTTGCCTCGTCGGCCTATCGACGCCATGCCGCACGGCGGCGTGATCCGTCTCGACGCAGCGACCGCGTGCGGCATGACGTACAGCTCACGCCGCACGTTCAGCAGGCGTGGCGGGAGAACCATCGCGTCTACGGCGCCGATAAGGTCCGGCGGCAACTGAATCGCCAAGGGGTGGGGTGGCGCGTTGCCCGGTCGAACGGTTGAGGCGCGCTGAGGGCCTGCAAGACGTGCGACGTTGCAAGCGGTTGCGAACGACCATTCCCGATGATGCCGCCAGCCGCGCGCTGGATCGGGTCAACCGGCAGTTCCGAGCCGAGCGGGCGAACCAGCTATGGGTTTCGGACTTCACCTGTGTTTCGACCTAGCAGAGGGCTAGCTGTGCGAGGCCTTCGTCATCGATGTTTACGCATAGCGCATCGTCGGCTATCGCGTGAACAAATCCATGACAGCGGACTTCGTGCTCGATGCGCTGTAGCTGGCCTTGCGTGCCTGTCAGCTTGGCAACGACAGCACTCTGATCATCACTCCCATAAAATGACGCAGCAAGTCAGCATCCGCTATAGCGAACGCTTGGCTGAGGACGGCATCGAACCGTCAGTGGGCAGCCGTAGCAATAACTGCGACAACTCGTTGGCCGAGACGATCAACGGTCTATACAAGGCTGAGTTGATCCATCGCCGTGCGCCCTAGTGGTGTGACCCATAAGTTCGCTGTGGGTTGAGCGATGTGCCATGCTGTGTATTCCCTGTGGTTGAGGAGCGCACCATGGCCCGACCGTATGCAGTCCCTATCGAGTTGCAGGACGCCGACCGG
>JAAIGF010017846.1_pt1 | contig 11325 bp, 9 predicted proteins | sample 6487441 | NCBI WGS metagenome assembly JAAIGF01 (sample SAMN13974129, study PRJNA590717) | phyllosphere metagenome | biome: pepper field; feature: multiple bacterial spot infested pepper fields; material: pepper leaves; isolation source: leaves from pepper fields | host: Capsicum annuum ...
CAAGGCGTTCCTCGACCCGTTCCAGCCGCAGAAGGACGAGGAAACCCGTTTCTGGAAGACGGTGCTGGACACCACCCACAAGCAGTTCATCGACAGCGTGAAGAAGGGCCGTGGCGATCGCCTCAAGGATGCCGAGCATCCGGAGCTGTTCTCCGGCCTGATCTGGTCCGGCGAGCAGGCCCTGAGCCTCGGCCTGATCGACGGGCTGGGCAGCACCAGCTACGTGGCCCGCGAGGTGATCGGCCAGGAAGAAATGGTCGACTTCACCGTGCAGGAAAGCCCTCTGGATCGCTTCACCAAGAAGCTCGGTGCCAGCGTGGCAGAGCATCTGGCCTTGTGGATGGGCTTCCAGGGGCCAACGCTGCGTTGATGGTGGCGTTGTAAATAGAGAGCCCCGGTCAGGTGCCGGGGCTTTTTATTGGTTTCGAAAATCCACACACGCTGCCCATATGGAGGGCGTCAGGCGTTGCTGATGCTCCTGGCGTTGTTCTGTTGCTCGACCAGGGCGCGAATGCGCGGTAGCAGGTCCTGGCCGTATTCCACGGCGTCGCGCAGTTGCTCGAAGCCGCGGAACAGGAAGGTGGTCACGCCAATGTTGTAGTACTCCAGCGCGGCCTCGGCGACCTGCTCCGCCGTGCCGACCAGCGAGGTGGAATTGCCGGCACCGCCGCTGAGGGCAGCGATCTCGGTCCACAGGCGTTTGTCATGCACCTTGCGCTGGCTCGCCAGCTCCACCAGGCGCGAGGAGCCGGCGTTGCTGGTGCCGAAGTTCTTGTCGCGACGTTTGCCCTGGCGCAGATGAATCAGCTCGCGCGCATCAACCAGGGTGCGCTCGGCGCGGGTCCAGGCTTGCTCTTCGGTGGCGCCGAGGATAGGCCGCAGCGACAGGCTGAAGCGGATATGTTTTTCGCGCCCGTATTTGGCGGCGGCCTTGCGCACCTTGGCGATGCGCTCGCGAACCTGTTCCAGCGGTTCGCCCCACATCATGTACACGTCGGCGTGTTTGGCGGCGACCTCCACGGCAGCGTCGGATGCGCCGGAGAAGTAGATAGGGACGTGCGGTTTCTGGACCGGCTTGACCAGCGTCAGGTTGTCTTCGATGCGGTAGTGCTCGCCCTGATGATCGAAGGGCTCGGTGCTCGTCCAGGTCTTGCGGAAGATATCCAGGTACTCCTCGGTACGCGCGTATCGCGCGTCCTTGTCGAGGTAGTCGCCGTCGCGCTGCAGGTCGCCGCTGTCGCCGCCAGTGATCACGTTGATCGAGGCGCGGCCCCGGCTGAGGTGATCGAGAGTGGCGAACTGCCTGGCGGCGAAGGTAGGCGCCTGAAAGCCCGGACGATGGGCGACCAGCAGGCCCAGCTTGTCCGTCACCGCGGCTACGTAGCTGGCCAGGATCATCGAGTCCGGTGCGCTGGTGTTGACGGCCAGCAGGGCCTTGTCGAAACCGCCATATTCCTGGGCCTGGGCGAAGGCCTTGATGAAGTCGATATCTACCACCGGGCCACGTGGCGCCTGGGATTCGCTGGCTTCCTGGGGGCCGATCAGGCCGATGAATTCGAGGCTCATGGTTGCTCCTTTCGATTGAAGTGGGCTGCTACCGGCCCGCCTGGCGAGCTCGGCGGCGGGGATGCTCAGGCCACTCGGCCTTCCGGGCGGCGCACCGTGTTGCGATTGGCGGGTACGGCCAGGCCAAAGTTGTCGCGCAGCGTTTGGCCTTGATATTCACGGCGCAGCAGGCCGCGCTCCTGCAGCAGGGGCACTACCAGCTCGGTGAAATACTGCAGGCCGTCAGGCAGCAGCGAGTTGACGATGAAGCCATCGGCGGCGCCGTCCTCGAACCAGTCCTGCAGGGCGTTGGCGACCGCTTGCGGAGTGCCGACGAAATCGCGGCGCGGGCGCGAAAACTGCAAGGCCACCTCGCGCAGGGTCAGGTGCTCGTCGCGGGCACGCTGCTTGATCTGTTCCGACGTGCCCTTGTGGCTGTTGCTGCCCAGGTCGCCCAGGTCGGGGAAGGGCGCATCCAGTTCGTGACGACTGAAGTCGTAATCGTTGAATGGACGGCCAAGGGCGACGATGGCGTCCTCGATGCTGACCAGTTCGACGGCTTGCTGGTAGCGACTCTCCACTTCATCGGCATCGCGGCCGATGATCGGGCGAATGCCTGGCAGGATGAACAGCTCGTCCGGGTTGCGGCCGGCCTTGGCCGCGCGCTGCTTGAGATCGGCGTAGTAAGCGCGGGCCTCGCTGAAGGATTCCGGGCTGACGAAGATCGCATCGGCATTCTGGGCAGCGAAATTGCGGCCGTCCTCGGAGGTGCCGGCCTGGAAGATCAGCGGCTGGCCCTGGCGCGAGCGCTGGATGTTGAGCGGGCCTTTGACCTTGAAGAACTCACCTTGGTGATCGAGGGTGTGCAGCTTGCTCGGGTCGAAGAATTCGCCGCTCTGTTTGTCGCGGGTAAAGGCGTCGTCTTCCCAGGAGTCCCACAGGCCCTTGACCACGTTCACATGCTCGCGGGCAATGCGGTAGCGGGTGGCGTGGGGTGGGTGCTCGGCCTTGCCGAAGTTGTCGGCGGTACCGGAGAGCCACGAGGTGACCACGTTCCAGCCGGCGCGGCCGCCGCTGATGTGATCGAGCGAGGCGAACTGACGGGCGACCTGGAACGGCTCGCTATAGCTCACCGTCACGGTGGCGACCAGGCCGATGTTTTCGGTCACTGCGGCCAGCGCCGAGAGAATGGTCAGCGGCTCGAAGCGATTGAGGTAGTGCGGGCTGGATTTTGCGTGGATGTGCAGGCTGTCGGCGATGAACGCGAAGTCGAACTTGGCGTCTTCGGCCAGTTTGGCCTGCTGTTTGTAGAAGCCGAAATTCACACTGGCATCGGCCAGTGCATCCGGGTGGCGCCATTCGCCCCAGCCGTGGCCGACCCCGTGAATCATGGCGCCGAGTTTGATCTGTCGTTGGCTCATGGAAGGTGCTCCTGTCGGATTACTGGGGCTGCGCCTGGGCGAGCGCTTTTGCGGACTGGTTGGCGCGGGCGGCGTTGAAGCTGGGGTCGAAGCCCTGGGAAACGTCCACGGCGCGGCTCAGCACGCCTTCTTCCAGGTAAATGTCCGAGACCTGCTGCAGGCCGGCGATGACCTCGTCGGTGATTTCCGCGCGCGAATGGACGGTGGCCTTGACCGATTCCAGATGCACCTCGACCGGCAGGCCGGTTACCCGCGCCTGGGCCTCTGCGTACGCCTGGTGATGGTCGTTGGCCCACAGGAAGGCGCGCTCGACCCGTTTGACGAAGTCTTCGAGCTGCACGCGTTTGTTGTCGACGGCAGTCTGCGTGGCGGCCAGGTAGAAATGGTTGGTCAGCAGGTTGTCACTGCTGCGCAGGATGCGTGCGTCGTTCTGGGTGATGGCGATGGTGGTGTACGGATCCCAGGTCGACCAGGCATCGGCGGCGCCGCTTTCCAGAGCACTGCGGGCATCGGTGGGCAGCAGATTGACGAAGGTCACGTCAGAGGTTTTCAGCCCGGCTTCGCGCAGCGCGCGGATTACCAGGAAGTGGCCGATGGAACCGCGGTTGGTGACGATGCGTTGGCCCTTGAGGTCGGCCACGGTCTTCAGCGGCGAATCCTTCGGCACCAGGATCGACGTGGTGTAGCGACCATCGCGCTTGATGATTTCCACCACCTTGAGCGGCGCGCCGGCGCCCAGGGCGAACACATAGGGCGCATCGCCCAGGCCGCCGATGTCGACGGCGCCGGCGTTCAGCGCCTCGCCCAAGGGGGCGGCGGCCGGGAACTCGGAGAAGTCGATTTCGTACGGCACGTCGTCGAGTTCGCCGGCGGCCTCCAGCAGCAGCTTGATGCTGGATTTCTGGTTGGCGACACGCAGCGGCTCGAGGTCCGCGGCGCTGGCGTAGCCGCCGAGCAGCAGGCTGCTGCCCAGCAGGGTGGTGAGAAGGGTACGGATCAGCATGGGTGAGCTCCGGTCAGGCCGCCAGCGCGGCCAGGTTGGTCAGGTAAAAGTGTGCGTGAGCGATGCCGCGTCGTGGAACGCACGGATTGAGCCTCGGGAAATCTGCGGGAATGACGGCGGGGTCAGGCATGGGCGTAGCGCTCCTGGCATGGGTCGGGGGACGGCCTCCGCCAGGAAAGGGGTCGGTCTGCAATCGACCTTATAGAGCCAAGAAAGGGCTGTGAAAGTCTTTGTGGTTCTAAGCTAATTATGTAATTTCATTATCTAATGTGTTTTTAAATATCAGTAACAGGTATTTAATGCGGGGTCCTTAGAGTGTTCGAGAGTTCTCCCATGAGCAGCAAAAGGCAGATAAAACTGGGCGCGGTGCCGATGGGTGTCGGCGGGCCTGGGCGCCATAATCTATGGCACGACCCCGAAGTGCCGGCCGATGCCAGCGTCAGTGTCGAGTGGTTCATCGACCTGGCGCGGCAGGCCGAGGCCGCGCTGTTCGACCTGATCTTCATCGTCGACAGCCAGTTCATCACGGCTGATTCGCCGCCCCATTACCTCAATCGCCTGGAGCCCCTGACGCTGCTCTCGGCCCTGGCGGTGACCACCCGCCATATCGGCCTGGTCGGTACCCTGACCACCTCCTACAACGAGCCCTTCAACGTGGCGCGCCGGCTGGCCTCGCTGGACTTGATCAGCAAGGGGCGGGCGGGCTGGAACGTGGTTACCAGCGGCGATGCCGGCACCGCGGGCAACTACGGGCGCGACGAGCATTACGACTACGACACCCGCTACGGGCGTGCGCTGGAGCATGTCGACGTGGTGCAGAAGCTGTGGCGCTCCTACGAGGACGATGCGCTGGTGCGCAACCGCGAGACCGGGCAATTCCTCGAGCGCAGCAAGCTGCATGCGCTGCATCACAAGGGCGAGCACTTCTCGGTGGTTGGGCCGCTGAACATTCAGCGCTCACCGCAAGGGCAGCCGGTGATCTTCCAGGCCGGCGACTCGCCTCAGGGGCGCGACCTGGGCGCCAACGTCGCCGACGTGGTGTTCACCCATGCACCGAGCGTGGAGAAGGGCCAGGCCTTCTACCGCGATATCAAGGCCCGCGCCGAGCGCCTGGGGCGTAATGCCGATGACATCATCATCCTGCCTGGTGCGCAGATCTATATTGGTGACACCGACGCCGAGGCGCGTGAGATCGAGCGGCACTATCATGCCGTCGACCACAGCTTCGAGCAGGCCCTGGCCGAATATGGCCGCAGTTTCGGCTGGCACGACTTTCGCCAGTACGATCTCGACGCGCCGTTCCCGGTCGCGGCGCTCGAACATGCTCGCAGCAGTTTCTACACCGCCGCCAAGGCTGCCACCGACCAGGCCGTCGCCAATGGCTGGACGCTGCGCCAGGCGGTGGCGGCCGGCTTGCAGTTAAGGCCCAATGCCTTCGTCGGGTCGGCCGAGACGGTCGCCAACGAGATGATTCGCTGGTTCGAGGCCCGAGCACTGGATGGCTTCAACCTCTACATCGGCCACCCTGAGCAGTTCCGGCGCTTCACCAGAGAAGTGCTCCCAATCCTGCAGGAGCGTGGGGTTTATCGCCGCGCGTACGAGGGCAGCACCTTGCGCGAGAGCCTGGGGCTGGAGATTCCTGACAATCGTCGGCGTGAAGATGGCTGATTAGCCGTAGCGTGCGGCATCGAAACAGCCCGGGTCTTCATCGAGGAACTTCTTCATCCTGCGCCACAGCGTAGTGGTGCTGATGCCCAGGTGCTCGGCTGCGCTTTGCCGGTTGCCGCGCGCCCTGACCAGTGCCGCGAACAGAATGTCACGCTCGCTGGGTGGCGTCATGGCGGGCGCGCCGCTCGCACTCCGATCTGCTGGAGAGAGATCGTCGAGGGCGTCGTCCAGCCAGCCCGGTATCAGCGCGCTGCATTGGCTCATCACGCTCAGGCGTTCGACGATGTTGCCGAGCTGCCGCACGTTGCCTGGCCAGTGGTGGTCGCAGAGCCTGACGATCAGCGTTGGAGAGTGCGCCAGCAACTCGTCAGCGTTGCCTTTGAGAAGGTGGTGCACCAGAGCGGGAATATCCTCTCGGCGTTCGCGCAGGGGTGGCAGCCTGAGCCTCAGCACGCAGATGCGGTAATAGAAGTCTTCACGGAACAAGCCCTGGGCGATTAACGCCGGCAGGGGTTTGTTGCTTGCGGTGATGATGCGGATGTCTACCGGCGTAACCTTGTCGTCGCCCATGCGGATGACCTTGCGTTCCTGCAGGGTACGCAGCAGCTTCAACTGAATATCTGCCGAGGTTTCGCTGATTTCGTCGAGGAACAGGGTGCCAGTGTGGGCCAGCTCGAAGACTCCGGCCCGTCCTTCGCTCGAGGCGCCGGTGAACGCGCCTTTTACGTAACCGAAGAGTTCGCTTTCCAGCACGCCGGGCGCGAAGGCGGCGCAGTTGATCGCCACGAAGGGGCCGGCACGGCGTGGCGAGGCATTGTGAATGCTCTGCGCGAAAAGCTCCTTGCCGGTGCCGGTTTCGCCTTCGATCATCAGCGTGCTGTCCACGCCAGCGTAGGTAGCAGCCAGGCTCTTGGCCTTTTGCGAGGCCGCGCTGCTGCCGATGATGTCATCGAAACAGTTGTCTGCCGTATGTTGCCCGGCCAGGGCGCGGCGCATCTTCTGCTCGATCGCCTTGATATCCGTCTGTTTCTGCAGGGTGGCAACAGCGCCAATGGTCTGCCCCTCAAGGACGATGGGCGCAATGCTCAGGGTGAGCGACAGGCGGCCTATATCGATGAGAGCCCCGCGCACCGGCTTGCCGTGGCGCAACGCCTGGGTGACGTAGTTGTGCATCGGCAGTTCGGTGATGGCATCTCCGCAACTGACGGTACTCAGGTAGGTTTTGGCGACATTATTCATGCGCGTCACCACCCCCATGCCATCGACGCTGAATATGCCTTCGGACACACAATCGAGGATCGACTGGATCATCTCGTATCGGTGTTGCAACTCCTGTCGCTGCTGTCTTCTTTGCTCCTGCACCTGCAAAAGATGCAGGGCCTCGTCAATTGCTTCGGATGCGGCATCGCTATCGGTATCGGACATCACATAGTGCATGCCGCGCGATTTCACCGGCTCCTCGAGTGACAGGCCGCCTATGGCGACTTCAATGCCCTGACCCTGCAGGCTATCGAGGATCGACTCGGTATTCTGCGCGCTACTCAGCGGGTCTATGAAGCAAATCGATGCGTCGGGCACGAATGGGCGGGATTTCTCCAGAATCCTCGCGTAACCCTCCGACGTAGCCAGGAAAGCGATCTTGGAGGACAGGCGTGTAGCCTTCTCATAAGCATTGATGCAGTCGAAGAAGGTATGCCTGACCTCCACGACCGGTACGCGAAAGTGTTCTCGAAGCATGTGTGCGGTCTTGCCTCGGCTGATCAGCACCTCAGCACCTTCGGCGATTAGTTGCCGGGCGATCTTGATCGCCTCGATCTGTGCCGCCTGCACGACGGGCAGCGAAAGCTGACGCGCTCGCAAAATGCTGTTGATCACCCGTGTCATGGTAGTGGATGGGGTGATCACGGCGATTCCGCTGGTAGGAGTCCGCTGCTCAGCTGGATGGGCATCGCCTTTCATTTTCTTCTCTTTTATTTCGATTTTATTGAGGAGGTGAAATTATTTGCAATATGAGATTAGCCGCTGCACTGCGCTCAAGCAAAGCAGAGTTCATGCGCAATCACTGCAATTAATTGATATTTATGGTGATTTTATTGATGTGATTGCGTTGATGTAGGTCGTGGCACATGCCTTGCTCTGCCCCCAGGAAAATAAATCCAATAAGAGGCAACGTGTTCATGGACTTGATCTTCATCGGTTTCGGCGAAGCCGCCTTTCACCTAGCCACCGGCCTGAGTGCACAAGGCGAGATACGCATCGGCGCATATGACGCCTATCGAGATGACCCCAAAGCAGGCCCGCTGATTCGGCAACGCGCCGAGCAAACGCAGGTAACTCTGTATGACTCCTTGGAAGCGGCATGCCGTGAAGGCTGTTTCATCGTCTGCCTGACCAGCGCCAGCAGCGCCCTTGCCCTGGCCGAACGCATCATTCCGTTGCTAGAGGCCGGGCAGCACTACATCGACATGAACTCGGCGGCTCCTACCGTCAAGCAGGCCATCGAGCGCCTGCCGCGGGCGCCCGGCGTTGGTTTCTGCGATATCGCGGTAATGGGCACCGTGCCGGGCAACTGCCACCGGGTGCCGATGCTGCTGGCCGGTAGCGCTGCACAGGCCTTCGAGCAGGCATTCACTCCGCGGGGGATGCGCCTTACTGTGCTGGACGCAGAGCCCGGCTCGGCATCGGCCATCAAAATGCTCAAGAGCGTCGTCATGAAAGGCCTACCCCAGTTGCTCCTGGAGTCCTTCCAGGCGGCCGAGCGATTCGGCGTGCTGGATACCCTGGTCGACTCCCTGGCGGACTCGCTCGATGGTAAGACGGTCGAGCAGCTCGCCAACACCTTCACCGCACGCACGCTGATCCATGCAAAGCGCCGAGCTGCCGAATTGGATGACGTGGTTTCCACACTCGAAGCAGCTGGCGTCGATGCCAGCATGTCGATCGCTACCAGGGCACAGTTGGAAAAGCTTGCAGACCAGGACTGGTCAAGCAAGCTCGGCCAGGGCGGCAGTGACATGAACTACCGCGACGCCATCGCGCATCTCATCCGCCAGCCCTGAGGACTTCGCCATGAATACCGAACACTATCTTTCCCTACCCGATGCCATTCCTCAGGAAATCCTTGAGCGCTTTCGCAAGCTCAGCCCCGCACAGCTGTGCGATGGCATGCAGAGCCTGGGTATTGCCCGCAATGGTTGCATGGACAGCGACCTGATGCCGCTCGATGAAAGCAAGGTCATGCTCGGCACCGCCTATACGGTGGATACCGAAGACGGCGACAATTTCCCCATCCACGTGGCCATCTACCAGGGGCAGCCGGGTTACGTACTGGTGGTGGCGGGCAAAGGCTATCGCGGTCGTGCCTACATCGGTGATCTGATGGCTGGCGCTGCCCAGGCGGTGGGCCTCAACGGCCTGGTGATCGACGGCTGTGTACGCGACAAGGTGCCACTGGCCGAGTTGGACATTCCGATCTATGCCAAGGGTTTTATGCAGCGCAGCCCGGCCAAGCAGGGACCCGGCAAGATCAATGTGCCTGTGCATTGCGCTGGCATCGAGGTCGCCCCGGGCGACTTGGTCTTCGGCGATTACGACGGCGTCACGGTGGTTCCCCGTGCCCGCCTGCTGGACGTTCTGGAGGCTTCCGAAAAGAAGGATGCCTACGAGGCCAAGCGCCGCGAGGTGATCGAGCAGTATGCCCGTCATCGAGCTAGTGGCGAGCCACTGCCTGAGCTCGCGCCAGCCTGGGTAACTGAACTGCTAGCCGGGCGCTGATGCCCTCTGGGGAGCCCCGGAGGCTCCCTGATACACCGTTTCCGCACTATAAAAATAAAATTGGGAGATGTCCGGATGCTTACCGCTCTCGGCTACTTGTTGATCGTTTCGTTCCTGATCCTCGTCATCAAGCAAAAGCTTTCACCGTTCACCGGCCTGATTGTCGTTTCGCTGATCGTCGGTGCCCTGGCCTGCATGGCCACTGGTGTACCGTTCGACACTCTGGTGACCTGGGTGAGGGAAGGGCTGTTCTACACCACCAATGAACAGGGCAAGGTCTCGTTGGGGACCGTCAACCCGACGGTGATGATCCTCTTTGCGATCCTCTACTTCAGCCTGATGATGAACGTCGGCTTGTTCGACCCGCTGTGCACCTACCTAATCCGCAAGGCCAACGGCGATCCGTTGAAGATCATCCTGGTCACGGCGTTCACCTCTTCGGTGGTCACGCTCGACGGTGACGGCACCACCACCATCCTGATCATCACCAGTGCCTTTCTGCCGTTGTACAAGCAGATGGGCATGAAACTGTCGAACCTGGCGATGCTCATCATCCTGCCGTGCGGATTGGGCAACTGCCTGCCCTGGGGCGGGCCACTGGCACGCGCGGCGGCGGTGCTCAACGTGGAGGTGAACACATTGTTCGTGGCGATTCTGCCGATTCTCGGCGTGTCGTTCATCTACGTGTTCTTCATGGCCTACCTGATGGGACGCAAGGAGCGCGCGCGGCTGGGCTACATTCCTGGCGAGAGGGCGATCGTTACCCCGCAGCAGATCGACGACATGGTCACGGTGATCGAAGAAAACGATCGCGAGTTCAAGCGCCCGAAACTGTTCCTGTTCAACCTGTCCCTGACCATCGGCATGCTGGTCATCCTCCTGGCGGGCTGGGCGAGCGGGGCAATCGTCTTCATGCTCGGCACCGCCATCGCCCTGGCGGTGAACTACAGTGCCACCGAACAGCGTGACCGCATCACCGCCAACGGGGGCGATGCCATCGCGGTGGCGTCGATCATCATGGCGGCAGGCTGCTTTCTCGGCGTGTTCAACGGCAGCGGCATGGCAGCGGCGGTCGCCGAAAGCATCGCCGGCCTGATTCCCGAGTCGATGGGCAGCCATACCGCGCTGATGTTCGCCTTCCTTGGCGCCATTGCCTGTTATGCATTGCCGGTGGATGCCTACTACTTCGGCATCCTGCCCGTGGTTGCTCCCATCGCGTACCAGTTCGGCATTACCCCGACCGAAATCGGTGTGGCCTCGTTCATGGGGCAGGCACTGCGTTATGCCAGCCCAACGGTGGCATGGCTGTTCCTGCTGATGAACCGTACCGAGATGACCTTCGGCCAATATCAGAAGGAGTTCTTCAAGTGGTCGCTGCCCATGTTCGGCATCTTTATCGTCACGGCGATCGTGACCGGCGAGCTGCCGATCGGCTAAACGGCCCATCAGCCAGATATACGTTTACTCGGCTATTGCTGCGGCAACGCGGCTTGGGCCCATACGTGGAGCTGCCATTGTGGGCGTTCCACGTATGGGCCATTCGAGTACCAGGGTCTACGGCCGGCAATGCAAACATCAGGGCTGTGAGGTGTCGTCGAGCGTGTTGTGATCGGCCTGAACTGTTTGCTTCAGGCCGCCACGCCAGCCGCGGGACGGCCTGGTATGGCCGCGATCAGCTCGCGGGTGTAAGCGCTGGCCGGCTGGTCGAATACCTGGCTCACGGGTCCTTGCTCGACCACCTGGCCGTTGCGCAGCACCAGCACCTGATCGGCCACGTTGGCCACCACGGCCAGGTCGTGGGACACCAGCACATAGGCGATGCCCAACGCTTGCTGCAGTTCGAGCAGCAGATCGAGAATCTGCGCCTGCACGGAAACGTCCAGCGCCGAGACCGGTTCGTCGAGCAGCAGCAGA